>ERZ1292642.1732-Hain-H14-01um-R1-1732-length-10031-cov-3_pt1 | contig 10031 bp, 6 predicted proteins | sample MGYA00564403_ERZ1292642 | MGnify/ENA primary metagenome ERZ1292642 (study PRJEB36523, sample SAMEA6512643) | groundwater metagenome | collected 2019-01-09 | study: AquaDiva: Metagenomics assemblies of 32 groundwater samples | reverse complement strand
GTGCCTAAGCATGAGATAGAGATCAAAGAGACCGTCGCCAAATTTGACCGAAACATCGACGTTCGCATCGACGACTCTTTCCTATCGGTACCCCTGAAAGAATGCATCCGGCGCGACGCCCTTCGGCCTAATCCTGTCGGCAAAGATGTGATCCGGAGGATGGCGCGCGAGTTTGAACTCGGGCAGATCGAGCCTTATTTTATCGAAGGGCTGCCCTGGGCTGTGATCGTTGATTTGGATGGGACGCTGGCCCTGATGGGCAAGCGCAATCCTTACGATGCCTCGACCTGCGGCGAGGATAAGGTCAATCGAGTCGTGGCCGAGTATCTTACTTTCTTAATGAAGCGAGGCCACACGGTCTTTTACTTTTCCGGCCGGGATAATAAGCACCGCCCAGAAACTCAGGCTTGGCTGAAAGCCAATGGCCTAGACTTTCACTATGAGCTGGCCATGCGCCCCAATGCATCGATGGCCAAAGACGTGGAAGTTAAACGACGTATGTTTGAGGAGCACATCCGAGGTCAGTTTAATGTGCGGGTGGTGCTCGACGATCGCAATCAGTGCGTTGACTTATGGCGGGAGCTGGGGCTCAATTGCTTTCAGGTGGCAGATGGCGCGTTTTAATAATCCATACGCTGATGAATGGACGCATAAATCGCATATATTGGAGGCATATATGACCCTCGATGAATTCGAAGCGCTGGAAAAGAGCGCGACGCCGAATTGGCGACCAAGTTACGATAATCACTTTCAGATATGGGAAGTTTTCGGATCTAGAATTGGCAACGGTCACCCTTACCCTAAAATTTTCCATGGAGCAACTGAATCGAATTCAAGGGTAGCGGCCATATCACGCAACACGGTCAAGGAAGTGATCGCCCTGGTGCGGGAGATCGATAAAGCCTTTGATCAAATCCATCTTTATATCCGAACAGATTCTGCAAACGCTATAGGGGACGCGCTAGACGCATTCAAAAAGAAACTGGGGGAGCAATAGATGCACGAATCACTTCAGCCCTACCTCGATCGCGTGGCCCTCGGTTATTAAAATAAACCCCCCAATTCCATGAATCGGGGGGCCGCGCAGGTGTCATATGTAGTCCGTTTTCACATTCGAGACCCTACAGCACTTTGTAGGCAATAAAAAGGATTAAAAGCATTTGGACAGCAACGACGATGATAAGAGCCAGAGTCACGCCGCTCACCTTGACCTTCACGTTAAGATCATGACTGAGCTGGACAGGTTTGATGCCATGCACCTGAGAATCAGCTATGAACGGACGATCAGGTTCTGGCGAAACTCGGCTTTCAGTTGGATTGGATGTTCCGTCTTCCTCATTATTTTGCGCATCTTTGAGAGCTATTACGGCGGCAATAAATGACACGAGAATACTCATCGCCTCGGCCAGCTCGGTCGAATCTTTGATATCCTCCCATTTCATTTGCGCACCTTGGCAAAATACTTTTCCAGCTGCTCGCGCGTATGCGACGGGTTTTTCTTCTCCCAGAACCACACCTTAACAAGGGTATCCTTTTCACTCGGCGAAAGGCTTTGAAAGGGCTTGCCAAAAAACCGCTGGGAACGTGATTTGGCAAACTCATCGGCCGCATTCATAAAGCCCGAGGGAGCCCTTACGGCTTCGGCCAGGGGATTGGTCGGGCCGCCCATGATGGCCGTTTGCCGCTCAATGGCCGCGCTCGACGGGCCGTTGGCAAAGCGAAAGTCATTCAAAGCCCGTTGCTGCTCGGCGGTATCGGAGGCCGCCCGGAAGCGATCGAGGAGCTTTTGCCCCGACGCTTTAAGCTGGGGATTGAGGCTCGGATCGTTGACAAATTCCTCAAAGCGGCCGATATTATCGCGAAAACGCTTGGCTGAATCGGTGTTTTTGAGCATGCCGGCAATCTTATACTTATCGATTCCCCCCTCAAAATCGGTTTTGTTGAACATCGATTTATCAAGGCCCTTGGCTTTGCTATAGACCCGATCGGCCTCGACTTTGTCGGGACTAAATTTTAGCTCCCGATCGATTTTTTCAACGAGGTCTTGCAGGATGTGCTCGGCCTCCGACAGACCGTTTTGCTTGGCATAAAGCTTTTTCGAATAGAGCTGCTCCCTCGCCTTTTGCAGCCGGTTGAATTTTTCTGCGCCATCCACCTCATCCCAGTTGCCGGGCGTAAGGCCCTGGCGCTTATTGCCTTTGCCAGCGGCGACTTTATTTTGAATGTCATGCAAAAGGCCTTGGATGCTTTTCGTCTCGTTGGTGCTGCCGGCATCCTCAATCGCATCGCCGATGTGAATCAGGATATCATCGCTTCCCTCGTACTGACTCGCGGCCCTTCCCTGCAGCTCGCCAAAGCGCTCATTGCGAGCGTCTTTGAAGACTTTGCGCGACTCCTGAAAGTCGGGCAAAAGTTCAGCCCCATGCTCGTCGCGATTAAAGGCTCGCGCTTTCGTCCGCCCTTCGACGCCCATTTCAAGCAGTTTATTGTAGGAGTCTGCCCGGAGCTGACCGGGAAACTGGCTGGCCCCCTTGTCGGCGTAAAACTCTTTGATTTTGCTTGGCCCTGGCTCGAGCATCATACGCGCCACGTACTCTTTATCGGTGACGTCGTCACTGATCTGGGGCCGGCGCGGCGGCGGCTCTTTGATCTGAATACCGGGCGACTCATGAAATTCGACATCCAAAGGCTGCTTGGCAGGTGTCGGTAGATCATCGTAGCTCGGGACCGATTCCCCTGTGAGCCGACTCTGATCGACCAGACCCTTAAATTCGCTGGCTTTGCGCGCCTGATCGCGCACCCCCTTAACGGCTCCAATGGGCGCACCGACCACCGAGCCCACGCTGCCAAAGGATTCGTTCATGGCTTTGCCCGTTTCCTTGGCGCCGCCCATCATGGCCCGCATATAGCCGGGAATCGTTTCGGTCGCCAGCTCCTTGAGATCGGAAGCCGTGCGCGAGGGCCGCAAGGCGCCCCGAAAGAGGCCGCCGGCCACGCCGCCCGTGAGCCCGCCGACGCCAGCCCCAAAAGCTGCATCCCCCACCGTGTCGCCCAGCTCCTCAGAATTGCCGACGCCCTGCACCGCGCCGCCGATCGCCCCGGCCTTGGCTCCGGTGGCTAGGGCCTGCCCGAGCCGTCCGCCTTTAACCGCAGCCCCCCCTGGGAAAGCCATACTGCCGACAAGACTTGCCCCCCCATACGACCAGGGGTTATCGGCCTGGGCTTTGCCCTTTTCCTGGCGATAGGCATCGCGCTGGGAGCGATAGGCGGCGAAGGGATCTTTATCTTTGAGGTAAGCCTTGGCCCCCGCAATACCGCCCGAAGCTTCGTCGTCAAAGTCCATCATCAGGCCCGAGGTCAAACCTTGAGCGGCCGATGCGGTTTTTGAGTAGGGCGTGCGGGCCGGATAGCGGCTGAGGTTTTCGTGGGCCTCGACCGTGTTGTAGCCCTTGCTTTCGGCCTTGTGCATCTCCTCGGGCGAGCCCTCAATCGTAAAGCGTTCGGTGCCGTTTTTGGTCACCTCAACGTAGGGCTTATAGCCCTTATCCATCGCCGTCTTTTGCTCCTCGGGCTCGTCGCCTATCTCATAAAACGTTTGACCGCCATCCTTTGATACCTTCATGGGAGATCACCTGCTTTCATGACCGGCGCGTTGCTAAAAGAGCCGCCGCCCGCAGCCGGCTGTTCGGTATCGTCAAATTCCGACGTCATGGCTGCCGCCTCGCCTTTTTGGGCGTTGTAAGATTCCATGAGAGTTTTGATGTCAGCTTTTCGGGTCGCCGCTTTTCTGAGTATCGTTTCTTTCGAATCACCGTAAACGGGGAAGTATTTTTTCATGTTTTTATTGTATTCATCAGTGCCAATGGTCGCGCCCGATTCATCCCGGAGCGTCGCCTGAACAAATTCCTGCTGAAACTGATCCTGCAGCTGGCGGTTCTTCGAGACAAGGCTATTGCCCACAAAGGGCACCATACCGGCAAGGGTGTCTTTGGTATTGGTGGCGTCAAAACCTTGGGTGGCCGATAGCTTATCAAAGCCAGCGTTGGCATTTTCCATCCGTTTGCGAAACATGTCGGTTTTCGCCGCGCCCTGCGAGACGCCGTGCGCCTTGACCTTAGCTTGGGCCGCCCGCGCGGCGTTGGCTTTGGCCGTATTATCCTCGACCGCCCTATTGTGCCGCTTATTTTCTTCAAGGGTCGCCGCCTGCCGCGCCGCATCATTAGAGAGCCGTTGCCCCTCTAGACCGAGCTTTTTATCGCCCTGCAAAAGCTTGGCATTGTCGCGACCCGACGTGGCATTGATCAGATCGTTATGATACTGGTTCATCTGCGTATTGGAGTCGCGCGTGTTGGCGAGCTGACCGGTTTGATACTTGGTGAGCTGCTCGAGCTGTTTGCCCCTAAAGCCAAGATCACTCTTATACTTGTCTTCCTCCTGCGCCTGGCGGGCCAGAAACATCATGCCCTTAAGCTTATCGTCCTGGGCCTTTTTCTCCGACTCCTTTTGACGAGAGAGCCTGTCCATCGAGCTATTGTTTTGCTTCATCTTGGCATCGGCAAAACTATGGAAGGGCTCGGTTGAGGCGATGTGTCCGCCGCCCACCGAACCGGCTTGGTTGGCCGCGCCCATCAAAAGCTTATAGAGCCCCATGCGGCCGTTGGCCTGTTCGCTCCCTTGCATCATCTGAGCCAGGCGATCATTTTGGTCGCGCTGCTGACCCATCAGCTCGGGGGAATTTTGCCGATCGAGATAGGCCTTAAGCTTTTCCCGCGGATCATCCGGCCCCCGGAGGCTTGCTGGCTCCTCCTCGGGCGCATTAAAGATGGGCTCCGGGTCGTCTTGCATAAAGCGCGGGGCGGCCGGCGCGGGGCTTGGGCCCATCGGAGCGGTCCCCGTAAAGCGAGGATCCTCGGGCGGCTCAAAGCCCTGACTCGGTGGCGGCGAGGCCATCTGCCGATCGATCCCCCGGCTCCCAAAGTAGGACGAGGGCGTCACGCGCACCACCCCATCGTCGGGCTCGGGCGCATCCTGGCCGCCGTCGATCTTATTCCAGTAGGCATCGGAGGCCCGACTGGCGTCGGTCTCGGGGGTTTCCCGAAACGGCACCGGCTCATTATCGGCCAGTACATCCTCGGGCTTTGCCAGATCAAAGCTGCCCTTTTTTGCGCCCGGGCCAAAGCCCACGGGAGCCTGATAGGGCAGATCCATCATGTCCTGAGGGGACGCTTTTTGCGGCGCGACAAGGGGCGGCAGCCGCAGGGCTCCATTCATCATCGCCCGCTGCTCTCGGGAGGGTAACGGCGTGGCGCTAGGAGATTGGCCCAAGTCGGCAGCCGTGAATCGACTTGGTGCTGGCTTATTTTGTTTATTCACCCCTTCGAGCTTTCGCGGCTGATTGGGCCACGCCTGAGGTGGGTGCCAGCCCTCGGGCGGCGCTTCATTGAGGGGCCGCGCATGCATCAGCTGCTGGAGGTTTTCCGGCGGCACGCGGGGGCGCGCCTGCACAGCCTCGCTGATCTGATCGGAGGTCACCATAGGCGTATGCCAGTCGCGATCGTAGCGGGCCCTATCGGCGTCATAGCCAGCCATTTGCATCAGCCGCATGAGCCCACTGCCAGCCGCATCGCCCATGCCCGAGGCGAGCGCGCCGATGCCGCCGCCTATTGCACCTAAATCCTCGACTCCCGAGTTATCTTCGTAGGAAAGGGGCTGGCGCGCCGCCATCGATTGACCACTACGCGAGCGTCGCAGGGCCTCGTAAAGGGCCTTATCTTGTTCGTTAGGCATCGGATACTCCTTAAGCTATGCTGTTGCCGTATTTTGATGTCGATGGTGTTTGGTTTTTGGCATTGTTATATTGAAACCATTCGCGCCAGCGTTTGTCTTCCTGTTCGGCCGCCAGCGCCCCGGCTCCCGCCTGGCCGAGGGCCGAGACGATGTTGTTTTTATCAACCGCATTTTGATTGTTCATGTTGATCTGCTGCGCGCCTAGACCTGATTTGCCATTGGCAATCTGGGTCTGATTGTTAAAGGTGTTCTGCTTCAAATCGTTTTGCCGCTGCTTTTCACTCGCCGCCCACTGGGCCTGGGATGCTGCCAGCGTGTTTTGCGTATTGCGCTCGTTGACGGTGTTGCCATACTGCTGCTGGGCCAGCCTATTGCGATTCTCAAGATTGAATTGATCCGATTGATTGCGCTGCGCGGTGTTTTTATCGGCCGTGCTTTGTGCGGTCTGAAGATTATACATCTGCGCCTGGTTTGCCACCTCCTCTTTGTGCTGCAGGTAGGCCTGATAGTTTTTCGAGGTCCGCTGATTAAAGTCGTTGATGATCCCCGCATTAGTCTGCTCCTGGGAAAGCTCATCGTTGGCTAAAGAGCGGCCCATCTCGCCCGAGGTTTGCAGGGCCGAGAGTTTACTCCGGTAGGCTTCGATCGCTGCCGCGCGGGCGTTGGCGGCTCCCGTTTGCATGGAGTCCGAATTTCCCTGCAGCATGGCCGCGTAAGAGAGCCCCGAGTTGAGGCCGCCCCGCCGCTGACTGTCCTGCAAAAGCGATTGCGTGCGTGACTGCGCCTGACTCTGCGCCAGCCGGCTGGCATCCTCCATGTTGGCCCGCAGCTCGGGGTTATTGCCCCTAGCAATCTCCTGATAGCCCCGCAGCGCTTCGATCTGCGCCCCTCGCCCCTCGCGGCTCGCGGCATTGCCCTGCACAAGGGTCGGCGCGATCTCGGTGACGTGTTGGGCGACCTCGGGCGCGTACGTGCCGACCACCTTAAAGTCTTCGGGCGTGAGGCGCGAAAAGTCGAGCTGGGCGCCCTGCAGTTTTTCCGTGATAAACGCCGGCGGATCGTTCGGAGAAATATCAAACTCGGGCGGCACGAGCTTATCCCACAGCTCCCGGATCTTTTTCATTTCCGAGGCATTGGCCCCGCGCGCCTGGGCCGCGTTATAGGCCTGGGCCAGGGCCGAGGCCGCACTCACGGCGATGATGCCTACTGTTATCGGTTCCATGGTGTTACCTCGTAGTGATGGGGCGGCCTATGGTTGGCCGCTTATTCTGAGCCGCGCCGCTCGTCGCCCGCTGCGGCGCGATCCCAAGCTCGGCTAAGATGCGCTCAAAGTTGGTCTGATAATTCTGGTCAAAATAATCGCGGTTATAAAGATCGCCCGGCCCGACGCCGGCGGAAAAACCGCCATCGCCTCCGGTTTGCTGGGCATACTGGTTGAGCTGACTCGCCTCCTCGGCCGAGAGGGCATCTTTCCAACCCATCTCTTTGGGGGCCACGTAGGATTTATCCTGCTCGCCCCAGGCCGTGCTCAGGGTGGCATCGATCGCCCTTTTTTTGGCCTCTTTTTCCCGTGGCGTCTGCGCCTCATAGCCCTTGCCGCTGAGATACTCGTAAGCTTGGCCGGAGGCGAGCGTGTTAGGGCTCAGCCCCGGCACATCAAAGGTTTTATTCTGCTGCTCTTTGGCCCGCGCTTCAGCCGCCGCCTGAATTTGCATCATCTGATCTTTGATCTTTTGTTCTTCACCCGACCGCCGCCCGGTTATGGTCGATTGCAGATAGTCTTTGGCACCTTTCGCATCAAAGGCAAACTGCGCGCCCGCTTGGGTCGGTGCCATGAGCTTGCCGCCGTTGCCGAGCAGACCCTCGATGCGGTTAAACTTATCGGCCCCGGCTTGATCCAAAAAGTCGGTATAAGCAACATCATCGGCGCCGCTGTTCACTTTCAAAAACTTCGAGAGATCATACGGCGAAGCATCATCGAGATAAGGCAGCGCCCGATCGTCGGAATTCACCTCGGCGTTGGCGGCAAACTCCTCGGCGATCTGGGCCTTGATCTTTTGAAACTCGGCCGCCGTGATGGCCTTGGTATCGAGGGCCGCGCGGGCCGCCTCCTCGGCCTGTTCTTTCGATTGCGCCGTCGTCACGATCTCTTGGCCCATGGCCGAAAGTTTTCCGCGCGCCTCGGTTGTGGCGGCCCCATAGGACGCGCCGAGTTTATCGCGGGTGGTCTTGGTCAGCGCGTCCTGCATCTTCGCATTGTTAGAAAGAACATCCTCCTGACTCTGGCCTAGCTGCTGAGCGATGCCGCGAAAATCGGAGCTTCGCCGAAGCTGCATGGAGTTGAGAGCGTTCTGGCCAGCGGTGTATTGAGATCCTGCAGTAGGTCGATACACATCGCCAAATAGTGAGGGTTTTGATAAAGCATTCGCCGCCGTTGGGATCTGCTCAGACTTAAGACCCTCAAACGCTTCGAACTGCGCCGGCTGGGTTTGAACAAGTCGTGAAGCCACTGTTCGAAAGGAGGCATCATCGCCATCGGCCGCTTTGCCGAGCGTTGCATCATCGATTTGATATCCTTTGGCTGTGGTGTCGGCTTTTTGCGTATAAGTGTTAGCCTCATCCTGCAGCTTTTGCGCCGAGCCTGCAATCGATCCCTGAATCTTATCGGTGGCCGGTTTGTAATTGCCGGTACCGGCTCCATCGTAGGCCTTTTGCGCCGCTGCTGGGTTATAGGCGCCGCCCGAGCCGGATCCGGGCTTAGGCTGCGTCGGGGCTGAGCCCCCTCCCGCTTCTCCACCGCCCCCGGAAAAAAGGTTTTGCTGCTGAGGCGGTGGCTGCGATGGATCGGGCGCAGCAGCCCCTGCTGGCGCAAAGATGTTGGCCTTGTCCTGCAGCTCGTTATTGATCGAGTTAAAGTTATAGGCCATGTTAGGCGACCCCCCTTACCGGCGCTGTGCGGCCGAGCAGATCATTAGCAGGATTAGCAGGTTTAGCCGGCTTACCCCCTTCAGGACTGGCCGGATCGTTGCCAGTTGGCTTTTGTCCCGGCGCCCCTGGCTGCGGAGCCCCCGGCATGGGCGCGGGCATGAAAGCCCCCTCGGGAACTTTGCCGGTGCGCACCATAGCGGCAAACGCCGGATCCATCTGGCTCGCCTGCCTGTAGTGCTCAAGGATATGATCGGTGATCTCTTTGACCTTGGTGTTTTGCAGCCGGATCTTCGGATCTTTCAGAGGGATCGCATGCATCATGATGTGGTAAGCATGGTCGTCGATATTGGTGACGAGCACGGGCTGGCCGTTCATCAGGTCCTCGTTCTCGCGTTTGACGAGATCCTCCTCAGAAAGTTCATTTTGATACAGCTCAGAAACCGGAGCCCCCTCTTGAACAGCAAAGTAACCCTTGGTATTCGTGACGGCTCCCATTTGGAAGAGCTTATCTGCCATCTGGTCTCGGCCTGCCTGCGTTTGCATGAGGGGGTTGTTCTCGACAATGTCGATGTCTTTAATACCATCAAGGTCCTTACCGGAAAACTGCTGCATGCTGATCTGATTGCCGTTATCTATCTGCAAGTCACGATCGACGCTTGCGAAGATTTGATATACTTCAAAGCTACCCTTCATACAGCGACGCAGACAATCGCGGGCAGCTTTCGAGCTAGAGGCCACGCTTTCAAGGGCAGTAGTCGTAAGCGTCGCTATCGCAGCACCGGAGGTTACGCCTGTCGGTGGATCGCCTCGAAGGGCGCTATTGACCATACTCAGGTCGAGTAGATAGGCTTTCAGCACATCGACAAACTTATAGGCTTCCGGGCTCGAAGCGGTGAGCTGCAGAGGGGTCGGCGCCCCGCCGCCCTGTTCCATCGGCGTATAGTAAAGAAAATTCATGCCGTTGATCTGCTCGGTGGTGATCCCCGAGCCCCTCGGCGCGGCCACGTTCTGCACCCCAAACTGGGAGTTGTTGGTGGCGATCGAAGAAAGGGTGTTGTCGAGCATCTCCTGCAGCGGCAAAAGCGAGGAGATAAAGGGATACCCATAGCTCGATCCGGGGATGGGCTCGGCGCGCGCCACATAAATCGGCAGCCGGCCGTAGTGGTTCACGTCATCCATCAGGATACACTTGTCACTGCCATAGACCACCATGCGGCCCTCGGGCATCGCTGGCGATTTTTTATGATAAGCGGCCCAGATATAGACGTTATCGTTGTCACTTGGCGAAGCGTCGCAGGCGGCCATAAACCGGCCAT
>ERZ1292642.1476-Hain-H14-01um-R1-1476-length-11030-cov-5_pt1 | contig 10034 bp, 13 predicted proteins | sample MGYA00564403_ERZ1292642 | MGnify/ENA primary metagenome ERZ1292642 (study PRJEB36523, sample SAMEA6512643) | groundwater metagenome | collected 2019-01-09 | study: AquaDiva: Metagenomics assemblies of 32 groundwater samples | reverse complement strand
TGCTGTCTCCCATCTCACCCTCTGCTCCCTGTTCGCCTGGATGATCCGGGCGAGGGGCCGCTGGTCACGGACCGCGTTCCAGGTGCGGATCAGGTAGGCCATGTACCGGTCCGGCGGGGTGCCGCGCCGCTCCGTGGAATCCGAGATGCACCGGTTGCGGAGCGTCAGCAGCGGGTGCCCCAGCGGCAGTTCGGCTCCGTCGGCGAGCCGCTGGAAGAACCACACCGCTGCGGAGCGGTCGATGTCGGACAGCACCAAGTGGGCGGCGCCGGTGACCGACTGCGGCAGGTACTTGAACGCGTGCCGCACCCGGGCGGCGACCTCGGCGGACCGGCGGATCTCGGGCCGCCGCTGCAGCAGTTCGGCGCATTCGGCGGTGGTGGGGCTGGGGTTGGCGGAGAACCGGTAGTCCCCCTGCTCCCACATCCACACCTTCTTGGTGACCGAGGCGAGGATCGCGGCGTGCGCCTCGCCGCGCAGCCCGAACACATCGGAGGTGGTGCGCTTGCGGCCGGCGTCCATGGTGTCCTGCGCCTCGGGCTCCAGTCCGGTGACCACCAGCATGGCGACGGGGACTCCCGCTTCGATGACGGCCAGGAGCCGGTGCTGGCCGTCGTCCAGGACCCCGGTGCGGCAGAACTTGACGGCCTCCCCGTTGAGCCGCCAGTGCCCGGCGGCCATGTCGCGGGCGTAGTCGAAGACCGCGCCCGGCCGGATGTTGCGGTTGTGGCTGTTGACGGCCAGCCACTTGCGGGCGGTGTCGGGGTCGACGAGGACGACGACGGCGCCGGGCGCGGTGGTGTCGAGGGTGTCGGGGGCGACTACATTGAGGGTCATCTACTGCTCCTTGGTGAGGGAGTCGGCGACGCCGGACAGGGCGTCGGACAGGTTCCGGAGGCTCGTCGCCCATCCGCGGCGGGCCTCCGTGGTCGTGTCGGCCGCGGACAAGTCCATGGCCTGGACGGCGGTGACGGTGCCGGTGACGGCGGCCAGCAGTTCGGGCATGCGGTCGTGCGCGGCCTTCTTGTTGCGGTCGAAGCGGTCATCCGCGGTCAGCCGCACGAGGCGTTCGGCGGCCTTGGTGAGGTCGCGGGTGGCGGCGGTCCTGGCCTGAGGGAGCGGACGGCGGTGGGTGCGGGCGGGCACGACGGGGGTCTCCTGGGTACGGGGAGGGGTGGGGACGGGTTCGTCGACCACCTCGGCGTCGACGATCTGCTCGGCAGCGTCTCGGACGGCCGCGGCGGTGGGGCGGCCGGCGCTGAGGTCGACGGCCTGCTGCCAGACTTCGGCGCGGCGACCTTCGGGGAGGCGGAGCAGTTCGCGGGCCTGCCGTTCGCTCGGGATTTCCACCACGGTGGAATCGCCGACCGCGTCGATTTCACGGATCACCCGCGCCTGGTTCAGGAGCTGGTAGACGCGGGACTGGGACAGGGCGAACTCGGCTGTGGCGTAGTCCCGCCAGGACAAGTAGCCGAGCGCCTTCCAGGCCAGGCCCTCGTGGGCGCGGAGCAGCAACGTGCAGGTGTGGTCCGCTGCTTGGCGGATCCGGTCGGTCAGGCCGCGGGCTTCGTGCGGAGTCAAGGGTTGGGCGACGGCGGTCATCCGTTCTTCCTGTTCGGTGGTGGAATCGGGCGGGATCGGTGGCGGCGACGCTGCGGCCAGCGGTCTGGACGGGCGGGGTGCTCGGTTCGACGGCCCTCATGCGGCGCCTTCTGGGCGGTGGAGGATGGCGCGCAGCCGCGTCCCGATCCACTCGCCGACCTGCGGGGAGACCGCGTTGCCGAATCCGTCGGTCTGGTCCCTGGCCGAACCCCAGACGATGAACTCGCCCTGGTGGCCGGGGAAGTTGACGTCAAATCCGCAGCCGCGGCCGATCTCGTGGGCGGCCATCATCCGGAAGAAGCAGTCCTCCAGCGGCAGTTGGCTGAGCGTGGCCTGCCATTCGGCGGTGAGGAGCGCGGTGGTGTCATGGGCGGTGAGGGTGCCGAGCGGGTCGGTCATCGGGTGCGGCGCGGTCTCGGTGCCCGTGCTTCCGTTCTGCTTGTACCAGCCGGCGAACAGCAGGCCCTGGGAGGCCGCGGGGGCAGCGTCGGGGGTGCGGTGGCGCTCCGCGCCGATCGTGCCGTTCGAGACGGTTCCGGTGGCGGTGAGAACGCCCGGGATCTGGTCGGAGGTGACCGTCGGCATCGCCTCGGCGTGCGTGGTCGGGGTGGTGTTCTTCCGAAACGGGACCACCCCGCTCGACACCACGGCGAGCGTCTCCGAACCGGCCTGCGTCGGCAGCGGCTCGTGGCCGCCGCGGGGCGCGCCCTGGTAGTTGTCGACGGCCAGGACCACCGCCTTCTCATGGGTGCTGGTGACGGTGTCCATTGGCTGGACGATGTTCTTGCCGTCGCCGTTGTGCCGGTGGGCGGCGAACACGGCGCCCGTGGTGAGCAGCGCGGTCTCCTGCTGGCTGGTCTGGGTGGCCAGCGGCTGCCACAGGTGCCGCTCGGACCCGTGCACGGCCTTGGCGGGCATCAGCACCTCGGGGAAGTCCGCGAACCGCTGGCGGCAGCGCTCTGCGCGGGCCATGGTCGCCGGGGCGAGCGGCCCCATGGTGACCACGCCGGTCTTCTTGTCCGTGTGCGCCTTGATCGGCTTGTCGCCGATGCGGGTGCCCAGGTCGCTCAGGTCGAGTGCGGCGATCGACGGTGTCATCGGCGGCACGACCTCGCGGCGGCAGCGGGGGCACCGGTAGTCGTACTGGAGGCCGTAGCTGACCGTCCCGGTCGGCGGGACACCGGTGCGCCACGTCCACACCGCCTCGACGTCCCGGTCGCAGGTGAAGCACCGGGCAACGGGGCGGTGTTCGAGGTCGGGGTCGGGGAGCTTCTCGTCCCAAAGTGCGATGAACAGGCGGTTCCGCGACTGAGGTACGCCGAAGAACATCGAATTGAAGTACATGACCTTGAACCGGTACTTCAGCAGCCTCAACTGCTTGAGCCACCACCGGTAGGTAGAGCCATCCCCGACCTTCGGCCGGTGCGGCAGCCCCGGGCCCCACGACGTGAGTTCGGTGGTGCACTCGACGAGGATCAGGCGGGGGTGGTGCCGGGCGGCGTAGTGCAGCACGCAGTTCGCCGTCGCACGGTCCCGCTCGGACCGGGTGGCCCGCGCGTCGAAGTCCGGGTCCTCGCCCAGATCGAAGAGGGTCAGGCCCCGCCTGTATGCCTTAACGGTGTTCGCCTTCGAGTGGTTGGTACAGGTCACCCCGGCGACGAGGATGTCGGCGGCGGGAAGGTCCCGGACGTCGTGGTAGTCCGACGACTCGGGGTCGGCCAGGTCCGCGACCCAGTGCTCGACGTGCGGGTGGTTCGCCTCATGAACTTCGACCTTGTAGGGCTCGTGGTTCGCGGCCATGATCGCGGTGGCTCCGGCCCGTTCGATGCCCAGGGTGAGGCCCCCGAAGCCGGACATCAGATCCACTGCGGTGACCTCGTCGTGCTCGAACCGGCGGGGTTTGACGGCCGGCCGGTGCGTGGCCGTGCGGGGGCGCGTCTTCTTTCTGGACCTGCTCACGGCCAGTCCTTCCGGGGGTCGGCGTCGGGAAGTAGCAGCGCGTCCTCGAACTCGTCCATGTCGAGGTGGCCGGGCCGGGTGTCGACCGGCGGCTCAACTGGCGGGCGCGGGGCGGGCCATGGCGGCGGGACGAGGGAGCGGCGTGCGCTGCGGCGGGAGGCCACGGCGGCGGCGGTCCAGATGCCGATGGGCACGAGCACTGAAGCCATGACCCACCCGGCGAAGATCCAGAACCCGGTCATGTCTCCCACCTCCCGACGGTGATCCCGGCCCGCTCGGCTTTGGCCGCGCAGTCGGTGGCGCCGCGGGAGGCGTCCTTGATGAAGGCGAGGAAGTCTCGGATCATCGCTTCGGAAGTTCCTTCCGGTACAAAGCGTCGGCAGGCAGGCCAGCGAGGGCAGGGTTCTTGGACTGGCGGCGCCAGCGGGCCCGAGTGCACGCGAGGCAACGGCGGCGGCCAGCCGTCTCGATACGGAGGTTGTCGCCCGCCAACGGGTGCCCGTCTTTGCAGGTGATTGCCGCTGCGTTGACTGCGGTCGGCCCGGTGCCGCGAAGGATGTTGACGACATTCGGGACGGGGTCGATGTGCCAGGGATTCACGCATGCCGGTCGTCGGCAAAGGTGATCCGAGACGAGTCCGTCGGGGAGCGGTCCGATCAACTCCTCGTAGGTGAGGCGGTACGCGAATACACCCTTGCTGTTGACCTTGATTTTCAACCGGCCGTCCGGGGTGTTTGGCCTAGCGATCCAACACGGCAAGGCCGAGGGGCCGAGGGATTTCGGTGCGGGCTGCTCTGTACTTCGCCGCACGATTCGCTCGATGGCCGAAGGTCTGGTGAGCGGTCCACCCGGATCACCAGTCGCGGCCACGCGCTTCAGATGTCCGCCGCACAGATGTCGGCCCTTTCGGGGACGGTCACAACCTTCTACAGTGCACAGCCCTGGATCGCGGCGCTGTGCTCGACTGATGTGCCCGGGAAGAAACCGGAGGGGCTGGCCCTTCGCAGTCAAGGCACGCGTGTCCGTGCGGCGTGCTACTCGGGTTGGCTGGCCGCAGCCACATCGGCACAACGCCACGAACTGCTGGATCGCGGCTTCAGGGATGGGCTCGCCACGAGTTCCGGCCAAGGCGTCACCGTGGCGGCGCCACCGCTCGTAGTGCTTCTTGCACCAGCCCCGAGTGACTGCCTGGCGGTCACAGCCGCCGACTTCACATGTCGGTTTGGTCATGCCGCGCTGCCTTCGCTGTCAGCGGCGGTGGCGATGCGGCACACGGAGATCTTGTGTCCATGCGTCCTGTCGAGATCGCTGGGCACGTACTGCCCGGTGGCGACCAGCACCCCGGAGGTGGCGAGCCCGCGCACTGCCGCGCCGATGTTGATGTGCGCCTCCTCCGGGAGCCACCCGCGGAGTTCGTTGGCGCTGACGGTGCCGTTCTCGCGGGCGGCGGCGATGGCGGCCTGCTTGGTTTCGTGCAGGGTCCAGGCCGGGCCGCGGGCGACGATGTCGGCGAGGAGTTCGTCGCGGTTGATCGCGGCGGCCTTCTCCAGCGGGGTGAGTCGTCGGCGCGGATCCCGGCGGGTCCGTGTGCGCTTCGGCTTTGCCTCTGTCGGCCGGCCGGCCTTGGTGGTGGACGACATCTGATCGGTGGTCACGACGTGCCTCCGTCGAGGTCTTGGAGTCCGCGGGCGATCTCGTCGTCGCTGGCGTTGTCGAAGGCGTCGTCCCAGTCGACATAGCTGCGGCGGTCGCGGGCTTCCGCGTACAGCGACCAGCAGCGCGCGCACAGCGGGCCCTTCACCTCGCCCCAGGCGGGCTCGGGAGGGAACAGGTCAGGGCGCGGCTGGTGGCAGCGGACGCAGCGGTTCTCGGAGGTCACGTCGCGCCTCCGCCCGGCGCCGCGGTCTCGGGCCAGTCCTCGACGAGTTCGGCCTCGATGGGCCCTGCGTCGTCGCCGTCGGGCACCGGCCCGGGTGCGAGGGGCAGCGGCGGTCCGGGAAGGGCCCGTTCGTTGGCCACGTCCTGTGCGGCGCGAAGCTGCTCACGGACGTACTCGGCACTCGTGGGGACGAACTTGCTCAGTTCCCGGATGACCGTCTTCTTCCACATACGGTCGGGCCACTGGTTCCACGGCGACTTGGGTGACTTGGCGCCTCGGGAGACGGCTTTGACCTGCTCGATCTCGGCTTTGGAGCGGATAACGACCTGCGATGTGGAGCCGTCCTTGAACACGCCGTAGGCGTATGCGCCGATCATGTTGCCGCGGGTGCCGAACCAGTCGGCGCGGTGCTCGGGGCGGTCCATCTCGCCCGGCTCGTAGCGGAAGTGGTCAGCGTCGTAGACGACTTCGACCTTCACCGAGGACACGGCGCCGGCCCGGTAGATCAGTTCGATCAGGCCGGTGTAGTCGGCGATGCCCTGGATCTCGTTGCCGAACGCGACGAGGTGATAGGTGTCGCCGACTTCGAGGCCGAGGCGGGCGGCGTCCAGGACTGCGGCGAGGAAGCTGCCGGGGTTGCGCTGGGCGATCTGTGCGAGTTGGGGGTCGCGGCGGAGAACACCCTGGGTGATGCGCACCCACTGGTCGGCTTTGATGTGGCTGGGGAGGACCTGCGCGAAGTCGTCGCGGTACTGGCGGATCAGGCCGGAGGGTCCGTTGTCGCGGGTGGCGACGGCGTTGCTGACGGTGTTCTCGGTCATGCATGGCCTCCGTGGGTGTAGCGGATCTCTGGGGCGTTGTCGTGCCGGTGGTCGCCGCCGTAGCGAATGTGGACGGTGTCGTCGCAGGTGGCGCCGTCTTCGTCCTGCTGGGCGAACAGCGCGGCGAAGCGGGCTCGGTATTCGTCGCCCTGGTCGGAGGGCGGCCATCCCTCTTTGCTGCCGTCGGGCAGGAAGGCGTAGGAGACGCGGCCGTTGAAGCAGCTCGGGACGGGTCCGATGACGAGTTGCCGGAATTCCTCGGGGAGCGAGTCCCGGAAGGCGTCGATGTCAGGCAGTCCTCCGTCGCGCCATGCGGCGGTGGTGACGGTGACGGCGTCGTGGATGTAGGTCCCCATCAGGCGGCCTTCCTCTCTCGTGCCGGTTGGAGGGCGTTGGCGGTGCGGTAGGCGATCAGCCGGTCGCCGCGGATGGCGCGGCGCGCGGATCCCATGGCGTCGAGGAGCGCGGCCTTGGCGACGGCCAATTCGTCGGCGGCTGAGGCGGCGTGGATGCGGGCGGTCTCGTACCGGTCGGCGATCCCGGCGGGCACTTCGATGTCGGTGTCGTCGATGTCGGGGTGCTGGCGCTTGACGGTCTGCCAGGTGGCGTCGGAGCCGTCGATCGGTGGCCGCACCCGGTGGCGGACGTCGTGGAGGAAGCCCTGTGCGGCGTCCCGGAGCAGCAGCGCTTCGTCCGGGTCGTAGGCCACGGTGTATTCGCGGTAGTCGCAGCCGCCGATGAGGACGGCGACGTGGCAGGTGTCCAGGCCCAACGTGTCCAACTGCCACAGGACTTGGGCGCGGTAGTAGACGGGGATGTCATCGCTTCCGACCTCGCCCCATTCGGTGCCCTGCGGGCTGGTTTTGATCTCCAGGAGGGCGGTGGGGTCTTCGGCGAGGTCGGCGGCGCCGGTCCAGTCGGCGGCGTCGGTGATGGGGTAGAGCAGCCGGTCGGGGGTGGCGACCTGCCACGGCCGCGATGCGGACCGCCAGGTGCCGGCGGGCATGGGCAGCCACTCGGGGTGGTCGTCGTGGAACCGGGTGGCGACGGCATCCTCCAGGCGCACGCCCCACTCAATTGCCGGGTTGGCCTCGAACGGCGGCGAGGCCAGCCCGGCCTTCGCGTGCCAGAGCGAGAAACGCGACTGCCAGGGTGAGAGTCCGAGGACGGCGGCGATCTCGGTGGCGGTGACGACTAGGCCCGACCGGGCGGCGTCCCACTGCGGAGTTCCGGGCGTGAACATGCCCAGGAAGGTGCCGCCAGGGGTGGCGGGTTGGATCACTGTGCGCCTCCGATGGGTGGCTGCCAGGTGGCGGGGTCGGTGGCGCCGCGCTCGGCGAGGGTGAGGACCGGCACGATCGACTGGACCTTGGGGAGCGGTTCGGTTTCGGCCCACGACGTGGTGCGCCTGCGCGGGGCGGTCGGTCGCGGGATGGAGGGCGGCGGCGGTTTCGGCAGCAGCAGGCGTTGCACGTAGTCGAGTTGGCGGCGCACCTCGGCGACGTCGTCGCGCAGGTTGCGCACATCGACGGCGAGCTGGTCGACGACGGCCAGCACCTCGGCGGCCAGGGCGCGGCGGGTGGCGCGGTGGACGCCCCTCATGTCGCCACCTCGAAGAGCATCGGGGCGTCCATGTCCGCATCCAGCCGGGTGAGGTTGTCCACCGCGGTCCGCCAGTACGAGGGCTTCAACTCGATGCCGATGCCGCGTCGGCCGAGCCGGACCGCGGTGTGCACCTCCGAGCCGATGCCCGCGAACGGGGAGAGCACGGTCTCCCCGGGGTTGGACCACAGCCGCACGCACCGCTCGATGAAGTCGAGCTGTAGCGGGCAGATGTGGCGTTCGTCCGCGGCATCTCGGGCGGCGCGGGGGTTGAGGGTGTTGGTCTCCTTGATGTCCAGCCACACCGGGCGCGCCCACGCGATCCACTCGTCGTTGGACACGTCCGTCTTGATCGGGACAGGGTTGTCTCCGGGGGCCCTGAAGAGCAGTAGGTAGTCGGCCAGGGCGGGCCGCGTCTTGGACGAGTCGCGGTTCTTGGTGACGAACATCAGCGCCTGCGCCTTGGTGCGGATGGCCTGCGCCTGCGGGTCCTTGTCGACGGTCACCTCGCCGTGCAGGATCCAGCCGGCCGCCGTGTAGGCGCGGATGACATCCCCTCGGAAGTCGGTCAGCCCGATCACACCGTCGGCGGCCTTGGTGGTGGCGACCTGCTGGACGTGGACGCACGCGACACGGCCCGGAATGGTGGCCCGTAGGAGGTGGCGGATCACGAAGCCGTAGTGCTCCAGGAACTCCGCGCGGGTCGCGGAGTTGCCCAGGTCCCGCGGGGTGGGGCTGTAGGTGTACAGGCTGTCGAACGGCGGGGAGTGGACGGACAGCCCCACCGAGGCGTCGGGGATGTCGGCGAGCTTGTCGCACGAGTCGTCCATGTACAGGTCCCACTTCTCGCCGTGGGCCTCGTCGGTGATCAAGTCGGAGGTGGTCATGCGGCTCTCCCTGCGCTGCGGTGCTGCTGCATAGCGGCGACCAGCGAAGCCGTGACCGCGGACGCCTCGGTCTCCTTGCGGGAGACGTTGGCGGCGATCTGCGCCTCCAGCTCCGACAGGACGACGTGGGCGTGCACGACGCGGGGCTGGCCGTACCGGTAGCAACGGCGGATGGACTGGTAGTAGGTCTCGTAGGAGTCGGACAGCCCGACGAACGCCATGCGCGCGCAGTGCTGCCAGTTCATGCCGAAGGAGGCGATAGCCGGCTTGGTGACCAGGTGGCGGACCGTGCCGTCGGCGAAGCCGAGGAGGGCGTCGGCCTTCTGCTCCGCGCTCAGGGCGCCGTGGACGTTGACCGCGCCCGCGACGAGCTCGGTGAGCAGGTCGGCCTCGGCGTTCAGGCCGCACCACAGCAGCCACGGTTCATCCGGTTCGGCGGCAACCAGGGCGGCGGCCTTCTCGCAGCGGGCGCGCAGGGTCTCGCGGCGGACCTTGGCCCGGCCGCCGACCCCGCCGAGGTCGGTGGCGAACAACTGCCCCTCGGGGACAGCGTCGACGGGCAGCAGGTGCGGGACGATCTCCAGGCCGGGCAGCACGTACCCGGTGTCGGGGTGGCCGAGGTCGGAGGGGCGGCGCACCGCCAGCGCCCAGGAGGCCATCCACCGGTACATGGGTCCGCGGGCATGGCCCTTCAGGCGCCAGCCGTCGGAGTCGTGCACGAAGTAGGCGGACAGCATGTTCGCCCGGGTCGACCGGCCAAGGAACTCCGCTTGGCTGGTGAGCTCCTCCGGGTCGTTGGGCGCCGGGGTGGCGGTGCATGCCAGCCGGTACGGCACGTCTGCGAACTGCTCGATCAGGAGGCGGCGCATCTTGCCGTCGGCGTTCTTCAGGATGGACGACTCGTCCAGCACCACCGCGTCGAACAGTGAGGGATCGAAGCGGGCGGCCCGCTCGTAGTTGGTGATCCAGATGCCGGGACTGTCGAGTGCCGCCGCATCGGGTGCGTAGCGGACCAACTGGTCAAGTTTGGCGGCATTGTCGAACTGCCAAGACTTCAGGGCCTCTGCATCGAAGGATGCGATGTCCTCAATGGCGTAATCCGCCCATTCCTTGCGGGTGGGGTTGGGCTTGCGGAGGGGTTTTAGGCCCTGCTGGGCGCGTTCGGCGGCCTGCTCGGCATAGATGGCCCGCGCCTCGGCCATGATGTCTGGCGGGGCTGGGAGGCCCTTGGCGTGGCGTTCCAAGATAGCCATGAGTTTGGGTTTCTCGGATGCCTTAATGCGG
>ERZ1292642.1730-Hain-H14-01um-R1-1730-length-10038-cov-5_pt1 | contig 10038 bp, 12 predicted proteins | sample MGYA00564403_ERZ1292642 | MGnify/ENA primary metagenome ERZ1292642 (study PRJEB36523, sample SAMEA6512643) | groundwater metagenome | collected 2019-01-09 | study: AquaDiva: Metagenomics assemblies of 32 groundwater samples | reverse complement strand
TAGACTGCTTAGACAGTGGAAGAACAGGCCAAACCTACAAGATAGCAGGCAAAGCCAGCTTTCAATGCCATGACTGCAAAGTAATCTATACCGCAATAAGCTTTGAACCAGAAGCGTTTGAGTGGAAGGAGAACCCTGAGAAATGGAGAGCATGGCTAAAGCAGAAAAGTTCACCAAAGCAGAAAGAGACGAAATCCTCAGAGGCGATAGGGACATTAAAGTGATTCACCTAAGAAGCTTCGAGGACTTAATCAAGATGAATGAGTTTATTTGTATTAATGGCGAATCTTATGATGAGTTTGCCTAAAGGTTTTTGAGGAATACATACAATGCTAACAGACCTATCAACATTGGATATGGGATTCTACGTCGAGTATTCAAAGAAAATGAGAACCTGTTGGGAGAAAGAGTTTGCAGAACAAATCGACCCTCTTCTTATGCGAGCTTTCTATCGCGGAAAAAACAAGAAGCAGGTAGAATCCGGCCAACTCTACAACCAAAATCTAAACAGTAGAGAACACTTTCTCACAATGAGCCGCATCTTTCAGTCCACCAACACCATTCTCCCTAATCTCTACTATCAGAATCCTAAGATTATGGCATTACCAATCAGGCAAGCTGACCCTTCCTCAGCGGCTCTTATGACCTCGGCCTTAAACTACTACATGAAGGTAAACTTTCAGAAACAAGAGAATCAAGAAGCTGTGATGAACACTTGGTTCTTTGGCTTAGGTTGGAAGAAGATTGGTTATAGAACTGAGTTTACTCCAAAGTCTCAAGACCCTGAAAGCGTCTTAGAAAATAAAGGATTTATTGGCGGTGTCAAATCTATTCTTGGAATCAAACCCGATAACAATGAATCCAAGTCGCGCCTTGAGATGGTTGACTATGAGGGTCTATTTAACTCCTCAGAATCTCCTATGAATGTGATGCTAGACCATAAAGCAGACTTAAGAAATTGCAAGGTAATCCTCCACAGAATCCCAAGAACTCTCTATGAACTCAAGAACTTCGGAAACTACGATGAGAAAACATTGCAGGAAATATTCGACAAGATGTCTTATAAATCAGGTTCACGCTTGGAAGACAGAGAAATAGACCTAATGCTCAATGAACTTCACATCCAACAGCGTAACGGAGTCTGGATTCTCTCCTGGGTAGACGAACATGAGAAACCCTTGCGTTATGACAAGTCCACCTCTCAATCTCTTGGCTTAGGATTTGAACCTCTAGTATTCTCAAATGAACCAGGTGTGCGCTATCCCGTCTCCCACATGAAAGTCGCCTCCCAGATACAAGAAAACCTGGATTACCTCGTAACCCTCTTAATCCGCAAGATTGACGGGATGCGTAACACCCTTCTTATGAATGAGAAGATTCTAGCCCCTGGACAGAAAAGAGCCATTGAGACAAACAAGATTAATGGCATTGCCTGGACGAATAAATCTTTCTCTTCCGCAGACGTTCAACAACTTAACTCAAGTTCTGTTTCTAATGACTTGCCTTATCTTATCAACCTATTGCAGCAGAATGCGACAGAGATTCTTGGCACGGACGAACAGACTATCGCAGGACGTAGCAAGAATAAGACATTGGGTCAAGATGAATTGGCAAACCTTGGCACACAGATTAGAGAGTCTGGAATGTTAGATAAAGTTAGAGACTGGATGATACGTCAAGCTAAAATTGAAGGGCAACTTCTTAAACAATATTCTAACTCAGAACTTCATCTTCAAATTACAGGCAAGGATTATTCCGACAGGCAGACAGGCCAATCTCAAGAGGAAAAGTGGGTGGAGTTTATGACTATCAACAATCCTCTTGGCATGAAACATTCCCTTCAAGGCGAGTTTGACTATGACATTAATATCTACGAGGCAATCAAGCCGGATAAGGAAAACTTAAGGAAACAATATCTTGAGATGATAACGATTGGTTCTAACCCAGTTATTCAACAAGCTCTCCTTCAAAACAATAAGAAACTTAGAGTAGACTTGGTATTTGAGAACGCTCTTAAAAACTTTGAGAACATTGGAGATTACGAAACTTACCTTGAATCTTTGGACTCAACACAGGTTGCCGCCATTCAGACTCAGCAGATTTTAATGCAGAATGGTGGAAATCTTCCGATGAGTAACCAACAGAAGTTGATTGAGAGTAAATCTAAACAAGAGGAAGTTGCGACATGAGTATCAAGTTAGATGACAAGATAGAAATTGATTACTACTGTCAAAACTGTGGCTCTAAGAAATCAAATCAAGATATGGAATCTATGCTGTGCACGTGTGGAGGATACTTGAGACCGGATGGAGAATTATTTAGTCGAGCCTCTATATTTGAGCCGCACTATTGCCCTGTTCTTAGAACCTACCTTACATCTTATAAACAACAGGAGAGACTTGCAGTAGCTCATCGCTCCCGTTCTCATCCTGAAGGTCTACGCCTCCAACAATGGGATAGGAAGCAAATTAATGAGTATCGTAGAATCCGGCGCTATAAAGAAGATTACAAACAGAGCCAGTATCCAAGTTACAAAGTTGGACAAGGAAAAGTGAATGAAGCTGCTTAAAACTATTTCTATCTTAATCTTTCTTTCTACCTCTGCTTATGCTTTAGAAGGAGTGGACTACGTTACTTTCAACATTAATGGCAAAGAGTATCAAGCCCCTATTCCAAACAAAGCAACCAGGGAAGATTTTAGATATCTTAAAATGGCCTTAAATGGCGATAATATATCAAGAGAAATGTTACTAGGCGGAAAGACCGAGAAATTCATATATATAGGAGATGTGGGCGTTGTGCGATGGGTGAAATTAACCAAAGAAAATGAAGAAGTAATCGAATATAAGTGAAATGGAGGAAAACTTTAAATGGGTCGTCCAAAAGGAAGCTCGAATAAAAGTAATGTTAGTAATGTAGAAGATAAAGAGGTTGGTGAAACTGTCGGTGAAACTACTGACGATAAAGAGTCTCTGAAGGTTGAGGAAGGTTCATTGGCGCACGATAAAACTACAACTGCCCCAGGTATTCATGAAGGCAAGAGACCTAAGTTTGGCAAAGATAGTTTCTAAAAGAAGTTTAGCAAGGAAAAAAGTTTATTAGTATTCTCCCCCGCTTGGAGAACCTATGCGGCGAATCCATCAGCGAAAGTGATGCAACCAAAGGAGTAACACATGCCAAACGAAACAAAAACAATGGATAGCATCATCTCTGATGCTCAGAAGGAAGGGATAGACTTCTCAGGTAGAGAAGATTCCCCTGCTTCTCCTGAAGCTACGGCTAAACCGGACGTAACACCTGCCTCGTCAGCAGAGCCAAAGGCAATAACTGACCCCTCAAAATCTGTAACGCCTCAGACTGGCGAAAAGTCTGTAGAGGAACAGTTTAAGGATTCCAAACTACCAGCTCACTTATTTCCTCGTTTTAAGGAGCTTTACAATGAGAAGAAGACATTATCTGAGAAAGTTAAAGCTCAAGAAGCTTTGCTTAAAGACCCTCGGATAGTACGCCTTCTAGCTCAAGGCAAAGATGCTCCGCAGGAAGAAGTGAAGGAATCAGTCAAGCCCATACCTCCCCAAGGTCAATTCACCGAGGAACAACTAGCCGCATTTACTCAACTTAAATCAATGCTTGGCATAGACCAATATGACTCAGTGATTAAAACCTTGCAGAAACAAAATGAGGAGTTATCCAAGCGTGAAGAGAACAAAGCCTTTGACGCAGAGGAATCTGAGTTAAAGAAACTCTCCACAGACTATGGTCTTGACTACGAGCAAGAGGTCTATCCTGAATTGAGTGGGTGGCTATCAAAGAACCCTCAATTCCAAGGATTAGGCCCGGGTTCCCTAAAGTTCGCCTTTCAAAATGTTTATTTTTCAAGACTAGGTGAGCTGGCAGAGCGGAAGAAGAATCTTGAGATGATTGAAAATCAGGAGAAGTTAAAGTCTGGTAATGTCGAAGCCCCCAACAAAGCACCTAAAGGCAAAACTGTCAAGACCTACAAGAATGACGATGACATGATAGCTGACTTGGTGAAAGAAGCGGGTGGCCTTGAAGGAATCGACTTTAGCGCTTGATAAGCTTTCCATTGTTAACCAGTATCGAAAGGTTAAACAATGGCAGTACCTTTTACACGTTTAGCCTCACAGGTTCTTGATAACTATAATACTAAGCTCAACAACGCTCTAAAGCGTCAAGACGGTATTATAGCTGTTCTCGGTGCTACTGGCTCAATCCAGTATGAAACAGGCGGTGGTGAAAACTTCCGTGAAAGAATCCTGTTTGGTGAAAATACGAATGTTGGTTTCATGCCGAAAAATCAACAAATTGGCACGGTTGATGATGAAGGTATCACGATGGTAAGTGTTCCACAGCGTGTCATCGCTGGTTCCATCGTTATCAATCAAGTTGAGCGCGACCAAGTAGCGGAAGGGTCTAAGTGGGCGATAGGAAACTTAATGAAGGACAAAATGCAACAGTTCCAGGCCACATGGGTCAGGCAACATGCAGATGCTCTTCGTGTAGCTATTCCTTCGGCTAACGGGCCTTACACGCTTCTTCCGTCGGCTACATCAGGCACTATCAACGGTATTTTATCCCCTGTAGCTACTGCCTCTGCGGCCGGAACGACAGGTGGTATCAGCCGTGCCGATAATGACTGGTGGAGGAATCAGTTTACCAACACATCAATAGATATCTCAACAGAGGCAGGCAGAGCACAACTGTACAACTTATTGTATAGTCTTTGCACGTTTGGCGCGTCCATAGAGGATGAGCCAAACTTCGGCCTATGTTCAGGTGCTATCCTTGGTGATTTGGGGGCTGCAATAGATACTAACCGTCGAGCTGATTACGAAGACAACAAGCTCTTTAAACTGGGCTTTCGTGGCATTATGTTCTTCAATGCCATGTTAATTCGTGATGCTTCCACTCGGTTCGCCAATAGTATTGCATTAATCAATACGCGAGACCTTCTTATTAAGTGCCTCCGAAGTCAGGGCGGCTCTTATAACAAGGAAGAGGCTGACAACGACAACAACCTTGGAACTATCCCAGTCAACATGGGTAAATTCCAACGAGACATCGATTCGCTCAACGATATAGCTCTAGGTTATTCGGTATGGTCTTTAGTGCCGAAACAGCTTAGAACTCATGGTTTAGCGAATAACGTAGTTTAAGGAGAATAGACAATGAGAAAATATCTCGTAATTGCCTTATCCCTCCTTACTACTATGTTTGGGGGTGTTGCGTATGCGGTTGATTTACCGGTTGAGCCAGGTGTCATTAAACGTATCAATGGCGCAAGTCAGGACACAACCTACAGGGCGTACAAACTCGTGCGCTTTGGCAATTCAACTGCTAATACAGCCTCGATATCCGCTGATTCATTAGTTATCTGGGATGTAATTTCAGATGATGGTGTTACCATCGCTGAAACTAATATCTCTGCTGACGGTGCAATCGCAGGTATTGTAGTTACGACCATTCCAACGTCTGATGCTACTTCAGGAACTTCAGCAGCTGATGACGCAGGACGGCGTAACTGGGGTTATATTCAGGTTGAGGGTAAAACGCAAGTAAGGGTTCTTGCAGGTGGGACAAATAATCACTTAGCTGGTGATATATTTATCACATCTCGTGATTCAAGTAGGGCCACATCGCTTGAGTTGGCTAGTAATGATAATGCTACGGCAGGTAGTTCAGTTAGCGCTGCCTACAATGCAAATTATCTAAGGCAACTACAAGCAGTTGGAGCTGCTGGCGGGTTTTTCCTTGATGCCGCTAGTTCTACAAGAACCACGGAAGAGGTTATCCTTAAACTGGAGTAAATGAATGAAACCTTGGGGTGGGCCAAAAGCTCACTCCAAGGACATTTAAAGGAGAGATGTGAATAGAGTAATTATAGGAATCTTTGTAGCACTGTTATTTACTAACAATCTTTATGCCGCCGACACATCAAAAGTAGAGGTAAGAGCAAGTGTCAATGACGGAACTACAGATGTAGAGAACTCAGGTCTTATTGTTAAGACATTTACAACAGGCATAAGAAAACAAGAGTCAATCACATTGGCTGCAAACACTAATACAAATCTTGTGAAGCCAACGGCAGCCAAAGGTGTTTTAATTGATGTTGGGTCAACTCGCAGTCTTCATTTGATTGGTGAGGCAGGTGATAAAGGGATAAGCCTTGATTCGTCAATACCAATTATGCTCCCACTTTCATCCGATGGAGCATTTACGAATGTTAGAATATCAAATGATGGGGCAGCTTCGACGATTACAGTTTTCTGGCTATGATTTATTCAAGTAAAATTAAAGGAATATTTTAATGCCATCACCTTTAACCCATTCTACTTTTTCTTCGCTTATAAAGAAACTTTTGAAAATGTTAGATAACTATTCTATGTCAGGAGGAGTTGCTGGAGATTTAACCCGCTCTACCGCTACAGTTGACCAGAATACGAGCGGCGAAATAGCGGGGATTGCAATCAACCTTGCTCTCCATCAAATATACGACTTAATCAAAGACTCTAAATACCTCCAAGCACTTCCTTCCACTAAGTTTAGCTCTGTAATAAGCCAAGATTACATTGACCTGGATTTAGAGCCGTATCTTGACGAGATAGAAGCAATCACAGAGGGAACTAATAACTTTAAGCTTATCCGCAAGTCCTGGGGATGGTATAGGAAAAACTTTCCAGACCCTTCAAAGACTACCGGAATTCCTGTTTATTACATAAGACGCAACAGCAGGATTTACTTGGCTCCGCGTCCTACATCAGTTATTAATTATACCGTAGACTTTGTGAAGCTTGTTGAGGACTTGGTAGCAGATGGAGACATTTCTCTTATTCCAACTCATTATGATTATTGGATAATCCAAGAGGCCTGCTACGAATGGTACAAGATGGAAGACCCACAAGCTATTCCTGAGGCAATAATTCTTGACCGAGCGGATAAGCGTGAAATAGCAATCAACGCCATTATGTCTGGTTTCGATGAACTATCCGAATCTCAATCCCATTGGAATTATGGCGAGCCAGGAATATATCCTTATAGAACGCCAGTTCAAGGCCCTGCATGATAGATATTCATAAGTTTAGACATTGGGTGTTAATGGCATTTTTATTCGTATGCCCTATTATCTACAACAATACAAACAATATGGATTTAAGGGACTTTCAGGAAAGGGCGTTCCAGATTGGAGCGATGGTCGTTTTTGCCTTCTTCGTTGGAAACCTCTGGATTGGGGCATTCTTAGTTTTAAACGTACTATCTCTACTCTTAAACACACCGAGCATAGGTCTCCAACAAGTCTTAAATGTATTCTTAGGATGCGTGTTGTTTAGCGTCTCACACTCATACTTTAAGAAGAATGAGTCAACGCCTTATCTTAAAATACTTCTATGGGTTGGTGCTTTAAACCTTTTCTGGATGATTTTGCAAATGAATGGCATAGACCCACTTTACATTGCTCAAGATGCCTCCGGTATTCCTCAATTAACCGCAACTTACAAGGATGCCTCAGGTCTATTCGGAATAAAGATGGCCAATGCAATATTTATTTGCTTGTTAATGCCTATACTGGCAAGTATAAACCTATGGATTGTTCCTCTTTTATTAGTTCCTTTATATTACACTCGTTCAAGCGTTGCCTGTATCTCGATTTTAATTTCAATGGGGTTTTATATCTATCATATTCATAGAAAACTATTTATTTGGTTTATTGGAATATCCTTGGTTGGAGGATTGGCCTATGCCATATACGACTTTAAGGATGACCCAAGCACATTCAAGTCCAGGTTTCCACTATGGCACGCCGTTACCAAATATTCTCTTATTAGGCCGATTCTTGGTTACGGTCCCGATTCATTCCGTAACTATACAAAGCAGAAAGACTTCCTATTTTACTCAGATTACGACTATAACACAGCACTCTTGACGCAAAGAGATGAGAAAACCGCCTATTTCAAATACTATGAGATGGATAATGGAAAGATGCATGATAAAAATGATAGGAAGAGCTTTGATAAGCTGACACTAAATTGGTGGGATAATCCACATAATGAGTATTTCCAAATGCTTTTTGAGTATGGTTTCTTGGGATTATTTATCCTTGGAGGATTTATAAGAGAACTTACACTCAGGTTTAAATTTGCAATTAAATCGAAGGAGTTAATTGTTCTTAGTTCTTGCCTTCTTGTCTATGCTATTTCAGGCATTGGACACTTTCCTATTCATCTTGCAAGGTTAGCGTTTTTATTCCCTATATTACTTGGTGCTTTCATAGCCAAGACTGATAATACTTACGAGGTACAAAGTGCCTAGAAATATAATTAGAATAGAGCCGATTGAAAAGATAAACAGACGCGACTTAGTAACTGACATAGGTGATAAGCAAGTTCTAAGTAGGGAAAACCTTGCGGTAATAGGTTCTAAGAATATGAAAGTAAAGAAACTTCCTGGTTCAAGCCGTCTTAATGCAACCGCCGTAGATTCCACAGGCCCGATAACCTGGATTCACCGCTATTACAATACTACTCCTGTTGCCCGCACATTCTTCTTTAGTCAAGGCAAGCTTTATTACACCGATGAAAATGGAAACACATCGGAGCTTCTAACTTTATTTTCCACTAATGCCTACCCTTCTTCAGTTGAGATGAGAGTTACAGGAAACGACGTTCTTTACTTTTCAGAAGGTAATAATACAGGAATGTACTCTTATAATGGAAACAATGGGAATAATTTTCAATTAGAAAGTGCCGTAACTCTTAACTTCGTTGGAATGATTAGCTGGCTTGACCGCCTATGGGGATTTGAAGAAAACTCCGAGGTAATAAACTTCTCAAAGAACCTTGTTCCTACCAACTTTACTGATTCTACAGACGCAGGGCAGATTACCATAGGCGCCTCACGAGGCTCAAAGATTATGGCGATAGCTCTGCTAAATGAAACCCTTTACATATTTAAGAATGATTCTATTTGGGAAGTAGCAGGCAGGACTCCAAGTGAATTTACAGTAAACCAAATTGTAACTAACCTTGGTCTTGCCGCAAGACGCTCTCTTGTTAAAGTAGAATCCGCTCTTATAGGTTTTATGTCCGACTATGAACTTCATGAGTTTAACGGCACTCAGCAAACCAAGTTATTAACCTATGATGTAGCTTTGTATGGGGATTTGACAAAGGACTTAAATCCTATAGTAAACGTGTCCCGTTTAGACCAAATCTGCGCTGCTTACCACAATTACATTTATCGCATGGCATTTTGTGCTATGGATTCTTCTACCATAAGAAATGACATGGAATATTGTAGGAGCTCAATCAATGAAATAGACTTTTTTACAAGAGGCAACAGCGTTTCCGCTTACTGTGTTTATGACAGACCTCCTGACAGAAAAGAACTTATTACCGGACGCTCTGACACAGGACGCTTGATGCGCCAGTATCAAGGTTTAAACTGGGACAATGATGCTGCAGGCGCAACAATGTCTATTAAGACTCAAACTAAATTCTATGGCAGCCCTGAGCCACAAAACTTTAGGGTTAGACGTTACTGGGGAAACTTCGGTGTATTAGGAGCAAGAAACCTTCCTATAAAAATGTTCATAGATGCCCGCAATGCTAATTCTGACTCCACCTCTGACGAATTGATTACACAGGGTGAAACAAAATCTATGGCTATGATTCGCATTAATTCCCAGCTTGCCATTACATCAAGACAGATTCCAAGGCACAATAATTCTAAGTGTCAGAACTTTAGCTTAATGATTGACCAAAACCTATCTGATATAGATTTGGAATTCAGTAGCTTCAATGTTGAAGTTATACAGAAAAATATAAAGAGAAGTCAAAAAGTCGGTGTATAGGAGTTAGATGAAAAAACTACTATTTATCATTGGTTTATTAATAGCTTGTCCGGCTTATGGGAATGTTATTACTGTTCAGACTTTTTCCGGTGATTCAAGCGTAACACATCTTGAGAACTTTAGGAGTGTGGTTGTAACTTTTGCCAACGGAAACATAGCAGGCGGCTCAG
>ERZ1292642.567-Hain-H14-01um-R1-567-length-20741-cov-8_pt1 | contig 10040 bp, 16 predicted proteins | sample MGYA00564403_ERZ1292642 | MGnify/ENA primary metagenome ERZ1292642 (study PRJEB36523, sample SAMEA6512643) | groundwater metagenome | collected 2019-01-09 | study: AquaDiva: Metagenomics assemblies of 32 groundwater samples | reverse complement strand
CCATTATCCATGCTTCCGATAAGAGAAGCGGTAACTCCCGCATACAAGACACTTGAAGGTGAAGCCCCGTTTGTATTCCTCGCATAAACGAAAAGGGCCCGGTTGCTTCCCGTTCCTGTCGTATGAGAAAAGAGACTATTCCCCCCATTATCTACTCTTACTGCATCAGTTACCGCATCAAAAGCAATAGGCATTTACTCATCAATCGAAACTATTTTCTTGGTTATCTCTAGTTCCCCGCCAATATCTTGTTTTGGATTGCCTTCTCCCATACGCCATTGTTCTTCAGGTTTTATTAACTTCAGGAATTCTTCTTTCTCGGTTTCCGTCATTTCCATGAACTTCTGCCTTACATAATCTTTTAAGGTGTTTTTAGGTCGTCCTAATGGATTTCCGCTTATTCCCAACTTAAAAGTACCATCTAGGTTTCTTCCTGTATCTTCCCTGTTAGCAGGTTCTTTTTCCTTCTCTTCCATATTGACTAAGTAAGTAAAAGATGTTGATATTTCTCCCAATGTTCCTTAAGATACTCAGGCCATTTTGACTCGTCTTTCCAATACGTAAAATCCCTCCCCAAAAAATCCTTTCGTTTTTGTATGTTTTCCGCTAAATGTTCCTGAATCCACGGCGTATTATAACTTTCTTCTGTGTAGGAGTCAAATAACTTTCGCCGAACTTCTTTCTCCCCTCCCATTGAAGTAAAATGCCAACCGCAATAAGAATCCATTTTAGGACTGTTTGTCCGCAAATGGTTGAGACATCTGCCTTTTATATCCTTCCAGCTCCCCGCCAAAGTTCCCCAAAATTCCTCTGAAGACCGATTGTTCAAGTAATAAGTATATACTTGAAATTTCAGTTTATGCTGAGGATATCTTCCCTTGAAAAATCTAAGATTCTCAATATACTCTGGAAAGGGTATTTCATCCACATCCCCGATTATCGCTACATCATTATCTTGAAGATGGGTCAATGCTTTGAGGATTGATTCTTTTTGAAGAAATTCTCGCTTCCAATGATCTGCCCCGTGAGTATTCGGGGAAGATTCAGCCAATGCTATTTCTTCGAGGGTATAATTCTCGTCTATCTTGAAATAGCTGACCTTTTTGTATTTGTCTTTTATCCGTTCAAAATAAAAAGGCTTTTTGTTCCCGGAAAAAGTCGTTGGAGCTTCGCATACAATAAATTCGTCAATACACCCTTTAAGAATGTTATATCGCAAATCCCAAATTTCATTTTCGCCATTGAAACTCACACAATCAATTACTGCCATAAATACCAAAGATTTCGTTCCAATAACTGAGCATCTCCCGGGTACACACTCCAATCGAGATACGATCTTAATTGCTCGTAGAAACTTTTGAGATGTTTCAGAATGTTTTCCCGTGGCAAAATATAATTGGAACCAGGAGCGAACAAATTATACTTCCGCTCATCCATTTTAAAAATCTCCCTGATTTCATTCTCATATTTCGCGGGGTGAACATTCAAATACCAATAATCCTGCCGTTCCGCAAAAAGTCCGTTTTCATACCAACACACGGGGAAATATGTTCTATGATGTCGGGTAAGCAATGGCGTGTAGGTTTTATTCTCTTTTACCAGTTCAAATTCTTCCTTTGAGATATATTTCAGCAAATTCGCTTTGGTGTAAATCGCGGCATCGGGAAGATTCTCGTAATTATCAATAATGAACGAAAATTTGTCGTATAAATCGCTTCCGATATTCGGAACTTTTATGGAATCAGGTAGAGGATTTTCGCTTCGATCATATAAAGCAAGAATCGTATCACCACCTTTCACATATTCTCGCAAGTAAGAAATGTCATGATTATAGCGACTGACTACCCAATTACTCATTCTGGTATCTTTAAATATATGTCCAGCGCTTATAATAATTTTGCGGCAAACTCCATATTCCCACATTTCTTCTCGCCCAAAATCTCGGCGCAATAGTTATCCCTTTATTCAACCATCGAGGCAAAATGAAAAAAGAAGAATTAGCAATAATAGCATAACGAGCATAACGACAACTTCTCCAGTTTATTCCTACATCGTGAATCACTTTGTAATCAGGAAAGAATCGTGCAGCCAAAATTTCATCGTCAGTATGAACCTCAAATCTCATATTCGGATTTATTTCTTTCATTCTTTTGATTCCTTCATCCCAATAACTTTTTGGGAGAAATAAATCGAGGAATATCTGAAATTCTCCGCCTCTAAAACCTATCACGCATAAATCATCAGGCATTTCCAAATGTTCGACTTTTAACCATTCATCAACTTCTTTTTCCCGATGCTCCCAGTATCTTTCGTCTTGAAATTCGCCATCAATCAAAGTATTATCCTCAACAAAGAAATAATCTGGGTCAAATCCTCTTATATCAATTTCTTTCTTATCAAGAATCTGTTTTTCATTCCAAATTTTCAGATCATTAGGTAATCGTTCTGGGATTATCATTTTACTCACATCAAACTCCATAAAATCCTTGCACTTAAACCCTATCGTCTTGCCTGAATTGTCGGGGTTCCAAACCATTCGCCAATCCATACCCAAATCCAAAGCTCGCATTCTCGTCGCCAACATTCTGAATAATTGGTTGCCTACGCCACTGCCCTGATGTAAATAACCATAAATCATAATGCTTGATGAAAACAAAAAGTCCTTCGTCCTTGATGTTCCGGCAATTCATATTCCCTGCCAAAATCTAAGGATTCTTCAAACGGCATAAACTTACAACCGTGCTGTTCGTAGATATGCCTCATATTCACACAAAACCAGCCATCTTCGTGAGTATAGCCGTGAAATTCTTTCCATTCAAGATTTAGATCGGTTGCAAGTTTAAGCAATTTTCTACTTCTTAATCCCACGCTGTTGCCTACTCGCTGGATATTCCCGTAAACATCTCTGTAAGAAAAATCATCTTTCGGCAAAGGCCAAGGAGCACCGCAATAATCGTATTCCAGCCATTTTGGATTCCACAAATCAGGATTTATAATCCCGCCATCAGCATGAAAAAGAAAAGCAAACTCGGTATCCACATATTTCCATAGATCAAAAACTATAAATCTATTCCAAGAATCTACATTGTCTATCCGTTTATCCATTACCACTTTTACCCCCCCAAACTCAATCCCTTCGCAAGATTTCTCAATGGCGCGAATATGTTCTTCCGGCTTGTAATAAAGCCCCGTAAGAGCAATCAGAGTAATATCAGGCAGCTTGAGCATAATAATCCTCAAATGCCTTTACAATGTATTCCCTGTCCGCTTGGGTAAGCCGGGGATGCACGGAAAACCAAAAACTGTGTTCAAGAATATAATCCGCTCCTTTCAATTCGTTTCCCACTCGATAATATGTATTTCGATATGCCGGGTGCTTGATTATATTCCCCGCAAACATTGATCTTGTTTCAATACCCTTTTCTTCCAAAAAAGCCACAAGAGGTTCGCGTTCTCCAATCGTAGTCAAAGGAAACGAAAACCAACATACATCCGCACCTTCAACTAATTCGGGCATGATAAGCTCCGAGAACTTCGATAAATGTTCATAAAAGTAATCAAAGTTCGCTTTGCGAAGAAACTTTATTTTCTCGGTCTTTTTCAACTGCACTCTCCCCATTGCCGCCTGAAGTTCGAGGATTTGAAAGTTATAGCCGATCTTTTCATACACGAAACGCGGATTATGATCTTTTGGAAGTGAACCCACTTTATGTGGTTCTGTGATATTCGCCTGTCGTCCCCAATCACGATATTGCCTTACTTTTTTCGCAATCTCATCATCATTCGTGAAGACAGCCCCGCCTACGCCCATTGAAACAATATGAGCCGCGTGGAATGAAGTTATTGAAACATCGCCAAATGAACCGAGTTTCTTGTTAAAAATAGCCGATCCCCAACTGTCGCACCCATCTTCGATGACTTTCAATCCCCGCCGAAAAGCGATTTCAACAATGCGGTTTATATCCGCAGGATTCCCCACTGCGTGAACCGCAATAATCGCAGTAGTATCGTCTGAAATTGCCTCTTCCAGCTTATCCGTATCAATATTATAAGTCCCCACTTTGCAGTCCACCACTACCGGCACCAATCCACACTGAACAATGATGTTAAAAATCGTGGGGAAAGTAACTGCGGGGATTATGACTTCCGTCCCTTTTTTCAATTCGAGTGCGGACAATGCGAGAAGTCCCGCAGCAGAACCGGAACTTGTGAGTATACAGTGTTTTACTCCAAGATAATCCGCCGCTTCCTTTTCCATCAATGCCCCTTCTTCTCCGAGTTGCCAATTCTCTCTGTCTTTATTGATGGACTTCAAAATAGCTTCGACTTCTTCATCCCCAATCAAAGCCCCTCCGTATTTTATAATTTTATCCATTCTTTTAGGAGTTTTGTTCTTTCCACTCCGTCTGCGAACCATTGTTTCGGAGCTACCACGACTTTAAATGGATTGGGATTCAAATATGCGGCCCACCAGCTAAATGAACTATTCGCGATGATGTTGCTTTTGCAGGAAGCCATTGCGTTAAAATTTTCCACTTCTTCTTTATCAACAAATTCGCAATCTTTGAACATTAGTTGCTGTTTGCACCATCCTAAATCATCTGAAGAAAGCAAAAACTTGTCATTCGGGAAATATGCCATAGCTTTCTGGTAATAATCGGTTTCGCAAAGGTTCACATAAAAAGGATTCTCGGAATACTTCGGTTCGGCGGGATTTATCGGATTAGCCGCGCGGCGGACATGAATAGAAACCTTGTCAATAAACCCTATCCCTGCGCCATATAAACGCTTTATTTCTTCGGAAAATTCCTTGAAATACTCCTCATCTTGAACAAAGAAATCATTTATCAATCCCCGCCTCATTTGCGCATAAAGATATGCCCCTTGAAACATCCTGTTGCCCATGCGACCGAATATGACTGCGGGATCAACCATCTCAAAGCCAGTCAGGATTTTTTAGAGTCCACTCAATCGTGGAATGCAAAGAAGTTTCAAAATCATGCGGGGCTTTCCATCCCAATCCCTTTAACTTTGAACCATCTAAGCTGTATCGCCTGTCGTGTCCTGGCCGAGCAGAATGAAAATCAACCAATTCATAGCTTAATTCTTTTCCCATCATCTCCGCCACCATTTGCGCAAGCTCCAAGTTATCTTTTTCCACATCCCCCACGATATTATATCTATCTGGCAAAAGATGTATGTCCTCTTCGTAAGAAGTTGGAGGAAGATTATTTATGATGAACAGAACCGCGTCTGCGGCATTCCTCGCATGAAGATAAAATCTTGAACCGATGTTCCCTTCTCGGCCATGTATGGTTACAACCTCGTCAAAATGTATTTTCCGTATAAGCCGGGCAATATACTTTTCCGCATCTTGCGTCTGCCCAAATATATTCATCGTATTCGTAATAATCACAGGAATCCCGTATGTGCGCCAATAACTTATTGCAATCGCTTCCTGACACGCTTTACTCGCCGAATATGGATTTGAAGGAACAATAGGAGACCATTCTTTGTAATCCACGCCCTTTGGCGCAACTCCGTACACTTCATCGGTACTAAATTGAAGGAATAATTTCGGTCTCAATTCCCTCGCAAGTTCAAGCATATTGAACGCAAGCGCGGTATTCCCAAGAATAAAATCTCCAGGGCTTTCTATTGACCGTTCCACATGAGAATTGGAAGCGATGTTCAAAATATAATCTATCTCCCCTATTCGTTTTCTTGTAAGCCAGCTTATCGGAGAAATAAGATCGTGGGTAATAACCGTAGTCCGCTTGTGATAATCTTCATTCCCTTCAAGCGCGGCTTTAACCCGCTCCGGCATACCTTTATACTTCCACGAACAGATACACACTACTTCCCAATCAGTATTCATCATCAGATGGCGCAACAAATGCGATCCGAAAAATCCGCTCGCTCCAGTAAGCAAAATTCGTTTAGGCATATTTTACCGCTACATACTCGACTTCTTTTTGTTTTTCCTCTGGCGAGAGCGCGTATGTAGTCTGATGCGGGCCGCATCCTATAACCACATTTATGTCATTTACAAAAACAGGAGAACCATACCGAGCAAAAAGGCGGAGGTAAAGCTCAACATCCAGCATCCAACTCAATTTTTCGTCAAAAAGTTCGGGGTTTTTGTTTTCAAACGCAAGCACCGAAGGGGAACCTATGGTGTTTATCCCTTCCGAAAACTTATCGTTCCACAAAGGAAAATGAGGATTGAATCTTCCCTCTCCATTATCGTGTGCACACCCAGTAACGAGCCATCCTCCCTTGAAATTGTCCGCAATGACTTGTAGCGCGTTAGGATGAGCAAAATAATCGTCCAAGTAGAGTATTTTTATGATCTCTCCTTTTGCCGACTGAATTGCCCTATTCGAGTTAGCGGCCATTAACCCTGAATGAGTCAAAATAATTTCATAATCGGTAAATGTTTGTCTTTCTACTGAACCCAAACACCGATGTAGGAAAAAAGGCCAATTTATCATCCAATGGAATGGAATTATGAGAGAAATCTTAGCCATTAAAAACAGATGGATGGTTAAGTTTAAGCTGATTTTGAAGATAATCCTTGTGATTCAAAGAATCTCCCCACATGGATTTTTCTTTTGTCCGGTAACACCATAGCACTTCTGGTATTGTAATCAATTTCTTACCTCTTTTCAAGAGATCAAACCAAAGATCATAATCCTCCCAACCGTATATCATTTTCGGATTAAATCCCCCGACCTCCAAAAGTGCTTTCTTTTTCACCACCGAACAATATCCGATTCTGTTCGCCTGTTTGAAATCCTCAATGGTCGGATTCGACATAAGAACGATATCCTGACTGCCTAACCCAAAACACCTGAACGAAGGGGCGATAATATCCGCCTTTGTCCGTTTAATGACTTCTGATACCCTTTCGATGTAATTTTCCAAGTAAAAATCGTCTGCGTCTAAAAATGCGATATAATCCCCAAAAGAGTTCATTATTCCCGTGTTTCTCGCAGAAGCAAGACCTTTATTGACCTGTGAAATGACTTTTACCTTGAAGTATTCCCCGTTTTTCGTGCATTGCGATCCTTGATACCTTTTTGCAATCGCAAGGGAATTATCAGTAGAACCGTCCTCAACAATGATAAGTTCGGCGGGAGTTTTTGTCTGATGCAAAACCGAATCAACCGCAATAGGAAGATACTCCGCTTGCTGGAAACTTGGGATCACAACGGTAATCATAATTTCGTAAGATCGCTCATTCCCCGCAAAGTCGCTTGCTCTTGGGCGCTCAAAATCCGAGTCGTGAACTTCTTTGTCAAAGTTACGATTTTAGGAGGATAATTACATCCCCAAATCGGCTTATAGTATTCCTCAATAAGAGAATCAGGATATACAAATGACGGAGTGAGGACTCTGGCGGGAGGATTATCCATAAGATATTTATTCCAATGAGATTCATCATTCCATCGAGCAATATAGTTTTTGCTCAAATCTTTGTCTATCATTTTTGAAATAATCTTCGCCGCTTCAAGATATTTTTCCGTTTTCCCTCCTTGGAACCCCCCCGCGAAGTATAAAGGCATAAATAACGGCTTTCCCTCGCTCTCAATCAAAGTTCCCGGTTGCTTGATATATGCTTCCGATTCAGGATTCGGATCAAAAGGCATCCAAAGCGGTCTTTTGAAAGCATACATCGGATGCTGGGTAGCCGTAAGTCCATCGCCAAAAATCTCATCCCCGATATAATTCACGAATCTCATATCCACATCACAATAAAAAAGATAATCATATTCCCTCAATTTTTCCTCTTGTTGCAAGAAAAGATTGTATCGAAATAGCGTAGGATAAGGCCATTCTATCGGCTCAACAGCAAATACCTCCTTTGCTCCGTGTTCTATTTTTTCCCCCTCTTCGGACAACGGCATATCAGACCACAGTAAAATATCCACATCGTGTCCAGGAAGAAAAAACTTCTTTGCTCCTTCTATTGCATCTTTCGCGTATTGCCAATACTCTTTGTTGATACAAATAAAAAGAAGCGCGACTTTATGCTTCTTTAATTCCGTGTTTTTTGGCTCGGAAGTATATTTTAAGAAATCCTTGAAAAGTTCAAAATCATTTTCCGCATAATTCCCGCCGCTTTTTCCAGAAAGAAAGTTGTGGATTATTCTATCCATTTTCTAAATCTTTCCTTATCCCCTCCAAATCCTTCAAAGAGTAGTGAGATAGTCCCCGCGCTTTTTTCTTCAGTTGGTTGAATTTTCTTATCCCCAACTTTTCTTCTGCCCAAATTTCCTGTATCCAAATTGTCGCTTCCATAGGCGAACGGTGAAACCAAAAATAATGACAAGGCATACAAAGAGTTATTCCGTTATCTAAATCCCAACGGGTTGAATAATTATTTCTTGAGAATATATGTGCTCCATGGATTCCTTTTGAAATTTTCCCCCCTTTCCCACAACGCTGACATATCCATTTATCCCGTGTCCGGATTTTTCTAGACCACAGAATATCAAGTTCTTTGATAAGTTTTGCACGAGGGGATTTTCCATATCTCCGAAGCTTAATTTTCCGCATAAATCCATTGTTTTTTCTCTCGAAGGGAATCTAATCTCTTCCCGATTTCTTCGTTCTCCTTCGCCATTTTCTCGCGTCCCGATTTGCTGGAACAATGTTCACAAGTAAGTTTTTTCGTGAATCCCAATTCATCGCCGCAATACACGCAAAGATATAATCCTTTCGTTTTTGCCCAATCCTCTGGTTCAGGAGAATACGCGTAGGTCATGCTTCTTGTTTACTGCAATTATGGATTTCCGGCTTGACATACACGCAGAACGCTCCGTTATCTAATGCTTCCAGGCTTGGTTTTACCTCCAAAATCCTTGAAAGGCAAAAAGGGCAGGGTAATTTTTTCTCCTGCCCTGCGGGGATATACCATTCGTGATCGCTTTCACAAACCATTTCTATGAAACGCAAATGATGCCCGTAAGGGATTCTAAGCATTAAAATCCACAGGTCTAGTATTTCTCTCAATCTTCTCCAAGAGCTCGATAACTTTCTCATCAATTATCCTCACAGTAGTAATCTTATTCACTTCTTGGTCTATGTATGGCTCTTGAATCGGTTTAGCGGGCAATTTCGGGGGTTCTACGATGAAGTTATCTCGGAAAGTCCTGTTTTCCCCTTCCTTGACCCGTTCCTCGTAGTGGATGAGAATTGGGTCGTTTATCATCCCCGCATATTTCTCGTCAAAGGTGAGGAACTTTTCTTCGTTCTGGCCCACGACTTGGTAGAGATTCCATTTCCCCCGCTTTGTTACCCCGGACTTAAGGATATTCACTTCTTGGATGATGATGTGCGCTTGTTTTACTTCGTTCATAGATTTATGAGTTGTTTTTGACCTTTAAGATTTCGTATTTCTGTCCTGTTTTCCCTTGCTCGTCTCAAGGCAGTATCCATTGTAGGCGTATCCCTTGCGGTGAGCACCTCATATCCACAGGCACAGAGTCTATGATATTTCATCAGATATTCGGCGTATAGTTCCTTGTCCGTTGCCGAGGGGTAGGCCGTGCGGAGCTTTTCGATGCGGTATTTTATGAGTGGGGTGATGCGGGGAATCATCCTACCTTATGTATCTCTTTCCCAAACCCCGATAGGTCGCCTTGATCTCCGCGCGCGAAATCTTCCCCTGCCTGTTCTTTAAGTTCAAGTTCCCGCGCCCGTTCGTTCACAAGTTCATTTCTCAATTTTTTGAACATTTCTAAAAACATTCTCGCGTTTGATTCAATAAGAAATAGTTCACCGCTAATAGTTATTCCTCCCCAACCATCTTTTGGAGCAAACGCAACTGCACAGTTAATCGCCCAACAAGTTCTTATATTCAAATCCTTATCCGCAAGGGCTTTCCTGATAGCCGCTTGACGGAGATCGAACATTTGTTCCGGGGTCTTTGGTTTTTTCATATTATTTCGCTTCTCGCAATAATTCTAAAAGTTTCTCGGGTCGCCTTGATCTCCGCGCGCGAAATCTTCCCCTGCCTGTTCTTTAAGTTCAAG
>ERZ1292642.1726-Hain-H14-01um-R1-1726-length-10053-cov-3_pt1 | contig 10053 bp, 10 predicted proteins | sample MGYA00564403_ERZ1292642 | MGnify/ENA primary metagenome ERZ1292642 (study PRJEB36523, sample SAMEA6512643) | groundwater metagenome | collected 2019-01-09 | study: AquaDiva: Metagenomics assemblies of 32 groundwater samples | reverse complement strand
GGCTGAGCACCCCGCCCCCGGAAGGCTGGACCGATGGCCAGTGACGGCACCTGCCCCAAGTCGAGACGAGTCGATGGGCCGTTTCATAGCTGGCGGTTCGACGGAGACGACCCCTACGTGATCTGCACCTTCTGCAAGGAGATGCGGGACGCCAGAACCGGAAGGGTTGTCAGATATGCCTAATCAGAATGAAGCCAAGCAGGACCTTGAGCAGCTCCTTTCTGACCCTGATGCTCCTAAGGATGAGCAAGCAGCACTCATCGCCGCCGAGGAGATCGCCGCCCATCGAGCTGAACTTGAGGCTAAGCGGGCTCAACGGGAAGTGCGCAGTATGGTCTACGAGCTTCGCCTTGAGGCAGAACGGTTAAGGCATCGAGAGGCCCACATCCAGATTGTCGAGGCCGTCCTTCCCAGGGAGGACGCCGAGAAGGCCATCGATGCGCTCCAGGCGGCCGGAGTGGTCTTCGCTAGGATGGGGGCACGGGACGATGGCTAGCGACGACTACCTGGACATGGACCTGGACGTTACTTCCTGGGCTGACCCGCAGGCCATGGAAGCTGGGGTTGACGTCTTCGAGGCCGTAGTCCTGGCCATCGCGGACGAGTGGCTGAGGACGGCCCAGGTTGACTGCCCCTACATCACTGGCCGGCTCTACCAGAGCGCTCAGGTCGGTGTCCCCAGGACGGAGGTCGGAGGGACGAGGGTGCACCTGGGCTACGAGGCTCCCTACGCCCGCTACGTCCACGACCTCAGCCCGCTCCACGCAGGATGGTTCGCCAATGCCGGCGCCCTGGTGGCTACGGTGGCCGAACGGATCGCCCGGGAGCAGGCGGGAGGTCCTCTTTAGCGCTACACTAGCTGAATATGGATTCCTCTGAGCCGGTTCTCTTAGGCGACTTACTCATGAATAAGAAGAAATTTTGGTTAGGGACCACAGCCGTTGTTCTCATAATGGCTTGGATGGTGATTCCTGGAATCGCTTATGCGATTGCTCAGAGTCAGAAGTCGAATTATGAAGATGCTGTTCGGGCAGCTGACCTCGGACTAGCACTGTACGTATCTGGCGATCGAGCTACCGTGGACGCGGTTAAAAACTGTCAACTGAGCAACAGCTTACTGGCAGGCCGAGCGGTCAACAGCCTGGGGACATGTTTGGCCAGGTTCGGTCATCCGCCTAAGCCTTCGGCTCAGCACTGGGCTTTCTGGATGATGGGCCTTATTAGTGGGGCGGCACTCTTAGTCATGGTTTTCATCGGTGTATGGCCAGGGGACCAACGCGGGTCCAAGCTCTTGACCACCGAGGAACAAGCCGAAAAGGGCGGGTGACCAGGCCCCGGAGGCGGCGGGCTATCCGGGGGGATGAGATCCGATCCTGGTCACCCGCCCGGAACCCATTCTACCGGTCGACGGAGAGCACGCTCCCGCATGAACCCCGACCCCGAACCGGGAGCCCGAATGCCGAAGGACCTTACCCCCGTGACCGTTGATGCCCCCGTCAACGGCATCGACATGTCCACCCTCACTCCCGAAGACCTGCGCCTGCTGTTGCGGGACGTCCGGGACGAGGAGCATGAGCTCGTTGACCTCGGCCATTGGGTGCCGGGCCTGAAGCTTGAGGCCCGCTCGCTGACGGTCGAAAAGAAGGCGGTGTATATGCGTGCCCTCGCCCGCACCGCTAAGGCTGGGTCAGTGGACTTCGCAAGTGTGACCCTTGGCCTGATCAAGGCCAGTATCTTCATCCCCGCCTTCGCGGATGGGAAGTGGGAGCCGGGCAAGAGCACCGTGCTAGCACTCGCTCACGTCCCCGACCGGGAGCTCATGAAGCGCTCAGCGAAGATGCTTGAGAGCCTCAGCGATGTCGTGAGCCGCCTCTCCGGCGTGACCCAGGAAGAGATGGTGCCGACGGACGAGGACGAAGAGGTCGACGACGTCTGATCAGCAGCCTTCCGACGAAGAGGGCAAGGACCGGCGGTGGAAGCCCCAAGACCTGGTCGTCTGCACGGCCAGCAGTCGGGCGCCGCGGGCGAAGCTCATGCGTGCCGGACGAGCGTACGTTGAAGCTCGGCCGATGACCTTGGCCACTCGGGTGGCCTACGTTGGTGATCTCTCCTTGAGGGATGAGTTCGACCTTTCTCGCGTGCTCCCTCTCGTGGTCATCGACGGTACGTTTGCTCCCGCCTTCGGCCCAGGGAACAGGTGGCTGCCCGGTGAGTCTGTCACGAGGGTTTTCAGGCCAGGGGACGAACGGGACGTGCTTCTCATGGACACGAGGTTCGGTGAACCATTGTTTGAGGAGATCTGTAGCCTCTCGGGCCTGCACGCGGACGAGATGTGGGCTTGCGGCTGGCGGATCATCCGTGACGGTCAATGGCAGGCGCTGTTCGTCCTGGCTGAAAAGCTCGGAATGACAATACACGAAATATGCGAACGAATGCCGTCGTATGAGCTTACGTGGTGGCTTGGGTGGTTAAATTACCAGGCCGCTGAGCAGGAACGGGCTATGGCCGAGAGTAAGGGGTCTAAGGACGCTGGGTTTTCGATGTGAAACTGACACCTCGGCGAGGCCTTACATCGTAAGATCGCTCTTATCCTGTTCAGGATGCGGGTACGTGACATTTCGACGGTTCGGTGGGTGCGGCGGCACAAGGCACTCACGGTCATATTGGTGACATCGGGGCTGCTTGTTAGTTCCATTGGAGCCACTGGCAACAAGAAGGACCAGCCTAAGACACCAGCGATTCCGACGACGGTTATCTCATCACCCACCTCAGAGGTCACCACGACCACGAATGTGGTCATCACCACGACATCGACTCCGACAACTGAGGCCAGAGTCTTTAGTGGACCTGGTTCCTATGAGGTGTATGCCGATCTAGCCTCATCGACTGACTGTGCTTATTTGCAATCCAAATTCGACATTGCTGAGACTAATCATCGTCGTGACATCGCCAGAGGCTCTAGTTTGGCCGTTGTTTCTTCTTCGTATATGAAGGCTGCCGATGAGCGAATGAAAGAAATTGGTTGCGACAACAATTCGAGCACGCTGACTACAGACTCACCACCACGGGTGGTGAGTCCGGGGGCCTTCTGTTCCCCAAGCGGGGAGACCGGTTCCACGTCCAAGGGAACGCCGATGCGCTGCGGGCCAGCGTCGGACGGACGGGACCGCTGGATAGCAGCCTGAGAAAGTAGGCCACGGGGACGCGTGTCCATTGAATATAGCAGGTACGCTGGTCGCCCGTGACCTGTCGACACCCTACCATGGTCCGTGCTCAGCGTCAAGATGCTTGACCGTCACCCGTCCCCGTGCTTGACTAGCCGGGGTAGCCGCAGCGGACCTTGAGCCCGCCCCCTAGCAAGGAAGTCCCTTGGACGAGACTGAAGCGCGAATGCCCAACTTCGATGACCCTCTGGACCTGGGTTGGCTCAGGGACCTACTAAAGGAAGTGGCGAAGGAGTTCGATCGGCCTCGGGAGGACCGGGCCCAGGTGGCGACCAAGGCCATGGGTCTCATGGAGGACCACCTTCGGGACCATGCGCTCGTGGGCCTGTTGGCCGACCGGGTGGACAACATCTTCGCTGGGTACACGTCCAGAGCGGTCTTCGGCCTCCACGAGCTGGCCCGTGAGCGACGGTCGGCGGCCAGTCCTCGCTCCAGCTACAGCAGTGGGGCACCGACTGCGGCTGACAACCATGCCCGTTCTCGTTACGCTGCGCACCGGTCAAGTGTGGAGGCGATCCTCAACAACGAAATCGCGGTCCCCTCAGATGAGCCGTCCCTCCGATGGGGACGGGAACGGTTGGCCGACCTGACGGCTGAGATGCTGGAGTCTGTGGCTCAGCATCGGGAGACCTTGGGTGTTGCCCTCAAGAACCAGGCTCAGCGTCTACGGCAGATCGCTCAGGAGCTTCGTTCACTCAACCTGCCCACAGTGGCGGACCTCCCAGCCAACCGCGTACGAGAGCTGCACGCCATCGTCAACAACAAGGTCACCGACCTCGCTACTGAAGCCGAGGTCGCGTGACCACCCTGATCGCTCAGCCTGAGACCAATAGTCACACGATGCCCAAAGCCGCGGCGTCTCAGGCTGGCGAACCCGAAGTCGTTGAGTTTGACCCCACACCTGTCCGTGGGTCTTCGGCTCGACGACACAATCTGAGGGAGGGGGTGGGCCATCAAGGGGACGTCGCCCAAGCGGCTACCGCTTGCCCCCTGCCTCAGCGTTCCCGGGAGTACCTGCGGTCCGCGGCCATCGAGTACGCCGCAGCTAGCGAATGGATCTACCTATCCGCCGAGACTCTGCTTGACACCGAGAAGGCCCGGATCGCCACCTCCCATCGCATCGGCGCCTACGAGCGAGCCAAGGGCGGGGCGGATGTCCTGATCGACTCGGTGGACGCCAACCTGAGCACCCTCCAGGACATCATGGCGGGCCTCATCAAGACCGAGGAAGCCTGCGTGAAGCAGCTCGCTAGGGTGCTTAAGGACCACCCTCTTGGGCCACTCCAGGCGGAGACCCATGGCTTCGGGGCGAAGCAGTTCGGTCGCCTACTAGGGGCGCTCGGCAACCCGTTCTGGGCCGGTAACCCCAACGACGACGATCCTCAGCGCTCCTTCCCCCGTGAAGGGCCGGCACAGCTCTGGGCGTACTGCGGGTTCGACCCAATTGGTGGTCTGGCCCGTAAGCGGCAGAAGGGTGAGCTAGCGAACTGGAACAGTGCGGCCAAGATGCGGGCCTGGGTGATCGCCAAGCAGGTCGAGAAGACCCCGAAGTCCCCCTACCGCACCGTCTACGTGGAGACTAAGGCCAAGTACGCTGGCGCCCTCCATGTCGTTGAGTGTGCACAGTGCTCCCTCTGCGCTAACTGCGGGCATCCACTCACGCAGTTCCCTCGCGACCACCTGGCTACGTACGGCTGCGGAGCACGCAAGCCTGCTTACGCCCCCCCTGGTTCCCTCCTCAAACCGAGCCATGTCCAGGCCAGAGCTCTGAGGGCTGTGGCCAAAGAGGTCCTACGAGACCTCTACAATGAGGCTCGAGACTGGCACTACGGCGCAACCGACTAGTTCTGCTCGGGAGTGGGTCCACCCTTCCAGCGATGCCCATAGCGGTTTCGTCCTTGTGAGGTACCCTCGCCACCCTGCCGGAGACCAAACCCTCGCACGTCACCCAGACCCAGTTCGTCTCCAGCAGGGTGGCGTCTCCTCCTCAACGACCAGACCCTAAGCGACACCCATATTCGCCTCGCTCGTTGAGGAACCGCCTGCGTCCGATGACCAGAGGCTTCAGGTCTTTGCTGGGTTTGACTCCCATGGCAGGCACGTGCTGAACGGAAGGACGACAGGACCATGTTTAAACCGGGCAAAGTGGTCCTTCCGTTCAGCATCGTTCGCCCGTAGGACCAACCGACAGTCGGTACCCAGAGTTTGTCCGTCCTGCGGGCACCCTTCTTCCGGCAGGGGACCATCATCTCATCGACGCCCATTAGGATTACGTCCTCCGCCGGAAGCCGTTCGTCACTCTCTAGGCCAGCCAGCTTCCGTTCCCTATAGCGGTAGCGCCTAGCGAGTAACTTGCCCAGCGGGGCCATTGTCGAGCCCACACCCAAAGCGGCTGCGCCCCGCTGGGCAACCCCTCTCTCCGTAGTACGTCGACCATCCTCCTTGGGTGGCCGACGTCTTCGCGCTCCAGGGCAGCGTTCTTCTCAGATCTCAGGGCTTTGTCCAGCAGATGGCCCAGGTCCTGGCCCAGTACCGCTCCCTAGCTACGGCTGCTCAGAGCTCCAGCCGGACCGTGTCCACATCATCACGAGCCGCTGCTCAGGTCACGTCCAGCTCCCTGTCCGCCATGTCCCGGTCAGCTCGCCAGTATGCCGATGATCTCGATAGGGCAGCCCAGCGGGCCAAGCGGGCGCACGGCGATATGGCCTCGGCCAGTGAGGACGCCGCTCGTCGTGAGTCCCGGGTCATGACCATGCGCTCGGCTCAGCGCCGGAGCGAGCTGAACGAAGAGCGGGTGCATGCGGCCGAGGTCGGGAAGCTGCGCCGCACCATCGGCGCAGCGGGGAGTGCAGCCCTGAAGGTGGGCGTCGTCGGTGGAGTCGCGGCTGTAGGGCGTGCGGCCACTGGCTCGTGGTCGCCCTTGGACTGGGCGAAGTCGGCTCAGCAGTCCTGGAAGAGCGAGTTTGGCAAGGCGAAGGGACTGCTTCAGCGGGCCCTGGACTTCGAGGTCGAAGCCACGTCTAAGTCGCTCGGGGCCACCATGCGCTCCAGCGCCGAGCGCATCTCGAAGGCCGTCGGTGTCGGATGGGGGGCCGCCGTAGCCCGAGGCCCGAACATCCGGGGCTGGGCAGAGAACGTTGCTGGCCAGATCAAGGTCGACTCGGCCATGGCGGCTATTACCTTGAAGGCGGCTAGCGAGAAGGCGTCACGCACGCTTGGCGGATTCCTTGGGGGATCGGGCGGTCTCCGTGAGGCTATGGGCCAGGTGGATGCTGGCCGGCTGATGCGCTCCTTCACCAGCGGGGCTGCTGGTGGGGTGGGGATGCTCGGGAAGATGGGGCGAGGCTTCGTCCCTGGGGACGCCGGCAAGGAGATCGCAGGGGAGCTGGCACAGGGCATCCAGAAGCGCTCTGAAGAGCTACGCAAGACGCTGACCGAAGGGTCGGCGAAGATATCCGGTCTTGAGAATGTAATGAGCGGGATCGGGCGGTTCGGTGCCCCAGCCGCTCTCGCTGGCGCAGGCTACCTGGGGTTCAAGGGCATCTCCGCCGCGAAGAGCTTCGCCGAAGAGAACCCGATGGTGACGGGCCTACTGAAGGCTCAGGCTCAGAAGCGAGCCGCGGGGGCGATTGCCTCCAAGATCGGCCTCCCTGGCGGTGAGGCCATCGGCAGCGCAGCCGTGAAGGCTGGAGGGTTCGCCCTTGGCAAGCTGAAGGGCGCGGTGGGCCTCGGTGGGGAAGAGGCCGAAGAGGCGGAGGGGAAGTTCCGTAAGTTCGGGGCAGCCGTCGCCATCGCTGGGTCGTTCGCGGCGTGGCGGGCATTCGACAAGGGCCGCGACTACATCATGGGCCTGCGGAAGGAGGCGACCGCCGCGGCTCAGGAAGTAGAGCGGGTCGGGCTGGTCCTCTCCAAGGTCGGGGGGGGCGCTGGGTACACCCCGACCTTCCTGAAGGAGCAGGTCAAGGAGCTGAAGAAGTCCGGCATTCAGAGCGATGTCGCCCAGAGCACGCTCGTCGACTTCGTCAAGCAAGGGATAAACCTCAACCAGAACGTTGATGTCGGCGGTGGTCAACAGCAGGCGATGATCAAGGCCCTGTCCCGCACCGCACAGGACTCAGCGGTGGTCTCCGGAGCGAACTCCTCCGAGACTCTTCAGCGTTTGATCTGGGGTATCTCTACCGGGCAGACGGACGTGGTGCGCACCGCTGGCCTGAATGTCTCCTTCGAGGGCGCCTACGCCAAGAAGGCCCAGGAGCTCAAGAAATCCTCGGCAGCCCTGACCGAGTACGAGAAGGCAGAGGCTCGGGTCCAGGCCGTCATCAAGGCCGGCATCCCCCTCCAGGGTGCCTACGAGGAGAGCCTGAACAACGCGTCCAAGCGGCTGAAGTCTCTGGAGCGGGTGATCTTCGACGCCAAGGCGGCGATCGGGGAAGCCCTCAACCCCGCCTTCAATGCAGGTGTCCAGATCTTCGAGTACTGGACGAAGCGGGTTGCCGCTGCGGTAGAGATCGGGTCTGCGTTCCAGGTCCGCCTGAAGCAGATGTCCACCGCTGTGGCGGACTGGGCGATGAACGTCAACGAGGCGGCCAAGGTCGTAGCCGACAAGCTGAACCTGGTCGGCCTGTTCGACAAGGTTCGCGACGGCATGAAGAAGGCCTTCGACATGAAGGAGGTAATGGGCGCGGGCATGGGGGCTGGGCTGGCGGCTGTAGGTGGGACGCTCGGGGGGCTGTTCGGGGTGGCGTCCCCGTTCACTGCGTGGCAGGCGGGCATCGCAGGTGCGCTCCTCTCCAACGAGGAGTTCCGTCAGTCGGCGATGGCGACGCTCGGTGAGGTCATCAAGGTCGCCGAGCAGCTCGGCCAGGCTGTTGCCCCTGTCTTCGCGGCCCTGAACCAGGTGATCAGCGACAACGCCGGCACGATCGGCAAGATCGCTCAGGCTCTGGTGGAGGGCGTGTCCGGCTGGGCGAAGTACGCCTCGGTCATGGGCCAGGTCACGGCCATCGGGATCAGCGTGGCTGGCAAGGTGCTCGCCCCCATCCTCCAGCTCCTCGAGGGCATCGCCGGGAACAAGGCCGCGATCACGACCATCATCGCCTTCTGGGCGGCGTGGAAGATCACGGAGAAGCCCCGCCAGATCTACGAGATCGCCACCGGTCTGAAGATGATCACCATGCTCGTGTCCAGAATGGGCATCGGTGACTTCATCCCAGGTCTCGGGAAGGCCCAGCAGCTTCTAGGGGACATGCAGTCCAAGGCCCTGAAGGCAGCGGCAGCTACCGCCCTTATCACCGTAGCGATCATGGCGATCGTCTACGCCTGGCAGAAGGTCCAGAGTGCCAATCAGAAGGCTCGTGACGAGGTCAAGAAGACCTACGAGGCCTTGGCGGAGAACGAAGGGCCGACCAAGGCGATCGACGAAATCCTAGGAAGGATGGGTGACCTCGACGACAAGATGCGTGAGAGCGGCACGAACAGCCTCGGCCGGTGGTCACTGCTATGGCGGAAGGCGGCTGCCGAACTGGGGACCGTCCTCCCTGGTCCGATGGGCGCACTGATCCGCGATTCCGACGCGGCACAGGACTACCGCAACCTCCAGGAGTACAAGAACCTCTGGAGTGAACTGTCCGACCTCCAGAAGAAGTCCGCCGATGACCTGAACAAGGGCAATTCCGAGCGTCGCTCAAAGCTGGCCGAACTGGCCCGTGATGCCAAGGTCACCTCTGACGTCATCAAGCAGACCCTCGGACAGGATTCCGGCCATATCTTCGATAACCTCACCTCTGTTCAGCAGCAGCAGGTAGAGGCGGCCCTGAACGAGCTCCAGCAGTCCACGCAGGGCTGGGAGCGGTCTATGACTTCCTTCTCTGGCGCCCTTCTCGCTCGCGAGCAGAAGGACGAGATGCGCCTGGAGGAGTACTACCGGGACCTCGGTCAGAAGATGAAGTCCTTCTACGCTGACCTGAACAAGCTGGCTGCGGCGGGGGCGAGCCAGACCTTCCTTCAGGAACTAGCGGCTGAGGGCCCGCAGGTCGCTCCCGCCCTTGAGAAGTGGATAGAAGAAGCCTCAGGGAAGAAAGGCGGGCTCCGGAAGGAGCTGGCCGACGTTAACGCCGCTCGCAACCAGGCGTCGTCCTACGCCGAGGCGGGGCGCACAGGGGTCGGTAGGGCCATCGTCTCCCAGGGGGCGGGGTTCAAGCTGAACACTCAGGACCAGGTCAAGCAGGCGATCAAGCAGCGCAGCGATCTCGCTCAGGAGCTCAACGAGGCGAATACCCAGGGCCAGGAGGCCTGGTCCAACTTCACGGCCAAGTTCGGGTCCGACCCCGCACAGGCCCAGAACGCCCTGAACACGACTATGCAGGGGTTCAAAGTTAACCAGACCGCTTTCGAAGAGGCGCTGGCCGACTACCGGCGGGTCATCACCGATGTCAACGCCACCGCCAAGGACAAGCAGGCCGCGTTCGCCAACCCCCTCGGCATGGGGGCCTCCCTGACCAAGGACTTGAAGGGTGCCGACGACAAGCGGGCGGTCAACGGCATCATCCAGAACGCCCAGCAGTTGGACGCCCTCTCTGGTAAGCTAGGCCAGCTAGACGCAGCCCTGGGGAAGGCATCCCCGGAGATGACGGCTAAGGCGCAGTTGGAAACGGCGGCCACCGCAGCCACCGGCTACGGGCAGGACGCTGGGGCCAACTTCATGGGTGCGACGGCTAAGGCCATCCTTGACGGCGCCCCCAGTGTCCAAGCCGCTTTCCAGCAGGTGCTCTCGTCAAGTGCCCTGAAGCTTGACGTCCCTACGGGCTACGACCCCAATGCCTCCGCTCGG
>ERZ1292642.1724-Hain-H14-01um-R1-1724-length-10057-cov-4_pt1 | contig 10057 bp, 16 predicted proteins | sample MGYA00564403_ERZ1292642 | MGnify/ENA primary metagenome ERZ1292642 (study PRJEB36523, sample SAMEA6512643) | groundwater metagenome | collected 2019-01-09 | study: AquaDiva: Metagenomics assemblies of 32 groundwater samples | reverse complement strand
CCTTGCCCCATTCCCTGTGAAACTTGGTATCACTATTCTCTACACCTTTCTTGTCCTCTTCATGAACTGGGTTGTAGTCCACCAGTTTGTGAGCGAGCGGTATGTCTGGATGCCGAGCCTCGGACTCTGTTTGATAGTCACCTACTACCTCCAACCCTATCCCTGGTTCTTCTGGACTCTCTTTGGGGTAGCCCTTATGCGAACTTGGGCACATATCCCAACCTACAAGAATGACATCTCCTTCTATGAGTCTAACATCTGGAACTTCCCAAACTCCGAGGTTGCCATGGGAAACCTCGGTGTAGTCCAGCTCAAATATGGTATGCCAGGGTCAGCCATGGAAACTTGGATGAAGGGTGCCTCCACCAACCCAGACTATGATGTCAACTGGTATAACCTCTACTCCATCACCAAGTCCAATGGGCAGATTGGTCCAGCTCGAAACTATCTTGTCAATGCCCTCCGCTCGAAGACCTGCCACTTTCCGAAGCAGTGGAAGGACGAGCTTGAGGAGATAGACAGATTCATTCTCTACTCCCAGAAGTTCGGGCATATCCAAGCCTATTACAACCAGATTAAGGGAGATGTCACAAAGTTAGAAACAGTCAAGGCTTTGGAACAGGCTATTGCCCAGATTAACTCTATGTCAAAATTCATTGAGGCTGAAACTGCTCAGCAGAACCAAGGACTTATCCAGAGGCTTGAAGAGATTAACCGTTCTATCGCCCAACTTGACCTGATGAAGACAGGTGTTGTAAAGGAGCAAGAAAGCCTTAAGGGTAAGGGCGACGCTAAAACTGTCATGGATAACCAACAGAAAGCCATCGACATGCTCTTAGATAGAGTTGTCAAGGAGACTGGAAAACCTGTGATGCTTCAGATGCCTCCACCTTTAGAGGGTTCACCTCAGCCCCAACAGGTCATTCAACCTCAACAACCAAAGGTTTTAGATGTCAACGCAGCAGGTGGCATTAAGCCTCAGTCTAATAATCCCCAGTCTGACTCAGGACGACCCGAACCTGAAAAGGTTATTAAGGTCGGTACATAGCCAGAACTTTCCGAAGGGAGAGTTAGAGATTCTTGTGGCTACCAAAGGAGATTCAGAGGAGGCAAGAGGACATGCAATCCTTGAGGCAAAGGGCAGAATTCTTGGATTCCTCTGTACCGACAATGACTTCAGGGACAAAAACTTTCTGAGGGTTATGACATGGTATGCAAGCCTTACAAATGTCTGTGGTGCCTATACTGCTCAGTACGACCATGTCTGGTATGACAAAGCACTCTCAAGATACTTCGCTCTACTCGGTGCTAATGACCCTATATGCTGGTGGCTCAAAAAAGCAGATAGAGGCTCGTATCGAAAGAGCTATAGAACGCAATGTATTGACTTCAACACAAATAGAATATCCAGATTTCCGTCCATCGGAGACAATGGATTCTTTATTAAGAAGTGTGTGTTGGATAAAGCACCCATCAGCCCGAAAACGCACTTCGTTATCGACATTACGAAAGATTTGCAAAAAATTGGATATGCTACATACTACATAGTTGCTACGCAGAAGCTATGGCATAGGACAGGGGAGTCATGGTGGGTTTACCTGAAGAAGCGGTGGCAGTATGCAGACAATCTCTACTTCAAGAGGCTCAAGGATAGACGCTGGGTCATGGTGGAGACGAAGAGGGATTGGGCGATGGTGGTGTTATTTACTATTTGCTCAATTACCATCATTCCCCACCTGATATATGCTACACTTGGATATAGGAGGAAGCAGGATTGGGCGTGGTTTATCCATCCATGGGCGTGCCTTCTGATGACGGCATTATACGGTTTACTACTAATGAAGCACCTCTTGCGTCAATTATTATCCCGACTCTCGATAGGGAAGAGAGCCTTGCAAGGTGCTTAAGGAGCCTCAATGAGCAAACATGCCAATCATTCGAAATCATCTTGGTCACCGAAAAAGGGGAACTTGCACAACTCCGCAACAAGGGGTGGCGTTCCTCCAACTGTGAGATTGTTGTTTTCATCGACGACGATACCATTTGTGAACCAACATGGCTATCCTCAATTCTACTGGCTTTTTGTGATGAGTCGGTTGGAGGGGTTACAGGGCCAGCTATTATCCGAGAAGAGGAGAAAGCTTCCCGTGATATTTTCAAGTTTAAGGCGGTAAAACGGTTCTATGACTGGTTTTTTTGTGAAGGCAAAGAGGCTTTACCAGGTCATCTCTCTGTGGCTGGTGCTTGGACTACTGGAGCAAGCCTTGAAACATGCTCGTATGAAGGGGAAGTCAATTTTCTTGAAGCCTGCAATTCGGCTTACAGGTTGGACGCTCTCAAAGCTGTCAATGGGTTCGATGAGTCTTATCGTGGTGTGGGAGACTGGAGCGAGCCTGACTGCTCTTTACGCATCAGGAATCTTGGATATACATTACTGTTCACTCAAGGAGCAAAGCTCTATCATGAAGTTAGTCAGTCAGGTGCTTACGCTTCGAGGCTACGAGACAACACACGATATCAGAATTACAGACTATTCGCCAAGCGGTGGGTTAAACCGCATTGGAAGCACTGGTGCTATCTTAGATTCTTGGAGTGCTACTTTTTGATAAAGAGGCTGAGATGGATTTGAAGGAAGAGTTCTATAGGATATTCAAGGTGAAGCCGATTGATGATGACCCTCTTACTCTTGACGAGATATTCTGTAACCTTGGGGTATTCTTCCTTCAGGCAAAGGAACTAAATCTTGCCATAAAAATACTTGAATTCGCTACCAAGAGATTTCCTGAATATGCTGTTCCGTTCCTTAACTTACATGCTATCTATAATGGTATGGCAGAGAAGAATCTTAATAAAGCCAAAGGATGCCCAGATGATGAACGAGTTCCAAAAGAATGTTTAAAGCCCTCTACGACACAGTAATCGTCGAACCTGAGCCTGTAAAGAGCTATGAGGAGCAGATGGGGTATACCCATATTGTGACTCCTGACCGCTTTAAGGTTGGTCCTACAGACCCACCGCTTTGGGGCAACGTCATCGGGCTTGGTTCTGAAGTTGGTAAGGAATTGAGGTTAAGCGACAGAGTGCTCTTTGGGAAGTTTAGCGGGGCAAAGTTCAAGTGGGGGAAGAAGGAGTATATGGCTGTGAAAGCCCATGATATCTTGGCGGTGGATAGGTGACTCCAGAAAGAATAGGCTCGATAGTAGAGTTCCTAGTTAGACCACTTGTGGAAGATATCCGTGTGATATTGGAGAAACTTAAGGAGCTTAACTTCCCTTTGTCAGAGAGAGTTGTAAAGGATACAGTGGATACCTGCATCTTTGGAATTGTTATAACCGAGTTACTCCGAGCCTTGACCTACTTAGCTATAACTGTGATTGTATGCGTGACTGTCTTCCACGTCCTTTGCTAAGTATTATTGTCCCAGTATGGAACGAGAATGAAAAAGTCATCGAGAAACTTATCAAAGATGCTCCAAGAGAATGGCAGGTCATTGTGGTCGACGACGGAAGCAAACCTCCATGCCCACTTGCGACGGTTAGGCATGAAACAAATCTCGGTTATGGAGCTTCCCTTAAAACAGGACTCTACTTTACAGAGGCAGATTTGGTTGCCACAATGGATGGTGACGGTCAACATACTCTTTCTGATGTTAAACGCCTTCTTGATTTCATGGCTTATTTTCCACAATTGGATATGGTTATCGGGGATAGACGCCTTGTTGAGAAGTCATTCGTGAGGTGGATTGGGAGAAAGGGACTTAACTGGACAGCAAGCCTTATCGCAGGAAGATGGATTAGTGACCTCAATTCAGGGCTTCGACTCTTTCGTAAGAAAATTGTACTCGGTTATGAGCCGATTCTGTCTGACAAGTTCAGCTTTACTACTAGTATCACTTTATCTATGCTGTGCGATGGCTATCATATTGATTTCCTGCCTATTCGAGTGCTTGGAAGAAGGTATGGCAAAAGCAAAGTTCGTCTATTTGAGGATGGTTGGAGGACATTAAAGCAGATACTCATTATAGGATTTGCTTTAAGAACCAGAGGAATCAGGAGGTGGATACGTGAACGAAGATAAGGCCGATTCAATCGATACCAATTGTCTTACCTGTGATGTCCCTATGGAGTATACCGACGGCAACAAACGGTGTCTTTGCCATGAGTGCGGAGCCATGTGGGACTTTACGCTTCTCAATAACTCTGAGAACTATCCCACACGGAATAACCCCATCCAACAGATGGTGATATTCTATCCTGGGACTGAAAACGAGAAGCGGCTTGAAACAGGACACAGTTAGATATAAACCATCAAAATATGGGATATCCTTTGAGATTCCAGAAGGTGTGAATGAAACTCTCACTATATCCCATCAAGGCCATGAGATAAACATTGTTGCCTATGATGTTCCAAGGTTATACAAGATTATCAAGAAGCATTACTTTGAAGAATTCTTGAATGACACTTGTTACAGTGGACTTTGAGGCGGACTGGGGAGGGAGGAGACAAACATATCAAGGCATCGAAGAAGGGATACCCTTCATCTTGGCTTGCCTTGCTGAAGCTCAAGCAAAAGCCATCTTCTTCATTTCAACATCATGTCTTGATGCGTGCTTACCTCTCGCTCAAAGGGTCAAAGAGGAAGGGCACACGATAGGGAGTCATGGGCATAAGCATAAGAGGTTTAAAAACTGGAAGGAGTGGAGGTTGGATTACCTTCAGAGTATGCAACTACTCGAAAAGAATCTGGGTATCAAACGTCCTCTCCTTTACCGTGCTCCTAAGTTCAATTACATTCATCCTGAGCATCGGTACTCTGACCCAAAGGGACATACAAGCCTTCTTAAGCATATCTGGACAAGGCAACCGCTTAGGGAGATTCTCTATCTACACCCCTTTGACTTGGTGAAGCCTGTATCCAAAGCTCCAGACCTCTTCTGCAAGGTGTGGTATAGCAGACCGACAGAGGCAAGAGAAAGGTTCAGGAAGATTGTTCGAGAAATGGCGCCGAGCAGTAGTTGAGCCTCGGATATTTGGGAGGGTATTAGATGTTGGGTGTGGTAGGAACAAGGTTCAAGAAGCAGTTGGTATTGACCTCTCTACTTACAGCCAACCTGACGTTGCTTCTCGGTTGGACTCCCTTGCAGTGCTATCTGCCTCTTTTGAGTGTGTCTGTCTTATTGCTGTTCTCAACTATGTTCCTAATGAGACTCGTTCTCAAGTGGTTCAAGAATGCCAAAGGGTCTTAACCAAATATGGTCGCCTTGTTATTACTTGTACTACTCCTATTGGCGGTTTTGTACATCGCCTTTTTAGATGGAAACAACCACGAGGGATGAGCATGAAGGTTATTAGAACTTTAGTGGAGGAGAATGGGTTCAGACTTGTCTACGACCGTCCCTTTATGCTCTGGCTCAACCACCTCTATGTCTTCGGGAAGGAGACTCAGAAAGTAGAGTCTTATGTGCCGATACAACAAGTAATCAAAAAGGAGATGCATGAAGGTCACACTGATTAATCCAGGCAATACCTATGAGTTAGTTGGTAATGACCCCGTTATCATCAAAGAGCAGCAGGGACTTATGCCACCTTTGGGTATCCTCTATATGGCAGCGTACCTCAAGAATACTGGGCGCTATGAGATGTCAGTAATTGATGTGCAGGCAGAAGACCTAACCCATGCAGAAGTTGGTGAACGCATTCGGGATATGAAGCCTGATGTCATCGGCATTACCGCCATGACCTTCACTCTCATTGATGTTAAATATACTCTGCAAGAAATCCGCAAGTGGTGGAATGGAATTGTTGTCATTGGGGGTCCTCATGTGGTTATCTATCCCAATGAGACCCTCAAAGCCTTCCAAGCAGATTACGTCGTAATCGGTGAAGGCGAGATTACCATGGATGAGCTTCTCCAATACATTGCCAAAGAGGGAAAAGACGGCACCAAAAAAGTTTGGAGGCAGGAAAGGTTCATCGAGGATTTGGATGCATTGCCATTCCCTGCAAGAGAGCTTACCCACATAGACAAGTATTATTCGGTGCTTGCTAAAGATACTCCAACTTCATCCGCTTTTAGCTCACGTGGCTGCCCATTTTCCTGTAGCTTCTGCGACCGCCCAGCCCTTGGTAAAGGTTTTCGTGCCATGGGTGCCACACGCATTGTTGATGAAATGGAATTTTGCATCAACGCTGGCATCAAGGAAATCTTCTACTACGATGATACCTTCTCTGTCCGAAAGAGTCGAGTCCATGATATCTGTAATGAAATTAAGAGGCGGGGGCTTGCATGGCAGGAGCCTAATGGAGAATGGAAGCATAAACTTGGATGGGATGTAAGAACCCGTGTGAACGTGGTAGATGAGGAGCTACTCAAGAACATGCATGAAGCTGGGCTTGAGAGGATTCACTTTGGTATTGAGTCGGCTGTTCCAAGGGTTATCAAGCAACTTCAAAAAGGAATTACCACCGAACAGGTTGAGGATGCTTTCGCCCTCTGCAAGAAGTTTGGGATTCAGACCCTTGCCTATTTCATGATGGGGAATCCTACAGAGACACATGAGGATGTAATGGAGACCTTAAGGTTATGCAGAAGGATTGAGCCGGACTTTATGCAGATGACGATACTCTCACCGTTTCCTGCCACAGCCATCTACTTTCAGGCATTAAAGGACGGGATTATCGAGAAGGATATCTGGAAGGACTATGCACTTAATATGCAGGAGGATTTCAGACCGCCACTTTGGTTGGAGAAGTTCACAAGAAATGAATTGGAGTCTGAACTCCGCTGGTTTTATCGCAACTTCTACCTTCAGCCAAGGTTCATCAAAGACCGAATCTTGGAGGTCAGGAATGTTCCACAGTTTAAGCGGTATGCCAAGGCTGGGTTGTCACTTCTTCGGATGACACTAACTCCAGAGAGCAAGCTGAAAGATTCATGGGGCTTGAGAAACAGGCTTAAAGGTCAGATGTCGATGGTGGGGTCATGAATAACCCCGTTGAGTTCCTTACCTACATAAGCCCAGAAGGCCAACACCTTGCACACTTCTGCGGCTATGAGTTCTCTCCATTTCCTTACTACACCCCGAACCCGACTATCCTCTATCTCCAAACCCTCTTTCAGGCATCACAAGGCAGGAAGCATATCTTAGAACTTGGGTCTGGACCACAGGGAGCATCAGGAAGTGTCTTTAAATACTGTGCAAGCCGAATGAATGGGCATGTCTGGAGCGTTGATAAAGTTGACTTCGGATACAAGTCGGACAAGGATATCACCTATATCCTGGGGGATACGCTGGAGATTCCTTGGAATAAGCATATAGACCTCCTCTATGTCGACGCTGGACATGACGACAAGAGGGTGGCACAGTAACTCCTCAAATATTCTCCGTGGGTATGGAGAGGTGGAGTAATCCTGATGGATGATTTAAGGCACCAAACCGCTGATGGGGCAGACTTTGACGGAAAGCCTACGAAGCTCCAAATTGTTCTTGATAATTTCTGCGCTGCATTTGGGCTAACATGGGATTATCTGGCTCCTATTCCGAACAAGATAGGGATAGTGAAGGTGACAAAGCCTATTCCCTCTGGTGACATCCAGTATATCGACTGGAACGATGTTAAACCTGATAACTCGAAGTGAACCCAACGCAGTTTGCACAGCATGGGAAGAGGTTGCCATCGTGGATATACAAGACACTGGCACAGGGTTGGATAGATGAAAAGTTCCCAAGGCATTTATTCATCGAGACAACCTCACTTTGCAACCTTAAGTGTAGCTATTGTCCCAGAGAACAGAGAAATTCAGAGTTACCGTTCTCTTTGTTCAGACAGATTATTGATGAAGCTACATCTTATGGGCCACGGTCATTCTCTCTACATCTCTTTGGAGAACCTCTCCTCTATTCTAAATGGTATGAAGCCATCTGTTACATTAAAAGTAGAGAGAGAAGACACACGGTCTTATTCACAACAAACGGGACTCATCTTAATGCCTCCGTTGATAAACTTCTGGAAGCCAACCCAGACAAAGTTATCTGGTCCTGGCGCCCTGAAGCCAAGTTCACAGAGGAAACTAAGAGGAAGCTGAAACAATGGGGAAAGTTCCAAGTAAGAATCCTGAAGCAGGTCACACCCAAAAGGGCATGGGAGGAGTGGAAAGACTGGAGACCCATCGAGGTAAAAGACCTTCACTCATACGGAGGAAACATAGACCTATCCAAATTTGGTGCCCCAAATGCAAACGATGGTCAGAGGCACGCTTGTTACCATTTATTTCTTGCCCCCGCTGTAGCGTGGAACGGTGACATCCTTCTTTGCTGTAATGAACCTCATCATAAAGAGGTTATAGGAAAGTTTCCAGAGATGTCGATAGCAGAAGCATGGAGAAGTCAAGCATTAGAGACAAAGCGTAAAGAACACTTAGCAGGAGAATATAAAGGAGTCTGTTCAGGGTGCGATTCGTGGAAGGTCTACCCTGACCTTTTCTTCAAATGGCAATACAAGTCTTAGATGTAGGCGGTAAGAATGGCAAGAATGCCCGCTCCTACTTCCCTGATGCAGAGATTACGGTAGTTGACAAAGCTGATGGCTGGGATGTCATGGAGAAGGGGCTTCCTAACGGCGAGTGGGATGTTGTATTCCTCTCTCATATCATAGAGCATGTTACCAACCCAGACTACCTCCTTGATGAGTGCAAGAGGGTTGTGGGAAAGAGTGGAACCATCATCATAGCCACCCCGAACCTTGGGGCATGGTTCAACCGCATCCTTCTCCTCCTTGGATACCAGCCCCACTTTACGGAGGTATCAACCCTCTATGATGTAGGCAAGTTTAGGCTTGGAAAGGAGGAGAAACCTGGGGGGCATCTCAGAATCTGCACGGCACGAGCACTCAAGCAACTCCTTCTTAAGCATGATTTCAGGATTAAAGAGTTCAAAGGGAAACCTATTGGATATAAACTCCCTCCTATCCTTAAACAAGTGGATGCCTTCTTCGGACTGTTCCCTTCCACCGCAGCGGAGCTCAGGGTGAAATGTGGGTACTGGGACTAATCCTGTTCCATCTGGTTTTCTGGAAGCGGCTCTATATGAACCCCTTCCACTTCTTCACAGGGGAGGCAGCAGCCCATGAGTTCCCATCGAGTAGGCTTCTGGGGGAGTGTCTTAGAGAAGGGAAGCCGATTAAAGACCCTTACTTCTACCATGCTTACACTGCCAATCCCATCAATGCTTCTTACTATCCTCCACACAGGCTTCAGGCTTGGATTGGGAGCTATCTATCTCTGGATAGGGCTTGGGTTGTCTATCAAGGCACTCTTATGGCTCATTATCTTGGGAGTAGTCTTGTGGCTTATTACCTCTTTGGTGGAGGATTGGTCGGCTTCTTCGGAGCCATCACACTGACTTACATGGCCTACAACATCAAACAGAATGCCTCAATCATCTATACCGTGAGCTGGATGCCAGTCATCCTCTTAGGGGGGGAGTTAAAGTCTTGTTACCTGCTTGCCCTCGGATGGGGCATGGCACTCCTTGGAGGATACTGGCCTCTGGCTCTCTACATGGGGGGGTTTGGGTGGCTCTTCTGGCACTTCTCTTAGGGCTTCTTATAGCTTACCCTCAAATAAGGGATACAGTGAGGTACTACCCCAAGTCGGTAAGGGCTAAGACAGGATATGCCGAGAAGGTAGAGGCAGGCTCGTTATCTCCCTTCCGTATCCTACTAGGTCTTGCTACACCGAGGGTGCATGATAAGACAGCTGGGGTTTACTACCCTGAGGCTACCTGCTACCTTGGGGTAATAGGCTTACTGTTTGCTCTCTCCTACCAAGGGTGGCTCTGGTGGGTGGTAGCTACTACCTTCCTCCTTACCATGGGAAAGAGAACACCAATCTGGAAGGTTATCCATCCCCTCTGCCTCCGTATCCCTGCCAGATTCATTTACTTCCTTGGTGTAACTCTTTCCATCATGTCTGTCCACAGCTTGTCAACAGTTTATTCACAGCCTATCCACATGGTTTCCTCTCATACTCTCCTTCCATTGGAATTGTTGAATGAAA
>ERZ1292642.1722-Hain-H14-01um-R1-1722-length-10062-cov-6_pt1 | contig 10062 bp, 21 predicted proteins | sample MGYA00564403_ERZ1292642 | MGnify/ENA primary metagenome ERZ1292642 (study PRJEB36523, sample SAMEA6512643) | groundwater metagenome | collected 2019-01-09 | study: AquaDiva: Metagenomics assemblies of 32 groundwater samples | reverse complement strand
TCGCTTTTCTGGGAGCCTCTGTTCGCACGGTCCCCAGATCAGATCGATCGGTTTCGGTCCCACGGCAAGAAGCCAGGTCTTCTTCCGGGCTTTGTGCCCATAGTGCCCTTGCTCCACTTCGCAAACCCATTCGGCGTATCCGGTCCTCAGCCATCCGGCTTTGGGTGGCTTGGTGAGTCCAAACGCATCCCAGGCTTTCGAGTGTGCGGGGTGTTCCAGCACTCCCCCGAATTGGCGCAGGCTGGCAAGGGCGGCGGCAAAGCATCCGCCATCATCCCCGGTCTTCCATTCCTTCTTGGTCATGCTGCCTTCGCTAAACCTGCCCCATCGCTCACAGGGCGGGTGTGCCACCACGGGGTGGGGTCCTTGGTACAGTCGGGCATCGCGCCCAACGTCCCACGGGTCCACGCCTGGCAGGCTCCAGTAGCATCCGTTTTTTCCCACATACAAAGCGGCAATCATTTTGGTCCTTTTGGTTTCGGTGGCGGTCTAACCTGTCGTTCAAGCGGACGCTACCGCGCCGCTTAACTTTTTTCGTTAGCCGACATCCAGCCAGTCTTCAGAGAGGAGGTCAGTCTGCGAGGCAAGCCACGGCACACGCGCTCCAGGGGTGATTTTGGCATCGTCTGGGTAGCTGATAAAAATGTAGGGCAACGTCATCTTGCTATTGGCATCCGGGGTTTGCAGTTCGAGCCAGAGCCCAACACCGTTCCATCCGGCGCGGGCAACCTTCCGCCCGCATTTCAGTTCGTGCAGCGCTTGTCCAAAGTTCCAATTCATTGTGTTTCTCCGTTGCCGAACATCATGGGTAGTCGGCTAACCCCTCGTTCAAGCGGACCCGGCTGCGCCGGGCCGCTTAACTTTTTTCGTTAGGCCGCCATGGATTGAAGCGTGGAAACCCTGGATTCCATCTCTTCGAGGTTTGTGGTGATTGTCTGATTGTCGCCTGCGAGGAGGTACATCAATTCCGGCTCGCAGGCGGAAGGCGTGTAGACGGTCAGCGGTTTCCCTTTCCCTGTGAACCATCCCGCCTCCAGGTGCGCGCTTCGCCCGCAGGGCAACACCAACACGCATTGGTCCGCCCATTCCATGGCGCGGAAGTCGTGCCCGAAGCCGTCTTGTGCAATCGGGTGCGCCAGAGCTTCGCGGAGTTCCGCCGAATCCCAGTTCTCCCACTTTGGGTCGATCCAAGACCAAGAAAATCCTGTATTGCCTGGGGCTGGGTTTCGGAAGTCGTAAACTTCATGCCCTTTGTTCCGCAAAAAAGCAACTACGTCTGCTTGTCGCGGGTTGCGCCAGCTCGATGCCACATAAATTTTCGCCATATTTATTTCTCCTTTGTGATTGGCGGTCTAACCTGTCGTTCAAGCGGACCCGACTGCGCCGGGCCGCTTAGCTTTTTCCGTTGGGCGTCACTCGGGGTTTTCGAGGCACCACAGTTGATGGGCAAGCTGGGAGTTCGTTTCGTTGAGGGCTTCGATGGTCTGGATCAATTCATCACACCGCACCTTCCATGTGAGGTCGGGGAAATGATGCTCTCCGATGTAGGCAAGCGCCTCTAGTTCCGCTATCTTCGCCTGGATGGCTTCTATGGCAATACAGGATTCCCGCGTGGTAGCTACCCCGAGAATCGCATCCCAGTGAACGCCCAACCCCTCATTCAAGCGGACGTTGCCGCCAATGTTTTCCGGCATATCGTTCCTTTCGTCTGCGGCAACGCCGCTTAATTTCTTCCGTTAGGCGCTACCAACGCCCATTATCTACTTCTGCATCGTGATCGTAGGTGAACACTCTTGACCATGACCCTCCGCAGTTATCACACTCGAAATCCTGGGCTATCGTGTTGTCATCGAGATTGTACGGTCGCCCTCTCGCCATGTCGGTTCCACTGCAAAATGGACATTCCTTACGATGTTCAACCCAACTCGGAGACACGCGCCTAACCACGACTTCCTCCCGGCTTGGCTTTTCTGGTTCATTCATTTCATTCCCCTTTTAAAATGGTGCAGTGGTTGGGCTGCTCAACTTTTTTCGTTAGGTGGCATCAATTTGAAGTATCATCATCGACCTTTCGATCTCATCTTTTGTTGGCTTGAACCCTTCGGATTCCATCTTTGCGAAAAGATCCAGCCCATGTGATGCGAGCCTATACTTTCCACCTTCCAACAGACCTTGCTCCACCAGTCGGTTACAAATTCCAACTGTGTAAAGTAATGCCCTTTCGTCCCGGCTCATGCCGCCTAACCCCTCGTTCGAGTCAGACCCAACCGCTACGGGCTCCTGGGTTGGTTTCGTTTCATTATTCATTTCGTTCCCCTTTCAACATTCGGCAGCGGTTGGGCTGCTCAACTTTTTTCGTTAGGCGTCTACGATTTCCACCTCTACGCCAAGCAATTCCTGCATCAATTCGATTGCTTGGTCCTTGGTGCATTTAACCCCGTGGGCATCAGGCGCTCTCCAGTATTTGAACCCAAGATCGAGGCACTTTTGCTGATTCCATTCCATGCTTCCCCGCCTAACCTCGCGATCAAGCGGACCCTTGGGCGTCTTTGTTTCGTCTTTCATGTTTCCTCCGTCAGCCCAAGGGCCGCTTAGCTGGGTACGTTAGGCGTCTTCAGCATCCAAAGCTGCCGTGGCACCGAATAACGGGGTTCCATGATTTCTGTGAACTGATTGTTTTTGATTATTTCGGGTGTTTCCTTTCCTCTAGGTATCTCAGGATGGTTTCGACAGAGATCATCCCCACCCCGTACCAAGATTCCGTCTCCAAGGTCCCATATTGGATTTTGTGAGTGATGGACGCCGGACAGAGCCCGAGCATTCGGGCTGCCTGCCCTTTGGTGAGGTGGGATGGGTGGATGAATTTTGGCATTTCAGTAGTTGATTGAAATGTGGCGGATTGAGCCGTTTCGGATTGCTAGGAAGATGGCCTTTGTAGCCTCCATTCCAGTCACAGTTAGCTCTGAGTCGATGACGCCGTTTAAGTCATCCCAGGCCTCCTTATTCACCTGTTTCCGGTGTTCAAGGTTCGCGCTGGCGGCTTCGCGCTCGGCCTGTTCCTTTTTCGCTTTAAATTCCTGCTCCTCGCGTTCTTTTAGGATTGCTTCCCGTGCCGCTTTTTCTTGTCGCTCCTCCGCCGCCCTGCGTTCTTCCTTTAATTGGAATTCGAGGGCTTTTTGGGCCTGTTCTGCCTTCTCTTGGGCAAGTTTGGCCTCGGCTTCCTTTCGTTTCGCGGTCTCGGTCTGAATCCGGGTTCGTTCCTCGGCTTCAGCCTTGGCTTTAGCTTCGGCATCGCGGCGGATCTGCTCCTCCCTGTCCTTCTGGTCCTGCTTGGCTTTTTCTTCCCTGAGCTTGAGGAGTTCGGCAGCTTCGGCTTCACGTTTTTCTGCGGCCCGGAGCATGGCGCAAAGGATGGCGATGGTCTCGGCTTTGACCGCGCAGTATTCCTCGTCGCCGGGGTAATGCCCTGGCGTATCCATCAGGGTGATTTGGGCGCTGATGACTTCGACGCTGGCCTGGGCGAGTTGGGATGGAATCCCCGCCAATTCGGCCAGGGATTTCTCGCGCTTTTTTTCGGCTTCCTCGAATTCGGTGACCGGGCGCAGCCTTTCATCAGCGATGGCTTCCAGGCCATCCTTGAGGAGCTTCCGGCCCGCGTCTACCTGTTTTGGTAGTTCCTTGAGGGTCGCAGCAGCTTTCTTGCCGACCTCTTCAAAAGCGGTCTTGGTCCGGGTGATCCGGAAGGCTAGAGCTTTGATCTCCCTCCTGCCCTTGGCTGTGTCGGCGGAAAGGTTGATACTCCTTACATGGTCCTGAACGGCGTAGATGACAGATTGGATGAGATCAGGCCGGGTGAAAAACTCGACGGGCGTGATCCCATCCTGGATGGTTACCAGCGCCCCGGATTCATCCTGGGTCTGGATGATGATGCCTTCTAGGGGTTCAAGCATTTGGGCTCCTTGAATTCAATTCTAACCAAGCTAAAGAATATTTCAAGTGTTTGCTAAAATTATTTTGGGGAATCGAGGGGCCAGGTCTTGATGGCCCGACAAGCATTGCAGATGCCGTCCGAGCCGACTTTGCAGAGTTGGGGATACCGATACCCATCCATCCGCTCCCCAGGACTGTCACAGAGCCGCCATTTTTTCCAATCCCCTTTGAACCTCATGACCCATTCCCGATCCCCAGCCCCGCACTCAAGACAGTCGCCGTCGTATTTCGTGGGTTCGATTCTCTTCCTGGCTCTCAGATGTTTTTCCATGCTCTCCTCGCTTCCGTGTGTTTCCGGTGGCTCTCGGCCTGCTGCTCGACACAGACCGCGCACCTGGACTCCCCTTCACACCGGAGCCTGGTCCCGCAGCAGGGACAGAGTCCGAGGGCCTTCCAGTGAGGCCGTTTCCGCCGCAGGATTCGTTTCGTGCTTTCCCGCCCGATGGTCCGGCAGGCCTCGCAGCGGGTCCGTCCTGGGGCCGGAGGGTTCTTGGCGCAGCGGTGGCAGAGCCCCGCCGCCATGAGCCTCTCCCGGCGATTCTTCGCGTAGACGGATTGGTCCCGGCTCATTGGCCTGCCCTCCTGAGTCCACTGCCCCTCGGATTACTTTTGGGTTGAGCATTGGTTTCCCCAAAATCCCCGGGGAACGCCTTTGCATGGGCCTCCCCAAAATAAGGGGTGCGACGGAGCTGATGGATTTCCTCCGCATCCTGGCATTGCGGGTGCCCACATGTTTCCCGGACCTTCATGACCGGCCCAGGGGTTGAATGGTCAGGTTCTGGATCAACCCGGTATGGCTCGTGATATTCGGTTTCCAGCCTTCGTGCGAAAAAAATATCTTGGCAGGTTGGGCAGCGCTTAGGCCAATCACGGATGAAGTTTCGCCCAGAAAATGGGGATTTCTCCGGGATCAGGTTGGGTTGGGAATAGATTTCCTTGAAATTCATAAAACCTCCTCAAAAGCATCAAAATAGGAAACCAGGGCATCTTTCCATGGGTGCTTTTCCCCCTCACAGGAGCTGAAGAAATTCACGACCCCTGAAACACAGGGAATACCACCAGGCGCTTCCTTGATCCGCCTAGCAATGTCAGCCAGGGCAGCATCCGCCAGGTCTTCAGGCCCAACAATGGAACCATCCGCCTTTGTGTAGCTCATATGCTGGCATATTTCCCAGAACCGCTTGGCAGCCTCGACCCGGTTGGTTTTTCGGTTCCCCGCCGAGTTCGTCTTGAAGTTCCACCCGAGCGGAGCCCACCCGTACCATGTCCTGTTGAATGCCGCAGCCACGGGTTCGGGCATTTCAAGGGCCGCGATCAGGAAATCCCGGTTTCTAGGCTTGGGTGGCTTTTTGGGTTTTTTACCACTAGGAACAACCTCGGCAGCCACAGGAGCCGAAGGCGGATGGGTTTCCCTTGTATCCCTTCCTGGTCCTTGGTCCTCTCCTTGGTCCCTTCCCTTCCCCTCCCCTCCTAAGACGACACTTCGCGAGGGTTCGGGTAGAATTCGCGAGCCCTCCACGAATTGAGGTATTTTTGACGGGCTAGGTTTGTCTATTTTCTGGTGTTCTTGCCACTTACAGATTTGTATGTATGAGTTGAACTCGATAGAATACCGGCAAATACAGGATTCCTTCTCCAGCTCCGATAGCCATGCATCCATGAGACCTGGAGCGTCGTCGTCATAGGGGAAAAGAAGGCTCGCGAGCATTCGCGAGGACCCTCGAAGCCTCCCCGAATCGTCGGCGATGGTCCAGAGTTCAATGAAACAAAGCCGGGCATCCCTCGATACCCTTCCCATGCTTTCACTTTGGGGAAATTCTGGCTTGATGGTTCGAATCCGTGCCATTTGGCCCTCAAATGGCCCCCCTCGCCGGTCGATTCTGGTTTACCTTGCGGCCTGGCCAGCGGGAGGGGGGGTTTGTCAGGATGTTCTATTCCGAATCGACTCGGTTGGTGGATCTATTCTACTTCAAAATTCTTCGGTCACCCAATTATTTTTAATCTTTTTGATGGCGATGAAACGGAAAGGGAACAATGCGGCGGCAACCTTGATTTTTACGCGGGCATCGTCGGTCCAGTGCCCTTTTACTTCATGGAGCTCTAGGGTCCCATCTGAGGCCATCACAGCGAAGTCTGGGGAGTAGAAAGTATTGTCGGCAAGCCTAACCTTGATGCCCTCGAAGGCGAACCACAGAATTTTCCCCCCGTGTTTCAGCAGGCTGAGATATTGAGCGTAATCAGCCTCGCCCTTATTCATCACTCCAGTTTTGAGCCGACCGAGGGCTAGGGTCTTTTTGTTCATTGCATCCCCATCGCTAGTTTCTCGCCAATTTCTGCGATGGATGAAGCCTCGATGACCCTGCGTTCTTGAGCCATGAGGTGCAGGAGTTCTCCGATCTCCCGTACCCATTCGTCCCGCTCCCGGTGGGCTCGGAGTGCGGCGATCATATCCAGAGCCATGCGGGCCGTGAGGTATTTGGGATCTGGATAGAAGGCCGCGAGTTCATCGAGGGTGTAGGCCAGTCTTGGGATTCTCGGGGCTTCAGAAATGATTTGCATTGCCCACCTCGATTCGGCTGAGTTTTTCCAGAATGGCGTCAACTTCGGAGAGGAACAGGCGGACTTCATCTTCGATTTCTCGGATACGTTTTTCATCCCGCATGAAACGAATCTTGAAGATTTGTAAATGGTCAGGCATCCTATCGTCATAGCTCACAAACTCGCACCATTCACGCTCGCATACGGCCATTTGGAATAGCATCTGATTTTTGTAATCGGACGGGACCACCTTGGCTATCAGGTAATCAAGATGGGTTGCGCTCTCGGGGCACTTTATCTCAAGAAGACCGTCTTGGAGAATAAGCCCATCCGGGCTACAGCCTGCACGGTCGATGGTGGGATGGCATACAAAGCCTACCTGTTCCATAAATTGGCCAGAACCAACCTCATAAGCGGCGCGGGCCAGGGGTTCCATCTCTTGGCCTCGTTTCATAGCCGCGCTTTGAAACCCACTTTCTTGAGGTTTGCCGGTGAGAATTTCGCAGACAATCTGGGCACGGTAATTTCGGCGCGATGCGGCTTCACCCCCACTTTTTAGAGTCGCCATCAAGTCATTGATTCGGCTAGCTGTAATTCTGCCGGCTCTGGCTGCGAGCCATTCCGGGGTTCCCTGGACGCATTCGATGACGTTCATGATGGCACCGTATCTAGGATAGCTTTTCGTGCGTTTCTGGCTTGGATGAAAAGTTTCTGGTCTTCCTTATTCTTGGTGACCTGGGCTTCCGTGAAAGCGACCGTGAAAGCCAGCATCAGGCTTTTATGGCTCCCGGCGTTTTTGATGGCTGCGAGATGCTCTTGAAAAATGGATTCCGCCATTCGTTCTTCACCCTTCCCAGACGCGGCCCCGTCGTCATCCTGGTCTTTCGTCGCCATTCCAGTGATCGCCAGCAGGGTGTACCGCTGCAGGTAGGAGATGGTTGACCCAACAGCCTGGATGTTGTTCTTGCTGCCTGAATCATCGGCGCCAGATTCAAGGGAAACCGACTCTGAATGACCGAGGGAATGCTGGAGAAAACAGGTGACCTTGATTCGGCCCTTTTCGTCCTGCTTCACGTCCCATCTGTGCGAGAGCCCGTGCGCGCTTAACGCTTTCCCGATCTCTGAGGAGACGAGATCAAGCGATGAGTGGTCATAGGCCACGGTCTGATTTTTCGAATTCACGAACGAGACGTGCCTGTTTTTCAGAAGCTCCGGAGGGTTGGCTTTGAAAGCTGAAAGCGCCGAAACAAAGGCCTTCCGCGCCTCGTTCGCATCGAATCGCTCCTGCAGGTCCATCAGCCGGGAAACCATTTCCAGATTCCCCGAGGCAACGGCCTGGGCGATCATTTCCATGGTTCCAGTGACCGGCGCGGGTTTGAGTATTGGACCCGGTTCTACCCGAACAAGTTGATTCGGGTCCATCGGGAAAAAAGTGACAGGGTTGTTTTGGGTGGGCTCGAGCACAATAGGCTCAGGCTCGGAATCCCAGGGAAGTCCCTCTTGGTTGAGTTTGGTGGTCTGGCTCATGATTCACTCCTGTCGAGGATTCTTCTATTTTGGTCTAGTCGATATGTGCCAAAAGAAGGGGTGAGTTTGGATTTCAAAACTCCCGCCGGAGTTGTGGCGTGCCGGTCAATCTGGTCGAAGGCGGCATCCAAGGCTGATGCCATGGCCCGAAGTTCCGAGGCGGTTTCTCGATTGACGGTTGGCGTGATGTCAACCGGCCCCGTGTTGATATGGAGCCAGACCTCCCCATTCACGTGCGTGTAGCGGACACGGGCAGTGACATCCGCCCCGATTTGGTACTCAATCTCTTCGGGCATCTTAGCCTCCTCTAGGTTTATGATATGCCCCAAAAAGGAAGGCGCAAGTCTTTTTTGGGCTTGTTCTCATCCTAAAACGGCCTACTCTTTCCTTATGGATCTCCGACGCCGCATCCCCAACATCGCCCAACTTCAACGGGAACTTGGCCTCAGGTCCTACTCGAAATTCAATCAGGTGTTGGCTGGGAGGGTTAGGGCCGGGGGTCCCCTGGCACTACGTATTGAGCAAGCCACCCATGGCGCCATCAAATGCTGGGAGCTGAGGCCCGACCTGTGGAAGCCTCCTGTGAAGGAGGTCAAGGATGGGTCTACTGCGTGAGGCTGCCACCGACGACACCACTGGAAAGGGGAGCAGCACCAGGATTGCGCTCCTGTCTGTGGCCCTGGTTCTTGAGGGGTGTTTGGTGTTTGCCATTCGGCAGTACGCCCTCACTGGCCGGGAGGGGTGGGGCACCATCATCAATACCCTCTGTGTCTGCCTTAGCACTGTTTTGGTTGGGTACGCATCCAAGATGATCCGTGAGGGGATGCAAAGAAAGGACAAAGATGAACCACCCCAAGTTTCCTGATTGGAATTCCAACACGACAGGAATCCTGCTCGCTCTGGGCATACTGTTTTGCCTGTTTGTCATTGCCGGAACCCAGCGGTCCTGTGGCAAAGGCCATGAGAAGAAGGCTGCCGTCGCCGGTGCCCAGGCCGATGGCAAGCTCGAAGCCATCAAGATCCTGGAAGCCCAGCTTGTCAGCCAGCGGGCCGAAATCGCCGCGATGGTGGAGGCTGGGAAGGTCGCACAGCGGGCCTACCAGCGCTCCTTAGCCAAGGCCCACGAACCGCCACCCCCCGCCCCTATCGGCCTTCCCGCGCTCACTGAGGCCATGTTAAAGATCGGATTCCAGCCGGGGGTCCTGGTTTCCGACGAGATTCCACACAGCAGCCTAGCGGTGCGGGATGCGAACATGGTTTTCTTCCTGCACGGCGAGGCCGACAGGGTGCCGAAATTTGAAACAGCCCTGGCCGACGCTGGGGTCGTTATCTCCACTCAGGCCACAACGCTTTCCGCCAAGGATGGCCTAATCTCCACCCAGACCATGGAAATCAAGCTGGCGCTTGAGGCCCAGCAACTCCGGGCCACCCAGGCCCAGGAGCTTGGCAAGGCCCTTCAGGTGGAGAAGGCGAAAGGCTGGCAGCGTTACGCATGGGGAGCAGCCGGAGTGGTTGCCGGGGTTCTGGCTACGCGATGAAGCTGGCCCGCGACAAGAAGGCCGGAGTGAAAATATGGGGGCCAGTCTGGTCCATGGGCGCCACGAAGCACGTTGACCGGATTCACGGTCCCTACTTCCAGTTCGTCATCAAGGTCCCACGGTCCTGGGCAGAGGCCCGAACCGAAGGCATCATTTGGATCCAGTGGTTTGAGCCGATCTTCGAGCCGGAGCCGAAGCAGTGGCTCTCCTGCGCCGGGATTTTTTCAGGCGCAGCCATCCAAACTCGGGTCGGGAAGCCACCGAAAATGAACGTCACCTTCGTCTGTTTCGGGGAGGACGTGACGCGGCTCAAGACCCCAGAGGAGCCGATCAAGTTCGAGCGGAAACACGCCTACAAGCGGGTCGGGCCAGCGAAATCGAAGTTCCCCGACAAGACCTGGATCAAGGTGTCTGGTACGGACGAGCCACCGCATACGCCACTGTAGAGCGCTGTACGGCTGCCGACTTG
>ERZ1292642.1718-Hain-H14-01um-R1-1718-length-10087-cov-9_pt1 | contig 10087 bp, 8 predicted proteins | sample MGYA00564403_ERZ1292642 | MGnify/ENA primary metagenome ERZ1292642 (study PRJEB36523, sample SAMEA6512643) | groundwater metagenome | collected 2019-01-09 | study: AquaDiva: Metagenomics assemblies of 32 groundwater samples | reverse complement strand
CTGATCGAAGGTTCTTTGCTAGACTGGGCTGGTTGTGCTGGCTTGGCGGGCTTCAGGTCTGGGTATTCGGCGAGGACTTCAGCGGGGACTGGTTTGCCTTCGCGGAATGCGGCGGCAACATCTTTTCGATGTGACGGGTACGCTCTATCTTGCCCCGTTTCTCCACCTATTGACGCGGCGTATTCATCCTTAGTCATTTGCCAAGGTTCCTTAGCTTCCTTCGGCGCCGCTTCCGCCGCCCTCCGGTCAATCTCGGCCTGCGCAATCGCAGCCTTTTTGCCTTTCAGCGCGGCTTTCAGAACCCTGTCTGAAAGTTCGGTCACGGGTTTGCCGACGAGCATGGGTGCGGCTGGCAGGGCTGGCTCTGGCGCAGCCTTCGCCGGTTCGGTGGTAGGTAGGGCTGGCTTCCCGATCGCGCCGCGCCTGCGCAATTCTTGCGTCATCGCGTCTACATCAACTTCCATTGAGCGAATTAGATCTTCCTTTATGGGAGCGCCATCCCACCCTTTGCGCTTCTCATTCTGAGTAACACGCTTACCCCACCCTTCTGCGCGGAATAGGTCTTTCGTGCTTATCTTGCTCAGATCAGCGGTATTGGCTACGCGGTCATAATTCTCCGCTGCTTCGCGTTCCGATTTCCCCTGTACGGATTCGGCGTATGCAGCCTCTTTCGCTGCCTCAGTGGTGGGCTTGACGGCGGCTGCGGGTTGCGCGGCTTTGGGGGCTTCTGCGGGCTTTCGTCCAACAATCTCAAATCTCTGCTCCCCGAACTGGGGCGCTTTCTCGACCGTCCAGGTAAGGTCCGGCCTCTCCGCAGCGAGGCGCTTTTGCTGCTGGGTGGCGACTGTAGCCCCAAGTCCCCGGTGATATTGACCGTCAAAACGCTCGACGATAGGGCCCTGGGGGGCGATTACAGGCTCTACGGGAGGCGCGGCCGCGGGTTGGGGCTTGGGTAGCGGGGTGGGAGCGGGAGCGGCGGGGGCTGACTGGATTGAGGTAGCAGACGGCACAGAAGTATCTGCCGGACGAAGATATACGCGACTCGCTTTCGCGTAGACGCTCGCTCCGTCAGCAAGTGCTGCAGTCACATCGGCATCATCGCGCGATTCAGGATCGACAACGAGAGCTGAGCGCGGAACGCGCACCTCAATTATTTCCCCTCCAGGCGCATATTCTTCTGCCGCTCGTCGATTCGGCGAGAGAGCAACCGCTTGACCAGGTACGCCGAAATATGACCCGCTGCGTATATACCCATCACGCCTGATAACATCTCCACCTTCAGCGGACGTGCCATGGTACAGCGTTACGAGATCATCTCCAACGCCAGAGGTAATGGGCTCGCCACCACCTTTACTTTCCGGCAGCCCACCCTCCAGCGCGGGCGCTGAAACAGGCTTTTGCACGCTAACATCGGCCATGTTACTTATCGTGGCCGTGTTACTCGGGGCAACTGGTAAGGATTCCTTGACAGTTGGTTCCGGCAACCCACCCCTCAGCGCGGGCGCTGCTCCGCGATCACTCGGCCCCGAGGGCGCGAGGGCTTGGCTTTCAGCTACTGGGGGGGTGGGCTGTGGCTCCGGGTTCCTTGCTTGCAGGGCGGTAATGGCTGCCCGGCGGGTGTTGGCGTTCGCCTCGGGATCCTGACCGATGGTGCGGAGCTGATCGTCGGAAAGGGCATCGACCGGCTGGCCGGCGACCGTGGCCGGCGTTACCTCTGCGCCGATCCTATCAGACCCTTGGACTTCTTGCGCTTGGCCCCCTCCGGGTGTGCCGCCGACATTGGCCGGGCCTGGTGCTGGCTGTTGTAGATCGCCGCCGCCTTCGACTGGGCCTTGTTGTAAGCCGGACTGTCCTTCTTGGCCCCCTTGGCGAACTTGCTCCTCATTGCTTCGTACTGCTTCGGCATTTTGCTCTCCTTGTGCTTGGGCGATCAATCCAACGGGAGACCGTAGATCTGCAAGGCTATTTGTTTGATCTGCGCTGGGGATGGAGGGTTGATCAAGAACGGCCCCTGTCCGTTGATCTTGTATTTCAGTGGCGGCAATTTCCGTAATGCCTCGATTATCATTCGTTTCTGCAACTCCGCTACGATTTTCTCCTCCACCCCGCCCGCTTCGCGAAATATCTGCATCAACTGCTCTGCTGTTAGAACGCACATTTTCTTGGTCCTCGGTTGTCTTTAATGCCTCTGTTCTAATTCTAACATCTTTTTGGGATTCTTGCGCGGAGGCAATTAGGCCCTGGGTGGCGGTAGCCTCTGCCGCGGTTTGAATGGCAGAATCAATATCGGTGGCTTCGCTGATGGCTTGGACGGCGGCGGCGGTTTTGGATTCTTCGGTTACGGGTTGCGCGGTTTGTTTCTGGGTGTATTGTAGATAGGCAGCATCGTCGGTCAGCTCGATCGGCTTGCCGGCTTGGATCTGATCACTCGCATACAACGCAAAGGACCGCGCCGTATCCGGTGACACATCCTGCATTGCCGTGACCGCACCCAAGGCGATCTTGGTACGGGTTTCTGGGTCCGTTTCTGGATTCTCAAGGGCATCGCGGGCACGCCCAGCTTGAATATGTCGGGCCCCAGCGCCAGCCATGCCTGGTATCAACGACATCAATGCGGTTGGCATGATGACGCTGGCGGTGGATTCCCAAGTCGCCCCTGGCCCGGTGTCACCGATGGCTTTACGGGCGTAGTCCTCCCCGGCCTGCTGCGCCATTTCTGTTCCGACCTCGGCGCCGACAATGCCGCCGACTGTCTTTGCCGCAGTCTTGATGCCAGGAAAAAATACACTCTTGACGAGTTCGCCTGCAGCCTTTGCCCCTGCTTTGGCGAACGGCTTGAACACTCCCGCCAGCGGGATCACGTCGGCAACGAGTTCCCCACCAGCCTCGATTCCGCCCTCTACATGAGCGGTGCGCCGTGCAATAGCGTCTGCCTCTACTTCCGGCCGCCCCATATCGATCTGGTTTTTCTTGACCGCCTCGTAGGACTCCTGCGCCTGCGAACCATAGAACATCGGCAATGCGGCAATGCTGCCTATGGCGTAACCTGCCAGAGCGCCGGCCGCCGTGCCGAGTCCAGGAACGACTGAGCCAATCCCGGCCCCCAAAGCCGCTCCTGCAGCTCCTGGGGCGAGCGATGGCACGGCATTGGTCGCCGCCTCATAGATGTTGCCGCGCACGCTCCACGGGCTTGTTTCCGCCTGCCCCGCGGCAGATTCCTGAACGTCTGGAGTATTGCGTTCTTCCGCGCCAGCAATAAGCCGGTTGCCGAGGTCTTCTGCGCCGAAGAACTTAGCTGCCTGCCCGGCCATTTTGGGTAGTTGCACCGTTGCACCACCGATCAGGCCGCGCTTGGCTTCGCCGAGGTAGCCGGGGTCTTTCTCTGGCTTGTCGAAGTCGATAAACCCCGAGTCTCCCGGCGCGTCGAAATCCACAAAAGGCATTGCGTTACCTCCGCATGGCAAGCGGGATGTTGCTACCGGAAAGCCTGTCCTCCAACTCTCTCAACTCCATCGAGAGTCTCAGTTTTGTTTCATCGCTGATGCCAGGCAATCTCAGCCGTTCGCGCTTGTCCAAGATCGCGGTGCGGAGTTCGCCGTCTTGGGCGCCGCCAATCAATCCGGCTTTCGGTGGTTCATGGCTGCCCGATGTTCCCCCGGCCGGTGCGCGCGGTTTCGGAGATTCTGCCGGAGCACGCGCCTTGGTCACAATGGCCCGGGCCTCGGCCTCGGTCTTGGCGGTCCTGATTTCTTGACCATTGAGAAATACCTTGCCCGAGGTCGAATCCCATCCGGTCTTGCTTTGTTTTGTCTCCGCCCCAACAACCCTACCAGCCTTCTTGTCGAATATCTTGACATCGGTAATGTTGCCTTCCATGTCCTTTGCGATCAGAGGCACGTAGTTGTCGTTGTCCTTGCCGCTTAGGATGTCGATCTGGTCTTTGAGTTTCGACCGTTGCTGCGGATCTTGGGTGGCGTTGTACTGAGTGCGCAGGTTCTTCAGTTCCCTTGCGTTCTCGATCTGGATATCCTTGAGAGCGGCTTCCTTCTGCGAAGCGGTGACTTGCGCCCCCGCCGTCATGCGCTGGATGGTTTCGTGCGCCTTGTTGCTGCGCTCTTGCTCGTTCAGGCGTTGTTGGTCACGCTCGCCTTGGGCAGAAGCAAGGTCAACGCGGGCGCCTTCCAACGCCACGCGGTCTTTCTCGCTCTTGACCCGCTCACCCTCCAGGCCAACCCGTTTCCCCTCGAGGCCAACACGCTCTCCTTCCAAACCAACGCGCTTGTTTTCGATGTCGAGGCGCGCTCCCTGGCGCCGATCTTCCCCAGCCTCCCGAATCGCCAACATGTTCATTTCCCGCTGCGCGATCGCCTCTTGTTTCTGTTTTTCAAGCTCGGCCTCGCCGAACTGCTTAGCCATCGTCGCGCCGACAACAGCACCCGTTTCTCCAAATCCTTGCGCGGCACCTATGAGGCCGCGGGCGAACATTCCGAGGGGCATGTCAGACTCCCATTTGTTGGCCGATCAAGCCTTGAGGTTGCGGGGGCGGCATTTGTCCCTGTGGCATCTGGCCTTGCTCCGGCTGCGCTTGCTTCTGCATCTGAGCGATGATGATCTGCTCGGCCTGTTTCAGGATCTCAGGAGAAGCGGTAAGGATCTTCGCTGCCGTACCGACTTGAGCGACTTCCTCCATGATCTTTCCGAGGACCGGGAGAATGATTTCTTTGGGCATCCCCCTCGCTTTCGACATGAGCGCCTTCATGACGATGACTGCGGCTTGGGCGATGGCAGCCGCTGGATTCTCGATCGTGCGCATGATGCGCAGCAACTTCTCCGTGATCCGTGGACTGTGAATGATCTTGAGTGCCGCGACGAGCACGCGCTGGGCAATGTCTGGCCTCCCCTGCGGAGCTTGTACCGCCGCTTGCTCCACCGGCTCCTGCGTCGGTCCCTGCGCTTGCTGAATCAATCCTGCCATGGTGTTCTCCTTACTGCTGCGCTCGGGTGATCAAACCTTTGGGACCATAAACGAGAGAGCCGTCGGCTCTACGGAGTTGTCGGGCTTGCGCTGGCGCACGAAAGCCGAGTTTCACCCCCGCACCGCCAGCGCTCGAACTCTGAATAAATTGCCTGTAGAAAGTCGCCAAGTCCTGCTTGTTCTTCAAATCCAGTTCGGCCTTGCGTTCCATGGTATCGGCGTCGAGCATGGATTTCGCTGCGCCGCCGAGCGCACCGAGCCCAGCGGTAGCGATGCCTGTGGCGAGTTGCTTGTTCTCTTTCACCCAATCCATCACATTACCGATCAAGCCTTGCGATTGCGTGGGCGCTGCTTCACCAGTCAACCCGGCAACATCAGCCGCAGTCATAGGGGCTCCCTCTGGGCCGGCGGTGCCAACCAGGTCTTTGGTGATCTGCGCTGCAGCATTGGGAGCAGAAACCGCTTCGGTTACGGGATCTATGATGCCAGCACCAGACTCGCCTCCCCCGGCCATCGCACCGGAGTCGAACGAATTCACATAATCGACGTTGGATGACAAATCCGCTCCGGTCTCAGCCGCGAGGGTGTCAGTTCCTGCGCCGCCTGCGCCGCCTGCCAGAGTGTCGGTCCCCGCCTCTGCGGCCACTGTTTCCGCACCCGTTTGCGTAGCGGCGGCAGCCGTATCTGCGGCCTGCCCACCAGCGATACCGGCATCCGTACCTCCCATGCCGTAAGCCGAGGCAGGGTCAAGTACGCCTGAGCCATCGGTGAAATAACTCGCCGCCGCATCGGCCAGCCCCCCGAGTGCTTGAGCGCCGAAATACGCCCCAGCCGACATGACGAAAAACTGTCCGAGGTCTCCCTGCAAAGCAGCAATGGGTCCAAACTTGGCTTCGACATCGTTGAACTTCTGGCCGGAGTCTATCCAGTTTCCTGATTTATCGAACGCCCAAGCGTTGCCGTTGTCGCCTTTCTTATAATACGGAGTTTGTGCGGCGCCGCCTGATCCAGTGTCAGTGTCTACCGCGCTTCCGCTGCGCGGGTCGAGCAATAGACCTTGCTCGTTGAACGAAGGCGTATAACCAGCCGACATATTGTTGTTTTCGTCGATGATCTGCGGAGCGAACAGAAACTCCAACCCGGCATTGCGAAGCATTTCACTGTAGTCGGCCATGGTGTTCTCCTAAACTACCGCTTGTGTTGGCGCGGCCATACCGCCGGTATTGGTGCTTGCGACTTGGGTCGTGTCGATATTCCAATCGAGCAAGGCATTGAGGTTGGCGTCACCAGCGAGTCCTCCGAATACGGCCAAGGCACCATGCAACACATTCGTTTGTTGATCTACAAGAGCTTGTTTTTGTCCGACCGAAGTATCTGGGTTCGCCAAAATTTCGTTGATGATCTTGCCCGCACCTGTGAATGTAGCCGCCGCGGAAGCGTTCGCTTGGAGGAGCGCCTTGAATCCGCCTTCGATGTTGGCGAGAGATTCGGCCTGAGAGCCCTTGAGGGTCTGCAAAGCCTGGTCGTTCTGGCCGGCGGCGATGAGTTGCTGGATCTTCTGCGCCGAGGACTCTTGTTGCAAGGTACTAGCGCGCAGAAATACTTGCGTTGCAGCCTCTTCGTTGGCGTTAATTTGCCGCGTCAAAAGATCGACCTTGCCCCCCTCCCCAGTGCGGCTTGCCGCATCAAGGTCGCGCACTAATTGATCGCGCCGCCTCTCAATGTTAGCAGCCTCCCTCAATTGTTGAGTCAGGAGGTCTTTCCTGCCGCCTACCCCGGTACGCTCGTCTTCGGCCAATTGCTTTTGCAATATGCCGAGTGATGTTGCGGCTTTTTCGTTGGCCCCAATCTGGCGCGTCAGGAGATCCACTTTGCCACCGTCTCCGGTTCTGTTGGCTAGGTCAAGATCGCGCGCAAGGGTATTGTGTGCGTCGTCTATCTTCGCCGCGGCCTGGATTTGCTGTTCGTTCAATCCATATTGCGCTAACGCCCGGGCTTGAATCAACCGTTCCTCTGCTTTAGTCTGCGCGTCAAGCGTTTGTTTGGTGAGGATATCGGCCTGTGTCTGAGCTAGTTCTTTTTGGCCGGTTGTACCGGCACCGATGTTGAGGCGTTGCTGCTCGCCCTGAAGGGCGACTAACTCCTTTTCCTTGTCCACGCGCTGGGCATCTGTCATGCGCGTCTGCGCACCGGTCTCGCCAATGAGGCCAGTTTGAATCTCGCCTTGGAGATTGGCTATCCTTGCGGAAATATCCCCGCCTTGCGCTTGGGTCTTGCGGGTTTCCTCGCCCGTAGCTCCGATGAGTTCCTTCTGGGCTCCCATCTGGGAGCCGATCAGGCCGAATTGGTTGAATTGCCCGGTGTTGAATTGCCCAGCGGTATTCGCCGCCCCCGCCTCGAACTGACCGGCAGTGTTCTCTGCGGCTTGGTTGGTCAATCGCTGAGTCGAGAAGATTCCTGCGTCCTGAGAGGCAATCGGGAGCGCTGCGTCGATCGCCGCCGCTTCTCCAGCTTGCGCCCCCATCGTGGAGTTGATCAATCCCCTTGAATTCGCCGCTTGCGCTGCCGATGCCCTTGCCCTAGTGATGTAGGGATTGTCCTTCTCGAGAATCGCTGCCAACTGCCCCTGCACGGTGTCAGTAGCGGCGTCCACCTTGCCCATCGCGGGGTCGTACCCGAAACTCTTAGCCTGCGCAATATTCTTCATGGGGTCGAGCGGATTGGGGGCTTTCTTGGTGGTGTCTACGACGCTGTCGATTAAACCCATGATTAACTCCGTTGATCCAACATTTGCTGCATCTCATTTCCGCCCACATGCTCGCGGCCATTGCAATGCTCGCGTTCGTGCGCTTCGAGAAATGTGCTACCCCCAGGAAGATCGTTCGGCAGCCAGATCCGGCAAAGATGCTCGGCGAACAGGAATTCCGAGCACGCCATGGCAGAAGAGAAGGCAGCCGAATACTTGTCGCAGACATCGCGCACTTCGGCAGAACTCACGCGGCGCACCTCAACCGCGAGTTCCGGCCAGCCTTCGACCCTGCGCGAGTAGTCGATCGAGGAACACGCGGACAAAACCATCCCCAGCACGGCGAGCACCGTGCGGCAAATGCACATTGGTTACTTGTCCGGCAGGGGCGATTGCTTCAGGTAAGCGGCACCGCCCACCAAAGCATTGATGATGACGGCGGTCAAGACCACCTTGAGCAGGAGCGCGGGCGATTGCAGGTTGAAGTGCTCCGGTGAGACGCCTACCGAGGCAAGGCCCGTGAGGATGCCCCCAGAGGCCGCGCTAATGATGGCTCCCAGTAGACCGCGCGCCCAAGGGGTCATTTAACCTCCACGATCTCAGGCTTCCAATAGGGCGGAAGGTTCATCGTGGTGCCGGCGTATTGTTGACGGCACAGCACGCGTGTTTGCGGCGTTTTGTAGAGTTTCCCCGCGGTCATGCATTCGTCCTTTGTGGCATAGATCGTTTTCTCGGGCTTGGCGTCCATCCAAAGGCGCTGGCCGTTGACCACGAATAAGAGGCCAATCGAGAGCACCCACTCCATTATTTCTTCTCGTCTTTGGGCTTACATGCAGCTACTTCTTTTTCCGCCTTGGCGAGTTTTTCTACCAGGGCGTTTCTCTCGTCGGCCAGCGCCTTGATCTTGCCGTCCTTCACCGCGATCAAGTTGGTGGACGCCTGCCGCTCGGTGGAAAGCATCTGGTCGGCCACGTCGAGCGGGTGGGGTTGAGGCTGCTGTGCGAGCGCCGCTGTCGAGATCAGTGCGAGGATAATGGCGAAGCGTTTCATGTGTTCTCCTTAGTTATTGGCTACTCGTTGATACCGTGATTCGTTCGCGGCTTCCAGCCTGCGCAACCGCTCGTCGATCTCTTGCGTTGCGCGAACCAGCACCGGGACCACGCCGAGGTAGTCGAATGTGTTGGGCCGGCCTTCGATATCGAGGCCCATTAATTGCGGTAAGACCGCGCCACCCTGCTCGGCGGTGAAGCCGTAGAGCACTTTGGCCGGGTCGCCGTGTGTCTGGTTCAGGCGATAGGAGACCGGCTGCAGTGCGAGCACTTCGGCGAGTCCTTTTTGGAGCGGTGCAATGCCGTTTTTATAGCGCTCGCTGGAGGTGCCAAGACAGATTCCAGCAACGCCGGAGCCGGAGTAAAGCGTCTTGGACGTGGTATCGACGCAGACCGTCGCATCCGTGTGCGTCGCGTCTGAGGCTATATTGGTTATCGTGAGCGTACTGCTTAACGTCGTCGCCCCCGTCACCCCGAGCGTGCCGGGGATGGTGATTGCGCCAGCGTTCGTGATGGTGATCAAATTTAGAGTATCTGCTTGATTATTTATCCCCCAATCAGTAGTACCAGAGTAATATCGTGGCGAGATGCTACCAACGTTGAATACCTTCTGCCCATTCGCGGTATTCATAATATTGTTGCCGAAATCAACTGCCCCGCTCGCCGTCAGCGTCGTCACAGTAGCGGCTGCGGGAGTGGTGCCGCCGAGGACGCCGTTGATGCCGTTGACATCCGTAGATGAAACCACAACCGCGTTTACTAGGTTCTCGATTTTGCGCCCAGCCGGAACAGATGTAGCAAATGCATAGGCTGTAGCGCCGAACGTGTTTCCAATGCTGTTCTCTACACCATAGATATAGCTGCCACCAGTGGTGACGAATTGGTTGTAAACTGCCCCGGTTGTAGATCCAGTGATGCGGATTGCTTCTGTATTTGTCGCTGCAGGGACTGTGCGAGTAACCAAACCACTGAAGCCTCCCGTCGTTCCACTAATCGCCCCTGCACTGAGGGCGAAGCTGTCGAGGGATACGTTGCCTAAATAATTGACTGTGAGAATATCGGTCTCTGCTCCAGTCACCATCGTTCGCAGAGCAAATACATTTCCTGCCCCCGGCTGTCCAAGCGCGCGAAGCTGGGACAATCCAGACGTGATTGCATAGTTCAATTCTGCTTTTACGCCGCCACCCCCCGCAGCATTGCTGATCTGAATAGCTGGCGTACCGCTCGACACATTCAGCAAAAGTGGACTGGCGCTAAACGTCCCCGTCGTAAAACTCCCCGCCAGCGGAGTGCTCGCACCGATCACGACGTTGTTGA
>ERZ1292642.1400-Hain-H14-01um-R1-1400-length-11482-cov-5_pt2 | contig 10087 bp, 12 predicted proteins | sample MGYA00564403_ERZ1292642 | MGnify/ENA primary metagenome ERZ1292642 (study PRJEB36523, sample SAMEA6512643) | groundwater metagenome | collected 2019-01-09 | study: AquaDiva: Metagenomics assemblies of 32 groundwater samples | reverse complement strand
CTCCGACGCCGGTGCGGGCTGGTTCCCGCCCGCCGAGGTGGACGCGCTCGAAGCCGAGGTCTCAGCGTGGCGGGCGGTAGTCTCTGATCGCGAGGCCAATCTGGCCGCGACCCTGTCCGCGGGGGAGGCTGCGCGGGTCGTGATCGCCGCCCTCGAAGCCGAGCGGGACGCGCTGCTCGCCGACCTGCGCGAGCGGTGCGCGGAGGCATGGTACGACTGGGTGCGGACGGACGCCGCCGGGGCCGCCGGGGCCGCCGCCAGGGCGGCCCACAACGACCGCTTCGAGGTCATCGCCCGTGAGCTGCTGGCCCTGCCGGAGGACCGGCTGGCCGACGCACTGACCGATCTGCTCGCGCGGATGGACGCGAAGGAGGTGACGCGTGACTCGTAGCTCCCGCCCCAGAGCAGAGGACGCCCCGCGCTGGCGCTGTAGCCGGTGCGGGTGCTGGGGGACGCCGCAGCCCGGGCTCGTGCAGGACAGGCGCTGCTACGTCTGCGCGGACGGAGAGCTGCGCCCCGCCCCCTCGCTCGCGGTCGAGCGCGCAGAGCGGGCCGTGGTGAGGGCGGCGGTCCTCTGGACCGGGCATGGGGGTTCGTCCTGGCTCACGCTGTCGAAATGTCTGGTCGCAGCCCGCGTCCGCGCGGCACATGCGAGGAGGAGGATCATGCGAGGAGGAGGATCAAATGAACTGCCGGAGATGTGAGACGGGGATCGCTGGGTACTGCGAGGACTGTTTTTCGCTAGCACGGGACGCCGAGGCGCTGCTGGCCGAGGCGGAGAAAGCCCTGGCCTGCTGCGCGTGCGACGAAGAGGGGATGCGCGGCGGGCCCCAGAACTACGGGCACCCGCGCGTCCCGTGCGAGTGCGGTCGACGGGCGATCATGGAGCGGCTGCGTGGGCGCAAATTCGAGGTGCATCCGTGAAGCGCAAGACGGTACATCGGGTCTACTTGTGCGGTGCGTGCGGAGTGCGGCTGCGCGACGACCGGGGACACGGCTGCACGCGCACGGCAGGGATCGCCGAGATACAGGCCCAGTGCGCCGCGATGCGCACCGACGTGGACGACCTGCTGGCCGACCTGCGGGAGCGGTGCGCGATAATTGCGGGTGCGCGGACACTCCGCGTGCCAAAGGCGGACGCGGCGACAGGCGCTAACACAGAGCGCATGTCGAAGGCCCGTAAGATTCGCGCCCTGCCCCTGCGGCGCGAGAAGACTGGAGGTGGAGAGTGAACCACGAAACAGGCGGAGAGAACGAACAGATCCATCAGCGTACGTCGGAGGAACAGATGGAATCCGATCTACACGCCCGCATCGCCGCCCTCGAAGCCGAGCGCGACCGGCTGCGCGGCGGGCTCATGATGGCGCGGAAGGCGCTGCTCGCGCGGGTGTACGGCTGCGAGCTGGATCACGTCGCGACCGACATCAACGCGCTGCTGGTGCAGAAGTGAAGGGCATGACCCGCACCGACCTGTTGCGCCTCGGGCATGCCGGCGCGAAGGCCGCCGCCGAACTCGACGCCGAGGACGCGGCCCGGCGCGCGAAACTCAACGCCGAGTCGGGCGCGGAGTTCGAGGTGCTCAGGCGGCAGGAGATCGCGCCGCCGGCTGGCAAAAAGCGCCCGTGGTCGAACGCCGTCCCAACTACGGTACCAGACGGCGTGCGCTACGCCTCGAAGATGGAGGCCCGGGTCGCCGTCACGCTACGTGCGGAGTGCGCGGCCACCGGCTCGACCCTCTACCGGCAGGTGCGCCTACCGCTCCTCTCGATCGCGCCGAAGCGTGGCTCGCCGAAGATCGACGGCAAGCCACACGTCTTCACCTGCGATTTCTACGTTGGGTATGTCTGCGGTGGTGGGCGATACGTCGAGGCCAAGGGCACGCGTCGGTCCCGCGACTACGAGCTGCGCAAGGCCGCCGCCGAGCGAGCGTTCGGAATCGTGATTACCGAGGTAGACCGATGACGAAGCCTGCCGCCGCTCCTCCCTGCGCCGTTTGCCTCGGCGACCCGTGCCTGAGGCCGCGTGAGCACGCGCGCCTGCTGTCCGCAATCAGGCTCGGCGAGGTCGGGTGCAGCTCATCGTTTCATGTGGCCCGCAATGGCCGGCGCGTGATCGCCCGCTACTACACCGCCACCGCCGGCCCGCTCTGCGAGGCGTGCTGGTTGGAGTGGTTCGGGAGAGGAAACTAGGAGATAGCCATGTGTGACGGAATGAAGGCGCCCACCCCCGCGCCGCCGCACGCGACCGCGACGTGCCCGGAGTGCGAGGGCCACGGCGCCGTGAACTACTTCCACGCGGATCGACCGAGCCGCTGTCGTCGCTGTGGCGGCACCTGCACCGCGTCCACCCTGATCGACGCCCTGCGCCGCCGCCACGCCATCTCGACCAGTGCCGAGGCGTACGCCGTGATGTCCGAGGTCCGCGACGTCACCGGCGCGTCGCACGGCGGCCGGCGCAGGTACGCCGACATCCTGGCAATTGGCCTGTGGCCGTCGCGCGGGCTGGAAATCGAGGGATTCGAGGTCAAGGACCATCGCTCCGACTGGCTGCGCGAGGTGAAGGATCCCGCCAAGGCCGATGCGATTTTCCGTTTCTGTGATCGGTGGTGGCTCGTGTCCGCACCCGGCGTGGCGAAGATCGAGGAGGTGCCATCGCCTTGGGGGTGGATGGAGTGGGTGCCGGCCCAGAAGGGGGCGCTCGGCCGGCTCATGACGCGCAAGCAGTCGCCGAAGATGGAACCCGTCGAGCCGTCGCGCGGATTCCTGGCGAGCCTGCTGCGGTCGCTCGCCCGCGCAGAGTCGTTCGAGCACGCGCTCGCGGAAGCGCGCGTGCAGGCACGCGCAGAAGGATCCCGGGAGATGAAACTGGCGTGGGACGCATGGACGGCGAAGCGCGATGCGGACGGTGCCGGAAAGCCGTCCGATGCGCAGATGCAGCGTATGAAAGAGCGGCTCGAACGTCTCGACCAGTTCGAGAAGGAGTCCGGCGTGCGCATCGGTTACGACTACCACGCGGGGCAGCGCGTGAAGGTTGCTATGGAGTTGTCGGCCGTGATCGGGAACGGAAACGGGAGCCGCGAAATGCGGCGCGTGCTGGTCGAATCCGCGAAGAAGATCGCGAACGCCGCCGCGGCGATCGCGAAGGTGCGTGTGGTCCCGTCGGCGGAAGACGAACAGGGGAGGGCTCCGTGACCGCCCACACCTGCGACTGCGAGCCGCTCTCCTGCCTCATGCGCCGCGCCCTCTCGGCCGGGGTGAGGGCCGCGTTCGATGCCGAGATCGTGCAGCGCGTCGCGAAGCGCACGGCGCACGTCGTCCAGCACACGGGCGACATGTGGGCGGACCCGCTCCCGTCACCCGCGTTCCTGATTCTGCGATTCTCCGGGAGAGGGTGGACGCCGCTGCCCATACTCTACTGGTCGCGCGAGAAGTGCGAGGAGCACATCTGCGACGTCACTCGCCGCGACGCCCGCAACGCACCGCATGTGATTCTGGAGGTGACGCCGTGACCAAATGCCGCATGATGCGTTCGCTCCCGGCCCGCGCGTACCCGCCGTACCGCTCCAAACACGGACGTGCGGCGCGGGTGCGGCGCATGAACGCGCTCGCTGACCAGCACATCGCGGAGACCTGCCGGATCATCGAGAGATCCGCCGAAATCGCCGGGTGCGCCGACGTGGCCGACTACACGCGGAGACTGCCCGAGGGCGATGCGTTCATCGCGTGGCTCCGGGCGCGGAGGTGGCTGATCCCGAGGGACGCGAAGTACCTGGAGGTGAAGCCGTGACTCTCCCCCGCCGTCGCCGCTGCCCCGTCTGCTCGCGCCTGCTCCGCGCCGAGGCGTTCGCCCGCCGCTCCCGCTTGGTGACCGACGTCTGCCGGCGCTGCTGGCAGGGACTCGGCGAGGTTGGCAAGCGCGAGCGGCTGGAGCTGGCGCGGGTGCGGCGCGCGGACCTGAAACGCCGCCAGCCGTCGAGAGCGCAACGCCCGGTGCGCGGGCGCGTCGAAGATCCCGAGGTGCTCGCCCGACTCGCCTATGAGTACCGCCGCACCGGCAGGGTGCCGCCGGTGGAGTGCCGCGCGGGAAGTGGGATACTTGACTGATGCGCGTTTCCTGCTATCATTGTCACGGTTGACGAAACAGAGGAACCTCAGATGCCTGAAGCCATGCACGTCCGCCGCGTCTCACTGTCCGACATCCACGAGGACCCCGCCAACGCGAAGATCCACGAGCCGCGATCTATCGATGCCATCAAGGCGTCCCTGCTCGAGTTCAAGCAGGTCGAGCCGCTCGTCGTCCAGAAGCTCACGGGCAAGGTCGTCGGCGGCAACGGCAGACTGCTCGCCATGCGTCAGCTCGGCTGGCAGCACTGCGACGTTGTCGAGGTAGACCTCGACGACGTGCGGTGCGCCGCGCTGGCCATCACACTGAACCGTTCGGCGGAAGTCGGAGTACGATGGGACGATGCCGCGTTATCGCTAACCGTCGCCGCCCTCAAGTCGTCCGGCTTCGACAACCTCCCAGTCCTCGGCTTCGACGACGCCGACCTCGCCAAGATCATGCAGGGCGTAGACTGGCGCGCGCCGGAAATGGCGGGAGCGGGCGCGAACGGTGCCGACACGGACGGTGCGAACGGCAACCCGAAAGACCGGACGCAGCCACTCGCAGACGACGGGCCCGCGCCCGCCACCGGCCTTCGCAATCTCGCCTACAAGCCGCCCTTCCCGTGGTTCGGCGGAAAGTCGGCCGTTGCCAACGTCGTCTGGGCCGCACTCGGCAACCCGAAAAACTACGTCGAGCCGTTCTTCGGCTCAGGCGCCGTGCTCTTCCTGCGTCCCGACCCGCCCGACGGCGACGAAGACAAGACGCGGATAGAGACGGTCAACGACGTCGACGCCTTCGTCTCTAACTTCTGGCGCGCGCTGCAAAAAGATCCGGACGCCGTCGCCATTGCCGCCGACTGGCCCGTCAACGAAGCTGACCTCCACGCCCGCCATCTCTGGCTCGTCGGCCAGCGCGATCGCATCACCGAGCAGCTCATGGGCGACCCGGAATTCTTCGACGCCAAGGCGGCCGGCTGGTGGGTGTGGGGCATCTCATGCTGGATCGGCTCCGGCTGGTGCTCGGGTACCGGACCATGGCAACAGGACGAAAACGGCGTCATTGTCGATTCCCGCAAGCTCCCGCACCTCAGCAACGCCGGACAGGGCGTCAACCGCCAGCTCCCGCACCTCATCGACGCCGGGCGGGGCATCAACCGCCAGCTCCCGCATCTCGGCAACGCCGGGCGGGGCGAAGGCGAAGGCGCCGACAGGCTGGCATACCTGCGCGCCTATCTGCGCGGGTTCGCCGACCGCCTGCGCGGCGTCCGCGTGTGTTGTGGTGATTGGGCGCGCGTGAGCACCCCGGCCGTCATGCAGTGTCACGGCATGACGGGCGTGTTCCTTGACCCGCCCTACGCCGACACTGCATCTCGCACCTACGGCCTGTACGCCAAGGACGACATGCAGGTCGCCCACGCCGTCAGGGAGTGGGCGATCAAGAACGGCGACGACCCGAACCTGCGCATCGTTCTGGCTGGCTACGACGGCGAGCACGCCATGCCCGCGTCATGGCGCGTCTTCAAATGGGCGACGCCGGGCGGATACGCCTCGTTCGGAGCGGACGATAGCGGCGATTCCGGCACCGGCAAGGGCAATAAGCGGCGCGAGCGGCTCTGGTTCTCGCCGCATTGCCTGGACATGCGCGACGCGATTGAGGCGGCGTGCGAGTCCGCGGAGGATGCGGCAGCCGGGATGGACGCCTGCGCCGTCGCCACGTCGCCGGAAACGCCCCGCGCCGCACCCGCCCAATCCGGCGGGACGCGCGCGAAACGCCACGGGAAGGCCACGGAGCTTGCGCGCGAACCCTAAATAGATATACATGTTACCAGAAATCATGTATTTCTCTTCTCGTGCACGCCGCATCTGGCGACCCCTTCGCGCGGGTTACGGACCGGGAAGACGGGACACGTTCCTTGACGTGCTAACGGTCGAAGTGGTAGTCTTGACCGCAGAAGCCCGGCGATCCCGAGCGGGCCGCCGGGCTCTTGCTTTGCCCGTCGCGTTCATGTTTTTCTCGCCGCGTGCATTTTTGCACGCGGCCGGGAACAGAGGCGAACCGTGTCGGATCCGCAGTACACCGTACTGCCGGGTACGATCCCGTACGACTCCGACGCCGAGAAGAAGGCTATCGTCCTCGCCGGGATCAAGGCCGGACTCTCGATCCGGAAGTCGTGCGCGCGCGCGGACGTCACCGAGCGCGCGTTCTTCTACTGGCGGGAACGCGATCCGAAGTTCGCGGCCGAGGAGGTCCTCGTGCGTGCGGCCCGCACCGAGGACCGGATTCGCGAGCACGCCGAGGAGGCCGGCCTCGTTCGCAGCACGGGCAAGATGCTGCTGCAGGGCCTGCTCGTGGAAGCTGCCGGAGGGCAGGGTCAGACGCTGACCCCGCAGAAGATGGCCATCGCCGCACGCGACGAGCAGGTCCGTGCGGGAATCGACCTCGGCCGCAAACTCATCATGGACGGCATGAAAGGCGACCGGATCTCGCACGACCTCCCGGCCGGCGGACCCGATGCCGGGACGACGGTCAACGTTACCGCGTCGGCCCAGGCAGCAGCCCAGGCAAACGCAAGCGCCGTGGCGACCGTCCTACCCGTCGCCGCGACCATGCGCGAGTTCGTTGAGCGCGACCTCGGGCCGGCGGCTATCGACCCGGCAGGCATTTACCCTCGCATCGCATGGATCGTCGATCGGGCCGACCGACCGGACGTCAAGACCGTCATCCTCCAGCTCGGCAAGGGCAGCGGGAAGGCATGGGTGATCGCACTTCTTCTCGTGCGCACCTTGCAGCGCCTCCTCTGCCATCCCGATCCGGCCGCCGCGATCGATCTCATGCCGGGCACGAAGGTGGGTGTGCTCAATGCCAGCGTCACCGGCATGCAGGCACAGATGGCGGTCTTCGACATCATTTCGCGGTTCGTTTCGCGGTCGCCGTGGTTCGCGCAGTTCGCGCCGAAGATTTTGAGCGACCGGATCGAGTTCGTGTCGAAGAACGTGGTTGCCCTTTCAGGCAACTCGTCGTCGAAGGGCGTCGAAGGAACCGCATGGGTGGCCTGCGGCGCGGACGAGTTGTCGCGACTTCCCGAGGACGAACACCAGGGTCCGCGCCAAGCACGCGACCTGGTCGAGCCGATTGAGGACACGATGCTGTCGCGCAGCTCGGCCAAATTCGCCACGGTGCGCAAGGCCGTGCTCGCGTCGTGGCCCGAGCACCGCGACGACTACATCGAGTCGCGCGTCGCGCGCGCACGCAAGGCCGGAATCGCCGTTGACCTGACGGCTGAGTTTCGCGCGTGCGCGATTGCCCTGGATCCGTCGGTGGACTCGACGCGCCGGCACTCGATCGCGCAGGCGCCATTCTCCGGGTATGCGAGTGAGTGCTTCCTGTCCGTCGACGGTACGCTCTGTGTTGTCGCTCCGTCGTGGGAGTGCAAGCCGGACGGCGATCTGGTCGAGCTGGCGAGCAAGGCGACGACCGCCGAGTACGATTTCGCGCGTCGGTTCGGCGCGTATCCGCTGATGACCGGCGAGACTCCGTTCTTTCGGGACATCGTCGAGTTCGAGCGGCGTGCGATTCCCAGGCCCGACCCGGTTGGGTCGGATGGCAGGTTCCTTGACTGGTTCAAGGGCGATCCGAACGAGTGGTACTTCGGCCATATCGACCTCGGTGTCAGGCACGACGCAGCCGGCATCGCCGTGGCCCACTACAACGAGGGCCGGGTGATCTACGATTTGCTCTTGGAGATCAAACCGCCGGACGGAGGCGAGCTGCGCATCGGCGCGCTACTCGACATTTTCGCCGACATGCGCAGCCGCGGGTTCGAGTTCATGAAGGTCACGCGCGACGGATATCAGGGCATCGCCGTCGGCCAGGACTTGGAATCGCGAGGCATCACCACCGAAGAGTTCTCGGTTGATCGGAACCGCGCGGCGTACGACACATTCAAGGGTGCGTTCCTGGCCGGCCAGCTCGACTACTACGCGAGCGCGCCGCTGTTCGAGTGCGTGCGGTCGCTGGTCGATGTCGGGAAGAAAGTCGACCACGCGCCGGGCGGCAAGAAGGACCTTGCCGACGCCGCAGCCGCAGTGTGCTACCACGCGCTGGAAAGCGTGACTTAGTTCGTCGATGCAGTTCGCCGTTGACTTTTTCGCTCTACGCCGGTTACCATTGCCTCCGTGCCAGCAATCACATGACGGAGGCAATCATCCCATGCCGTCCCTCGTCAATCGCATATTCGCCTACGCCGACCGCGCATACAAGTCTCTCGCGCAGGCGATGGCGAAGCGCGCCGGAGTACTTCCTTCCGGTTGGGTCGAGCGCAACGCCACGACCACGACAAGCGACGGCAGGACTGAAGTCCAGCCCACCGACGTCAACATCATGGAGGAGTATCGGCGCTCTCTTTGGGTCTACGCCTGCGTTTCGAAGAAGGCGCGCTATGCCGGCGGCATGCCTTTCCTGCTCAAGCGCGTGCGCCGCGGGACCGACGAGATCGTCAACGACCATCCCGCGCTAGACGTGCTCTGGAAGCCCGCGCCGAAGCGGACGTGGGCGCGGCTGGTGCGCATCATGGTTATCAATTACGAGCTTGCGGGACGCGCGTTCTTGGAGAAGGCGGCCGACGAAGGCGATGATGTGGATTCGTCCAAGCCGCTCGAAGGGCCGGCGAAGCAGTTGTGGCCGCTTCTGCCGCACAAGATGAAGCTCGTGGCCGATCCGCGCGAAGGCGTGACCGAGTACGTCTACTCGCCGAACCTGAAGCCGCAGGTGTTCGCGCCGTCGCGGATCGTCTACTGGAACGACGACGACCCGGTCAATCCTGACGACGGTGTCGGCGCGATGCGCCCGGCGTGGATCTCGAACCTCCTCGATCGCAACGCGCGCGAGTGGAACAAGGGTTTCTTCGAGCGCGGCGCGCATCCTGACGTGATCCTGAAGCCGATGCCGGGGAAGCAGATCAGGACGGCCGATCGCGAGCGGATCGAGAAGGACTTCGAGCAGCGGTTGCTCGGCACGCAGAAGGGCCGGCGCCCGTACGTGATGCCCGAGAATGTCGAATACCAGGAGTCCGGCCTCACGCACCGGGAGATCCAGTTCGATCGGCTGCTCAAGTTGTCACGCAGTGAACTCATGGCCGCGTTCAAGGTCCCGCCGGTCCTGCTCGGCCTGCTCGAAGACGCTGCGTACGCGACGGCGTGGATCCAGCTCGCCGTGTTCCGTGACTATGAGATGGTCCCGCTCATGGATGATTTGTTCGCGACGTTGTCGAATGGGTTTCTGCTTGATTTCGACGACGGCGAAGACCTCTACCTCGAGGTCGATCGCGAGGCGATGCTGTCCCAGGAGGAGCGGACCGGGCTCTACGGGATCGCGAACGGATCCATCCAGACCGGATTGCTCTCGTTGGACGAAGCACGCGAGTTGGTCGGGAAGGCGCCGAAGGTGAAGACGGATGACACTGGGTCGGGAGAAGCGGCGCAATCGACCCATGCTCCGGAGCTGGAGCCACCCCCGGCACGTGCGCCGATCGACGAACTTCCCGGCGGTCGAGACGAGCCGATGCTTCGTGCGGCGGGGACGAACGGCATTCACCGGCATCGCAGGCCGCATCCGGCCGATTCGCTGATCGAGGTCAGGGCGGAGGCGTAGCGTGGACGAGCTGAGACGGCATGATGTGCCCGGCGGTGCATGCACGGGCGCCATGGCCGAACTCGCGGCCGTGTTGCTGCTCGGCAAGGGTTCCAACGACCAGTCGAGAGACGACTCCGATCAATGGGCCTCGGCAGGCGGCGATCGCTCGCGTGGCCGGATCGAGATCGAGAAGCCGACTGACTTCCTGCGCCGCATTGGCGCCGAGAAGACCGTTCCGACCGGCGAGAAACTGAAGTCGCTTGCCGGCAAGGCCAAGGCCAAGATCGGCGCGGCGCTCGGCGTCCTGGCGCGTGGAGGGAAGGCCCAGGCCGCAAAGACCTGGGCTGCGATG
>ERZ1292642.1717-Hain-H14-01um-R1-1717-length-10088-cov-5_pt1 | contig 10088 bp, 25 predicted proteins | sample MGYA00564403_ERZ1292642 | MGnify/ENA primary metagenome ERZ1292642 (study PRJEB36523, sample SAMEA6512643) | groundwater metagenome | collected 2019-01-09 | study: AquaDiva: Metagenomics assemblies of 32 groundwater samples | reverse complement strand
GAAAAGCTAATATAGAAGTTTATTCTACTGGTCGTTATTTTACTATGACTGGTGTTGTTCATAACAATAAGCCAGTAGTTGATTATAACGATCTGCTAAATCAATTGTGGATACAAATTGGCGGAGTTGCTAAAGACGATATTTCTATCATAGCTAGTAGTCCTGAGACTGCTACAGATGATCAAATTTTAGAATTAGCTCGTAAGCATAATCATTCGACTTTTGCACCTTTAGAAGAAGCACAATGGGTTGGCTCTTATCCGTCTCAATCTGAGGCGGATCAAGCTTATATGAATATAATTGCTTACTATACTAATAATAAGGAACAAGTTAAGCGCATTTATACTAAATCAAAACTTGCGCAAACTGATCCTAAACGCAAAACTATCAAATATCAAAATCGTACTGTAAATACTGCATTTGATCAGAAAATACCACCTCTTAACTTTGATAAGTTAAGGGAGCAAATGAATGGTCACGTAGCTCAATTGGCAGAGCCAACTCATCATAAGAGTGAAGGTGTCGTGGCTAGTATTCCTTTGCCTCCCGGTTTGATGGGTGAGATAGCTAAGTTTATTTATGCCGCTGCTCCACGTCCTGTTCCTGAAATCGCATTAGCTGCGGCAATTGGATTAATGGCTGGAGTGTGTGGTAGAGCTTATAATTATTCTGGTACAGGATTAAATCAATACATTTTGGTATTAGCTAAAACTGGACGCGGTAAAGAAGCTGCTGCTTCTGGTATTGATAAAATTATGAATGCTGTTAAGCCGTTTGTTCCTACATCTGTACGCTTTCGCGGCCCCGGTATTATTAATTCAGGACAAGCATTAACTAAGTACATTAATACAACATCTAATTGCTTTGTATCAGTGTTAGGAGAATTTGGTATTACTATTGATCGTATCAGTAATCCAGAAGCCAATTCTGCCGATAAAATGCTATATTCTAACTTGCTTGATCTTTACAATAAATCTGGCAAAGGACAAACTTTTCAGCCTGCTATTTATTCTAAAAAAGAAGATAGTGTTGGTATTACAGAAAGCCCTGCTGTAACTATTCTTGGAGAAAGCACACACAAATTATTTTATGGAACATTGCACGAAGGTATGATTGCCGCTGGCCTATTGCCTCGTTTTCTTATCATTGAATACAATGGTGATCGAGTTGATTTGAATGAAAATAGCCATATGATTGAACCATCTATTATTCTTCAAGAAAATTTTTCATCGTTAATTGCACAGTGCGAAACTATTATGGCTGGTAATAGGGTAATTACGGTTTCGGCTACTGAAGAAGCTTCTTTAATGCTTCGTAAATTTGATAAGTCTGCTACATTTAGAATAAATACATCAGAAGATGATGTTATTGCAGAATTGTGGAACCGCGCTCATATGAAAGCTATGAGGTTAGCAGCTCTTATCGCTGTTGGTGTTAATATGTTTGAGCCTTTGATTATTCCTGACTATGTACAATGGTCTATAGACTTAGTGCAGAATGATATCAAATTGTTAACTGCTAAATTTGAGGCTGGGGAAATTGGTAAAAATACAGATGAGTTAAAACAGCACAACGAAATGATTAAATTTCTTAGAAATTATGTTGAGAAAGATTTTGCATACGCTTCTAAGTATAGCGCTATTGAGGATATGCATAAAAATAAGGTTATAGCGGCCAGTTGCTTATCGTCAAAATTAAGACCATTAGCGGCATTTAAACCAAAGCCAACTGTTGCTTTAGATCAAGCTATAAAAACTATGATTGCTCACGGAAAGCTAATTCTAATACCCACAATTGAAATGAGAGCCAAATACAATACCACAATGACCGCTTATCAAATTCATCCGTCTGTGCTGGATAGCTGACCTACTGTAATTCAAATAGTAGGTCATAGTAGGGTTCAAAATGTGCTAAGCCTTTGAAATCGTTGAGATAGTATCGTTTCGTAATTTAGTAGATTTCTAGCTCTCTCTCTCTCTCTTTCTACCCGGGTCTTATTCCTCTCTCTTTCTCTCTATCTACTAAATATACTATATAGACTAAAGATAAGAAAAACAAAGACTTAGCTCTACTCAGAAACGTGCTAAATACATACTTAATGCGCAAAGGAGATTGTTGTATGTTAATTAAGTTAAGAAAAGGCGAAAGCTATCAACACGCTGCTGCCAGAACTGTATTTATGGAATGGCTCAGAATAAGCAATGGCAGTTTTGGCCCATTCGATTGGCAAGGAAAAATGTGGGAAGAATATCCTTTTGTTAAGGGTTATGACAATCAAGTCTTATCTGAAGTATGTCCTGACATTTATATGTACAATTCTCCAATTCCAACATATGAAGAGTTAGCAGCGAATGGAATATATCCTTATGCTATTACGGATATAGCTATTAGTCACAAAGGATCGATATACTATGCAATAGAAATTGTTCATAAGCATGATATTAGCGAAGATAAAATTAAAAAGTTAAAAGATAGTGTAACAGCATGGGGGATTGAAATATGGAGAGTAGAAGCTCATTGGATACTGTCTCAAATTGGAATGCCGGTTGAATTTCCTGAAGCTTGTATAAAAAGAGTTGGATAAATAACTTAACGGAACCGTAGCATAATGGTTAATGCCAGTCGCTCATAACGGCTCAGATACAGGTTCAAGTCCTGTCGGTTCTACCAAAATAGAAGGAGTAACGAGAATGGAAGATAATAATCCAATTACAGTAGAAATGGTTGGAATTAAAGATGCAAGAGAAGAGTTGTTAATTAAGCTCTGGTGGAACGCCGCTATTGAAGAATGTATAAAAGTAGCTAACAAATACGATAGTTATGGCCCGGCTTATGAAATGAGGAGTTTGAAGAAATGACCGATGATAGAATTAACATTAGTAAAGAGGAATTGTTTAGTGGTAAGATAGCTGATGATAAAATATCAGCTATGGCTAAGCTAACAGCTAAGCAAATTTATAGTCAAGGATATCAAGCTGGAGAAATGGCAGATAAGATTGATGTTTGGAACTCCGCAATTGAAGCTGCTGCTATTCTAGTATTGGATTACGGTCCATATAATGAAAATAAAGCAGAACAAATCAGAAAGCTAAAGAAATGACTGATGATAATTTAGAGTTAGAACCTAGAGAAAAAGCTGATAATTGGAACATGATTAAGTGTGGGCAAACAGACTTACCATCGCAACTTCACAAAGAAATATGGAATAGGGCTATTGAAAAGGCTGCTGAGTTAAGCGAAACTAAGAATGCTCCTCAGTTTTGGATTACAGATGAAATAAGAAAGTTAAAGGTATGAAAATTACTGAGCTATACGGAACAGTCCCTAATCTTCCTTGGCACATTGTAATGCATATGACTAAGGCTCAAATTAATGCATTTAATAGAAAATATCTAATAGAGGTTAAAGAAATGACACAAGATCAAATCGAGAAGCAAGTAGCTCATAAGAACGGTGTCTATGCTCGTGAGGTATGGAATGCTGCACTAGACAAAGCTGCGGCTGAATGTGATAAGGTTAATGAATGCAAAGCTGCGGCTAGGATCAGGGAGTTGAAGAAATGAGTGTGGAAGAATTAAAATTAACTGATAGTTATGAAAGAGGTTTATATTTTACTAAATTTGCAGGACAAATTTGTATTACTCCTATTGTGCATAGGAAAGGTGATACAATTGTTATTGATGACCTTCAAGCTCATTTGCTTAAGCTTTGGTTGGAGGAGCATTTAAAATGAATGAGTTTATGGAACGAATAGAAGATACAATGAAAAAATGTTTAGTAATGAAAAAGAATATGAAAGCTAAGAATGTTACTAGAGCTAAAGCTAAGTGCCCATATTGCTCGGGATATTGGCATGGTAGATTGGCTGGTCCTAAGCAGCATTTACATATGGGCTGTGATGGTGATTGCGGCGCGATGATGATGGAATGAGAGGGCATTTTGCTGAGACAGCCAGAGCCGCACGTGCGTTGGTTTTGTCAGGAAGCTGCGCGGATGACTGCTCAAGGAAAGACGCATCAGCGATGCCTCTGAGCGCGTTTAAAAGCATATCAGATCGGCCCTATTTTTAGCTGATTACTGATCCAAAAATAATTTAAGTTTTTTAAAAATAGTTGTTGCAATCTATTTGGAAGCGTGTATGGTGATCAATAACAGATGGAGAGAGACAGATGAACGCCTTCAGCAAGCAACAGACAATCGAAACCATCCGCCAGAATATTGACAATTGGGCGAGCATTCACATGGTTAGCGATGATCAGGCTGAAGTCAACCGTAAGCAATATGCTGCTGAAAAGGCACGACGTTACAAGCTGAGCCTTATTCGTAAGTGGAGGGAAAAGAAATGAAATGGTGGATTTGCAAGCATTGTTTCAGATGGTCACAAGGTTTCTATTGTCAGACATGCGGTAAGAAATAATTTAAAATAACTCTTGATTATCCTAATCAACCGTATAGAGTGACTGATAGCAACAACAAATGGAGAATGAACAATGAAGCTTGATAAATTGAAGTTTGCTATGGTGATTGGTTTCATTCAGCGTCAGTATGCCATTAGTTTTAGTGTCAATGAGTTGTATGAAATTGACAATATGATTGATGTTGATGTTCCTGTAGCTGATGTTAAGTATCCTTTGGCTCGCGATGTTGACGATTTGTTGCGTCAGTTGAATGCTCCTGATGGCTTCATTCCTGCTATCAAAGCGTATCGCAACTTGACTGGTCAGGGATTGAAGGAAAGCAAAGAAGCTATTGAGCGTTATCGTAGCATCCCTAAGTTTCCTAAAGATGATCCGATTGGGAATTAAGATTGGTGCATCAGAAGAAGCTTGACTTTCTAACTTAAACGTCTAATCTACTTTGAACCGAACCGGAGCGCGTGACATGCAAAATACCCAATTTACCAGCACTTCCAGCAACATTGAATTGATGCTGGAAGCTTTCTTTTGTGTGCAGCTAGCCGAACACGTTAAAGCTTGGCGCTGGCATATGTACACCAGCAAGCATAATCAGTTGGCTGTTGATGCTGCGTTGCGGCAGGCTTGTAGGGAGTTATGCAATGCAATGCAAAGCAACGCTGATACGCGCGAGTAAGTCTGCTTCTTGGTATTCCTGTAAGACCTGCTATTGTATGTCTATTAGCAATGGAGATAGTAAATGGCAGTCGATCAGCGGGTTGAGTATAGAAGGCAAATTATACGCGGGTGCCGACAGGCTGTGTTGAACTCAATTGACGAAGCCCACAGGGAGCGAGCTCTCTGGCAGATAGAAAAATGCCGAGCCGATATCCAGGAAATTTTAGCGGCCGAACCTTCCACAGACGAGCCGTCTTAAACAGGAATTACCACATGGCCGATGACGAGACGTTCCATATCCGAGTGCATGGCGAACAGGAGGTTAGAACCCTGTCCGTCAAGACCGGGAAATATCAGTTGGCGGCAGCAGCCGCGCCGGCAATCTTCGACCTAGACCTTCCTGTTGATCTGGAAATCTGGTGCGAGAGGCTATTGCCAGAATACGGGCCGTATCATTACCGCGTGTACTGGAACGAATTTGTTTGCGTGCAAGTGCAGCACCTGCTGCCCACGCGACCCTAAACAGCAACCGAGCAGGCAAGAAACAATGATTGAGACAATCGCATTGTTTGTTTCGTTCATTCTTATGTTGGGCGGGCTCGCATTTCTGCTTGAGCTTGGAGTCTGGAAAACATGACCCCTTTCGCTCAGTTTATCATAAGCGAGGATGGAAACACCTATGACCGACACTGAGCTTGTAGCAGCGGCAAAGGAGATCATCGCCGTTGGTTGCGGGTGCGATCGAGAATGCGAGAAAGAGGACTATTGCGGGTGCGAGGACGAGGCGCGGCAAATCATTGATATGGTCCGGTCGAACGATAACCCGCTATGGTAGAGAATAACGATGATGGGACGTTTACAATGCCTGAGTGGTTAGCTCAGGATAAAGGTTTTATTTAATGCCGATAGTCAGCTTCACAGCTAAAGATATTAACATTCTTGTGCAAGCCTTGCGTATTGCTATGGAGAATGGCGAGCTACAGGAATTGGTTAAGGTAAGCGAAATTAATGCTTTGCGGAATAAGCTGCAAAATGTGAAGGATGTTTGATGCCTAAATTTATTAAGTTGACAGAAATGGTAGATGATGGTAGAACGGCAGTTGATGTCTGGCTTAATACTTCTGATATTGTAAGTTTTAAGATTGCTAAGTCTGATAGAGATACTATGTTAATAATGAGAGATAGAAAATATTTCTTCATTAAGCAGAAGCCTAATCAAATTTCTGAAATGCTTGGAGAGGATGTAATAAAATGAATAACAAAACAAGTGACGCGAAGGTGCGGAAAGATATCATTCGACTTTTACGCACTGCCAACGTGACGATAAACGATCAATGGGAAGGCTCGACAGGGTACATCTCGGAAGCTGAAGCGAATAGGCTGGCTAATGCTATCGCCTCCATACAGCTCGCCAATGATGCAGCCGCGACACCGTGCCCCGGCTGCGATGGCCATGAATGCGATGACGGCTGCCAATACCCCGGTGCTGCCCAACCATCGACACAGAATTCGCCCCCGGTTGAGCTAGCGTCTCAGAATTACGCTGAGCGTATCCCAAGCAGTGATGCCGGGTCTGCCGGGGGCGAAACCGTGACATCGACAGGTTGGGGCAGCACATGACGCCACAAATAATTATAGTATTTCTAATCATAGCTGGCAGTCCTATTATTTTTATTGTAATTGCCAGCTTAATTCATCCTATATTGGGAATGATAGCATTTTTTATTATAGCTTATATTGCTATTTGTGTAGCTTGGAATAGTGTAACATTTTTATCTAGACGCAACACATGGAGGTAATGATGGGTTGGGGGAATAAGTTTGATTGGGTGCTAGAACAGAATGATAAAAATTCTGTATGGGATGGGTCAATTTATGCCAATTTGAAACCTACTCACGATCCTTACACCAATTCAAATGCTCACATTTATTATCAATGCTCATGTGGTGCAATTCTAGACCCTAAAACAAAAAGCTTTGCAGCGCTCAATAATTGTGCTAGTGAGAAGGGATGGAAGATTAGATTTGGTGAGCATGGCTATACGCCTTATTGTGTTAAGTGTGGGGAGGGAGTGGAATGATGAAAAATCGTAAACAACTATTAGCTGATTTTTATTTGAATTTGTTGGCTATTCCTGTTCATACGCCAACAAATAATTTTTATAACTTAAGATGTGAAGTCTTGATAGTTCTAGCTAGAGAACTGGACAGCGATCCTGAAATTGTAGCAAACATATTTGAACGTATGGCAGCAGAGGATTTACGATGAATGGTTGGACACGCTGGTTTGCATGGTATCCTGTCAAGCTTCAATTCAATGGTTATGTTTGGCTTCGTTGGGTTGAGTATAAACATGTTAGCGTAGGAGGTATAGCAACTATGAATTATTATTCCATAGTGATACATTATAGGCTTCCTGATGACGCTCCTGAATTTAGGATGGAGAAATGAACAAACGCGACAAATATCTGTTGATAGGCTATATTTTCTGTAGCGGAATGATCCTTATTCTGTCATGGTCATTAAATACACCAGTGGAGCATTTGAGATGATTGATAACGAAAAAGAGTTTAATGAAGTGATAGATATGCTTGAACCTATGCCTGACTTTCCTATGTCCGCCGATGATGTTACAAATCTTAGAACTAACGCTTTAGTTTCTATTGCTATCAGCTTGAAGCGTCTTGCTGACGCTTTTGAGCAAGATAGCGAAACCGAACATTAGAATAGATGTGCCGCCTCTCCTAAATGGTTGACTTTCCGTTACGATCATAAGCGTGAAGCAAAATAGTTATCCTGCTGGAGATAATAGTTCTTAGCTTGCTGGTACATCTTTCATAAGAGCAGGCAGAAGGATAATAGTTGAACGGAGTTTATATGAATAATACATTTCTCATAGTTTTAACGTTAATTTCTTGCATTGGCACTTATGCAACACTTATACTTTTATTTATTTTAAGGTGGTTTTGATGGATAATGAAATGATTGAGAGAGTAGCAGAAGCCATCTTTAAAAAAAGATATGAAGCTGATGGCACTTATAGATTGTTGAAATGGGCTGATTATAAAGGTAAGGATTTTTATCTTGAGGATGCTAAAGCTGCTATTAAAGCTATGCGCGATCCTACTGAGAAGATGTGTAATCAAGGTGCAATGGAAATGCCTGATTACGATCCAACTAATGATGACGCTAAGACTTGTTGGATCAACATGATTGACGCGGTGATTAATGATTAAAATTAATTTGATTGATCTATGTCTGCTTGGATTGAGTCTAATGCTTGGTCACGTAGCTTGGATTTACGTTCTTAAGCCTATGGTGGATTTTTTAAAATGACTTGGGGCAATCCTCCTAAGCTAGAGCCAACAAAGCCTAAGCAGGGTAAGATTATCCAGCCTGAAGATTTGGCTGGTGATAGCGAAAGTTCACAGCAGAAAGCTTTATTCGCATGGGCTGCTTTAAGTGTGGGCAAATATTCAGCCTTAGCATTCATGTTTGCTATTCCTAATGGCGGATTGCGCGACATGAGAACGGCTGTAAATCTTAAAGCCGAAGGTGTTAAATCTGGTGTTCCTGATATATTTTTGCCATGTCCTATTCATACTGAATGGGCTACACAATACGCTGGTCTATTCATAGAAATGAAGTTAGAAAAATATCGTAATCGTAAGAATGGTGGATGTTCTGAGGAGCAAATAGAATTTATTAACAATGCTATAAGCTTAGGATATTATTGCAAAGTTTGCTATAACTGGATTGAAGCTAGGGATATCCTGATAAAATATTTGGAGTTTAAAATATAATGGCTAATAGAGTTATGTACCGCAAAGATGCTGAAAAGTTTTTACATGAAAATGGTTGGAAACTATTTTTAGATAAAATTATAAATGAGAACATAATAGTTATGGGGGAGCCTCCCATTGAAGTAGTGTGTCAAACTAGCGGTTATTATATGGATTATGGAAAAATTAGAGTAGAACATTGGCCGGAAGGTTTAGTATTATGGATTGGTGGTAAAATTGTTTGGAAATCATTCGAATAACTATTGACAACACCAAATCAATCGTATAAATAGGCTCTACTTCAACAAAAGGAGTAGAGCCTATGACTTTAGTAGGATATACAAGGGAAGTTTTCAAGGGCGAAAACTCAATGTCTGATGTTTATTGCCGAATGTATCGTTCTGTAAAAGTTGCTAATGGCTGCTCTTGCACACAATGTATTCAAGAGGGTGATGATTGGGTTTTTTATTGGAAGTGACTAATTTGAGGATTAGATCATGGATAATGAAATGATCACTAAAGTAAACTACGCTATAATGAAGGCTTTTTTCGATAGGGAGCCTGACGAAGATGGGAATAGGATTTTCACTGTCAGTCCTTCTGACAACGAAGATTTGGCTATTGCCGCTATTAAAGCTATGAGCAAGCCAACTAAGAAGATGTTAGAAGCTGGCTTTGATAATCTTAATGCTGTTAGTAGTCGAATGGTTTATGAAGCCATGATCGAAGCTGTAACTGATGAAGAAAATTAATTTAATTTTTTAAGTTGACACTATGGACAAACCCGCCCATAGTGTCATTACTGAATACCAACAAATGGAGAATATCGATGGCCGTGAAAGATGTTGCTTCTGGACGTTCTGACCTTTACCGATTGGACCCTGCTATCATTCAAATTCATGAAGGATGGAATAGCCGTGAAGCAACTGATCCGGCAAATGCTAATCACATTGCTGAATTGGCTAATTCAATTCGCGAAGTTGGCGTTAAGAAGCCTCTCGTTTGCTATATGGAAAACGATATTGTTTATGTGACGGATGGTCACTGCCGTTTGCAAGCTGTGAGGCATCTTATTGAAGATGGCGTAGAGATTAAGACTGTTCCGGTGATGGTAGAGGACCGCAACTCTAGCCCGGCTGATCGTATCTTCTCACAGATCGTTCATAATGCTGGCAAGCCACTTACCTCACTGGAGCAGGCTAAAGTTTTTAAGCGTCTGTGTGATCTTGGCTGGG
>ERZ1292642.1713-Hain-H14-01um-R1-1713-length-10112-cov-4_pt1 | contig 10112 bp, 13 predicted proteins | sample MGYA00564403_ERZ1292642 | MGnify/ENA primary metagenome ERZ1292642 (study PRJEB36523, sample SAMEA6512643) | groundwater metagenome | collected 2019-01-09 | study: AquaDiva: Metagenomics assemblies of 32 groundwater samples | reverse complement strand
TTCAGTCGCCAAAGCCTTCAGCGATGAAATCGACGGCTGCGTGCCGTCCTTGATGAGTTCCTTAAACCCGCGTTGCAATGTGTCGGTCGAGATTTTCAGATCGTCGGCGATCTGAATCATCTTGCTCGCCTCTTCCGAACTCGCGCCCGTTGCGCGCGAGAAATCGCGCACCTGCGCGGCGTAGTTTTGGAAGATGTCAATACTGTCCTTGGCGATGTTGGCGACCATCGTCAGGGGATTGTTGAGCGCATTGAGGTCAATACCAAAAACGCCAAGCGCACCGCTGGCGTCCTTGTTTGCCTTTTCGAGTAGGTCGAAGTTTTTGCCGACGAGGTTCAACTTTTCGAGAGTTGCCTCAACCCCGTCGATCGCCATCAGGATAGCGACTTTAGCGCTCATCAGTCCTCATCCTTGCCCGCCGCAATCATTGCCTGAATCAGTCTCGCGCTACTGACTGGATATTTCGCGGCCCACTTCGCCCAGTTGGCTTGCTGATCCTCGTCCCGGTAATTTTCGCGCGACTGATACGCCGTCACCACCGCATCAAACTCCGCTACTCGCCTTAATAGCACAACCGGCGCGGGACTCCCTAAAACAGTTTCCGCGCCGAATCTGTGGCATAGGTGATGTAGCTCCGCTATGGGATCTGTGACTGCCTCGCCGTCAGCGTAGCGGAACGCTACGCCTCCGAGCGCGAATCTTTTGGGTCGTCCTCGACTTCATTGATAACCTTCTGCACCTCATCGGTCAGCCAGGCAATCAGCTGGAGCGCGTCAAGCTCGGGCGACGCTGGAAAATTGTCGAGCGACAGAGACGCGGGAAGAGCCGGGCGGTTGCCGTTTTCTGCGCCGGGCTTGGCGTTGACTAGCGCGTGGGACTCAATGCACGCCGCGATGCCGGGAATCAGCGCCGAACGGAAGCGGTAGATGTCTGATACGTCGACCTTGCCCGGCGTCTCGCTACGTGTCGCCCACTTCAGCGCCTCTTCCCACGCGTCTTTCCACGCGATGAGAGCCGGGAACGTGATCGGGTCGCGTAGCGTGACGGTGCCCGGAAAGCGCGCAATGGGTGAGGTGACTGTCCTACTCATCCGGTTCTGTGACCTCTCCGCCGAGCGGGAATAGTTCGGCGCTTAGTTTGTCGCCCAGTTCCGCATACGTCAGATCGGAACCCTCGACGCGTACCGGCTTGGCGCTGTCAGGGATACACAGCTCGAACTGCCGCCACAATTCGATCAGCACGGCCCGCGCATCGGCATCTGCCGTTTCGAGCAGGCGGGCGTATAGCCTCTGCGCCGCTTCGTAAGCGTTGCGGGGCGGGGGAGTTGTTCTGGGTGCCGCTTTTGATTTTGCCATGTCTGTCTACGAAATAATCGCGGTGCCCCAGGCCGGCGCCGCCGAGCCAGGGAACAGGACAAACTTAGCAGAGTAAGTCATGTCTGCGGAGTTGATAGTGTACGATACACACAGATACCCGTTCGCGCTCGACGCCGACACGATCCCGAAGACCGGCTCGCCGGTCTCCCAGTAGTGCCGCACGCCGAAATGCACGGCCAACGCCAGTGGCGTATTACCGCCATTGATCGGGTTGAGCACGGTATGCGACCCGCTCAATACCGGCGTGGCCGCCGACGCGGCGAAAGCCGCTGCCGCCGTGGTGTCCCACGGGCCGCCGATCTCGATTGGCGCATCGGGATGATTGGGTAGACTGCCCTTCACTGCGTCCTGAAATGCGGTGAGATCTTGTTCCTCATACACCAGCCCGACCACGCTGATTGTGTTGATAGGGACTTCGCGCGCTGTGCCGGCGCTGTCGTCCACTCCGAAGCGAATCCATTTTGAAACGGTACGGCCTGTTTGTGCCGCCATGTGTCACCTCTCCGAATTGATTACCAGAACATTCTCACGAACGACGACACAAAGGTTACTGTCGTAGCTGTGCCCAATGCGATTTGAAAACGCAAATACCGTCTCACCGTCGCCTGCCGGCTCAGCGCCACGAGTCCGCTGGTGCGCGTTGAGAAATCGATACTACCCGACGTTGCGCCGCCCAGCGCGCTAAACGCGGCATTGTCTGCGCTGTCGTCTACACTCAGCGTCGCCGTGCCGTCCCCAGCCGTCACGTGGTAGACGAAAAACCCGCCGAACGTCGTCGCCCCGCCGCTCTCGTTATCGAACCCAGTAGCCGTTGACGCGCCTGTCTCTGCGCCGAGCGCGTGCAGCAATACGCCCCACGGCTTCGGGTATACCAGCGTCGTGCCGTCAACCGCAAACGAGAAGGGCGCAGTCACTGTCACGATCCCGTCGCCCGCTGCCTGGTAGGCCATCTGGTTAAACTCGCCGCAGTACACGGGGACGCCAGCGGCCGGCGCGGCCCGATCGCCGATCGCGACGGTGATGATCCGGCGGGCAACGGTGCTGGCGATGACGTGTAGCCCGACCGTCGCCGTGGCGTCCATCACGCCGTTGAGCGTGCCGGGATTCACTATGCAGTGGTTCGGCAGCGCGCCCTTGACCGCGTCGGCAAACGTGACGACCTCCGCCGGCTCGAACTCCCATAGCAGCGGGCCGATCTCGCGCGAGTAGCCTGAAACGTCGTAGCCACCGGCGTACACCCGGACGTGTTTTGATACGGTTCGGCCAGACATTACCGATCCCCTGCCGGCGCGACGTTGACCAACGCCCTAAACTCTTCGGAAATTTCGACGAGCCCCGACAGCATTATCGAAACCAGCGGTAGACCGTCGTTCACGGACGCATCGATAGAAATCTTCGACACGAACCGGCTAATCTCAATGTCGTCCAGGTAGATTCGCCAATGCTTGACGGTCACACCGCCACTTGTGTCTATCCTGATTTTCTTGGCAGGCATTTAGTCCTCGAAGAAATCCTTCACGCGCAATGGAAGATCGCAACCAAAAAAATCATTATCCGCAGGGTCTTTGACGGTCCAGTTATCCGATGCGGGCGCCAACGGCGTCAGGTCGATTGTGCCAGTCAAGGCGTCGTTATTCGCAATCGCAACCCAGAAAGCGAATATGGTAGTCGTTAGTCCGGGATAAACTTCATACAATCCGCGCGCTGCACCAATCGGTAAGTAGTACAAACGATAATTGAGCGTATAGAAAATGGTTTTCTTTGCCGCAGCGCTCCCGAATGAATCGACCCGTATTTCAAAGTCGGTCATAAACGCAGGCGCGGCCATCAATAGCGGGCCGGCCCGAAGATCAACGGCGTCCTGCATCGCCCCGAGCGCTTTTAGGGTAAGGCCGGACACCGTCAGGGCGGCGATGCTTGTGTCAATGTCAACGGGTGACGTTGCCATGTTAATAAAAGTTCGGCGTGAGCGGCATGTATTTGCTAATAATTTCTACCGCTGCTGTCGGGATGTCTTTCGGCGTGATAACTACGCCCGCGCCAGTGATCGTCGCCGCGCCGGTTGTGTTGTTGCCATAGCGGCTGCGATACATATTTACTACGATGAGCTGACAGGCCATACGGATATTATCCGGTGCAGTTGTTGACCAGCCCCACGAGCCAACAATGCTCAGTACGTCTTCGGCGTTACCGCTTGAGTCCAACTTCCACACCACGCTTGACATTTCTTTGAGCCGTAGGCTGTAGTATGGCGCGCGGTTGCGCGGCTCAAAGTTGTATTCCGTTGAGGCGATGGCTACCCCGTCGCCGTTGTTAAACGTCGTGATCGACAACAGCCAATCGTCAAACGTCAGTTCACGGCCCGCTGGAATGTCGAAATAGCGCGTTTCGGTTCGGGCGTAAAAGGTCTTGTGTGTCTCTGAGTCGATGTACCGGCTTGCGCCCTCAACCCAGTCCTCAATCACCGCGTCGTCGGTTGCTTGTGTTGCCAGCCCCAGCGGGTTGAGAATCGCCTTGACTTCGGCCAGCGTGGTGTAGCCATTGCTGATCGCCATTACGCCGCTACCACCGTCGCGCCCGAACTCAGCGGAGACCAGAGACAATAGAAGTCGATGATACCCGCCGTTAAGTCGGCGGTCGCAATCGTCAGAATGATGTCTGCGCCGTTCGTGATGATAAAATTGCGATTCGTCAAAACAACCGGGCCGGGGTTAGCCTCCGGCGTTGCGTCTTGCCATGTCTGGTACTGGTCAACCGACGTGGCTACTGCCTGCGCAATCAGCGCCGCGGTGTTGCCGGCGATTCCCAGTTCGACTGTCGCTAGTACGCCGGTTAGGTCAGATTGGCACACGCCAAGCACCTGCGCGACCACCGTTCCCGTCACGGTAAACATCGTCTTGGCGCCCTGCGCGCCGTTGTCGATTACGAAGCTGTATGTACGCCGCGCCAGGGACCGCCCGTCTACGCCGCCCGACGTGGCTGCCGCGATAGCCGTCAGGCGCGTGGCGATGCTACTGTTTGCTACGTCGCCGACGATCCCGCCGAGTGTCGCCGTTCCGCCAGTATTCGTCAGCGTTCCGATCTGTGATTCTTGAATGTAGCGCAACACCTCGGCCAGGCTCACGCCGTTACCAGCCGCTGCCGCTGCCGGGAACGAGGCGATCCCGTCCGCGCCGTACAGCGCCGCGATCGACGTTTCGATACTCTGCCCAGCCGGCGCGATGTAGGCGACGACTGTCCCAGTCTTGGCGTTGCCGGCGTTCGTGACGTGCAGCGTCAGCGTGTCGCCGACGACCGTCCCCATCCCGGTCACGACCCATTCGGTGTTGGCCGTGTCCCGGTTGGCGAGCTGGCCGATCCCGACATCGATACTACTTTCGTCAACCAGCGTCACGTCGTAGTTGTCGGTAGGCGCATCGCCGCCTGCGCCAGGCACAGTGACGACGTAGGCAAGCAGGCCGCTATACACATTCGTCGTCGTGCCGTCGGCAGCCCCGCCGGCGCTCGCCGTCCAGACGAACGTGATCTTTTTGATGTTGGACAGAAGTTCTTCGGTGATCGTGACTGTACCAGCCATGTGTTACCTTGTCTGCTTACAGATGGGGGACGGCTCTATGCGGGCCGTCCCCCATATCTCACTAGAAGGTCGAGGCCGTGCCAGCCGTAACACCAGCCGCCGCGCTGTAGGTATTTCCAGCCACAAAGCCCGCTGCCGCCACGATCGGCGCCGTGCCGCTGGGGACATTGATCCGGTTGTTGCTGATGAACGGCGTAGACGCTGCCGCCATCGTGATCGCAACGGTTCCGGTGGCGATCACGAACCGGTTATCGTCAATCAAGCCGCCCAGCACGGTTGTTGCGTTGAGAATCGCCTGCGTCAGCTTGCCCGTGAAATAGCAACCACTGATGACGTAGTCGATCCCGACCTCATGCTTAATGCACGCGGTACAGGTCTGGGTAGACGTTGCCGGCCCAATAAAGCGGCTGTTTAATATTTTCATCCTTGCCGCTGTCGCCGCCGTCAGGATACCCAGAACGCAGGCATTTGTACCGGCTGAGATTTGCATCTCGCAATTTTCCATCGTGAAATCAGCGCCCGTCACGTTGATCGCGGCAGTAACAGCGCCAACGCCGTTGGGGGTGAAGACGCAGTTCTTGATCGTCACATTTGCCGCCGAGATGTTCATCGACGCGCCCGCGGCTGTGGTGTAGTTGAAAACGGGCCGGCTCCGTCCATTACCCAGGCCGATGATCGACACGCCGTTAGACAGCGTGCTGCCGATGAAGACCCCGCCGTTACCCAGACTAGTGCCGGCTGCCGTCAGTGTTTCGGTGTGGCCGGGCATCACGTACACGATGTCGCCTGCGCCGGAGGTGATTAACCCCATTGCGTAATCAACAGACGCAAAGGGCGCGTCCGGGTTTCGCCCATAACCGGACGCGTTCTGCCCGGTGACGGAGTTGACCCAAAATCTCTCGCCGGTGGATAGCGCTTGATCTTCAAGCGCCATTAGTCCGCCCGGCTGTTGCCTTACAAAAAGTTCAGTGCGTGCCATTTTTCTGGGTTCCTTTCGTTGACCATTGTTATGGCTGTGACAGAGCGGGGACGGTTTCTCTATGTCCGGTTACGGTGTCCGGTTCCCCGATGTCTACGTTAGTCGCTTGCTGCTAGTTGGTGATCGCTGCCGGCGGCGTCGCTTGCTGGTAGGACATCTCCAGCAAGAACTGCCCGCTGACAAAGTTGGTGGCCTGCGAACTGTCGCTGATGGTAAAGCCGATCACGTCGTAGGTTGACCCCTGCGCTACCGCTTCGGCGGGGTCGATCTCGATGACGACCTGCTTTTTCTTGATATCGTTGGTCAGCGTGTACGAGGCCGCTGCCGTCCGCACGACGAGCGTATCGCTCGCGGCGGTGTCTTCGTTCGACCAGATGCGCGCCGAGAAGGTGATGCTTGCCGCCCCGGTGGGCGCAACCGCCGTAGCAACCTGCGGCTGCACAACCGTCGCGTGGCCTACCGCCTGCGTGAATTGCAAAACAATCCAGGCGCGCAAGACATTCTTGAGACTCACGTAGTCGGACGTAACGCCGCCGTTGGTCGTCACCGGCCCAGCGGTTGCGTCAACGATTTTGTAAACAGAAGGCAGTGTGTTGTTGCCGATCATGTCATTCCCCCTAGGCCCGCGTATCAATCGCAACGAATGGGCTGACGGTATTACTGCCCTTATAGGGCGTCAGCGGGCTGTTCCACTTTGGCTTGCCGTCGGTGCGATACACAAACCGGAACACCGACTCGTCATTGACAAACCGGACGTGAATCGACGATGCCGATTGAACGCCGCCCTTTTCGATCATCTGATACTCGCCCAGGTCGAGCAATAGAATGTCGCCCTGAGTGCCCAGTGTCGCGCAGTATTCCGACGCCATCGCCGGACGACCGTAGATCGTCATCACGCCGTCGTCGCGATAGCGCACGATGCGCGGCTCGACGCCAGACGTACCGACCGGGATGGTAAGCGAGTCGAGCTGCGGCTGGCAGTCCTGGTTATAGATCCAGATCGAGTTTTGTCGTGAGCGCACCCATAGCCGAGACCACATCTTCATCAGATTGGCCGTGACGATAGTTGTCGCCGTCTGTCCGGTCTCTTTAGCGACCGACACCAGAGCCGGCGAGGCGAGCACACCCTCGGGCATCCCGCCACCCAGGCCATTGATGATCGAGTCCTCAACGCCAAAGGCCAACTCTTCGGGCAGGTTGGTCATGATCCACGCCTCAAGCGCGCTGGCGTCCGATATTAGCTCGTCGGTGGCGTAGACCAAGCCGACTGCCTTGCGCAACCGAAACTCGATCTGGCGGAACGTCGGCGCGCTGGCGGTCTTGCTGCCCGCCTCGGCTGTCCAGTAGAATCGGATGCCGCCGCGCCGGCTGCCGGTTGCTCGGCTCGTCTCATCTTCGGCGTTGATCGTCAGGCCATTGGAGTTAGCCGAGATCGGGATCATGTTGACCAGCTTGAGCAACTGACCCACGTCGTAGACGCGCGACATGATGCCAGGCATCCGGTCGGTTCCCACCAGGAAACCGCCGCCCGATGACAATCCTTCACTCAGTCCGGTCGGAGCCTTGATTGCTTTCATGTGCGCGCCGTACAGGCTGCCGACGAACCCGTCGCCGAGCGCCTTGGATAAGCTAAATCCAGATTCGTCGTTCGGATCGTTGCTCTTGATCGCGACCAGCCGCTGGTCAGTGACGCCGTGCGCCTCGGCGCGGGCGACCGACATCAAAAACTCGCCTAACGTTTTGAATTTTGGCTTGTCTTCCTCGCCGACCGTCGCGAAGCCGCCGCGTGCGATAGCCGGCGAGCTGTTGATCGCCTGCATAAACCCCTTGACCTCGCTCAGCGTCCCCTCGATGCCCGTGATCCGCGCACCGAAATCGGCGACGTTCGGCGGCGCGGTCTGCGCTTGTGCGGCGGGCTGTGCGTTCGGCGCAGCCGTGACCGCTGGTGTTTCTCCTGCCATTTGACTTTCTCCTTGAGATACTGTTTTGACCGCAACCGCCGCCGTGTTGCTTTCGCCGCCGGTACTGCCGGCCTGTGGCGCTCCGCTCTCGGGCGTCGGGGTTGTCAGTGTGGATAAAGACTTCAACGGGACAATGGCGGGGAGCCGTGGCTCTGCCGCCATCGGGGTGTAGGAAAATTCAACGGGATGCCAGCGCATGATCTCGCCAGTGACGGGATCGTAGCGCGCAATGTGATTAGCTGTGCCGCTCGACCAACGAAATTTTGCCTTGCCCTGCTCGATCATCTCGCCAAATGCGCGTTCATACTCGTCGCTCATGTCAATCATGTGTGAGACAAACACGCCAACGTTATCACGCTTGGCCTTGACCGGCTGCTTAAACGTCACGTCGAAGAACTCTTCAAGGCCCTTCCTGGTCGGGATACCGTGATTCAGCATCGCCGCTACACCGTCGCCGTCGCGTGGGCCATAGTCAGTCTTGGGTGAAAACCATTGCCCGGTTAAGTCGCGTTCCTTTGGCGAGCCAAACAGGATGCCATACGCCCCAACTTCGAGCAGGTCACCGTCGCGCTTTATGGCCTTGACCGGCTCACCGTAACCAAGCGCAACGATTGCCTCGTCGGTATGTCCCGCTGGCGCGCTCTTGCCATCCATCGTCATCTCGCTGGCCTCAACTATGACCACGGTCGCGGCGGGCGGCTCATATTTCTCCCAAGCATCACATACCCACGCCTGCTCAGTCGCAAAGTCAAACTTGGTACAGATGCCCTTGTTCGGCGGCTGTGGTGCATCGGAGTAGAACGGCACGCCGCTACTCATCCATTGGAAATACTGGCAACCCGAGCAACACCGATCGGCCTCGCCGCGCAACCCCGGCGCGTCAACGATGCCTTTGGCTGCGCCGTAGTCTGGCAACCCGGGCTTACCAAACTTATTGAGAACAAACTGCGCTCGCGTGGCCGGGTCGTGCGCCGGGCGATAGTTCGGCACGCCCTTGGCCATCCAGATCGGCGTATCGTCTTGCGGCTCGTCCGGGTCGGGATCGGGTGCGCCGGCGGAGGCCAGAGCCTGATCGGCCTTGCGAATGTGCGTCCGCGCGGTCTTGAGTTCGCTGTTGTCGGTGCCACTATGTCGCGCGCCGGCTTTCGTTGCGTCGCCCGCGCCCGATACGTTGACGTTGATCGTCACGCCGGGAACGGATTCAGCTGCCACGGGTTCGCCCTCTGATTCTTTTTTGGTGACCGCCATTGATGGACCTCACCGGAAAACAAAAAGCGCCCCTACCTACCGCTGAGTAGGTGGGGCGCACGTGTCGCCGAGTATTTGGTTTGTCAGCCGACGATACTACAAGACGCCGGCCGGCGCGCCGATCCAAAACATATAACGGCCGGTGCGCGCATCGTATTCCACAGTTAGTGTAAACGATTTGCCGAGCGCTGTCAAGCGCGCAATGTGCCTACACACCGCTTCGTCAACGTCCGCCTTGACAATTCGCAAACCGACGCCGGGCAGCGTCGTCGTCACGTTGTCCGGGGTGCCGCTGTTGTTGAGCCTAAGCCGTGCCTCGCTCACTCACCCGCCTCATACATCACGCTGCCGTCCGCATTGATCGTCGATCGTCGCGTCACCGTCTGGTAGAACACGCCGCCCGCAATCATCAGGTCGCCGTGCGGCGCCCAGCCGGATTCAGCCGCCACGTTGACCAGCGCGACCAGGCCGGCCACCGTTGCCGATTCGAGAATGTCGTATTCGATCATAGCCCCACATCCTTAAACGTCTTCTCGTACCACTTCTGGTAACGCAGTTGAATCTCCGCCCACTTTTCCTCAGCGACTTCTTTCAACTTGCGCCAGCCAATCGCCGCCATGTGTTGCGCTTGCAAGTCCTCGTCGCCCAGGTACTTGCCATACGATGCGGTGTTGCCGACTTCGGTTTTGTACCCGTCGCTGTCCGGCTTCGCTGTCCACTTCGTACCGTAGCGCTCTGAGTTGCCGAGATTGCGCTTCTTGTACTGTGTCCCCTTGCCGCGCTTGTAGTATGGCACGGGTGGTTGGTTCGCCGCCGTCGAGGGCGGGTAGCGTTTCACGCCGGGCGTCGGGAAGATCACGTCACTCGCGGCCTCTTTTCCGGCCGCTTGCATGTTGCGCTTGAGTGCCTGCGGGAATTTGCGGAACGCCTCGCGCACGGCGACGGCGTTGAGGGAGATCGACCAGGGCATT
>ERZ1292642.1711-Hain-H14-01um-R1-1711-length-10113-cov-5_pt1 | contig 10113 bp, 12 predicted proteins | sample MGYA00564403_ERZ1292642 | MGnify/ENA primary metagenome ERZ1292642 (study PRJEB36523, sample SAMEA6512643) | groundwater metagenome | collected 2019-01-09 | study: AquaDiva: Metagenomics assemblies of 32 groundwater samples | reverse complement strand
GCCGGGCATGCGCTCCTCCACGTCCAGCGCAAAGTTGCGGACGTTGGCCTTGGTTGCACTGGCTAGGGGGGTAGGCATCTCAGCTCCTTACAGGTTTCTTCCGGACTTTATGTTTGTGGAAAGCCGCCGCGCCAGCCCACGACTTCCCACGAAGTTGAGAAGTCCGCCCTCCACAGCCGGTCCCGCCACCGTACCACCAGAAGATACGACCTGTGGCGCTCCGATGCTCAGTGGCGCCGTGGCGTTCGCAACCGTGTTCCCAATGGAGTATCGTATCCAGTTCATCTTATGCCGCCGTCTTGATGTGAACGAAGGTATCGTCGGCCCCAGTCGCCGTGAAACGGAAGACGACGAGTGCTCCGTTCATATCGGCTGCCGACGCGTCAATCTGGTAGGTGCCGCTCGCAAGCTCAGCGATGGTCCCCGTAACGGCGGCATAGGCCCCACCATCGAGGGATCGCTGGCCCGTGACCGTTGCTCCCGTCAGTGGGTTGTGGTTCGTGCTGTCGTACATCTCGAACGTGATATTCGAGAGAGCCGTGTTCACTTGTGGGTTGATCGCTCTGGCTATCTCGTTCACCGCGTCCGTGGCCAGCTCGCTCGCCCCAATAGCATCGGCGGCAACCGCCGCAGCCGTCACAACACCTACCTGCATTGCGCCCACATCCGAGTCCATACGGCCAACTACGAGGGCGGCAGGTAGCTTGCCATCAAGAGTTGTCCCCGTATCCGTGAGAATCGCCGCTAGGTCACCCGCGCCCGCTGCCTCGGTGAGCAAGTCCATCGAGCGGATGCGTTGGTTAATGGAGTCGGCTACAGGAACGCCCGGAATCGCCACATCCAAAGCGTCGGCCACCTCGCTTTGCACCTCAGCGTCCCAGGCGGCGTTCCAGGGCACGGCGGTTAGGCCCGCACCTGCCACTCCAATGTCATCGGTCTGGCCCTCAATTTCCACGATGTCCGCGCCGATAGTAGCGCCAGCGGCGTCAGTTACCACACCTTTGTAGATAGTGTTGGTGTCGGCGGCGGGATCCCCGATGGCCTGACCGAAACTTCCCTGAATCTGGTTTCCTGTAGCGTCCTTGTCCCAGACTCCGTTAGCGATCTCGGTCACCGCATCGGCAGCCAGAGCTGCGGCGTCAATAGCACTCGCCCCAAACTTCGCAGCGGTAATCGCAGCCGCATTTATAGAAGCGGCGGTGATGGCGTTGGCTTGGATGTCCCTCACGCTCACATCGGGGACTCCTACCGTTGCTGGGTCATCTACTGCTGTTCCTGCCCAAGCCACAACTCCACCTGGCTTGTCAGCCAGAATCTCGAAGGTAGAGAGAACGCTGGGGTTCGTCCCCCAGGCAGAGTCTATCGTGGCGACCTTGGTGCTGCCCACGTAGTCGATGATGGTGCGGCACTGCCCCAGCACGTTGGCAGGTGAGTTGTTAGTGATGTTCACGTAGCATCCGATGTAGAAGTCGTCTACGGCTGAGGCCCCTGAGTCTAGGGTGATAGTGGTTGCCGCGCCAGCCTGGGCCGTTCCTGTTCGGATGACTGGAAGCCGCCGGGGGTACAGCACGATGGGCGTGGTCTTGGCCCCAACAGTCGTGGTCTTGACAATGATGACGGTGCTCTGAGTGTCCATCTCCGTTGCAATGAGGTCCAGATAATACATTCCCGAGGATGTAGCGATCTCGGTTATTTCGTTCGTGGCGTCAGCAAACGTTCCCTGATCCTGAGACAGCTCGGAATCAGGCGCAGTTGCCCCTGTCACCAGGTCTCCATCCGCATCTAAGATAGGAAACATGACCCGGTAGCGGGCATTGTAGATGGGCCAGAGGTGGGCGTCTCCCGCTGCAAAGGTCATTTACCAGATACCTCCGTGATGTCCGACTTGGCCCGCCATGTGTGGGATGCCCCCCCAGCGCCGCGCCGTAGGATGTCCCAGCACTATGGCCGCTATCATCCCAAACAACACCCCCACGTTGATCGCGTCTGCCATTGATGTGGTACTGTGTGAACGTGCCCCTGTCGCTGTCCCATCCCCTGAGCCAGAGTAGGTGAAAATGGAAGCATCTGTCCCCGTAGGACTCTCTTGGTCGTCGTTTAGGCTAAGAGTGGGATTGGTCCCACTGATCGTCCCAGCAGTGGTCAGGTCTTCGTTGTAGAAGCCGACCGCTACAACCCAAGCAGCGGTCTCAGCGGGATCGAAGTCCGCGTAGGTTACGGTGTCGCTGGAAGCGTTAGCGCTGGTAGTCGCGGCTGTAGCATCCAGAGGACTGCCCGTTGCTACGGCCCCTCGCCATGCCGTGATCAAGCCCTGATAGGTGATGTTGTTGTCCACAGGGACGGTGAAGCTGAAAGTCGCCCCAGAGTCCCCTATGACTGCCCGCTTCCATGCCAGTGTGCAACGCTGAGCCGTAGTGTTGTTGACTTCGACGAACTTTGTCCATCCTGACGGTGCCGTCCATACCTGATTGTCCTTGGCGTTGATCTGGGCGATCATAATGTCGTCCACAGCCAGCGCAGGTGCAACTATATCTAGCTGGGGAAGCGTAACCGTCCCAATAATGGCCCCTGCTGCTACGAAGGAAACAGCCACGTCACCATCCCGTCCATTTGTGCCAAGGCCGCCACTGGGGCCGGTCTACAAGTCGGTTAAGAGGCCAGCCGTTGATGAAGAACCACAGCCGCTTCAGAGGATGGGTCTTGACGAACGTGTCCATCTCCTCCTCAAGCTGCTGGATGCGTCCTTCCAGGTACTGGTCGCTCTCCATTACAGCCTAGTGTGTCCGCCTCCACTCGCGGGGAACAGGTTGATCTCGACGCCGTACTTCTCCCGCAGGGAAAGTTGGGCCTGAGCCAATTCCTCCTTCGCTTGCTCGGCGTCAGCTTTCGCCTGAGCAACAAACGTCTCCTGATCGGCCTGAATTAACTTGAACTCTGCCTGTGCTCTCGCTACCGCGCTGGCAGCGGCTTCCGCGACTTTATCCACCTCCGCCAGCTTGCCCAGGTAGACCGCATAGAGTACCTGAGCCGCGTCTAAACCCGCCTTGATTTCGTTCATTTGCTTCTGGTCCATCTTCCCTACCTCTTTATCCATGAAACCCGTGCCGTCGTCGCTGAGGCAGCCTGCGCTATGATCTCCAGTGCCCCAACCTCCTCAGAGATGTCCATCGTGTACTCTGTCGTGGCCTTCAGCCAGACTCCACCTGTCAGCGCGGTCGTGCTGTCCGTCCCCGGAGCAATGCGCCCAATGGGTGTCAGGTTGGCGAGAATGATTCCCGCGGTCAATGTGGCGCCTACGATGTATCGCTGCCAGAAAAGCCGGGGGGTCTTGGGGGCATTCGGGGGAAGACCCAGCTCGCCAAGGACGCGCGGCACCCAGTCGGTAGGAACGGTGAGGGTCACGAGTCCATCCTGGGCCAGCGTTGCGCCGGCCACGTCGGTAGTATCCGCTGCAACGGTTAAGGTGGCCCAACCAGATGGCCCGCTATACTGGGCGGTGAGTGTGGCCGTTACCGAATTGACAGTCGCTCCCATGTCCACCACCATCCCAGCGATGATGTCCACCGTGCCCACGTAGAGCCTGTCGTTGGCGGTCATCGAGCCGAGGACGGTAGTGGATTCCGCCGAAACACGATCAAAGAACCGCGGCCTATCAGCCAGAATGTCGATCCACCTGCCCGCAGAGTCATCCCAGAAAAGGAGGGACTTGATGGCCGGCACAAGCTGAAGCCGCATCGCTGCCACTGGCTCAATGAGGATTTCCTGGAAGCCTGGCCGCACGTTGTAGGCGTTCCGTGTGCCATTACTCGCGGGCACGGTCAGGGTCTCGCCCTGAAAGTGGCGGATGGGGTCGTCAACGACTCGTATTGCCATCGGCTACCTCCGCTTCTGGCGTATCGGGGTTGGCTTCGTTCCATTAGGCTGCGCGTAGAAGATGTCGCAGAGGTCAATCATCTCCTCTGTGATCTTCCTGTGCGTGCTGAGAGCCTGAAGCTCCGATTGGATGATGCTCAGGGCCTTCGCGCCAATGGTGAAAGGCATAGGACGGTCCCTGGCCTCAAACTGGTGCTCGCTGTCATCGTGGCCCTTTTCCAGGCCATTGCACTGCAGACAGCCCATGTCCCATCCTATCCGGCCTGGCTGGGGTGCATAGGGGTGCTCATCCTCGTGCCGCCCTTCTCGCTCCCCACAGATCTCGCAAGGCACCCCCACGTGCAGCCGCTCCAGGTCAGCCTCGTCGAACTCCAGGCTATTCCGCAGGTCTCTGATGATGCGGATGCTGGTCAGGTCGCCCTCCTTTGGCAGGAGGTTCCTGAGAAGAATCCGCTCCCGCGCCCGCAGCCCCACCTCTAGTTCTGGCATAAAACCTCCTGTTATTTCTCTACTCCTTACGTGAAGGCAACCGTGTCAACCACCGAGTAGTAGACCCGCACCGACAGGGTGTTAGCCGCATTGCCGCCGGTCATGTCGGCAGACGTGGCTCGGAGCACCACCGTCTGGTTCGCTACTGGCGTGATGATGTCCGGTGTAGCTGCCACGGCACCTATCTGATACCACCGACCCGCATCTGTCACCGTGTCCAAGAAGCCCGCCTCAGTTAGAGCCGCGATGTCGGCTCCATCGCCGCCGTAGCCGACCGCCAACGCAGCAGTGCCGATGGTGTAGGCGGTGGTGGTAACGTCGAAGAAGAAGTAGCAGGCATGGACTACAATGGCCCTGTTCGCCCCAGGAGCGGCCACCAGGACGATGTCGGTGCCCAGGAGGGCCCGCAGTTGCGCGTCGGTTAGCTGGACGTCAACGGAACGCATCCCAGATACCCAGGAAGCGATACCCGTGCCGTCCGTTACCTGCACATCCCCGGCTTCTCCTGCGGTCGCGGGCAGCGTGTACGTCCAGGTTCCCGCAACCGCCGCAACCGTCACGCTCACAGTCCCAGAGGTGGCGCCGTCCAGAGCTACGATACCGGTTGTGGTTCCCGTGATGCCCACGTCGACCCGTGTGTTGCCCTGGATGCCCGCTGCGAAGGTGGCAAGCTGGGCCCTGCTGATGGTCAAGGCAATGGTAAGGGTCTCGCCGCCGTTGGCGGTAGTGTAGAACTCCAGGCTCCCGCCCATGATGCCAGCCGTTACGGGGTCGGTGCTGGAATCGACCACGCCCTCAATGGCGGCGGCTGGCGACTCGAAGTCGGCGGCATCGGAGCCATGCCAGATGATCGAGCCGAGCACCTCATTATCAGCAACACCAGTGGTTGCGACCTGGGTAGCGGCAGCGCCCTTCACGAAGGCCAGGTGGGGAGATACCGCCCGGGTGTTGGTGGTGTTGAAGGTGGCAAGGACAAGTGTGCCCCTTGCCGCAGTTAGCCCCATGACCTGAACCCCAGGGATGAGGTCGGTTGCCCCATCGCCGTTAGAGGTGGTCAGCGATGTCCCAGCACCCACAAGCACGTTCTGGGCATTGTTGATAGTTACTGCTAGGGTAAGAACCTCTCCGCCGTTGGCGGTAGTGTAGAACTCTAGCGATCCACCCATGATCCCAGCGGTTACAGGGTTGGTCGTGGAGTCCACCACTCCTTGTATCGCAGCGGCATAGCTCTCGAAGTCCGCCGCGTCAGAACCAGCGAAGCCGATAACACCCAGAACTTCGTTATCAGCAACGCCCGTGGTTGCTACCTGCGTTGCCGCAGCACCTTTTAGCAAAACGATGTGGGGGGCTACTGTGCGGTCATTGGTGGTGTTGAAGCTCGCCACTACCAGCGAGCCATCCGCCGCTGCTGTCCCTAGAACCTGGACCTCGGGAATGAGGTTGGTTGCCCCATCGCCATCAGAGGTGGTGACCTGCGTGGTGCCGCCCACTAGCAGCCCGTAGGTGTCGCCGATCTCGATGTCACCGCCTGTGAGCTGGAGCGTGCCGCCGGCTATGGTGAAGGTGGCACGGTCGCCGTCATGGGCGATGCTGAGATAGTCTGTGGCGGGTGTGGTCTCGGAGTGGAGGTAGAAGGTGGGATGGGTCGGGTTCGCTATGTTCCAGTCGGTATTCTCGTCCGCCGCGGACGCGAAGTGAAGCGCCCGGATGGTGATGGGAACGAGGATCGTCAGCACACCTTCGGGGAAAGTTGCGTCTCCCCTGGTGCGCCTGAATCCGCCGTAGACTCGTTCGTTGACGGCCATTGTTACCTCCTAGTGCTGCACGGCAGCACGGGAACTAAGAAGCCTTGCGTCTTCGGGGGGCCGCCTCCTCTGGTCGATTGTTTGCAGCTAGCATTCTGGCCACGTTCTCTTGCGCGTCGACCAAACGCTGCTGCAACTTCCTATCTGCATCTCGGTCTTCAGCGGCAATGCGGGCCTGGATTGCAGCCCACTCGGACTTATGGCGCAACCGGGTATGCCGCTCTGCCTCGTACTCGTTGGCAAGATGCGCGGTTAGGCAGGGATTTATGCCATTGATCTTCTTCACCCACCCTTCGGGGCGCTGAGGATGGAGCCAGCAAAGGCTCGTCCCTAACACGTAGGGCTTGGTCTGGGTCAGACTGAACTTCAGCTTGCCAACCCATTCTGGGTAAGATGAGTCCCGATGCTTTGCTCTCAATGCCTTTTGGAAGTGATGGCGATGCACTTTCACGGGCTCCCCAGTATGGGTGTTGAAGAGCCATCTGTACCCCGTGCCAGGAAGCACTCGACCCGTATCTGGGTCCCGATGGCTCACCTCAGAGATGGCCGCTGGGAAGCTCTCACCAACATCAGAGTTGACAACCGTTCCCACTCCTACCGCGTCTGGGTCGGCATCGGGGACGTTGAATCCCTCCTCCATCATCGCCAACAAACGCTCTGTCTGGTCTTCCTGTATCTGCACCATCTCCTCACCTCTGAATCCGAATGTATGGGCCGATCACACTGCGATGCGCTCTGAGCTGCTTCTTTTCATCCAGGGCCACTCTGTACATGTCCCAAAGGTCATGAGGCAACTCTGGCTCCGGCTGATCGTATCGGCGGTAGTCCATGACCTCCATGACCTCGCCCACGCTGTACTCGAACAGAGCCAGGAAGTTGAAGGCCAGAGTCGCGCCCGGGAACTGGCTGTTCGCTCCCATGTCTTTCTCGAACTGCGCAAGTTGGTCGCCCCGCACTACAAAAATGTACTGGAAGCGATGCGGCTCTCCTCGCACATCCTTCACTCGCTCGAAGGCCGAGTGGACCCGTTCGTCCAGGAACAGGTCAGAGGGCAAGTGGATGCTCAGAAACTCAGACAACGACATGGGCAAGTTCCTGAAAGCTGATGGTCTGGTCCTGGTCAGGATGCAGTTCCACGTAAGCGTCCTGGACCCGATAGGTGTACACGCCTTCATGCGTGAGCCGAGGAAGGGTGGAGGCGAATATCGGGTATCCAGCCTCTCTGACCCTGGCACAAAACGCCACGTCATCGGTTGGGTATTCGTAGTTGCCCCGATGCTCAACCACCATCGGCATGAAGAAGGGTTGGAAGTCCCCCGTAACCATCGGCAACGTTTCAGAGATAGCCAGCAGGACATCACGGGGGATAGCTATGAAGCCCGTCCCCACGTAGTCCACTGGGATCAATTCCTCCTCACCGATAGTCCATTCGCCCTCGCTCGCTACCCGCAGGGCCACTCCCTGGCCCCAGGCTCGCTTGGAATAGACGCCCCCCACGACCGCTCGCTGCTCTAAGGCTCGCTTGGCAATGTAGGCCAGATCGCCCGTCTGCCACGCGTTGTCGCTGTCTACCATGAGCAACACGCTGCCCGCGGTCTCCTCCGGCTCTTTCAGATACCAGGAGGCCACCTTTGAGCGGGCACGGTCGATGTTGGCGTCCCCTCCCTTGATGTGGAAGTCCAGGCCCGGCCACCCTTGCCACTCCCGGAAGATGGACATGACCGTAGCATCGGTCAGCCCATTGTACGAGAAGGCCCAAAGAGTAGCCCTGGGGTTGCGCGGATGGTTCATGCACCCTCCTTTAAGCAGTCGCCCGCCTTCCGTATCTCAACTCGACATAATCCACGTCAAGCGACCGGGCCGTGCCGCCACTCTGAACGGCAATCCCAGCGTTCAGCAGGACGGTCGCACGGACGGCGCTCGCGATATTCCCCTGCTCCACGCCGTTGATGAAGAACCGAGCATGACCTTCATCAGATAGGACGACCTTCAAGGTCTGCCAGGTCCCCGTGACCGGGGTTGTGGCTCCTCTCGCATTGGCGCGTGTGGGAGAGGCTACCGAACCAGGGATGGAGCCTGCGCTGGGCGCTGCCCCGTTGTTGACCGCCACCATCTTCCAGTCCGCGGTGCCAGCACCCGTGTAGGCGAAGCCCACCGCGTCGGTCGCGTTGCTGGTCTGGACATCGGTGGTGCCCAGAGTGATGGGATTCTCGTCTGTTGTGTTGGAGTCGGTCAAGCCAACGTAGGTCTCGCCGTCTGCCAGGCTCGTTAGCCCCTTGACTCTTGCCTCGAAGGTCGCGGGGCTTTCGTCCAGCCGGAACACGTCATGCCCAAAAAGGTTCGTGATGTCGTTATCGGTGGCGTCTACGCCACCCCTAATTACGCCGCCGGTCTGCTCGTTGATGGCAAAGTTGGTGCCGCCAGCATCGGAGTTGACCGACCAAAGGTTAGTGCTGTCGATGGCCTTCCTGTTGAACTCGTCCAGGAAGTGAACGATCCCTTTTGTCGTGTCTGTCGCCATTTCGGTTTCCTTTCTGCGTCTTGTTTAGGACGCAAGAACTAGCGTGCTACGAAGTAGGTGCAGTGGCATCGTGAAGTATGCCGCGAGCCCAGTTCGACGGGCTCCGTTCCGCTGACGCGTACTCGTCCTTTAGCCAGACGTTCCAGCCGCCGTAGCCCTTCTGTGGCTCGTACCGCTCGCTGCGCCAGGGAGACTTCCCCTGTACCAGAATGATGGCGCCGCCAGTGCCTCGGGAGAAGACCGCGCCGCGAGCATCCGGTGTCGAGTCGACGGTGATCAGCCCGTCTCGGTAAATCTCAGCGCCATCAATGGTGAGGCCGGTCATTCCGTTTTTCCAGGCCATTTCGGTGTAGCCCTCTGGAATGGGGTAAGTGCCAACGCCTGCAATGACCTCGCTCATAATGTCGTTGATGCCATAGCCGTGAAAGACACCAACAATGGGCGTAGGACCAGGCTCGTTCGCATCGGCAAGGATTACCTCGATAGCGGCCCGAACATGCCCGGAGGTCAGGGTGACTCCCGTGCCCGCAATGCCGGCCGTGAAGGTGGAAAAGATGGCAAGAAGGTCGGTGTCCTTCTTGCGGTCAATGGCCTGCTGGCCCAGTCGCCCAAAGGTCGCATATGCCTTGGTGTTGAGGCGCAGCTTCACGCGGTCTCCGATGAACGTCTGAACGACCACCAACGTTGGCGTGATGCTGATAGTTGACCCATCGAGGGCCTGCGGGTTGTCGATCTCGTCATTTTCCCCAGCATCCTGCGCCGTAAGCGCAGCAGCCAGAAACTCACGCCAAGCTGTTCCAGTGCCCTCCGTGAGGGTCTGTCTGTCTACCAACTTTAGCATCACATCCGCGGGATACTCCCGCGTGGAGCGGGCGGACAATATGGTTGTGTCCAGGCCCTCCGATACATCCGTAACAAAGGTGTCTCCGGACGGAGGCATTTCTACACCCTCCTTTACAAGTGGTTACGAACCTAACTCTCCTTACTTCTTGCGCTGTGGGTAGATTCCCTCCGCCATTGCGGCCTGCGCAGCCCGAATCTCCTGCTCGGAGGCCGCATAGTTTGGATCGGCTACCCTGTTCACGATCTCCTGCCTGACGCGTTCAGCACTTCCGCCAGTCGGCCTAGTGTCGGGGATACGCACCTTCGCCCCATCCTCCTTGCTGGTTGCATCGGACTTGCCACGAACAGCTTGCCGCCATGCGTCCAGATACCCATAGATGCCCTGCGGGTCATCTTGCGTAGCAGTGAGCGACTTTGGCATGTTCGGCATGATCTCGGTCAGGGCCTCCTCATAACTTTGCCCTTCCTCTCGCGCGATACGCATCATGCCCGGTCTCAGGTAGCTGTTGAAGAAGGTTTCACGAGCACCCACCTGCTCTTCAGCGGTGGGCTGCCGCGTGACCTTTTCGCGGAACTCTCGCA
>ERZ1292642.727-Hain-H14-01um-R1-727-length-17426-cov-11_pt2 | contig 10114 bp, 14 predicted proteins | sample MGYA00564403_ERZ1292642 | MGnify/ENA primary metagenome ERZ1292642 (study PRJEB36523, sample SAMEA6512643) | groundwater metagenome | collected 2019-01-09 | study: AquaDiva: Metagenomics assemblies of 32 groundwater samples | reverse complement strand
AGGAAGAGCGCCACGGCCCCCGCAAGGATGAGCCACATGATCGGCACGGCTCTCTCCGGCAGCGGATAGCCTGGCAGCAGGAACGGGACCGGCATGGCGATGAGCGCCAGGAGCGGCACCCAGAGCCACGTCGCGAGCGAGCCGGCCTTCGGAACCTCGAACCTCATCCAGCCTCCGTTCTGACGAGAGACAACCCGGGGCGAGCGAACCTGCGCCCGCCCGCCCCGGTGAAGACGACCGCTAGTTCCTGAGCCCTGTCCGATCCACGCCACTGTGATAGCGCGACCAGATAATCAGAACGTGCAGCCGCGCCGCCCCCGCCGTGCCGGGGTTGATGGCGTAGGTCACGTCGAGACCCGACGCGACGTGGACGAGGTACGGCACTTCGGTGTAGAAGCCGATGCTTCCTGTCGCGTCTCCGTGACCCGCGATGAGCCGCCGGAGGGCGAGCCCGCGGTGACTGGTGTCAACGCGGATGTTGACCCCGATGCCCGTCAGGAGGACGTGCTGACGGAGCCACTCGTCAGGTGAGTTGAGCGCCTGCGCCGAGACGAGCGCGTCGACGTTCGCCGCGACGGAGTGGTTCCCTGCGAAGCCGACCGAGACGTGGTAGGTCCCGAGACCCCGCGGGTTGAGGTTCTGGATGATGACGTCGCGGATCAGCGCGCCGGCCGGGAAGCTGATGCCCGCCGACTGGTTGGTCGCCGTCGCGGCGTCGTTGATGGCGAACCGAGACACGATCAGCCCCGCTTGGCGCGGGATCACGATGCGGTGGGTGAAGCGGTCGAGGCGGCTGACCTGCGCGGCCCCGCCGTTGGCGTAGAAGCAGTTGACGTTCACGGGGTCCGTCGAGGACGAGTAGAAGTGCAGCTTCCCGCTCGCGTCGGAGAAGATCGGGTTGGAGTACCCGAGCGTGAGCTGCGCCGTGGTGTGCCACATGATCGCCGCGTGGGTCTGCGGCCGGAAGACCGAGCACTGGACGTTCTGCCCCGTGAAGGGCTCCCCCCGCTCGTCCACCACGTCCCACCAGAAATACGTCCCCTGCGCCGACACCGGCGACGGCGCGAACCCGATGCCCCAGAGCACCGAGGCCGCCGCCGCGAGGACTGCGAGTTTACGAACCATCGTCTTCATCGCCGTACCGCCTCCTTGCGGTGCGCCTCGCCGTGATGCGCGACGCAGAGCCACCGCACGTCGAGTGGTTTGGAGTAGTCCTCGTGGTGCGCTTGGACCTTGATGGAACCGCACTGCTCACAGGGATGCTTCACAAGAAGTCCGAAATGAACGGCGAGAAGCGTGAACTGCCGCGCTTTACTCTTGCCGTTTTTCCATTCCTTCTTGCGCCGCACGCTCTGGAGCGATCGGAACCGATCGGTCTTCACGTACTCACGCTGCCTGACTCGATTGTCAGCGTTGTCGCACGGACGGCAATAGGACCGAGCACCATTCGATGTGGCCGCATTCCGACCGAAGTCATCGAGGGCCTTGACCTCGCCGCACGCTGGACACCGCTTCATCCCGGCAGGCACAAGGGGACGCTTCCGAATCCGTTTTGCTCGCATGGACGCCCGGCAGCACTCCGCGCACCAGCCGTGGCGGCCATTGGGAGCGTTCTTGGCTGGATAGAACAACTCAAGAGACTTGATGACCTTGCAGTGCCCGCACATCTTCTCGGTACGTGAAGCAGTCTCGGGCCGAGCAACGCGCGTGGCCTGCTTCTTACGAGCGTAGGCGTTCAGACACGCCGCGCACTTGCTATGCAGGCCGTCACGAAAAAGGTTGTTCCTGTGAAACGCGCTGCGCGGCTTGATTTCGCCGCACGCACTGCACGACTTCTCGGACACCTCAGTTGTCATCATTAGTTGTTCTAATTATTGGTTCTCGCCACCCGAAGGGCGATGAAAGCATGGTCGGCGGCATTGAAGACCGCCTTGGTGAACCCCCACATCGCGCCGATCGCGAAGCCGACCGAGTTGCCGTAGTCGAACTCCTTCTCCCACGCCTCGGGCAGCTTGCCCCAGGCGAAGAGGCCGGCCTGGCGCCCGAGGAAGGGGCACGAGGCGTAGGCCACGTTGCCGCCCGAGCCGCCGTCCGTGGCGATCGGCACCTTCTCGTGCTCGTGGACGACCGTCTGGTTGTAGAGGCCCGAGCGCCCGGAGAAGATCGGGTTGTCGTCGCCCGAGACCTGCGCGCCGTTCTGCTGGTACCCCTGCCAGACCGCGTTGTTGCGGAGGTCGTAGGTGTTGTCGGGGTGGACCAGCAGCACGTAGTAGTCGTCGCCGTCGATCTTGAGCGGCCAGATCTTCGGGTCGGCCTTCTTGGCCTTGGCGATGCAGGTGTCCATCTTGGCCGGCGTGATGAGGCCCGTGGCCACGAGGGTCGCCACCGAGGTGGCCGTCCCGCCGAAGACCACCGTGGTCGGCGAGTCGTCGAAGCTGGTGAAGATCCCGTCGTCGATGACCTCGGCCAGCCACGTCTTCAACTGGGTCCGGGCCGTCTTCTGCTGGTCGAACTGCGTGCGCTTCTGCGAGAGCTGGCCCTTGAGTCGCACGGCGTTGCGCCGCTGGTCGATCGTGACCGTGTCGGCGTAGGTGAGGAGCTGCTCCTCGTTGCCCTCCAGCGTGTCGTCCCCCGACACGCCCGCGCCGGTCAGTTTCCGGGCGAGGTCGAAGGTCAGGATGTCGCCCGGCTCGCCCTCGAGGTCGCGCTTGACCTCGATGACCGCGTTCGGGTCCAGGCGCATGAACTTGCCCCAGTAGATCTCCCGGGGCATCTCGATCCAGAGCCGCTCGGCCCAGAGCTGGACGCGCTCGGCCGAGGCCGTCGTGTATTCCGTCTGCATGGCGTGCCTCCGTTCTCCCTACGGGTCGGGGGTCACGCCGGCGGCCGCCCGCCCATGAACCACTGGTCCACGGTCGGGTTCTTGTCCATGAAGCGGCCGAACTCCTCGGGCTTCGTCCGCATCATGGCTTTCAGGCTGTCCCAGTACGCCGCGTTGAGGCCCACCTGGACGGGTTGGCCTGCGTCGCGGAGCACTTGGATGCCCTTGGGCCGACCAGCGTTGGAGACGACCGCCTCCGCGACCTGACGCGCCCCTTCCTGCCGCGCCTGCGCCACCACCGAAGGCTCCACCTTCGCGGGGGCGACGGGCTCGGGTTCCTGCTGCGCACCCGGCACCACCGCGCCGGTGCTCGCCGCCGACTCCTTGGCGAGCTTGTCGAGAGCCAGCCGATACGCCCGCTTCGCGGGGTTGACCGAGCCGTAGACGGAGTTGGCCACGACCGGGTCTCGGAACGTCCCGTCCGCGTTGACCTGGAGGGCGTCGAAGATGCCGGTTTTCTGGAGGGCGTCGTCGTACGCGGGCTTGCCGTCGCTGCCGTCGTGCTCCTCGCGCTGCTCGCCCTCCTGGACCCGCATCACGTAGACGGGGATGGCCTTGACCGCCAGTTCGGCGGCCTGCTGCGCCATCCGGTACGACTCGCCCGAGGCTTCCTCGACCATCCGGTGCGCGTCGGCGAGGACGGGCTCGGCCTGACGACCGAACGAGTCGGCCTTGTCGGCCTTCTCGATCGCTGCGGCCGACGGCCCCGCGACGGGCTTGGCCCGGTCGACCCTGACCTCCGGTGGCGCGGGGCGCCCCTTGGAGATGTTCGCCATGGCCTTGGTGCGCTGGGCCTCGACCTCGTCCCACAGGTTGTGCTCCGTGACGACCTTGCGGAGGACGTCGCGGTCGGCCTTGAGGTCCTTGGTCTTGCCCCGCTCTTCCTTGAGGGCCTTGCGCACGTCGCCCTTCGGCTCGGCGTCGATCTTCTCGGCTGGCTTCTCGGCGGCTGACTTCTCGGTGGTGGGTGCTACGGTGGACGATTCGGGGTGGGGTGCCCCAGACGACGATGGACTCTTCGCGGCCTCGGGCTCGCCCGCCAAGAAGTCCTCGACGGTCATGCCCTCGGGCAGGTCGAGCGTCACGTACTGGGGCGCGTCAGGCACTTTGGTTGCCGTCTCCTGTCCCATCGCTCAACTCCTCGCCTTGGTCGGGTTGGCCCCCGCAGACGCCAGGTCCACGCGCTGGCGACGCGAAATCAGCCGGTGGCCGAAAAAGAAAAACGCCGGGAGGAGTCGGACTCCATCCCGGCGTCCCGTTCATCGGGTCGGCCGGTCCTACGTGAGCAGCCTCGTCTACATCATCTCGGAGCCTCCCGTGTGAGGGGTGCTCGGTGCTGCGACGACCTCATGCTACGGCGATTCCTTCGGCGCTGTCAACTTTTCGTCCACTCGCGGCGGCGCGGGCGGCTTCGACGGTCGGAGCCCCTCCAGCCCAGCCAGGAGCAGGGCCGCCGCGAACTGGTCCTCGTCGGGTGCGGGCGCGCCCTGGCGCAGGCACGCCGCCGTCACCCGCCCGTGCGTCTCGCGGAGCGCCTCCATCAGCACCCGGGGGAGCCAGACCGTGAACCGCTCCTTGGCCGGCGCGTGGAGCCCCGTCTGGTCCCACAGGCTGCGGCGACGCTTGGCGACCCCCACGCGCTTAAGCCTTCGCCAGCTTCCGCAGGCTGGTGACCGCCATGCCGCGGCGCTGGACGGCGTAGGTCGTCTGGCAGGCCCCACAGCGCGCCCTGTTGCCGTAGTCCTGCTCGACCAGCGGCCCCAAGCACTCGGGGCAGACGAACTTGACCGGCCCCGGCGCGTCCGGCGCGGGCGGGAACCGGAGCGCCCCCTCCCGGACGTGCTTGATCTCCCCGTGGCGGAAGGAGGTTTCGAGGTCGCCCGTGCGCCGGCCGATGAGCCAGTCGGCGACGACGTTGAGGTACCACACGGGCAGGAGCACCTCCTGCCCGGCGGTCGTCGTGAACGGGATCGCGTCCGGCGTGGCCAGGGTCAGGGCGCCTGGAGCGCGTCGGGGTTAGCCGGCGGGCGCGACGGAGCCTCGGACTTCGGCCCGGCCTTGCCCGATCGGGCAGAATAAGGCTGTGTCAGCACCATCGCGGCCTCGATCGCCTTGGCCGACGCGAGGCACGTCGCCCCGCCGATGCGGAAGGCCACGTTGCCTTGGTCGCGGGCCTCCAACACGTCCACGACCACGGTGAACCTGTCTCCGGTCTTGATCTCCATGTCACTGCCCTCCGTGTTCAGGGTAAGAGAGCGCGCCGTCGCACGATCTGGATCAATGACCCAGAGCCGACGTTCCCCGCGAAGCGCGTCCAGTGGATTTCCCTTGGAACCTCCATCCACAGCCTTGTCGCCCATCGGCGCGCTGCTGCGCTGGAGATCAACGTCGGCACATGGTGCGGAGTGAGTCGAGCGAGTGTCTCACACACGACTCCTCTTCCGAGAGCGATAGGCGCGACGCCGAGCCACCAAAGGAACGCTCGTCGGTTCATGCGCCCTGCACCCCCTCGGGCATCGCCGCCACCGTCTGCTCGGTGTCCGTCGGCAGCGCCCCGGGCAACTGCGACACGGCCGGCGCGGTCTGCCCCGTCACCGGCCCCGGACCCGCCGGCGTCGGCGGCGGGAGCGGCTGGCCGTCCGGGCCGAGCCCCTGCATCTGCCGCACCCGCCGGATGATCTCGTGGCGGTTGGGGATGCCGTCCGTCAACTCGATGATCTTGTCGGCCAGGATCGGCAGGAAATTCGGGGCCTTGCCGACGATCTCCAGCAGGACGCGCAGGGCCTCGGAGCGCTGCGTCGGTGTGGCCGGCGTCTCGGACATGACGAGGTCGTACTTGAGCGCCGTCACGTCGCGCAGGACGCGCGGGCCGTCAGGGAGCGCGGCCCGCCGGTCCTTCCAGGCGTCCCCCTCCATGGTCCGGTACTCGGCGGGGTTGAGCCGGACGACCACGGGCTCGCCGATCTCGTTGGTGAGCCGCACGTACTCGTCCAGCGTGAACTTCTGCTGGATGCGGCGGCCGAGGCGCTGGGCAATGATCTCGCCGGCGAGCCGGTGGTTGTCGAAGAACTCGGTCGCGATGACTTGGCCCTGCGCCTGCAGGCGGGCGATGGCGATACCGGAGTCGGCGTCGCCCTTGATGCCGAGGAGGGACGTGTTGACGCCGGAGGACTCGCGGATGTTCACCTTCATCGACTCGGCGATCCCCAGCAGCAGCCGGCTCAGCTCCGGGAGCCCAGCCGGCACGTCCCACCGCGGCGACTGGGCGCCCGGCCTGACCCAGATCGTCGTCTCGGCGAGGGGGTCGTCGAGGCTCCTCACGTCCGTGACCGAGTTCTCCTCGGCCACGCGCCGGATCTTCGACCAGCGGGACACCAAGTCGAGGGCTTGGCTGATGCGCTTGTTCTCGACGCGCTGCGGGTCGCGGAGGTCCCGCACGATCCCCCGCACGTCGTCGGCCTCGGCCCCCGTGCCGTAGCCCCCGCGCGTCCGGTCGCCCACCTCGACGACGACCGGGTAGGCTTGCTGGTCGTTCGTGTACTGGCTCGGGCCGTCCTCGAGCAGCTCGGTGGTGGCCGGGATGACCGTGGCCACGCGCATCGTGCGGCGCAGGCGGCGGATGGCGGTGACGTGGTCGGGGTCGGACTTGGCGAACGCCCGGGCCGACTCCGCGTCCGGCATCTGCTCGACCTTGCCCGTCCGCTTGTCCACCGCGAGCCAGACCACCTCATAAGTCGGGTACCACGCCTCGACCACCAGCGCCCGCTGGAGCTGCGGGTCGTAGAAGACGTCGTACCCGCCGGGCGCCCGGGGGGGCTCGATGACGTGCGTGCCCGTGCCCCCGTAGGCGTCGGTGGCCGGGCCGACGCTGGCGTGCTCCTGCGCGGCCCAGATGCCGTCCAGCGGCGTGAAGCCGTCGCGGATCTTCTTGGCCTTCTCCTCCGTGTCCCCGTGGACGGCCACGAGGTCCTCGATCCACGCCCAGCGGAACATCAGGAAGTGCGAGGCGTCGGAGAGGTCGAACTTCTGCCACGTCGGGTCCCAGATGCAGTCCTGGCCTGGCCAGAGGCGGCGGAAGACGATGTCGCCGCTGACAGGGTTCTCCGTCCAGTCGATCGTGACGGCCAACGCCGACATGCCCTCGATCAGGGTGGACTTGAACTGCTCCGAGCGGTACTCGTTCAGGTGGGTCAGCGTCTCGACGAACTTCATGAGCCACGACATGATCCGCGCGTCGTCCGCGTCCTCGTCGCCCTGCGGGAGCGCGTTGAGGTCGTAGCGGGTCTGGCGCTCGAAGCCCGTCAGCACCTTGACGATCGGCTTGATCTGGTTGATCGAGACGTGGGCGCGCTCCTGCTTCTTGAGGAGGTCGAGGTCGCGCTTCGACCCATGGTCGTCCACCCACTGGCCCTCGCCGCCGATGTAGTAGCCGCGGTCGATCTTCGACTGCTTGATGTAGTCCTGCCAGAACGGGTGCGCCATGTCGGCGAGGAACCAGTTGCGGACCCGCATGGCGATGTCGCTGGCGGGCGCCACGCGGTTCTGGTCGGTCGGCCCCCCGCCGGCCTGGCGGGCCTCCTCGGCGAGGCCGGCGATCGTCTCGGAGGCGGCCACCCTAGTCCTGGCGGGCCGAGGTGGACGCCTTGGTGGCCGCCGCGAGCACGGCCGCGGTGATCGCGTTCTCGCGCCGCTTCTGCGCCGGGTCCGTCTCCATCACCGCGCGGGCCATGCTCTCCGCGGCCCACCGCCGACGCTTCGCGGGCGAGGGCATCTCGGGCGCCGTCATCATCATGTCGTCCGGCTTCGCGCGCTTTTTCTTCTTCACGCTGGCCTCCGTTCTGTGATGGTGGTGGGCCTAGCCGAACCCATAGCCCCCCCACTGGTGCGCCTCGATCGAGGCCGAGTGCTCCCGCGCCTGCTGGGCGAGGGCCTCCGCCCCGGCGCGGCGGGCCTGGATGTAGGCGGCGTAACTGGGGTCGGTCATGAGGTCGTCTCCGGCGCCGTACACCCGCGGCGCCGCGACGCTCGGCATCCGGCGCGCGGCGGCCACGAGGGCGTTCTTGAGCCCCGTGATGTATGGGCCGGGGCTCACGATGTCGCCCGTCGCGGGCATGGTCACGTTCACGAGGTCCGGGTTGACGCGCAGGTAGTGCAGGAGCGTCTCCGGCGGCACGGTCGGGCCGGAGCCGAGCGCGGCGGACGGCACCACGTTGCGCACCCGGCCGCCGGCGACGAACGGCGACCCGAGCGGGACGATGTCGCTGGCCCCGGGCTCCGTGAGCGTGTACGGGCGCACCTGCTCGACCGGCAGGTCGTCGGCGAAGCTGAGCGCGTAGCGCCCGCTGTAGCCCGGAGCGGTGAACCGGCTGGCGTACCAGTCGCGGAACTGCTCGGGCGTGCTGAGGGCGGCCAGCTCGCTGTCGTAGAGGCTCCCGTAGTGCGCGCTCTCGGCGGCCTGCTTCGCGGCTTCGGCCTGGGTCGCCTCCATGCGGGTCGGGAGGCCGCTGCCGAAAATAGCGTCCCCGATCGGCTGGGCGAACAGGCCGACGTAGGGGATCGCGGCGATCGCCGCCCGCGCCGCCGCCTCGCCGGGGTCGCGCCCCCCGGCCACGCCCATCCCGAAGTTGAGCAGCGCCGCCGCGATATTGACGAAGGGGATGCTGCCGGCGGCCTCGCCGACCCCCGCGCCGGCCGCGTCGAGCGGCACGGTGCCCCCCGTGAGGACGTCGGCCGCGGCGGCCGGAGCGATGCTGCCGGCGCTCGCGGCGCCCGAGATGCCCGAGAACGAGTTGGCCGCCGGCGCGAGTGACGGGAAGGCATCGCGGAGCCGGAGTGCCAGAACGTCCTGGAGTGGCTGAGGCATGAATTGACGGATTGGCTCGAACTGCGAGGCGCCTGACAGGACGCCGAGGCCGGCGGCCCCGGCCCCGAGCGCCTTCTGCGCCACCGACCCGCGCCCGCCCGCGATGACGGGCAGGGCGGCGAGGTTGGCGGCCAGCCCGAGGCCCGACCCGAGTTGCCCGAGCCCACGCGACCCGACGAGGCGGCTGGCGAGGCTGGCGCCGGAGCCCACGATACCGCTGTAGCGGGCGAAGTCGGCCAGCGGCCCGGAGGTGAAGCTCGTGTCGGGCATGGGCACGGGCACGACCGAGCGCCTCGGCTGGGCCGGTTGGCCCGGCTGGTAGCGCGGGAGCCTGATGCCTGACGGGCGCGTCGCGGTGTCGCTCGGGGGCATGAACGGGGTGAACGGAGTCGGGGCGGGCGGGCTCGGCGCGCCGGCGTACCGCGGCAGGGAGATCGCGGAGGCGTCCGCCAGGGCGGGTGGTGCCGGGCTGCCGGTGTAGCGCGGGAGGGAGATCCCCGAGGGGCGGGTGACGGGGCTCGGGGCGGTGTCGGCGACGGCCATCAGGTTGACGGGCTCTGGCAGGCGAGACACTCAGGACCATCAGGACAAGGCTCCCCGGAGAGGTGCCGCGGCAGACGACCTTCGCGCACCTTGCGCCGGATGAGGTCTCGCAGTTCGTCGTCCGTCATGGGCGGACTCGGCTCGTCACTCATGACTCTTCGTGCCGCGCCTTTTGCCCGATCGGGCAGTTTTGACGAGGTCGGCGTGCCCTCGGCGACCGACCTTCGGCAGCGGGAGCCGCCGCGCCTGACCAACCCACCGGCTCACGCGCTCGGGGCTCCCGGGGCCGTACTCGGTCGCGGCCATCAGGAGTCCTGGGGCGGCAGCGCGGTCGCCACCGTCAGGTCCGAGAGGTCCGAACCGGCGTGGAAGGCCAAGCCCATCGCCGCGAACCTGTCCCCGGCGTGGCGGACGGCGTAGGTGCTCCTGCCGTCTCCGAGGTGCTTGACCATGGCGTCGAAGCGCCGAGCCAGCGCCATGAGGAGCGTGTCGAAGGGGACGAGGTCGAGGTCCTCGGGGGCGACCACCAACCGCGGCATCAGACCGCCGCGCGCCGGCCGGCCGAGGAGAGCTTCTGGAACGGCGGGGCCATCGACTCGCCCATCGGCACGGGGGGCGGCGGCATCGAGGGCGGGCGCATCGGCATCTTCGACTTGGATCGCGGTGCCGGCGGCTTTGCGCCGCGCGCCCCCTTGCGGCCCTTCTTCGGCGGGACCTTCCCCTTCTCGGCCTGCACGGGCATCTTCGGCACGATGCTGGGCATGGGCGTGGCCCTCCTCGGCTCATGCTACACCGGGAGGGGCGCTGGCGAGAAACTTACCGGAGGC
>ERZ1292642.514-Hain-H14-01um-R1-514-length-21970-cov-19_pt2 | contig 10136 bp, 10 predicted proteins | sample MGYA00564403_ERZ1292642 | MGnify/ENA primary metagenome ERZ1292642 (study PRJEB36523, sample SAMEA6512643) | groundwater metagenome | collected 2019-01-09 | study: AquaDiva: Metagenomics assemblies of 32 groundwater samples | reverse complement strand
CACCACCTGTGCCGTCTGATCTCAGCACCCTATTGTCGGCAGCGCCTGTTGATCCTACTATCGTTCCTACTGTTGCCCAATCTGGATTGGCTCCAGCACCGAATGTCTTCAGGGCAAAGCCAGACGTCCCCGCAGCCAGGCAAACCCACGATGTCGCATTGCGATAAGCAATCGCGCCCTGGGCGGCTGTGCCGCCACACATGCGATCGATCATCGCCGTCATGGTCTCGGCGCGCGGCGGCCGGGCGCCAGCGCTGGAATTCCCGTAGACCTGTCCTGGGCTGAAATTGCCGGGAATCTGCGCGGCTACTGCGGTGCTGAGCGTGAGCCCGAGCGCCGCCACCAAAAGACGTTTCATCATTGATCTGCTCATTGGATTGCCCATGATCCGGCCGCGGGGGGGCGAAGCTTGTAGCCACCGAACGGCGACACAATCTCGATCGATGTACCGCCGTTGATCGTATCAACGCCGGCGCGCGTGATCGTGATCATGTTCGTGGTGTCGTTCGCGTTGCCGCTGATGTCTTGAATGGTCAGCGGCGTCGCGACCTCATGTGCCGCGAGCCACGCGGAGGAGTCTGCCATGGTCACGGCCACGGTCCCCGCAAAGTTGATGTAGATAAAGCTGTCCGTGGGCTGCACCGTGACCGTGCCAGTCGTGACGACTTGCGTCGTTCCACCCAGATCGCCAATCGTGCCGTCTAATTCTTCAATTGCCTTCTGGACGTTCGTCGCCTCGATCGTCCCGGTCGGCTCGAACCGCTCGCGCCGCGCCGATTCGACCGTGCCGAGCTGGGTGCGGATGGTGGTCATTGGATGGTTCCTAAAAAATTCTTACGATCTTTACGAGCGCGAATGAAGGCTGAACGATTGCGTGCGCCCCGCCGCTGCCGGCATTGTTGATGCTAATGCCGGTCGTTGCAGAGTTGGAATTTCCGGACCCTGGCCCCGAACCAAGTGTAGTCACTGCACCCGGCCCAACTAGCGTGAAACCGTTTGTGTTGAAGAGCATTGCATGGATATGCCCCGGATCGGTGACGCCGTGACTATGGGTCGGCATCTCTGTCGTTGTCAGCGTATGACTCTGGGAGCCACACACGGCACCAACAGATTGGAAAACAGCGCCGCATCCAACGGATGTATTTGTCATGCGGCTCGCAGCGCCAAGAACTCCCATGTTGTCCTGTCCTGCAGCAACGCGGCCACGAAGATCAGGAATACCGAACGTCGTCGTGCCGTCGCAAACGCTGAAGCGCGTGGATACGAGCGCGAAATAGGCCGAGTACGTCGTGCGGGAGATGCATGAGCCATCGGCAATCACGAAGTTTGAATTCGGAGCCGTATCGCCCGTATAGTCGAGCACCGCGCCGAGCGGGACATTGAACGGATTGCCAAAGAACTGGCGAAGCAACCAAGCATTCGTCTTGAACATCAGGCAGTACGGAGAAGACGCTACCAGTGTTCCCGCGCCGATCCCTGTGCCAGCCGGGCTCTGGATCGCAAACGCCGTCCCGCCATCGGCCGCCAGCGTCACGCCCACGCCATTCGTCGTGCCGGGCGTAATGCAGACAACAACGCCGTCTGATGGCGTCGTCGTGAGCCCCTGATTCGTGGTGACGGTGTAGGCCGTCGAGGTGCCGGCGGTTGCCAGCACGCCCGACATATCGTCGCCCCACTCCTTCAGCCGCGCCATCATCGCGCGCGCGCTGTCGTTCACGGCGGACGGGGCCATGCCCTCGGCCCAATTGATCGACGGGTCAGCCGTGGCGTTGGTGCCGGCTGTCTTCGACCATTGGTAAAAAGCCGGATAGGCCTGATGCGCGACCAACAGGAGAACTACGGTAGGAAGCAATGCTAGCTTCAGGGTATTCACAGCCGACAACAGGCGCGGGTTGATCTTCATGGTGTGCTCTCCTACCCTGCGATTCGTATGGTCGTGCAATCCCACAATAGCGCGCTTCGGGCAATCCTGTATCTGATCTTCCTGGGGATCATGATCGGGATTTACTTCCTGCTGAAGTCCCTGCTCGCCGTCAGTCTTTGGCTCATATTCCCGTGGCTCGCCGTTTGTTTCCTGGCTGCATGGTGGCTTGATCGTCGCATTACTGCATCGGCGGCGCCGGAAGTTGCGGCTGACCTACGGGCGCCGGGGGCAGGCTCGGAGCCGCAGGAGTACGATTCGTGGCTCCACCGGCCGACAGTCCAGCGATTTGAGCCAACCGAACATCAACGCGTCTCAGGATATCGATCCACGTCGGACTCGATGCCGCCCGTACGCCGTTGGTGAAGACCTGCGGATCGCGCGAGGCCAGCATTTCGGCGACGCGCCGCGCCACGCGCTCATCGATCCGCGCCTTGCCGCGAGCCGCCCCATAGACGAGCGCCGCATTCATGATCGCCATTGGATCGGGATTGAGCACGTTGCCGCCCGTGCCTACCGTGTAGACACCACCGGCGAGCCCAAGCTCGGCAAGCTGGCGGGCGGTTGTCGAGTTGCCCTGCACGGCTGGTCTCGCAAGGTCCATGATCCCTTCGACGCGCATCATCGCTTCCATCTCCCGGGCGCGCTGCGGCCCGAGTGCGATCGTGAGCCGCTCGCGCGCCGCCGGCGTGTTGGCGATGAAGTTGAGCACGCTGCGGCGATCGCCCATCTCGTTGAGGCGTTCGATGAAACGGGACACGAAGCCATCTTGGAAGAGTTGCCGCTCGGTATCGCTCATTCGTGCGAGTGCTGCCCGGGCTGCTGGGTTCGCCATCTTCGACGTCACGAAGTTCTGCCCAGCTTCGAGCGCGTTTTCGGCGCCGAAGAAATGTGCAGCTCCCGCACGCGCCTCACGATATGACGGCACAAGCTCGTCGAGGTGACCGCGGAGCACGCGCGACCAATCGCGGCCGCCAAACTCGCCCTTATCCAACTCGCGCTTGACGCGATCCCAGAACTCCAGATTCGGTCGCGCGAGCGTACCGGGCGCCGCGCCGTAGCGCGTTGCCTCTTCAGCCGTCATCGGCCTCAGCTCCATGCGTCCCGTCGCCGGGTTCATGGCGAACGGGTTGCGGATCGGCGTGAAGCCCTCGCGCGCAGCAGAGCTGGCGGACATCGGCAGCACCTTCCGAATCGCCGCTTGCACCTCCGGCGCCTGCGACATCTGCTCGAAGCCTTCGTCCCACATGCCCTGCGCCGCGGGATCATTGTAGGCGCGCTGATACCGTGGCGCATTGACCGTGCGCGCCGTTGTATCGATCGCCTCCTGCTGCGCCGCCGCATTCGGGAAGTGGAAGGTACGGTTGAGCCAATCGACGACACGGCCGCCCTGTCCCTCGAAGCGGGGGTCGATCATGCCCGTCAGCGCCGCCCGCCCTTCTGGCGAGGTGTTAGCGGCCGAGCGTGCCAATGCCCGCCCAGGCTCGCCCGCGACGTCTACGATAGCCGCTGGAGTGCCAGCCATCCGGCCGGCCGCGAATTCAGCAGCGTCGCCCGCCGGGTTCGTCATGGCGCCGGGCACGCCTGGAACCGGTTGGGGCCCGATTTCGACATTCCGCTCGACCGCCCCGAACACGCGGCGCGCCGCCTCGCGCTCTGGGTCACGCATGCCTCGTATCGCGGTCGCCACAGGCTGCACAAACGGCGCCGCTGCCATCCCGATCGCGCGTGCCACCGGCGCCGCTGCCGCACCCACGCCCGCGCCAAGGGCTCCTGCCGTCATTGGGTCTTCGCCCCGCACTGCGGCATCGGTTGCAGCCAACCCGCCGCCGAAGGCAGCGCTCCGGGCCGCCATCGATGGGAGCGAGCCCGTCGTGCCCATGATGCGCGCCGCCCCGGGAATTGCACCGCCGGCCGTCAGGGAAAGCGCCCCGCCGAGCGTACGAGCTGCCGTAGTCGTGCCAGGGTTGGCGGCTTCGAACTCGCGCGCGACCTGCTGCGCTCGCTTCAGGTTCTCGGTGTAGCGCTGGCGCCAGTTTTCGCCTTTGGCTCCGACGCCAGTCAGCGGATGCGCTGCGGCTTGGATTGCCGCCCCGGCTTGATCGACGTAGCCGCCAGCGATCGGAACGCCCTTCAAGACCTGCGCCGCTGATTCGTCGCGGATATCCTGCTCGGATACCGTAGGATCAGGCACGCGCGGCGCAGGTCCAGCCGCAGGAGCTGCCACCGCTGGGATGCGCGGGATTGCTGCCGCGGCCGCCTCGCGCGAGGGCGCGTCGACCTCGTAGACCTTGCCTCCTGCCTCGACCTCGAAGATCGGCATTATTGCTTCTCTCGCACCCGCACGCCGTTGCCCATGTCGATCCAGCCGCCGCCGGTGCTGTTCGGCGATCTATGCTCGATGATCTCGCCCTTCGATCCGAATAGGAACGGTGGCTTCCAATTCTTGCCGGCACCGGTCGCGATGCCCGTCATGGTGTCGATGCGGTTCTTCTGCTTTTGGCCCAACACCTCCGGCGCATCTCCGGGTTGCGGAAAATATTGCTGCCGCGCATTCATGAATTCATCATTGCTGATGACCGCGCCCGATTCACGGCGCAATGCTGCGTTGATGAAGTTGCGCTGCGCCTGCACGAACTTCTGATATTCCGGCGGCACGAAATAGTTGCCAACGCCCGGAAGTGCGTTGAGCATCTTCAGATCGATACGGGGCGCCACCGCCATGACGGCAGGATCACGCATCGTGCGTTCTGATTCGTGCGCCCGATTGGCGTAGACAGCATCTTTCGCCTGCGCCTCTGTCGTCTTGCCACCGAGCGAATATGGATTAGCCGGACCCTGACCACCGGGCGTGCCGACTGGCGTCCATGCCTGCGCCTTGTAGTCCCACTGCATCGTGGTTTCGGTGTCGTCCGCATTCTTGACCTGCACCGTCTGCGGCGCCTTTCTACTGAGATCGCTGAAGTCCGCGATCACGCGGCCAGTGGTCGGATCAACGAGACGATCGTTGATGACGACGCCCTTGCGCCCGTCGAAGAGTTGCGCGACGACGGACTTCATCACCTCGGGATTGTTGACCGCAAGGCGCGCTGTGCTCTCCGATAGGCCGCGCCGCCGGAGCGCCTCGACGGTCGCGCTTTTCTGCGCGTTGGCTTCGTCGGCTTTCCGTCCGTGCGCCGCACCGGCGAACCCGCGGCCGAGCGCTTCGTGCCAATTCGCCGAGCTGGCGATGCCTGCGCCCATCTGCAGCAGCGTGTTCGAATTGTTGCCGAGCACTTGCCCAAGGCGCCCGAGCAACGACGTTTCCGAGATCGACTTATTGCTCGGAGCTGCCGCCGCTTGGATCACGCGCGCCATTTCATCTCCGCGCCCAGCCGTCGGGCTTGCCCCAGGCGGCATGGTCGTCACCTCCCCGACCGGACGTCCATTGGCATCGAGCGGGGTAGTTGTTGGGACCACCGGCGCCGGAGCAGGTGGCGTCATCATCTCCGGCGACAGGCTCCCGAAGGCCGGTGGGGGCGCCTGTGCCGACATCGGCGCTAGATTGAACCCTCCCGGGAGTGAGTTGGGCGCCGGCTGGGCTACAGGAGGTGCCATCGGTGCCTGCGGCTCGGCCATGCCAGCAAAGCCGGCCTCGTCGACAGGCGACGCGTACGGGACGTATTTTGGCGCGAGTCCAGATAGCATCCCCGGAACGCTGTCGAGTGGGGCGGGCGCGTTGGTCGCGCCCATGGCGCCGCCCGGCGTCGTTCCCGGCGCGCGGCCGCCACCGAACTGCCGCTGCAGGAGCGCCAAGATCGCCGGGTCCGGTCCGCCCATATCGGCGTACGGCGAGCCGCTCCAATCATCGAGCATTCCGACCATCGGTCACCTCTATGCCGCGAGATCGTCGGCGACGCCGAGCATCCCGATCTTGCGCGCGCGCCGCGTGGCCAAGCTGTAGTCGACTGCCTTCAAGCCGATCGGCGTTTCTACCACGGCCTCCGGATAGCGCTCTTCGACCTCTTGCGCGAGCAGACCGATGTGCGGGACGGGCGAGCCCTTGTAGTTGAAGCCGTAGATCGTCTGATCGTCGAAGGTCGTGCCCACCGGCTCGATGTTCTCTTTCGCGCGCTCGTCGGAGATGCCTGCGGTGCCGAACGATGGCATCATGCTTCCACCGAAGTTCGGCATCCCTGTCATGCCACCGAACCCGCTCAAAGCCATTGCCGGATTGCCGGTCATCAAGCCGGCCGCGCCCATGCCAACACCGAGCGCCGTTGTCCACGGGTTGAAAGCTGGCGTCTTCGTGCTCGTCTCGGTCCCTTGCGACTGGCTGCCCATCGCGGCGATCGGACCGACGCCCTGTTGAAGCATCCCGAGATTTTGGTAGGGCTGCCCATAGATCATGTTCTCGACGCCGTATCGCGCCTGCCCCGGCTGCATCAACATGCCGGGGACCGCGCCGGCCACGCCCATGCCAGACAACCTGTTGCCGATGTCCATTTGATTCATGTTCGCTAGGCCTGTCGCCGTCGCGCCGCCGGCGCCGAACTGCCCTTGTATCGCCTGTGCCTGTGCCGCGAGATTCTTGTTGTACTGATCCATCAGGACCGGGGCTTGCCCTTGCGAGATGCCGCGCCCGAGCGCCTGCAGCTCTCCGGGCGAACCGGTGCGCCCCGCCGCGGCCCACTTCCCGCGAATTGAGTTGGTGATGTCACCTCGCATCGTATCGAGCGCACCCGTGATCGCCGGATTCGAATACGGGTTGACGAAGTCTGGCGAGAGCATCGGCGCGTAGCTCTGGCGCAGCGAATCATAGGCGCCGGTCAACATCGGCGCATTCGCGTTCGCACCGCCACCACTGAAGAGGTTCTCCGCAAGCCCCGTCGCTTGTCCGCCGAAGTTCGGAATATTGCCAGCCGCTGAACGCAATTCTCCGAGCGCGCCTGCTTGTCCGCCGGTGACATCCGTGTTCATCCCACCATAACGCCGCAGGATGTCCATAAGCATCGGCTGCGCCGGGGCCCATGGGGACGTCGATTGCGCCGTCTGTTTCTCGGTCTTTTCAGGGGTGCCGCCGGGCATCTTCAGAGCCTCCGCTCGATCGCGATCCAAGGCTGTCGGTAGCCGTAGCGCCGGAAGAATCTGGCCCAGCCCGGGCGACCCATCATCCGGAATATACTGCAACCCTCTGCTTTTGCATAATCTTCAAGATCGCGGATGAATCCGATCCACCGCATCAAGTCGCGACCGCCGCATGATGTGATCACGCACATCTTGCCGACGCTTACGGTCACGAGCCTCGTTGTCGCCGCCGCAATGATTTCCGACGACAGTTCGTCGACCACGACCCACAAGAGCGATCGCATGTTGACAAGGTCTTCGTGTATGTCGTCGGCGGTTTCATCGCCGATCCCGGTCGCGAACGCAGCTCTGATCATCGGCTCAATAATGCGCCAGACGCCCTCGACCTGCATTGGGGCCGCGCACAGCAGGACGCAACCATTCATGCGAGAAACGTTGACGTGTGCTGGGGCGTTCATCCGAGTGCGATCCAAAAGAAAGCCATGTCTGTGTCCGCGTCGGAAGCGTGCGTGATGGTAAATTGGCCACGCAAGACGTTAGCCTGCAGGATATACGTCGTCGCCACTACTGCGGCAGCATTCGCGGTTTTTGGGAACATCACAATCGACGAATCGAGGCCGCAGTTCACCGCCGTGACCACCGTAGTCGTCTGATTCGCCCGCAACGTCACCGAGCCGACGGCGTTCGATCGCCCCTCGAAGAGGCTGCGGATCGCGTCTACGAGCACTTGCAGATTGCGTTCACCGCGTGGTGGTGCGCGCCCGGCCATCTATTTCCTCCCCGACACTTTCGCCACCGGTTGAATGCCAGTTGCATATGTCCACACGTCGCCGGCTGGAATGCGCAATCGACCACGGCCATATTTCGTGTCGATCATCTGCGGGCAAAAGCCTTCCCGGTTGAGCGCCCGTTCCGTCGTGTATGTGACCGTCGTCGTCTGCGGCGTTGCTCGCCGGCCGACCGAGCACATCGCGCCTGGGGCATCAGTTAGCGGGATCAAGCCCATGATCTTCATGCGCCCAGCAAGATCACCCTGCTCCGGAGTGTCGAGGATTGCTTCGAGCGCGTCACCGTCGAAGAAGCCGAGCTTGTGATCACTGCTGAAAGCCGCGAGTTGCGAGAGTGCCGCTGTCGAGATCGAATCGAGCGAGAAAGGAAGCTGATCGAGTGATCCGCCGATCGAGCCGCCGCTGGTATAGCTGCCGACAAACGTCGATCCGATCAGGTCGACATGGGTAGGATCGATGATGGTGAAGCGCCACGTGCCGTTGGCCGCAGCAGTCAAGCCGCCCGCGCCAATCAGCCCGTACACCGTCAACGTGTTCTCGATGTTGAGATCGGTATTCGACGGCGGCGTGCCAGCCGTCAAGGCGCTGATCGTGAGCCGGATCGCGCCAGAGCCGTTGTTCGCCGCGTTGCTGATCGTGATGATGCCGGGCGCGATCGAATCGAGCGCTTCAAGCGTGAGGCCAGGACGCGCGAGCGCCGCGAGGTATTCACCCGATTGCCTGATCGTCGTCCACCGTCCTGCGCGATCGATCGACCAATCGTAGCAAAGGATCGTGTCCCAAAGACCGCCATCTCCGGCGATCGACTTGTAGGCCCAATAGACACGCGTCGATGTAGGGTCGGTCGCCCCCTGGAATAGTTGCAAGTTCGCCTTGTCGATGTCAGCGAAGAACGTCCGATCGATGCGCTCCTTGGCGATCGGAACCGGGTAGCCGCCCGGGTCTATTTTCTTGAAGCCCTGCGGCGAGCAGAAGAATGTGCGATCGCCGGCATTGATCACGGAGTATTTGCCGAAGAGTCCGTCCTGCGTCGAAATGCGCACGATATCGAATACCGTAGGTGACCCAGGATTGAACACCATGCTCCGGATCGAGGCTTCTTGCAGGATGATGCCGTACTGGTCGCCGCCGGTGACCGCGAGCGCAAGACCGCCGTCGGGCAGGTCCTGGAAGTCGGATAGTCCGGTTCCTGCGGTCCATACCGTAGGGTCATCGATGTCCGACCAATGCACGCGGAAGGGGTTCGACAAGAGACCGATCAGCACCACGAATCGGTTGACGATCGCGACCGAGCGCGCCTGCGGTGGCGAGCCGGCGAGGTTCGCAAATTCCGTCGAGCTGCCGAGAATGAAGCTCTGCGGAATGACGTTGGCCTGTACCGCGATCACGCGCGTGTTGAATTGCGCGAATTGCCAATTGTCTCCGCCGGATAGACCGGCATAGCCACCGCCGCCAGAGCCACCGAGTGACACGTCAGTCCACGAAAAATCGGTGTTGTTGAGACTGTACAGGCGCGTCGATGTGCCTGCGAAGATCGTCACCGAGCCGTCGGTGTTGCGCGCAAAGAAGAACCCGCGGCATGCGCTCGCGAGTGCCAGCGTGAAGGCTACCAGAGCGAAGAATGGTCCGTAGCCGTTGCCTTGCGGCACGACGTTTTGAATCGTCGCCGAGACATCCGACTTCGGCGAAGCGATGTCCGGCGCCAATTGCCCGAATGGGATGATCTCTGCCATGTCACAGGTTCATCGCCTTGATGATGCCGCCGGTGCTCGTGACGAGATTCGCCTCGCCCTTCAGCTCTCGATACGCAAGGTACGCTTGCCCGGGCCGCTGCCCAGGATCAGGAATCTCCGGCGAGTTCATCGCTATCTCGTCTTGGTCGTACGTGAAATTGACGGCGAGTTGATATTTGGTCCGCGCGCGGATCAGGCGTTCGCCATCCGTCATCCACCTGTTGCCCGCCGTGCTATCGGCCGCTGGCGCCGGGATCAGCACGTGCGCGCCCATGCGCATCGGATAGATCGCCGCTGGCACAGGATAGAGCCTGATCTGCTCGTTGTAGAAGGCGAACCCTTCCGGCGTGCCTGACTGAATCGGGTCTTGCGATAGCAGCTCGATCTCGTCGGGCGTGTATTGGTGCAGGTTCGTCGGTATCCCACCAATGAAGGCGACGAGATAATCGATGAAGAAGTGGCTCGCAATCGCTGGGTTGTCAGACGACGTATAGAACTCCTGCCCGACTACCGTGTTCCACGTGACGTCGCGCGTCTCCGAAAACCGGAAGCGTTCCTTCTGATAGATCGTGATGGCGTCCGTGATCGCGGCGGCGATCTGGGTCGTCAGATCGTCGCGCGCGATCT
>ERZ1292642.1709-Hain-H14-01um-R1-1709-length-10137-cov-5_pt1 | contig 10137 bp, 13 predicted proteins | sample MGYA00564403_ERZ1292642 | MGnify/ENA primary metagenome ERZ1292642 (study PRJEB36523, sample SAMEA6512643) | groundwater metagenome | collected 2019-01-09 | study: AquaDiva: Metagenomics assemblies of 32 groundwater samples | reverse complement strand
CGGGCACGGTGCTTTACTCCGAGTGGGTGTTCGCGACAGACGTGGGCCACACCATTTTCCTGGACGTGCCGTTTGCGACAGGATTGTATGTCGGGTACGACGCTACCTTGAGTAGCGTGCAAGTTCAAATTTCCTATCGCTGAACAGTCACACAAGGGTTAACTGGGCTTCTGCTTTCTGCGGCAAACCCAACGCCTGCCTTACATGAGGGGAACGGTAATCGGTGGAGCGTCCTCCCTTCTCCGAATTACACTTGGAACACAAAGGCTGCCAGTTAGACAACCAGTTTGAGCTGCCGTCCTTACTGAACGGGATTACGTGGTCCACGGTCAATGGCCCTGCCGTGCCGCAACAGACACACCGGTTGCTACAAAGATCGCGAAGCAACTTCCATTCTGCATGAGTGACGGCCCCAGGGATTCCAAGCTTGCGCGCCCGACGATTATGAGAAACAACCTGTCTTCTCTCACGACTGTATTCGGGATCGACAGTATGCTCAATCACGTTGCGTCCCACCGAGAAGTGCCTGGCTAGTGTCGCGACGGACTCTCCTGAAAGAAACCGTTGCACAACGTCCTCGCTTTGAGAAGGAGACAACTGTCGGCGGCTTCTACCACCAGAAGGCGTCGTGACTGCTTCTTCTGTGGGCCACCGACTTCGGATACGAGCAGCGAGTGTCGCCGCCGTAACCTTACACCGCGGGTCCCGTGCCCATTGCGCAACAGACCGTGTTTCGCCGTTCCATGTGACTTTGATGTTGGTGCGTGTATTGTTCGCCTGCTGAAGCTTCGTAGCCCAGCAACAATTAGACGGCGTGTAATGTGAATCGTTATCCAAGCGTTCCAAACTCCTGGTTTCATCATAACCGTTTTTCAAAGACCAATCGCGAAACCTCGCATAATCAAGCCATTCATCGCATACCCGAATACCTCGCCCTCCGTAATCGTGGTAGGCTTGATTCTGGCTGTTGTAACACCTGCTTTTCATCGAGCCCCAAATCGCGTGAAGTTTCCTGGGAAGGCGCCCATGTGTCTTGGTAAAAGGATGTTCCGGTCGGTCTCTTAGGCATTGCGCGCACCCCTGACTGGTCCCTTTGCGTAAGCTGTAGGATGCGACTTCAGCCCTTGCGCCACAAACACACTCTACAAGACAGTAATACCTAAAACCGCCCTTCGGATCTTCCTTTCTTATGTTTGGCTGAAGGACAGTCCACCGTGAGAAACGCTCGCCTTGCACCATAACACACCTTCGTGGAGCACATGCCTTGCAGCCGCCCGTCTTGTTCGCCAGGAGCAGGTTGACTGAGACTTCGCTCTCCTTTCCACAGTCACACCGCACTTTGCAGAAACTGCTGCGTCTCCCCGAACCGTGGGTTTTAAGAAAGCACTCGGAAATCACGATCCACCGGCCGTATCGATTCCCGATTAAGGTCTGACTGTGCGGAGGTCTTCCTGGCGTGGTAGAATGAAGGCGCATCGGAGGTCCCTTTCCTCTGGTGCGAAGGCCAGTTCCGTCGTTGCAAGCGGCGGGCTGGCCGTTTCTGTGCTGCTTAATTCTATCACATAAGCATTCGTAAGTCAGGCACAAATACCCTTTTGTATCCTGTATAATCTCCCTCGCAGAGAATCCCCGTTGAGTGTCGCCACGACGCGGTGCTTGCGGAAAGCACGGAGGCCCGCCAAATGGCACACGCCAGGACAGTGAGCTTTAGCCCATTGAGAGAAGGAAGCAAGCATGACAGCCGGGGCAGGAACCACCGATTGGATACCGATTATCAACGCCGTGTTCGCGGGGCTGGCGTCGCTGTTGCTCATCTGGGTTGGGCGCAAAGTGGTGACGTTGGACGTGAAGGCGAACACGTTGGACGCGAAGGCGGACGCGTTGGACGCGAAGGCGGACGCGGCGGCTACCCTGGGGACGAAGAACGCCGAGAAGTTGTCCGGGCTGAAGGAGAAGGCGACGGAGATGGCGGCGGAGCACCGAGGGCAGATGTCCGTGCTGCAGGAGCAGGGCAACGGCAACCGCACGGAGATGCTGAACCGGCTGGTGGAGGCGAACGAGAAGATCGCCACCCTGGAGGCCCGGCTTGGCGAGGTGACGGCACTGCTGACGAAGATGGCCGAGGAGAAGGCGATCGCGGACAAGGCGATCGCGGACAAGGCGATCGCGGACAAGGCGATCGCCGATAAGGCGATCGAGATTGCAGCCAGGGCGCTTGAGGAGAAGGCGATCGCCGCCAGGGCGCTTGAGGAGAAGGCGCTTGCGGACAGGGCGCGGGAACAGGCGACGGTAACAGCGGCGAAGGTCGCGGAGACGATGGCGGTGCCGGTGGCGGTGCCGGAGACGCCACTGCAGACAGCGGAGGAAAAGAAGAACCATTGAGAAAGCGACTGCTGGCGGGTATCGTCCTGCAGGTGTGCCTGGCCGCGCCTGCGGCGGCGCAGGGTGCGGGTGCGGAGGCGTGCCTGTCGCTGGTGAACCAGGAGCGGGCAAAGGTGGGACTGGCGCCTCTCGCCTCGGACGCGCGCCTGGTCGCCGCGGCGCAGGGGTATGCGGAGCTGCTGAACCAGGGGATCCCGTTCTCGCACCGGGGACCGGACGGCTCGACGCCGCTGTCGCGGATGAACGCCGCCGGGGTGAACTGGAGCAACGCGACGGCGATGGGCGAGAACATCGCCCGCGGGTTTCTGTCCGCGGAATCGGTGATGGCGGCGTGGATGAACTCCCCCGGTCACCGCGCCGCCATTCTGGAGCCTCGCTTCACCCACGTCGGCATCGGCGTCGCCGGGACCTCCTGGGTCCAGGACTTCGCGGGACTGACAGGTGCGCCACCCTCCGGGCCGGGAGCCGGCGCCCAGGGGGCACCCCCGCCGGGAGCCATCCCTCCACCGGTGCGGATCGACGCGCTGACGCCACCGGTGGCAGCACCAGGACAGTTGGTCTGGGTGGACGGCGCGGGCTTCGGGTTCGCGCCGGGCGCGGTCGGTATCCACCCCGGCGTGCTCGCGCCCGTGCTGGTGTGGACACCTACGCGCATCCTGGCAATCGTCCCGTTCGGCGCGCAGTCGGGCCCGCTCCTCGTCGTGCGACCCGATCGGGCGTGGGCGTTCCTCTCGATCGGCGTCGTCCCTCCCACGGCTCACGCACCCCCCGCGCCAGCCAGCGGAGGCGCCAGCACCCCTGGTGTACGCCGGCCGTGACGGTGCCGACCGAGGAATGGATCCTCCACGGGATGCTGCACGTCCTCCTGTGCGATTGGGCCTGCCCGCCGTGTTCACTGGAGGAACGGGCGCAGGAGCGGGTCATCGACGCCCTGGTCGGGATTCTCCTTCCCCGCCCGTCCCACCCGCTTCCCTAAACTCTCCCTCCGGTCGTGTATCCCCCTTCTTGCCCCCTGCGGAGAATCCAGGGCGAAGCCGCCCGTCAATAGGGAAAGAGAACGCCAAATGGTCGCCACACACCCTCATACGTTACGCGAAGAAGTCGCGGCCCTGTGGGACAATTACGCCTCTTCCTGTTTGGCTGCCAAAGCTGAACCCTGGCCCACGAGAGGTGCCGCGGCGCAGGCCCTCAAGGAGCGGATCGCGAAGGCTTTGGGCGGAGGGCTGACAGCCAGTTCGATTCACCTCCATGAGGGGGGCCATTACTCCGTCGGCAACGACCCGCAGCGGTATGACGGGCAGACCGGCAAGCCGGTCTATCCGGGTCGCCTGGACGCCTACCTGGTAAAGTTAGCCGAAGCGCTCAAGCGGCCCATCAGCGAAATTACACTTTGGACCGATGGTACTTTCCAACTTGCTGGAGACCCGACCCGCTACTCCCCCACCACGGGAAAGCCCGCCACCGACAAGGAAAAAGACCCGCAGGCGATCTCTTTCCCGGAGCTGGCGAAGCTGATCGCGAACGGCTGGAAGGCAGATCCTGCCGCGGTAGTTTTCTACGACGACGGTTCGTTCGGAATCCTGGGTCTCCCGCACCGCTACTCCATTTCGACCGGAAACGCCGCCGGAAACGCACCCCCCGACCAGGGACAGCCGGCAGGAGGGACGGGCGGGAGCACCGGTGGAGGGACCGGTGCAGGGACCGGTGCAGGGGCCCCCGCACCGACCGGGCCGAAGGAGCTGACGGGCGGCCTGGCCGACAAGAAGCGCGCGGAGCTCGCCGCGGCGTATGGGGGGAGTGCGACCGATTACCACCTGTTCGAGGACGGCACCTTTCGCTTCCGGGACAACCCGCAGCGCTACCGGGTGCAGGACGCGGAGCCGATCTACCCGTCCAACCTGGAAGCGGTGCGGGTCCAGATCGCGCAGGCTGCGAAGGTCGATCCCGCGGCGGTCGTATTCTTCTCCGACCACACATTTTCCGTTGGCGGCAAAGAACGCTACGCCCTGGACACATGGCAGCCGGTCGCGGCGCCTTCCGCGGCGGCGGTGCCGATCGAACAGCGCCGGCAGCAGTTGGTGCAGGCCTATGGGCTCAAACCTGAAGAGATCGTGTTCTTCGATGACGGCTCGTTCGCGGTGAAAGGCGATCCGACGCGCTACGACCTTTCGACCGGTGCGGCGGTCGGCTACGCGCCGGGGGCCGCGCCGTCACCGGGGGGTGCCGCCCCGCCAGCGGGCACCGGCACGCAGCCGGGCACGCAGCCGCCCAGCGGGACGAACGCGGGCACGGGCACGCCGCCACCCGCGGGAACCGGAGCCGGCACGCCGCCCGCGGGAAGCGGGGGGACCGCGCCACCAGAGACACCGCCCGCACCGCCGCCGCCGGAAGACCCGGCGTATGCAGGCGGTCCCTACACCGCCTGGGGACCGTTCGGGATGGTGCCGGGGGTGACGCGGGAAGGGATGTCGGTGCCGCCGGGGCTGACCCCGGCCGACCTGGCGCTCTTGCAGTCCTACGGCGCGAAACTGGTCGGAGAGGAAGGGTATGTGCTGATCGGGGGGCAGCTCCTGGTCGATCCGAACGACCTGCCGACGCCGGACCAGGTGATGAAGGCGGGGTTCGACGGCTACTTTGCGAAGACACCCGAAGAGATGGAGAACCCGGCGCTGTGGGAAAAACTGTCGCCGCTGGAGAAGCTCTTGCGCTGGCAGGGGTTGACGGAGCCGGAGGAGAGTGCGGCGCGGGTAAGCGTAGACGAGTTGAAGGCGCGCTGGCAACGCGAATTGTCGGCGCAGTTCGGGGGGCGAAATGTCACCCTTTACGGCACGTCGTCGGGAAGTATCCTGGGTTTTGGCGTCGAGGGAGACGACAACCTGTACTTCCTCGACATTGACCCGAAGACCGGTCGCGCAGGCGGCGTGGAATCCGGTCAAAAGAAGCCGGGCGCAGGCTATGTCATTCCCGCCCCGACCTCGGGCGCGGAAGGGATAACGCCCAGTGGAGGGCGTTCCGGGGCGGATACCCCGGATCCCGCGAAAGAGGTCACCGCCATCCGCCACGACCCCCGTTGGGGTGTCGTCTACCTCTACAGCGACGGCACGACCTCGGCTCCCACGATCCGTCTGGTCAAACGTCCGATGGCAGGAACGTCCACTGACACAGGCGGAACCGGCACGCCTTCGGGCACGGGCGGTTTTGTCGGTGGAGGGGGCGGTGGCCTACCCGGCGTAACCGGCTCAGGCGGCAGCGCGGGGGGCGGCTTTGTTCCCGGTAGCGGCGGCGGGTTAGGTGGCACCGTAGGCACAGGTGGCACCACACCGACCGGGCCGACCACACCGACCGGGCCGACCACGCCGCCGCCAACGACAGCGCCGAAGTGCGGGCCAGGGAAACCGTGTCCGAAGGGGATGCACTGCGAGAACGGCACGTGCGTGCCTGATAAGAAGACCTTCGGCCGCGCATCCCCGCCCCCGGAGGAAGACGCGCAGGCAATGAGCGCGGGAGGAGACGGCGCGCCGCTGGGGTACGTGTCGGGCGGTTTTGGCGGCACGCGTCCCGTTTACCGGTACGAAGACTTCCCCGCGGCTTACCGGTACGAAGACTCCCCGGCGATGCCACCGCCGCCGCCAGTCGCGGGACTGCCACCGCTGCCGGAAGGGGATGCCCCGCCGAAGCGAGTCATCACCCACGTCGGGGGGCAGCGGATACGCAGTTACGACGAATGGGGCAACCCCATTCCCTAAGAAGGAGAAGCGGAATGTATGGACCTGTGCCCAGGATCGACAGGAGAAGGGCTTACGGGCGGGGCTTTCGACCCGGGCCGGCGATGGCGACGAAGGCCGATTACTTCACGGAGCCGTTCTACACGTACGACTTCGGTCGCGACAGCCAGGGAGGCTGGAGCCCCCACTTCGGCGTCTATGTCGAACAGGGGTTCCCCCTGCACGGAAAGATGACGCACCGGTGGTATGATGCGGCGACCGGGGTACCGGTGGAATGGGACCCCGCAATCCAGGACCGGAACACCTGGGGGTGGCGGCCGGGAGAGGCCCCGGAGTGGATGAACACCCCGGACGTGTGGAAGCGCTTTGGGCTGAACCCCAAAGCGTACGGCAAGGACAAGGAGGAGACCTTCTGGGGTCCGGCGGGGACCTACTGGGGCGAGGTCCCCAAGGTCAGTCCGAAGCAGCAGGATTACTGGTATCACATCGGCGAAGAGGACCTGTCCCGGCGTGTCAAGGGCTCACCGCTGGCTGCCGGCGGACCGTTCGAGAACTGGTCCTGGGTGGACTGGACCCGGCTTGACCCGGCGCTGACGGCGTGGGGTCTCACCGACAAGAGTTTCTTCCCCGGCTACCCTGAGAAGTATACGGGTGACCCGAAGGTTCGGCAGCAGTCCGCGGGCGGCAACCCGGGGTACGCCGTGCCCCCGCCCCCGCCCACGCACCGACGCCGGGGGTATAACCCACCGCTCGGTGTCGTTTCCGGCGGCAGGCGACCGAACCTCGGAGACGGCGGGGGCGGTACGGGCGGGATCGGACGCGTGATCGGCAAGAAGTCATGGCACCCCGCGTATGCCGCCGCCGCGCACCAGCAGCAGGCGGAGGCGCACGCGGCAGCCGCGCGGGCGCACCATGCGGCGGCGGTCAAGGCGGCGTGGGCGGCGGAAGCGCCGCGGGGCTGGCGGGGATGGTAGTGCGGGCGGCGATTTACGCCGCCCCCCCCGCCCGGGCGGCCGCGCTCGCGGATCAGCCGCCGTCCAGGTGCTTCAGCCCTGGGAGGAATGCGCCCCCATATCTTGTTGATAGCCGCACCGGTAGCAGAACCAGCGCTTTTCGGCCACCCGCGGGTTGGCAGTCAACGTCCAGGTCGGCAGACGCCAGGCACCACAGGAACACCGCGACGACAGTACCGTGTTCCAGTGTGCGAAGGTGTCGTCCGGGAGCACCTTGCCGGGCTCGGGCGGCACCGGTGCGACAGGCGGCACTTCATCGGGGACGCGAACGCGGACAGCTTCCCGAGTGCGGCAGGCAATCTCCTCCCGGACGCGCGCAAGGTGTACGGCACGCGCAGCCTCGGAGTCGTACGGCATCCTCAACGGCCCTCCCGGTGCCGTTCGGTAGCGTGCAGAGTCGCCCGCCACAGGGGGTCGGGATCGATCTTGTGTTGAATGAGCAAGCGCCGATAGAAGTCCGTCCTGTGCTGCTCCCAGGCGACCTCCCCCCGTGCAGCGTTACGAACGATGAGACGTTCCGTACCCAAACCGGCGGCAAGCAGCGTCACACCGATGCTATAGGCGAGCAAGAGCACCCGTGCAACACAAAGACACAGGCGCCGGCGACGCAAAGCCGTCTCCAGACGGACAGCCTGGACCGCCGCGCGCCGCGCTTCGGCCTGAACCTGCTCGAATGCCGCAGCATCGCCCAACACCTCTTTGCGTGCATCGAAATCGGTCTTACGCATCACTTCTCCTCCTTTGGCTCCCGTCCCATCTCGATGTCCAGGATGTCTCTCTCCGCGAGCCCGAGCCGCGCCGCCTCGGCGCGCAGGGACAGGCCCCGGTTCAGGCGGTCCGCCCGTCGCGCCTTGCCCGCGTCGATCCGCGCGGCATGGGCCGTCGTGATGGTCCCTTCCCCCTGGCAGGTACCGCAGACGATGTGGCGAAACTCCCGATGGGAGCTTCCGTCCGCCGCGACGAGGCGGCAATCCAGCACGGCAGTCCTCGTCCCCCGGCAGTGCGGGCAGGGCAGGCGATCCGCCATGGGGGTCGGCGCCACGCTCATGGGGAGTTTCTCTTTCTGCCGCCGGCGACCGACGGCACGGGCACACTCCCGGCACGCCGAGGCCGCCGGCTTGCCGGGAGCGTAGAAGAGGCGCCCGGTGGGCACACCGCACTCCGCCTGGGGGGCGAAGGCGTGCGTCACGTCGTCGCGGACGGAATGGACGGGCACCAGATGGACCGTGCCGCCCTTGTCGGTGAGTTTCTCCCAGGTGCCGTTCATGGGGTCTCCTTTGGCGGATAGGGGATGCTAAGGTCCCTCGCCTTGATCTTCCCGAAGCGCTGCCGATCCGGGTGGTGCCACACCACCCCTTCCATCGGGTGCTCCTCCAGGAAGGCGCGGATCCCGTTAAAGGTGCGAGGGAATTCGGGAAGGATCTCTGGAAACAGCGAGAAGGCGTAGAGCCGCGGCATTGCAGATTCGCGCCCGCCCTGGATCTTGGGGCCCAGCGCCTCGCACGGCCATTGTCCGTCGGGCCACTGCGCCGTGTCCGTCACGTCCAGGGCGGCGAAGAGATGACGGTCGGCGGGGTCGTCGCGGGACGCGGACACATAGGACGGCTCCGCGCCCGCGAGTTTTGCCTCGCGGGTCGGGTTGCGCCGCTTCCAGAAGGCGACGACGACACCGCCCGCCACATCGACGCGCACGTTCGTCCCATCGAGTTTGCGCGTGGGATGGCCCTCCCCGGCAAAGACCCACGCCGCACCCGGGTGGGGCTCCGGGGTGACGCGGGACATGTTCGTTGGGTCCCGTTGGAAGATCGTCGGTACTTTATCCACTGGTCTCCTACTCCATTCTTGCTAACTTGAAACGAATGGGACGGGAACGCCACACAGACGCACGATCCAGCAGATCACGGCGACGGGAAGCGCAAACTGCCCCAGGAAGGCACCCGCGATCATGTCCGCATACCAGGGTATCTCTTTGCCGAAGACGCTAAAAAGCGCGTAATCGAAACAAAGCGTGCCAATGGTCAGGTTGAACGCCAACAACAGCGCACAACCGCCTAACTTGCCCATACTCCGACTCCTTTCCGTTGCTAAATCGTATACCAGTGAACGATCCTGTCCGCCAGCCGCCTCGCCCACCGGGAGGCATCACAGCGGCGCGCAAAGCCGCGCGGGTGCCACTTGTCGTCAAGCAGGACGTGGTAGGGCCGGTCGTAGGCGCCAGGCAGGTGGGCGAACTTCTCGGGCGGCTGATCGAAGATTTCCGCCTTGTGGAAACGTGTCAGCGTCATGGCTTCGATAGCCACCCCGCGAGGTGCGCTGCCAGGCAGTGGCCGGCGCGGGCGAGTGTTTCCACGGCGAGGACGCCGACCCAGACGAAGAAGACCCAGCGGAAGAAGCGGTGGAAGTCCACGTCCGCCTCCCTCTGCTCGTCCTCCAAAGCCGCGTCGGGCCAGGTCCAGGTGCCCTGGTCCGCGCCGCAGGGGCACTCGCAGTCCACGTCCTCGTCGTCCGCGACCGGCGGCGTCTCCGCCAGGTCGGCGCGGCGGGGCTCACCGCGGTAACATTCCAGGTCCTTCAGGTCGTAGTCGCGCGTCATGAGGTCGCCTCCGGTCCCCAAGCGGCGCTGTAGTCCCCCGCGACATACACGCCGGGGGTAAAGGTGCCAACGGCGAGAAGGATCTCCAGCGCGGTCGCGACTTCGCGGTGCAGCCGCCAGGCCAGCGCCTCTTCTTCTGGCGAGAGTTCGACTCTGTCCCTCGGGTCGCGCAGCCCCAGGATCGTGAGCACGTCGCGCGCGCGGTCGCTATTGCCGTACGGCCGCTTCGGGTCGATCTCCGGATTGCCATACTCGCCGCCCGACCAGCGGATGGAAAGTTGCCGGATGAGAGCCAGGTGCTGTTCTGTGACCGTGAATCGTTTCATCATGTGGCGTCTATGGGGCGGAAACCGCGCCGTTTCAACGGCATCGGAGGAGCCCCATTCCTTTCATCTTTGCACAAAAGGAGGAGGAAAGAGCCTCC
>ERZ1292642.1708-Hain-H14-01um-R1-1708-length-10144-cov-5_pt1 | contig 10144 bp, 3 predicted proteins | sample MGYA00564403_ERZ1292642 | MGnify/ENA primary metagenome ERZ1292642 (study PRJEB36523, sample SAMEA6512643) | groundwater metagenome | collected 2019-01-09 | study: AquaDiva: Metagenomics assemblies of 32 groundwater samples | reverse complement strand
ATGTTGATGACAACAGCGGCACCTACGCGCTGATCGCAGCCAACACACTGCGCCTCGTAGACTCCAGTGCCACCTCGACGACCTACACTGGCACGACCATCACCAATCCTCAGTTGACTATATGGGGCATCTCCCATGTGGGCAAGTACGCGGCCACGGACGACGGTGGCCACGTTACCCACATCGACGCCTACAAGCGCGAAGCAGAGGGACGTCTAGTTTGTGGGTTAGGTGGCAACCTGTATGCAGCTCGCACGCGTGCAGAGGCAGGTACCACCTACTCCATGCCACAGCTCACCATTGATCTCGACTGCCGTCTGGCCAGCAGCGTGTCTCTGGCGCCACTGTTTCAGGTCACAGGATCAACGATCTCGCGTACGCGCGGTATCATCACAGGGGACGACGTCACCAATGGCTATGCTTTGGTTACTGGTGCTGCTTATGTCAGTAGTGGCGTGGTGGACTACACTCTGTCTCTGGTTGCTAAGGTCGGTACGCTTACGCTTGCCTCGCAGATCGCCACCTCGGACTACCTCACCGTCACCGGCATGTCCAACACCGTCCACACAGGATCTTGGGCTGTGCTCTCGGTGCCTGCTCAAGATACTAGTAGCGTCACGGTCCGAGTCACGAACGCGTCGATAGTCAGTACCGACTACGATGAGACTGGTGCTGCTGGTGGCGCCAACGTCTACACCGACAACGTGCCAACTACCACGTCCACCAACTACATACCTGGTGACGTGCTCCTCTCTGACTCCATCGATACCGCTCTCACGCTTGCTGTTACATCCGTCGTGACCACGGTGGTCACTGTGAGCGGCGTTACAGCGCAGGTTGACCTGGCCTCTGGTGTCACACTGTTCGCGGCCAGGACAGCCTATGTCCAGCCGCTTAAGAACACGGCGTCTACAGCCAGCGTGTCGTCACTGGTGAAGGGTGACATGCTCACCATCGCCGATCTAGATCGCCAACCACGCGTAGTCAGTCTTAACCCATATCACGATATGGCCTGTACGTATGCTGTGAGTGCTGGCGTAGCGACTGTGACGGTAGGGGTTGCAGCGATAGTGTCTGCTGTAAGCACTGGGGCCGACACGTTCACTGCTGCTGGCCACGGTCTTAGCACCGATGACCCCATCCACCTATCGTCCACCATCACCTTGCCAGCTGGTTTGAGGGCAGATTGCGTCTACTTCGCCAAGGTGTCTAGTGGCTCAGTGTTCCAGATCACGCCTACAGAGGGTGGCGCGGTAATCGATCTGACGACTGCTGGCAGTGGTACCATCTCTGTCATCAGGGTGCACGGCCTCATGGCCGGCCAGCGCGCAACTCTCACACAAACTAGCGATCACCTCCTCGACGGTGTCGTGACAGTGCTGTCAGCATCCACGGCGTACACATTCACGGTGGATACTACGGCGACCACTGTGAGTGGCAGTGGTGTTCTGGTGGGTCGCACGGTGGAGTTTGACGAGAGCATCACCCTGACCGACGACCTCGCGTCACCAAGTACAGTGACCGTCACCGATCGCTGGATTCCTATCGAGGCCCCTACCGCGACTGGCGACCTCCCCAAGAAGGCGTACACCTCCTACTTCGACGATACCGACACGACGCTACGCAGTACCATCGCTGCTGGCGACATGTACTTCCTGAACGGTACCGACGAGGTCATGAAGTTTGACGGCAGCTCGGTGTACCAGGCTGGTCTGTTCAGGTGGCAACCAATGGCTTTCGTCCAGCTGGACACTACCACTGGATCGCTAGTGCTCGATGGCATGAATGGCGCTGTCTCTGCTGTCACAGCCAACAAGTTCACCATTGGTCTAGGCGAAGGACTCCAGTTCAAGATTGGCGATCGTATCGTGCACAGTCAGGACTCTGCTGTGTACACGGTCCAATCTGTGGATGCAGTCAATACGGTCGCCAACTATGTCTACACGACCACGACTATCACTGGCAGTGGTAGCGGCACCATCAATCAGGTTAAGACCTACCATTACTACGCACGCCTTAATGCCATCGACGCCAACAACAACGTAGTGGCTAGCGCCGCCACTGGTTCGCGCGACATGGTTGTGGAACTAGCGGCTGCTGGTCAGTTCAAGTTGCGATTGGTGCCACCTCCAACCTGGGGTGTCTACGACTACGACCGTGTGGAAGTCCAACTGTATAGGACCAGAGCAGACACAGCTGCCCCGTTCTATCGTGTACGCTCAGCTCCCATCACGTTCTCCGCTGGCTACCCGTACCTCGATATATTCGATGGCACGACTGACGAAGTGCTCATCAACGCTGGCAACAACGACGCCTTGATGTCTGCCCTCATCCCTAACCAGGAGTTGGGGACAGCCTGGGATCAGCCACCACGCGCCAAGTACATCACGGCTGCTGTCAACCGTCTGGTACTGGGCCACCTGACTGACTACCAGCAGCTGGACCTGAGACTGCGCAAAGCGTCCACCTCGCCAGTCTTAGCAGCCAGCGACCTCAATACGCAGAAGTTCACTTTCCGCGCTGATAGTGCAGACACTGGTACTACCAACGACATGCTGACAAGGGCTGTCTATGAGTTCAGAAGCACTGGCCAGCTGACAGTCACGGGGATCACTGGTGTAGCCTCCACATCGTACACTGTGACTACGTCAGGCGTACATGGACTTGCTATCGGCAACTGGGTGTACCTGTTCTATGGAGCCACTGGTGTCATCAAAGACTTGCTGTACTCCGGATGGTGGCAGGTATCTACGGTTCCCAGCACTACAACGTTCACTGTCGCTTACAAGAACGCTGGCAATGGTGCCGCTGGGGCTGGAGCCTTCCCCAACAAGTGCGCCATAGCTACTGCGCTCACCAACATCCCAGTGTGGCTGGGTACTGACGGCAACTACAACCAGAAGTACGGTAACACCACAGGGTCGTACGAGGGAGTAGCGGCACTGCGCCTCACCAACGCCATCAATGCTTCGATGGTTGCCGTGGACAGAGCGGTATCTGGGTACAGTACCTTCGTCCCATGGCTGACAGCAGCTGGTGGTGGTGATTACGAGTTGGGCCAGATAGTCATACGCCAGCCCAAGTACAGCGCTACCACGATGGAAGTGCTCGTAGGGACTCTTGGTGCTGCCACCTATGAAGTCTACGTCAACAACACCAAGCGTATCGCTGCTGACCAGGTGAGTGCAACCTCACTGGTACTACCATCTCGTGTGGTCATCTCGTACGAGAACTATGCCGAAATCTTCGATGCTCCTTTCGCGGCCCAGTCCGACAGCGATAGCGTCATCGATGTCAACTCCGCTGACGGCGAAGAGATCACTGGACTAGTCCCATTCTTCGGGGCGTCAGCTTTCGGTGCCTCGCAGGTAGAGAGCCTGGTCGTTGTGTTCAAGACCAACTCTATCTACATCCTGGACATCGCAACGCGCCGGATTCAGAAGATCGACAGCCAGGGCCTGGGGTGTACAGCGCCGTACTCCATCGCGCCTACCTCCAATGGCATCATGTTCGCAAACCTAAGTGGCGTCTACCGCCTCAACCACAACTTGACAATCAACTACGTAGGCAAGTTTGTGGAGAGGTACTGGAAGGACACTGTCAATGCCAGCTACCTGTCTGTGGCTACTGGAACCAACTATGGTTTGGGTCGTCAGTATAAACTTAGTGTGCCTAGTGGTGATAGCCAAGTCAACGACGTGGCCCTGGTGTATGACCATACTCGCGAAGACGAGACGCAGACTATGGGCGTCATCCCTGTGGGTGCTTGGACGCGCTACACCAACCACGCCGCCACTGGCTGGGCCAACCTTGACGACGACAGCTACTTCGCCACCTCTGACGGTCAGGTCTACAAGGTCCGACGCGCCAACGACGCCAGTGACTTCCGTGACGACGCCTCTGCTATCGCGGCCACCATCGTTATGAAAGCGATGGACTGTGGACTGCCAGGTCTACGCAAAGTCTGTCGTGGTGTCGATGTCCATATGCGTATGGACAAGACCTCTGTTACTGCTACCGACATCAGCGCCGCTGTAGACCTAAAGACCTCCTATGAGAGTGCTGGTCGCCTACAGTGTACGCTTGGCCCCAAGAAGGTCATCAGCTTCTATATCTCTCTTCCGACCTCCCGCTTCGACTTCCTACAGCTTAAGTTCGTCAACAGCGTCAAGGACGAAAACTTCGTCCTGGCCGGTCTCGACCTCTACGTCGCGGCACTCGGCAAGGGCGGTATCCCAGACCGCGCTGACGTCAGCTAGACCAGCCTCCCCACCCTCTGGTAAGCTAGGCACACAATGACCCAAGTAACCAAGCGGGTCGGCGGCACCCTCGTGACGACCGACGATGCTAATGACCCCAAGCCGCTGGACCAGATGGCCCAGTTGGCTGGTGTGCCTGTGACACCAACGACTCCGGTCGGCGCTGCTGCTGTGGGCGCTAACCCAGACCAGGCGAAGATGGCGGCAACACCAGCTGCCAAAGGCCCAGTCATCGAGGAGGCGCTCAAACCAGCTGACGACCTCGCCACCGCCCAACGTACCCAGGCCCCCAAGCCGCCAGTAGCACCAGGCGCTCCCGAGCAGCAGGCAGCTGACAAGGCTGCCCAGCTCCAGTCGCTAGGGTCTCTGACCACCCGCGTCCAGGCCCTCATAAGTACCCAGGTATCGCAGCAGCAGGCAGCTACTACCTCACTCAACACAGCGAAGATGGCCACTGTGCCACCGGAGTCCCAGGCGACCTGGACTCAGCTGATGTCGGCTGTCGCCTCGAACCCTGCTGACCAGAAGGCCCTGGCTGCTGCCAGCAACTTCTACGTACAGAAGGGCATGGGCACTCTGGCGAGCTTCAATCCGCAGGAGTGGCTGGCCAGCGCCCGCGACAGTCTCGGTGCTCAGAAGGACGCCCAGGTCACTACACAGGGTACTCTTGCCGAGGTGGTCACTGACCCCACGGAGCAGGCCAACCTCAAGGCGGTCTTCGGTGACGCCTGGCAGACGATGACCCCAGCCCAGTTGGCACAGGGCGTCGAGGACAAGCGGCAGGCAGAGTACACTCGCATCCAGGGTATCAGAGCACAGCTTGCGACAGCCGAGGGTAGTCAGCGTACCGAGCTGCTACAGGAGTTGGACGCTGCTGGCCAAGCTGGCGTTGCCGGTGTGGACCAGCAGGTCGCTGACCTTTCCAAGCAGATCGCTGCTGGCGACACCGTCAAGGGGCTCAAGAAAGCCAACGGCGAAGACTACACCGTCGAGGAGCTGCTCAAAGACGGAGAGATAAGTAACCTCGTTAACCGGATGATGGACGATCCCACTGTGAGCGACCAGGTCGCCAAGAGTGGACCTCAGGGTGCGGCACTGGTGGAGTGGGTCAAAGCCAACGCCGCGTCACTGGGAGCGCTGACACAGAAGGCTGTAGAAACGCAAGGCCAGGTACGCACAGCTGACGCTCTCAAACAGCAGGCGGCGACGGTAGCTCCTGGAGTTGTACTTAGCTCCAAGCTGATGTCACTGATCTCTCCCAACTGGAATACCATCGGGGCGCAGGACAACATCACGACTGGGTTTTACCAGCTCCTGAAAGACCCCAACGTCAGCGCTACCGACAAGGTAACGATGGCGTCAGAGATTGAGAAGTTAGCCCAGACTGACCCAGACACGTACGATAAGCTCGCCAAACTTGATGCCGCCGGAGTGCAGACTGCTGCCAACTACGCCAAGCAAGTGGACGCTGACCCATCTGGTATGCTTAGTGCGCTGACCGGAGTACAGCAGGGTGGTGCAGGGTTCATCATGGACAAAGCTGCGCAGACGGCCATCACCAAGTACAGCGCTGTGGTCTCTGACTTCACGAAAGCCGGTGTCAGGTCTGACGTCATGTTGGACCCTGTACTTATCAAAGGTGTCCAGAGTGGTCAGATCACTGGTGCTAGCGCTGCTAGCCTAGCTGCTCACCCAGAGCGACTACAAGCCTACAAAGACTGGTCAGCGCACACTGCTGATGTCGATGCAGCATACAAGGCCAAAGACATCGGCAAGATGCTGGAGTTGGTTGCTGGTCCTGGAGTCACCGCCAAGAATGTACTGGACGAAGAAGCAGACCTTGTGCGCATGGCCAAGCTCGATCCAGGTGACAAGGATGTACAGGCACGACTAGCTTCGCTACGCTCGCTTGATCGCGACGGCAACGGCAAGCTTGACGACCACGATGCAGCCATGTGGTATAACGACAGTACCGGGTACACTGGTTATAACCCAGGCCAGACAACCATCTCTCTTGCTTCCATCATCCAGGGCGGTGCTCCAGTCACCACTGGTATCAAGGACAGGCTAGCTGCGACAGTCCCCGTCAAGCAGTCCGCGTACATGGACGCTATTTCTGGTATCCTGTCCGATGGGTACGTGACCTCTGACGAGATGATAAAGCTCGAAGACACTAACCCCAGTGTGGCCGCTCGCCTACGCGCTGAACCAGCTGACTGGCAGAAGGCCAACCATGTAGTCAGCGTTGCTGACGTTGATAGCAGTAGGTCTAAGACTCGCCTCAACGATGCTTACGGAGCAACCTCCAAGCTGATCTCTGGGCACGCTGTCGCCGATGGCACGCCAAGTCAAGACGCTATGACGGCTGTATCCAGCGGCAACTTCGACTCCATAGGTGGACTAGGCAAAGACCCTGGTCCAGCTATCGCCAAGGGTAACGCCCTCCTGACGCTCCTTAACCAGACGAAGACTGATGCCAGGACCAGCGAAGAGAAGCAGGCTACTCAGTACTACATCGACAAGTACCTAACGCCATACCTAGCGCGCTTGAATGGTGACGCCAAGAAGTCGTACCAGGCGGTCCTCGACAAAGACGCCGCAGCCAGAGTAGCAGCACAGCAGCAGTCGAACGCAGCAGCAAAAGCTGAACTCAACCCAGTAACAAGTACTGTTGGGCAATCCGTGAAGACTGTGGGCACGACACCAATCTCTGGCATCCAAGCCCTCAATCCGGTCACTGGCATCAAGGCTGGCTCCAATGCAGCAGCAAGCATCCTTGGCATTAAGAAGAGGTGGTAACAGTGTCACTCTACGACGAGCTGTCCAAGAAGCTGGCAGGTGGTGACGACGAGGATACCCCTCCAATCGTTGGCCAACAGCAGTCACTGGCAGCTACACTTCGCGCCAAGACTGGCAAAGTTGCGGCACCTGGAGCCACTCCTGTCGCCTCCAACCTGGGCGAGGAGGCAGCTCTAGGGCAAGCTTCCACAGCGATAGGCCAACAGCAGGCCCAGGGAGTCGTCCAGGCTGCTGGTGTACAGCAGGCTGCTCAGGACCAGGCTACCCAGCTGGCCACGCAGCAGGCGGGACTGGCGGCGCAGAGGCGTACTGGTCAAGCAGCCATCGCTACAGCTGGCACCCAGGCGTCTGAGGCCACCGCCTCGACCGAAGCCCTAGCCACCTCACAGCAGGACTTCAACGAGCAGCAGCACGCTGAGATCCTGGAGACCAGTGCCGACAAGCAGCTGCGCCAGCTAGCTGCTGACCGTGGAATGACGGTTTACAATATCTTCAGGGACGCTGACCGCGAGAACAAAGACCTGGCCTTTCGCAAAGACGCCTCGGACCTTGAGCACAAGGGGCGACTGCTGGCCCTCCGCGATAAGGACTACGTCGCCGAACTGAATCGAGTAGGCCAGGAGCGTGACCTCAAAGACAAACTCAACTTCCAGGATGAGCAGCAGCGCCTGGTACTTGGCGACCAGATGGACGCCCTCATCCAGGAGATTGGGTTCAAGGACATCCTCAACGCTGACCAGCGTACGTTCAACGAGAAGCTGGCTCGACTCGACAACCACACCATGCTCCAGATGGCCAACAGAGCGATCACAGACGACAACCGCCGCGAGACAGTCGCTGGCGTCAACCAAGTCGCGAAGTCTGGTATCCAAGCGTACGCTAAGTACGACTCCACGAGCGACGATGACAAGGCTCCAGTGCTGGACAACATGGAGAAGCAGTCACCAGAGGAGCTGACGCGTGGTGGCCAGAAGTCAGACACCATTGCTAACGATGACGCCAACGGGGTGATGGGCTAATGCCAACACTTGACCAACTCAGTGCCCTCGCCGAAGCGGTACCAGAGATCAACAACCGCGCTGCTAAGCAGGCTCAGGCACGCAATAGTGTGCAGGCACAGCAGCAAGCCAGTACTGCCAGCGGCGACTCCATCCGCAGTAGCGTGGGACTAGGCGGCGACGAGCGGGCTCGCGGTACTGTGGCTGGCGAGTCGTCGCTTCGTCTCGCCCAGGGTATGGCACCTGGTGCTGTCGCTGGCCAGGCCCAACCAGTACTACAAGCTGGCGCTGAGACGCAGCAGACCGAGGGTCAGATCGCAGGTACCGCTCTCCAGGCGACTGGCGCAGCTGGCCAAGCTGACCTCGCCGCACAGTCGCAGGCACAGCAATCCGAGCTGGCAGCACAGGACCAGGCCCAGAGACTCGCCGCATCTCGCAGTGATATCGTAATGCGCAAGAAGGTGACAGCGTCAGAGCAGGCATCAGCAGCGCGCCTCCAGTCGATGGGGATCGAGACGGACGCCAAGCTCCAGATCGCCACCATCCGCCAGCGCGACCAGCTCAACAGACTTGGCGGCGACGTCAAGGACCAACTGGTCGATGCTCGTATGCGCTTCGAGCGCGATGACATGGGACGAAAATTCACCGACGAGCGACAGCTGGCTGACTGGGTGACAGCCAATGCCAAGACAGACCAGCAGGCACAGGACTCCTTGCGTGAGATGCAGCAGACGCAGCAGCGAAAAGTACAGATCCTGGAAGCAGCACAGAAAGCTGTGATGGTCTCGATGCAACAGGGATTCACAGCTAACCAGAGTCAGCTAGACAACGACCAACGGTACAAGCTGGCTACCTTAGCCTCTAACTTGCGAGCTAAGATCGCCCGCGAGACAGCTGACATCCGCAACAAGTACGGGATCTATAGTGCTGCTGGTGGTCTCATTGGTGGAGTCGCAGGCGCCTTCGTCGGTGGACCTGCTGGCGCAGTGGTCGGGTCCTCTGTGGGCAGCGCAGTCGGTGGCATGGTAGCCAACAACGCGTCCTCTAGCGAAATCAAAGACGCAGAAGCGGAAGGAAACTAACAGTGGCCAACGACACCGGCAAACCAAACCCCAACGACTACGCGTCTGACGATACCTCCGTCAAGAAGCGTTACGCCTCCAGTGGCATTATGGACAAGCTCGGGTCCATCTTCTCTGCGGACAGCAACACTAGCCCGCCAGTCGAGAAGACCGCGATGCCAGCTGCTCCTGCCATCGACCTCAAGGCTGCACTCAGTGCACCCACAGCGCCACAGGGTACTTCTGCGCCAGATGACTACACGGATGCTGCTGACGACAGCAGCGATGACACTACGCCAGCACCACCCGTCAAGAGCGTTGCATCTCGTATCGGGTATAGCGTGACAGGTGATGCTCCAGAACTTAGTGACTACAAGCCAGAGACTGACGGCGACGGCAAAGAGTTCTACCAGAAGACGCTGTCCAAGGTGTCGATGTTGGCCAACGAGTTGCCTGAAAAGCAGAAGAGCAAGTTTGAGGCAGAGCTTGCCTCTATCCAGGACACATTCAAGGAAGCGAAGTCTAGCCTTGAGTGGCGAGAGATGGCAGACACGTTCGCTGATGGACTCACGAAGCTGGCTGCTGGCGCGATAGGCCTTAAGACCGGCACCGACATGAGTACTATCAAGCTTGAGAAACACGACTACTCCAAAGACCTAGCCAACCTTCACACAGAACTACAGGTACAGCTTGGAGATCTGCGTAGTCGTCGCGAGGAGTCGCAGAAGGCTGAAGAGTTTGCACAGTCCCAGGACCTGGCCAAGGCTGGACTCGGGTTGCATGCAGCTGAAGCTGCCTCACAGCGCGACCTGGGACTACGTAGCTCCAAGACAGCTGAAGACGCCAATAAGCTCCGCGCCCGCGAGCAAGAGATCGAGATGGCCAAAGCCAGTGCCGAAGCCCAGTACCACAACGGACTGCTCGATGTGTACGGCGTGAAGCAGGACATGAAAGCCCACAATGACTTCAACCGTGATGTGGCCCACAAAGTCAAAGCTGCCGAGGACTACCAGAAGCAAGCGTCTAC
>ERZ1292642.1706-Hain-H14-01um-R1-1706-length-10145-cov-5_pt1 | contig 10145 bp, 13 predicted proteins | sample MGYA00564403_ERZ1292642 | MGnify/ENA primary metagenome ERZ1292642 (study PRJEB36523, sample SAMEA6512643) | groundwater metagenome | collected 2019-01-09 | study: AquaDiva: Metagenomics assemblies of 32 groundwater samples | reverse complement strand
AACATCTGGTGGATGTCAGGGCGCGGGTCCAAGTATGCAAGATACAATGGCCGTGCGCACCTAATAGCAAAATGGGTTTTTCCCGTCTTGCTGTCACCGAACACAGTAATCACCATGTTCTTTTTGGCGGTACGAATGGCCGACTCGCGGTCGAATGTTTCGACGCCAGTAGGTTTAAGCATCGTAAAAATACGCTGTTCCGGCTTTGTTAACTACTAGTGAAAATGGCAGGCCGAGGCGAATGCGCGCCCGTATAAAGGAAATAACCGCCTCAACTTCTTCTACATCAGGCCTCAGTACGAAGCTTGTGTCTAGGTTTGCGGTACCATCACCGGCTACCACAAAACGAGATATCTGGTGTTGTTCTATCTTATCCATTACGTCCTCCACGGCAACGGTGGTGCTACCAACGTGCCCTGCCCATCTAATTTAGCCCTAGAATACCACTGACTTCTGCCGGTGCCCCAATTCCATGAGTTAAACTCTTTGCCTACGTAATCTGGCTCCATTTCCCAAGCTACATGAGCAGGATCACCGTCTTCCAGCAGCCACCTAGTAAACCACTTCGCGCGGCTTAGAAGGGCTGGCACAACTGTGTCATACAGCGGCCGTAGGTCCACCGGAATCAACGTAACCTTGGGGTTCATGGCCTCGTAGTCTACCCAAAGACTCGCAGGGTTCTTTACCTTAGCGTTCTTGTTCATGTCTGACAACACGCTCGAAGCGTCTTGTGACAGCACGGTAACTAGGCAGGCATCCCACCCTAACGCATGGCCGTACAGCGCAATCTGCGCAATAACCTCTGGCGAGGACTCGAACAGTCCTTTCTTAAGGATGTCCTCGTATGTCCACCGTCCGTAGCACTTGTGCTCCCAACCCCACACAAGTCCGTCTCCTAGATCATTGTGGTACAGCGGGCCGCCCTCTTTCTCACGCCAATGATAGTCTGCCGCGCAAAGATAATCGTCTCCCGGCAGACATTGTACAGCTAACACGCCTTCGGGGTGGCCTGTAAGTGGGTAATCCCACGGCAACTCGATCTGCCTGTGAATTACAGGAATACCTAGCCACTCCATAATCCTTGCCGACACGTCCTCCATAACCCGTCCCTGCTCGGCCGTAATAGCCGAGTCAGGGCGGAAGTCTACCTGCAAGTCACTTGCCGGAGTGTTCGCCATCATGTACGCAATCTGTCTTGCGTCGTCGCACAGCGCGCTTACTCTGGGCTTCAACCTGCGCTGCGGGCGGTTCTCGGGCCGCTCGAATACCTCAAATGCGGCCCCGAGAAACTTCTCTGTAGATACCGGAGAAAAAACCTTAAGAAGTGACTTCGCCACTGCGCACTTCTTCCTGCGCTACCTGCCGCGAATCACGCTCACGCATAGCCTTTCGCTGGGCCTCATCGCCCGCCTCAGTGTGTTTGCTGTCGTAGATAAACTGGAACACCTGTGCGTCAAGGAACTCATACACACGGGTGATCGGAATCGCCCAAGACAAGTGTGTAATAGCGTCAACAGACATTCCAAGCATTGCGACAATCAGTCGCGCAGGCACTCCAATAAACTCGTTGGTGTCCGCAAGAAACAACGCGCCGCCGGAGTTACCGAAAATAGTCGGCGCGGTGCTTACCCAAAACTCTCGGTTGCCGATCATCATGCCAAACTGCGACAGCATTCCGGCGGTTATAACTGGTGCCTCACCCATACCGGCACCCACCGCGAACAGTGGCATCGAAGCTCGAAGCAAAAGCTCTTGGCCCTTAGGCAGCAAGCGTGCAACGTCAGGTACCTGCCGAGTGGTGTTTAGCCGAATCAATGCCAAGTCTTCGTTGACATCATACGCGGCAATCTGGCCGAGAACAGACGTAGCGCCAACAGCGCGAGAGTTCCACTGATACTCAAAAAACTCAGCTTCTACCACTCCCAGCACATCAATCTTGGTTTTTCGCTTGAGAAGTGCCGACCACTCGTCTTTAAATTCAATCGCGGACTCGACAACGTGATGGTTCGTCAGGACGTAGGTGCTGAAACCTGTGCCAGCCTTGTCCGGACCAGAGTAAATCACCGTGCCCGAGCCTGTGCCCTTTGGGGCGCGGACTCTAACAACCGGCAGGAGAAGTTCCTTGTGACGTAGATCGTACAGTGTGGTATCACGAGGATTATCCGTCGTCATCTGTATCTCCTTCGTTATTCTTGTAGTCTTCAAAGCTACTAATATTGTCCGCCATTTCCGGCACATCGTCCGGAATTTCCTCACCGATAGCCTGCGTCTGTCCGTCGAGTATCGCGGCAGCGGCGATTTGCTCTGCCTGTTCCTCTTTTGTCGGGCTAGTTACCGTCTTTACCAACACAAGCCTTCGGCCGTCTGCACTAAGGACGGCCCTTTCTTCTGGGTCTGCCGGTATAAAAGTCGTGCTACCGTTCTGGTTAAGAGAAACTGTACGCGCCTCGTACACTATCTTAGGCAAGGCTGATCACCCCGTTCCCGGAAATCGTGAGCACGCCTTTGTCAACGGCCCACTCGAATAGCTTGCCAACCTGCGCGGCTGACAGAACCTCGCGCGTGCCTAGAATCGAGGCATTGCGGACGTTCTTGGCAATCAAGGACTGCTGTTGCTCCGGGGCGGCGTACTTAGCTACGTTCTGTCCGACCACACCAATGAGCTTGAATGCCTCTTGGAAGGCTACAACTGTTGAGCCACCGCTCGTGGTCGTAGCTGTCTCGGCCGCGCTCTCGGTGTCAGTGCTCAACGAAATGGTCTTCGTCTCGCGCCGGTCTAGCGGCAGTGCAACGTAGTCCGCTGGCGCACGCTTGACAATATACACCATGTAGCTGTCATACGTCTGCTTGTTGCCCTCGGCGTCGTCTGCCCGAGGAAACGTGTCGTAGCCAGCCTCCACTACGAAAAGCTGCCCAACATCGTTGCTGAAAATGTTTCCGGCGGCGTCTACGTCAATGTGTAGCCCCGCAGCAAAAGCCTTCTTCGCCCACCGCTGGTATGGCACCCAAAGAGACTCAATCTTTTTGTTGGCAATACCGTTTAGGCTGTACATAGACTTAGGCTGTAGCGCCAGCCAGCCGTTTGTGCGGATAGCGGGCAGGTCTGAAACCTCTAGCGCGTGCTCACCGTTTGCTTTGGTAACGCGAACACGTACCGACTCGTTTCGATTAACCGAAACCGGGTCGCCTTCAAGAGCCAGTCGATAACTCATTGGCTCTAGCTCTAAAAGAATAGACGCACGCGGGTGCCAGTCGGCGTTCTCGGCCTTGGCCTTGGCACAAACCTCGTCGTCGGGTACTGCGAGCTTTACGGACTTGAGCCTGAGCACGTCTTCCTGAAATTGCTGGGTAACTTTGTCGAAAATACTCACTGAATCCTCCTACCAACCTTTGATAATGTTGACAACTTCTCTGGTAAGCCGCCACGAAAGACCTTCTAAGACGGCAAGATGTTCTGGACTTATCTCGTCCTCTTCCGTATGCTCTGTCGCGTGGTACGTATCTACCCATTTAGAAACGACAGACTGTAACAGCCACAGTTCCGTCTGTTTATGTGTAAAGGTCATCTCGGTAGCTGAACCCCGTGATGATAGGCGTCCTTAAACGACACCGGCCACCACTTCTCGGTCTTCTTTGCTAGGAAATCCCACGCTTTGTCAAGTATCCACGTATCTGCATAGTCCTCTGTATGCCTTACGCCCCTTCCTGCGCCCTGCACAACCGCTACCAATGCTGCATGGTCGAACGTCCTGCTGTCCTCGTCCTTTCTCACCGAGGTACGCTTGTCTCCAAGATTAGGGTAGGGTATTTTAGGCATGATGATAAATCTGCACAGGTCGGCTCGACCGTCCCACCCCTCGGCCGCATTCGCCGCCACCAAAACCGAACTCCCCCCGTCGCGGATATGCTGTTCATGCTCCACGAGGCTTGAAGTCATTATCTCACGCCAGCGCGATTCTGTCAAGATTGAATCCCGGTAAAAATTTGACACCGCATGGATCAGTCCGCCCCGTGCACCATGCAAAACATACCATTCTATGATGTTATCTATAGAATCCTGCATCTTTGTTCTGCCAACAGGGTCTTTTACCACGGCCGCGTTCATCTTCATTACCGGCATATAATTAATAGGGCGGTGTTCGACCGGGAAGGTGCTAGGCAGGTCGAGGTAGTCCCAAGAGCCTTGCGGCAGGCCCAGCATTTCTGCGATATACTCCGCACCCATGAGTGTTGCCGAAGTAAACACCACCCTTCTAATGCCGCCCTGTGTATTGTCCAGCAAGTTTGGCACTTCTGCGTGGCCGAACAACTGCTTCATTACTAGCGGAGCACCCCAGATAGGCTGAAAGCGCACACCCTTGGCCTCTGGCAAAACAAGCCACTGCCCTACATCACTAGGTTGCAGCGCTGCAAGGAAGCGTAGTTGTTCCCGCGCAGTCACTAATCCAAAGTCAGGCTTAACCCTTCCACCTTTTCTTGACGGCAGCGTGCTCAACGACTTTTGTGCCCACTCCGCCCAAGCCCGCAAGCCTAAAACACGCGGCCCTGACACGTTCGGCAGGTGTAGACCGAACCGTTGATAGGTCCACGCTGAGAGATACACTTCACCATGATTACACACTGCATCCTCAATACGATGGGCCTCGTCTGCTAGCAACACAGCGGTCTTCTCAACTAGCGACCTATGGTCGGCTAAAAGAAATGCGTAGTTTGCCGTGCGGTATGGCGAAGTAAGTGCCCGCATCCGCATCGCATAGTACGAACACATACCGGCCGGAGCGTGTTGCTCCCACAATTCATGGGCATCCTCGCCCGCGTCCTCTCTCGGAGGACGACCCATAAACGGACAGTATTCACCAACAGCACATATGGCCTCGTTAGCCATAATATCCATCTTGTGCGTCTCTTGGCCGATTTCACACGCATGGTGGCTCCGCCCTGTCATTACAGGCAAGCCCGGAAAAGTACGGGCCACCTGTTCCTGTAGCATGATAGTGTGGACGCCATATGTCCACGTTGGTGCCAGTCGTGTCCCTATAATCCCAAGCATTAGTGTTTTGCCAGACCCTGTGGGGGCATTGACAAATAAATATGGTTTGTTGGAAGATAACGCCCAATTAATTGCCTCCTGTTGCATCGGTCTTAGGCTCTCTATGGCCTTATCTACGCCGATACCTTTCTGTCTAAGAAAGTCTAGGTCATTCACCTTCTTCGCTGGCCCAAGTCCCGCCCTCTTCGTCTTCGTGAAAACCATCGTGGCCTAGATCAAGACAACACATCGATACTAGCCAGCCCGTACTATCCTTTGCGTCTGTCTCGGCGTAGGTGCTAGTCATGTCCCAATTATACCAAGCATTACAGAACTTATGTGCCGAGTCTGTTATGTGTAATTCCATTAGTTCCCTACCATTTCTTCCCACCTAGCGAACACACGCCTGATAGCTATCCAACTCTCTGTCGATTCCTCGACCATCCTTCGCTCCCATATAATTCTTAGCCCGCGCACGCCCTCGTGTGACAGCCACCCTTGCGCTGCCCTACGCTTCCACCAAGGATTAGGATATTTGTCTATAGCCTCGGCAGCAAGAGTAAGGTCTTGCAAAACAGCCTGCCACTCTCCGCTCAACGTCCACTCTCTTAAAAGCGCTACCTGCTTGTCCAATATCTCGTTGATATGCAAAGCATACCGCTCGTTAGTAAGCTGGCGTTGCTGTAGATACACGCGGTTCCACATGGTATCAATCCCACCCTCTAAGTGCGAGCGCAGGCTATCAATCAGCGAAGCAAGAGCGTGCCTAGCCAACGCCGAGTTGTTGCCTTGAAACGGCAGCGCAGGGTGGTTGGCTAGCGTTTGCAACACCTGATACATTTCTGCGTCAATGTTAGCGGGCCAAGTTTTAGTATACTTCTTATTACTCGGCGGTACGTCCCACAAAGTATCTAATTCTATCTCCGCGGCTGGTAGGCCGAGAAATTTCTCGTCGTCAAACTTACCCATTACGAGCCTCTCACTTTTAGTACATTCCTGTGATATGCCAACAGTGGTCGCAACAGAACACAGTCAGACAACGCTGACGACACCTATCGTATACGTGTAGTGGTCCAAGCTCTCGGCGGCCAGTTGTACGAAGGAACCATTCTCGCGTACGTATCCACCAATGCCTGACCAATTTAGCCGACATTCCCCCAGTCCTTTCCTACGCCGCCTTCGACAGTCAATCGCACGCCCGCTAACGTTACCTCTAGTATCTCTAACATATCCCTATGAAACCGCACTAAATTCACACTCTCCCTCACCCATCCAGCCAACTCATCGTGGTTCTGTATAGCCAAGTGTCCGTCATACTCAGCCAACACCGGCTGCACGGCGATCATTGCTTTCTTAATCACGTCCGCCGCTGTGCCCTGAACCGCATGATTAACCGCCGCGCTTTCTGCGTGCCAGCGTACATCGTCTGACGTACTCTCTAGGCCCGGCAATAATCTCCGCCTGCCAAAATACGTCAGGCCATATCCGCGCTTCCTAGCCTCTCGTACTTCTTGCCCTGCCCACTTAGGATACGTTGGAAACATACTCGCATGTGCTTTGTCCATAGCGCGCGCAGTTCCTATATCCACATGCATTCGGTTCTGCTTATCGGTTGCCAAAATCTCTATCAACTTTGGCAACTTGGCCCTGTACAACTTGCCGAAATTCCAGCGCTTTGCCAGTACTCTTTCTGGGCGTACACCTGTGATAGCTTGCGCCATGTCCTGCAACGCTGTGTGAATGTCCACGCCCCGCCTAAACATCTCCAACATCGTCGGGTCTTTACTTAGTGCTGCCGCTATGCGGAGTTCAATCTGTGCATAGTCGTACTTCCACCACAAATATCCTTCTGGCGGGACATAAATATCCCTAATATCCTGCGGCTGCTGTTGTAAATTAGGATCACTAGACGACAGCCTGCCCGTGCCCGGTGCCAGCATGTCATCTTTGTCCGGCCTAGCCGCCTGATTAAACCTAGGATATACTACAAAGTTCCTTGGCTTTCCAGCCACCAGCCAGCGCTCAATGGTAGTACCAAAAAAGCTACGACGTAGCGTTCTTTGCCGTCGATAGTATAGAACGAGGTCAATGATCGGGGAGGGGTATTGGCTAATGATTCTCTGGTCAAGAGTTCCCGGGTCGAAGCCGAGAGCCTTTGTAAGAATTCCTCGACCACCTGCGTCGCTTGCGGGGTCACAGCCAAACTCTTCTTGTAAAAATCTTCGCATTCCCTGTTCTCGGGTGACAGTTTCTCCATAGTACCTAATCACTTTCTCCATGTTCACCGGCGTGCCATACTTTTCCATGCTAGCAATCACGGGCACTAGCGGAGCCTCGAACTCTGTGTAAACTTTCCACTGGTCCGACATAATCAAGGCATTGACGAACAGCGGGTAAAGGTCTAGTGTGTTTCTTGCATCCGCACCTGCGTATCTGGCCTGCGTTGCCACAGGCAAACTCGCCAAGCTAGGAGGATATTCCATAGGCTCTCGCCCTAAAAACTTACGTGTCAGCGGCTTAAGTCCTAGGTCTTCCTCGCCCATGATAAACGCCATAATCATAGTGTCGTCTATGCTCGAACCGGCTAGCGTAAGCTCTGCGGGATCACCAAGGTACTGCGTCGCAAGGTCTCCCCTACCCCCGTGCATAACTACCGGCGGCCCCCGTCGAGCGTGTACCAAATCGCTGAACCACCTTCGTTCTCCCAATCCGTTGTTGCATTTGTTGCACTGGACCCACACAACTCGACCAAGTTCAGCGCACGAGAATCCGATAGGCTTTCTTGTGTCTTCGTGCCATTCCCAGTCAACTGCGATCGGTTCACCCAATGAAACAACCGGCGGATTTTCTCGAATTTCAACATCGTACTCCACTTCTATTAACGGCTTTGCTGACAAAGCCTCCGCTTCAAATTTAGCTAGTAATTCTTGCGCGTCCTGCCATTGTTTCTTGGCCTTAACAGGGGGCTTCTTTAGCCATGCCTTAGTCTGCCCAGACGAAACGCCGACATTCCGCAACGCCCATTCTAATCTAGACCCAAACCTATCCTTGAATACATAGCCATCTAATTCAACCTTAACAACGATTTCTACACTAGCTAGTCCCCACCACTCCTTCCCTTCCGGTCCTGTAATTACGGTGACACCAGCCCCGGCTTCCAATTTCGCTAAGACAGACAGCCGCTCGGACTCGGATGGCGCGATGATATTGTCAGCAGAGACTGCAAGTGCGCGTAGCATGGCGGTACGGTATTGTGCTTGCTTAGTCAGGCCAGCAACATCAATCAATATTGTAATCGGCTTGTCCTCCTGCCGTAGTAAACACTACCCGCCGAACCCCCGCCGCTCGCATCACTGCCCAACAAGACTTACACGGCCTAGCCAGCAACGGCTCCCCTGTCAGCCCGTGCTCGCGGTATACATACATTGTAGCACCTCGCAGGTCGGCGCGCAAGCACGCTGTAACTTCGGCGTGCCTGCTCCATGCGTCTCTAGCCTGCTTGGAACTACCTGCACGATTGTAGCCTATCGCTATGATTCTCCCGCCACGAACAGCGGCAGCGCCCACACGGGGTTTCATAGCAGATAGGCGGCTAGCGGCAGCCGCTACGTGTAGCATCGCTTAGTCATCGAGCGGATACCACTCATTATGCCCACACTTTCCATCCGTGCTTTTCATGCACGCACTACAAAACAGCCTGCCGTTCGACAGCTTAGTAAGATTTTGCCACCATCTCGTACCGTCTTCGGCCAGCCTAGTCTTCATCTTTGACACAGCCTATTGCAACGGCAGCTTCGGTCGGATTTGCCAATGCCCAATATACCCACTTGTGACTTCGATCCGCGGCCATCCATTCGCCTTCCTGTGCGCTCTGTGGCAACAGAGAATCATTGAACAGGCCGTCGTCTGCACAATCGACAGCATGAAGAAACTCATGTACCAATACATCAAGACTTACATTTGGCGCAAAGGCGACGGTAGGAACACTTGCTGCACAACTTGTGATACCGATATATCCAAAAGCCGAAACAGGCGGACCCAATGCGGCTACTTTTACAGGTCCAGTGTAGGCAAAGATTGCTAAGAGCAGTGTAAAGAATGCTCCTAGCACTTTATTGTCGTCCCATTTCGTTTTGCAATTCTAGACAGACTTCGGTATAAATTTCGCGCATCCTTGTATTGTATACCTGCTCTGCCAAGTTAGCAGACACCTTTGGGTCTGCCAAATTCAGTGTCCAGATGTGTGCGACATGGGTACATAGCCCAAAGACACCCATTTTCTCGGCGTCGTCTTCAACACGTTCGACATATTGTTCACGAGTGAATCGTTCGCCCGTACTAGAAAGCGCGATGTACGGCGCTGTCGATTCTTTGATACCGAATGATAGAAAGCACATGATAAGAAGTATTACGGGCATTCGCCATGCTATTGTTCGCATTCGCCTTCGCCGTATCACGGGCCTACTCCTTCCGTGACCATTTTCCTCGCTGTAAAAATGTCCCGCGCGACCCTCTCCGCCCAAGCCGCCCCGTTCGGCCGTAAAACAGCCGCCGGATGCGCGGTTGCTAGCCATACTCTACTGCCGTACTGAAAATCTGCGCTAGTAGCTCTTAGTGTACCCGCCAACAGCCCTACCTTTGGATTCGCCCCAAATACAATCTCCATAGCAGTTGCCCCCATGAGCAATACTACCGTCGGATTGTATTCTTCAAGCTCCGCTTGTAACCACGGGTCACAGGCGGCCAGTGCCGCTATTGCCTCTGGACTTTTTATCCGGTTATCCGGCGGTCTACAGCGAATCCTATTCAATATCACTACCTGTTTGCGGCTCGTTCCCGCCGCCTCTAACATTCGGTCTAAAAGCTGTCCAGCACGACCTACCATCGGTCTCCCCGTAGCATCCTCTTGCGCGCCCGGTGCCTCGGCTAGTATTCCTAGCCCGCCAGTCCTATATAGCTTACCGGCCTCAGCAGGAACAGCCATGTTCCGCGTAAGAGACAGAGGACATCGAGTGCAGGTTAGTATGCCAAATACTAACTCGTCTCGCGTCACCTAGTCGCTTCCCTCAAACAGCCTAGGCACTTTTATCTTCGGCACGGGCGAGTCTGCTTCTAG
>ERZ1292642.1557-Hain-H14-01um-R1-1557-length-10697-cov-6_pt2 | contig 10149 bp, 16 predicted proteins | sample MGYA00564403_ERZ1292642 | MGnify/ENA primary metagenome ERZ1292642 (study PRJEB36523, sample SAMEA6512643) | groundwater metagenome | collected 2019-01-09 | study: AquaDiva: Metagenomics assemblies of 32 groundwater samples | reverse complement strand
CCGTCATCCCTGCTTCACATTCACGCCCGACGCAGCACACCTAGTTGACGAAGCGGCGGTAGTCGTGAGCGCTAGTGTTCCAGTGCCGGCCGTGTAGTTTGCAGCACCAACCGGAAATGATGCGCCCGTGTCCTGAAACAATTGAGTTGGATCAACTGCGCTGTAAGTGACCGTGCTGGCGAAAGCCGCAGCGGCATAGTCGCCGACCGGGCTTGTTATCGTGCCGGGATTTTGCGTCGTGCCCACCCCCGACGCATTAACACCGTTTGTAAATGGCGTGCTCTGATCAACCCCCGTGAACGATATTGCATCGACCGAATATGCCTGCGTACCCGTCCAGGAGAACGCGAGCGTCTGATTCCCCGAGGCCGGATTTGCCAAACCGAACATCACGATTCCGATGTCCGTTCCGTCGTGAACAAGGGTATTTGCAATCTGCGTCAGCCCCACACCATTCCAAGTGACGCTTATGCTCGTCGGCGGCGACGCATTGTTGCCGAAGCAGAAGATCGCCAGCAGCGCTCGGTTGGCGCCGGCTCCCACGGTCAGATTGTTGAAGTTAACGCTGGTCCCACCAGGGAAATTGGTGACATCGGCCGAGCCAACGGCATCTACTGCAACGGGGGCCGCCGCCGCCGCATCAAAGGGCCGCCCGGCCCCAGCTCTGAGCAGGCTCATACCAGCACATACGCGATGTGAACGCCGACGTTCACATTTGAAGGCGCTAAACTCAGATTCAGAGCCGAGCCCGCCGCCGTCTCGAACCAGCCGATGGGACTGAATGGAAGGACATAGCCGTAGTTCGATCCGACTGGGGCAACCGGGGTAATGTCAACCGTCGTAGACGACTGCCACTTGGCATTCACCACACCATTCCCATGTAGGGCCGCGTTCATCACGCGTATTTTCTTGCCCGATGTGCTGGCAACAATCTGAGTTGCTGCAAGGGAAGTGGTGGCCTGCGAGAACACCGGGGCCGTGCTGGCCGTCCCAAGAAATATCTTGTTTCCGTCCTGCGCAACCGGAAGAACCGTCTGATCAGTGGGCAAGGCTACCATATGGACGCCGCCGGCAACGGACTGCACCGCGGTCGCCAGCGAGCTAACCTGCGAGGTATCGATGGCAACCCGGATAGTCCTAGTACCACCAGAGCCCACGCCGCTATCTAGAGCCGTCGTGCCCCACGCCGTTGCGATTGCACGCGCCTTGGAGCTGAGAGAGCCGGACGTGCTGGCCGCGTCTGCATTGGTACCAAACGGATCGGCCGGGACCGCAACGATAGTGGCGGCACTGACCGTATTCACTGTATTGACCAAGGTCACGGCAGCAACGGTGTTGACCGCAGAGACCGTGTTTACAGTCTGAACTGTCGTTACAGCCGCAACCGTCGTCACCGCAGCAACCGTGGTCACAGCACTGACGGTGTTCACCGTCCCAATGGTCGTGACCGCAGAGACCGTCCCCACGCTTGAGACATTGTTAAGAGAGCCCCTGACGAGAACGGAGCCGGCAAGTTGCGCTGCCGTCGAATCCACCCCCAACTGGATCAGCCGCAACCGGTCAAGCTGCGTACTTGAAGTAGGGGTGGACGAGACCTCGCCCATCAGATTAGCGATGTGCGTCAACGTATAGACGCTGCCAGTACCGGTGTCGGCAACGCCAGAGCTGATATGAACGTCCGTCACCATCGCCATCAGTTCAACAGGAAGAAGGCCACGGCCTCCTCCTCCTCTTCTATCTCTTTCAGAAATGCCAGCGCTATTCTTGCGGCCTCGTCGGCCTCTGCAACGCGGAAAGCCAACTTTGCGGCACCAGCCGCGGCCTCAATAAGCCTTTGGAGGCGGTTGACCTCATTTAGCTGTTCTAGCTGCGCAGATGCCGCAGCTTCAGCGACCTCTTCCGCCAGCCTTGCTGCGCGTTGAAGAGGTTCCCGATCCTTCTTCCGCCTAGCCTCCTGGGCGCGGACCGCAAGGTCGCGAGCGGCCCGGCGCAATTCATTGAGATCATGCCAGCGCTTCTTGGAGAACCAACCACCACCTATGACACCGCCGGCACCGGTATCAGTCTCTACTTCCCTCTGTGCCGAGGTGACAATTAACAGCTTTATGTCGTTCGGATCGACGAAGGCCGGGACCGGGTAGAGGAAGATGTCGGTCATTCATCAGAAGCCCAGCCAATACCAACTACCGCCAACCCCAGGATCAGGTATGGTCACCGGAACGAGAGTATTCAACGTCGTCCCCGCCACGTCAGGGCTTCCGGTCAGATAGGCCACCGCAAAGCAGGCCGATGTGCTGGACGAGAGCGTTACGCTATAGGCCCCCGACCCGTCAGATGTGGACTCGCCGAGGAACGCCTCGTCCGAGGTGTTGAACACCATGACGTTGCAGCTCGGCAGTGGCGCCCCATTGGCATTGCGGGTTACGCCGCTGAGCGTGTAGGTGGGCATTTACTGCACCGTTTCGGTCTGCCACGACCCATCCTTGTTCTTGCGTGCCCGCCTTGGCGCGCCCATGGCCTTCATCGCCTGTGCCAAAACCTCGTTCTGCATCTTCTGGCTCTCGCCCTGCCGCTCAGCATGATCCGCAAGGCTCTTGGAGAACGCCGTCAGCATTTCCCCCAACGGACCGGTCATCTCATCGGCGCTGTGCTTGACCTGAATGGCCGCCTTCGGGCCTTCCTCTTGTTTCTGCTTGGCCTGCTCGGTTTTCATGACATGGTCCGCAGACTTCTGCTGCATACCCTGCTGATGCATCTGCTTCTGCATTGCCATTTCAGAATCATGCTTGCGGATTTGCAGTTGCGCATCTAACAGCTTGAGTTCCCTCTCGAGCTCGAAACGCTTCTCCTCCATCGTCATTTCGAACTGGAACTTTAGTTGAGCCACCTTAGCTTCGGTCTGCGTCTTATCCCTCTGCGTAGCAATATCCGCCTGCGCCTGCGTCTTCTCGATCTCGTTCTTGGCTTGGAGCTCAATCAGCTTCGGGTCCTGCGGCGGCGGGATCGGTGCAGAAGCGGGGTCCTGTGGCTGGCCCCCCGGTGCCGTGAAGTACAGTTCCGGGTCCCTCTCACCGATGAGCTTGCAATACTTCTTGGCGGTATTGAACAGGTTCTTAGGACTCACAAGGCCGGCCGCAACGGCTTGCGTCTGCAACTCAGCAAGCTTCAAGGTCGCGGCTAGCTGCTGGGTCTTGTTGCCGTCCCCCAACCCAACCTGAATGGTCATGTCCTGGCGGGACTTCCACTCCCGCGGGTCTACGTTGACCCACTTGTTCCGGAGCCGGACTGTTTGAGGCTGGCTACCATGTCTCCGGATGGTCGCATGCAGCAGGCTGAACAGGTCCCGAATGCCGGTCTCGGCAAAGATGCGGGCGATCAGCTTGACCTTGGCCTTTGATGCGTCCTCCATCTGGTTCGCGATGGTCGCGACCTGATTTTGCAACGCCTCGGGGTCTACGCCCTGGCCTTGTCTTGATACGCCGGTCCGCCATTCCCTCGTGGCGTCCATATATTGCAGTGCAGGATAAACAGCCCCCGTGATGTCCGGGACGACCTGCCACTGAAGCGCAGCGTTCACGTCGCCCTTGACCCGAATAGGTGCGCCATGCCGAGCAACCAGAAGGTCGTCCAGAGTGGAGTCACCGGCGCCCTGCTCGGAAATGACCGGACGCGGCAGGTTATGCATGTACAGGTTGTCGAGGAGGCCCCTGACCAGCGCCGTCTTGATGCGCTGGATATCCATCACGAGATCGGCAATGGACCGGCCGAAGAACCTATGCGTCACGATCACCGGTGTCATGGCGGCGAAGCAGATGTGATCTACCTCGACAACGTCATCCTCTCCGTCTCGGGTGAGGATCACGCCGTCATCCCCTCCAGTCGTCACCCGATAGAGGCGGGCCTTTCCATCCCCCTCATAGTCCATCTTGACGTAGTGCTCGGTGACCTTGATTTTCCGGTTGGCGGGGTTCATCCCCTCATCGCCGAGACCGCTGTTGTTCTCGTCTACGGTGCTACGGGATTGCTCCTCAACGCCAGTTGAAGCGCCGCTGTAGGTCGGCAGCGCCTTGATGACATCCTCATCATAGCCCTGCTCGATCAAGTCCGACTCGGACTTGTCCACCAGTTCATGGTAGGCATAACCGGCATCCTGAATACTGCGGGCGCTCGAGCTGATGCCAAACTCTTCGGGAGCTACGCCACAGACGCGCGCGCACTCGTACTGGGTCTTGCAAACGACGGTTACGTCATGCCACTTTGTGGGGGCCTCAGTAAGCGGCGTCGGAGCGAGCATCTCTAACCAGTCTGCCGTTCACATATTTCTGGAACCGCCTACTGCCATCATCGCCCCATATGTCCCAGGACTCATCAGCAGCGGCGTCCTGCAAAAACTTAATAGCCTCCTCTTTCGTGCGGCCCTTTTTGTCATTCCAATTTGACAGCGATGCCCAATTGCCACCCATGATCGCAGACAGCCCACGGACAACCGAGAGATTCTCTTTCTCCTCGTCCCAATCGTCGTCCGTTGAAATGCCCAGGACTGTTAGTATTGCGCCCAGCACACACAAGCAGCCGTTGGGATCGTGAAGACGCCGTTGGCAAAAACCGCGCTCTCGGATTAACTCTGCCGCCTCTGAAAGTACATCACGATCGCGCATCAGTATCCTCCCGCCTGTGCGGTTCCGCCCTCGCCCGGCTTATCCTTCATGGTGTGCTCAACAATTTCCATCGATTCTCCTCCATAAACACGTGGTTTTCGTTTCCGATGTCGGGGAGGATCACGCCGCTCGGCATGCTTCAAGCCATTGCCGCTCATCGTCCTGAGTAATGAGCGTGCGCCTATCAAGCTTCCGGTGCGGAAGCCGTTTCCGCTTCAATTCCCGGAGAACCGTTCGCTTGCTGATCCCGTGACGGGCGGCAAACTCTGCAATGGAAAGCGTTGTCTTCTCAATTTGCATCGGTGCCTTCTCCTGCCAAGTGGCGCCTGTAGGTGATAGGAGACATAGACCAGCCCGCCAGAAAGTCACGGGCTGGAGATTGCTGGAGATTGATTGTGCTAAGTAATAGGGTGTCGCCTATTCTTCAAAGCCTCCACCCGTTCGGCTTCCTCAAAGCACGTTTCCGCGCCGCCAGATTGCACGTACTTCCGGTATCTGTCCCATCCGCGGGCGACCGTGGCGGCTGATGTACCGAAGTGCTCAGCAACGAGCGCCCGCGGCGCATCCGACCGCATGCAGATCAACAACGCCTGCTCCTCGGTCAGCCAGTATTCTTTGCCAGGTCGGCCGCCTTGTTCAGAGGTTTGCGTCGCTACGGCGCAAACCTCTGAGTAGCCCGCCAGTTCATTTAAATTGGTCTGGATCAGCTTTCTGATGTCACGCGACTGGGCGAATTCCAGCGCCTCCGCAAGGCGGATATCAAGCACTCTAGGGGCATTTTTGACCAAGCGAAGATCGCCCTCGCAAATTGCGGGCAGCCCCATAGGTCACCTTTGGAAAGTAGGGTTAAATCAGTAATCGGCGCCAGCGGCTGGCCTATCGTCGGCCTCGCCCGGCCTATCCTTAGCCGTGTGTTCCACGATTTCCATCGTCTCGTCCGCCGCCAGCATTGCGAACTGCTGATCGTCCAGGTCGTAGTACGTCTGCTTTTCCTCGCGCTCCTCCGTCTCCCACCAAACCTTCACAACCCCAACCTTGGACAGCAGCGCATCCTTGATCATGCTGTAGAGCACCAGAAAGCCAGGATTCTCCTCCATAAACACGTGGTTGATGTAGTCAGTCTCCTGGTCCGCAGCCTCCACATCCTCTGGCCCGACAGGATTGAACTTCACCACCTCATCCCCTGACGTGAAGATATCCATCAGCGTCGGCATCAGCCCTTCAATGGTGTCGCTGACATCGGTTGAAACCGCACTGGAACGTCCGTCCTGCGACGGAAGGTCGCGCGACATGTCCCCGAGGTAATAGTCCATCGCCTTTGAGCGGTCCTCGGATAGCTTGGACGCCGACATGCCGGACAGGGCTGCGGCCTTCTCGTTCCCTAGTAGGGCCTTGAGGTCACCGTTGGACATCTTGGGCATCGACATGCTCGCGTATGATGCGGAGATATTCGCAGCCAGGCTGGCTTTTGGCAAAACAGAAGCAGTGATACGGCCCATAATCGCAGCATGTCACCGGCATCTTGATTTCCGGATTGATGGGGCGCTCGTTACGAGGCTGCCACATCACACCACCCCCGCCCTTGCGTACTCGATCTGCCGGTGAAAGCCCTGCTTGGTCGCTACCCCATCCAACGTCATGGCGAGATACCGGAAGGCATCTGCGGCATGGGAGGCCCAGTCATGAACAGGCCGTGGGCGCAGCGCCTGAAGCTTATCATCGTACTCTGCGCGGTACAGCTTGAGCGCGTCGATTCCCCGGGCGCATTTGGTGGCATCCATCCAGCATTTCGGGATCATCACCCTAACCGCGTTGATGCCATCCTCGACCCGGTGGATAGGCGCTACACTGAGGTTCTTCAGCCCAAGGCTTTCCAGAACTTCCAGGCGGCTTTTGCCCGTTCCCAGCTCTTTAGCTTGGGCGTCATGGGGCACAATGTGGCCTGCATATACGTATGGCCGGCTGGAGATTTCCCGAACGTAGTGACCAAGATCAGCTCCAGAGGCTTCGTAGTAGTCGATGATGCGAATCTCTCGTCCAACCACCTGGGCAAACCAGATGGCTGTAGCATCACGTATTCCAAGGTCCCACGCTGTCCAGACAAGGCTGGCTGGCTCATACGGCACCCCCGCTATGCGCCCATCCTTCTCCGCGGCCGCCATCAGCTTGCCGTAGTAGCTGCCGACGATCGCAGCATCGAATGAGCATTCGAATTCCTGGTCGTATTGGTTTTCCGACATCCCGCGGCGAGCATCTTCGAGCTCGACCGCCGCAATGATTCCAGTCTCGCTCGCCTTGAGCGTCATCAGGAACCAAGACTCGTCCGGCCCCAATTCGGTACGGCCCACTGAGTAGAACCAATCCCGACCGCGAGGCGTCCCGATGAATGTTGCAAAGCCCTGATAGTCCGCCAGCGTCGGACGTACTACCGTAGGCCAGCAGTTGGGGTCCATCTGCGCCGGCTCGTCCAGCGTCACGCCATCGAAGTACAGACCACGCATCCGATCGATGTTGTCCGCCCCGTAGAGCCTGATACGTGCGGTGTTCGGTAGGTCAACCCAAAGCTCGGATTCGCTCGTTGCCGTCGCCAGCGGGCCGCTGTAGTGCTTGAGATAGCCCCACGCTACGTCCTTGGCCTGCGTGTACGTCGGGGCGACATAGGCATAGCGCGGTGGCGGATACGGACGCTCATTGAGGATGGCCCAACAAATCAGATCATTGACGCAAGCTACGGTTTTTCCGGCCCTTCGGTGGGCCACGATTTTGCTGAACCGTTGGCGCCTTTTGTGGTAGCTGATGAATTGTGGCCGGGGGGAATAGGCGTTCCCAAGACTTGCATCCATGCAAGAAAATCTCTGTAGTTCACGACTGAGGGATGATCCTCGTCACCCACGATTGCCTGCGGGGCCTTGCCGTCCAATCGATCGTGTAATTCCTTCATCGCTTGGATGTCGCCGCTGAGCGCCATCGACCACAGTTGGGCCGCCAATTTGTCGAGCACGACCGGATCAGCGTCGGCATAGCGGATGAGCGCTGCCTTGATGCGCTTGTTCTTGTTTTCGCCCCCAGGCGGACGTCCTGGACCGGGACCAGTCCATGCCATGTTTATTTAACCACTAAGTTATTGACGAAACACCAGCGCCCGCCGTGTGAGGGCAGGCGCCAGTGTGTGCCGAGTGTGTGGAGGTCGCAAATCAACAGTTTGCATTTCAGGAGTACCGCGATTTGCTACGTGCTGTCAAATGCATGTGGCGCGTCAAGGCTGATAGTCCTATCAGCAGTATAGCCAATTCGTAGTTGCCCGGCGTGTTGCCATTGACGATGACCCGCTTCATGACCATCTCGACGCGGCGCCCGCATTTTGCGGTAACCTCATGAAATTCTTGATAGTCTCTCAGTCGCCGGGTGCATTCGCACTGGTCCGGTTCCTTCCGGCAGGCGTCTGGGTTGCAACCCGACCACCGGCCAGAGCCGACCATCCCGTGAGGCGCACAGATTGTCGCCATGTAGGCTCCGACCCGGCGGGCGTATTCCTGCCCTGCGAGGTACTGGGACTCGGTGATTTGTTTTTTGAGGTAGAGACGGCCGAGCTCGGTCTCCGCGTCATGGCTGAGCCTGTAATCGGCCGGAAGGCCCCGTCTGTGCGGCTGCTCGGATGCGAGTTTCATGTAGTCGATGGTCTTGGTTTTGAGTTCCCCGTTGGGGTGGCGGTAGCCGGATTTACGTTTGCGGCCTTTGCGGTTGGTCAGAACGTTCATGGGTACTTTACTGGCAGGGCCTTGTGGTCGTTGATGCGGTCGGCGACACGGAGCAGAGCCAGCTTGGCTGTCCGGGAAGCAAGCTTCTCCGCCTCCGCCCTGCACAGCCGAGCGCAATGGTTGTAGATGGCCTCTCTTTCGTCGGTCGTCATTTATGCCACCCTTTCGATCTCACGACTTCCTCGAGGCTCTGACTTCCTCGAAAGTCCCTCGCGGCAGTAGGTAAGGAAGAAGATTTAGAGTTAATTGGATTAGGTCGCGTCCCGGTTTGCTGTGGCGCTTGCCACGCGGTTTGCTGTGGCGAACCTGAAAGTGCCTGCCATTTCATCCGGGTAGCAGTACCACCAGCTTTGCCATTAAGTCGTTTTTTCGCGGACATCTCCGCGTCTCGAACCATCCTTCTGTTGTAAATCCGCCCGGTGCGGTCGCGGCTGGCGGCGCCCTTTTCCAGGATGCCTGTGATCAGCTTGGCCACCTCATCTGGAGAGCCGGCGTTCGTCACGCGGGCAATCTCCTCGAGGGTCAGTGGCCTCCCTTTATCATCGCAGACATAGCCGGTAGGTGCTGCCGCTGCCGCCAACGCCAACAAATCAATCCACACGCCACGCTCGGCCGGCGTCAGGCGTCTTACCGCTTGGTCGCCCAGCCAATCACTCCAGAACCAATTCGTGCGCGCCGTGGCGCTCATCTCCAAGCCTTCCGGAGCCGCCCAAGGGCGTTCTCGGCGCAGTATCTCGGGTCAATGGTAATCTCTTTGCCGGTGTATCGCGCCACGAAGACACCTATCTCCGCGGCCGCGGCATCCTTCTGACGGTCGTTTTCACGCTGTTCGGGAGTGGAATGAAAAGCCTTGCCGTCGCACTCGACCAGCATCAAAACCCGGTCAAGTCCCGGATGCACAATCGCAAAATCGTATCGGTATCTCGATAGCTTATATTGTGGGACAATTCGCAGCCCCGCTTCCTCGAAAATTACTGCGGCCGCGATCCCGAACTGCCGCTCAATCGGACTTTCGCAAAGATTCTCAATTGTTTCGAGAGATTTTGCTGTGGCATCCAGCAAATCCCGCGTCAAATAGCGACCTTTGTCGAAGCAGTTCATGGCCGCTTCCGCTCCGCTCGGAGCTCCCGCCGTAACTGTTTTGCCACAGCAAGAATTAATCTTGCCGTCAGGTCCCTTGAGGATTTGCGATTAGCCTTCCGCTGCGCTATGCGGCGCTTGAGGCCATCGATTGCGTCTCTCATCGCGCCCTTCCCTTATAGGGATACGACTTCCGATATCCCCTGAGCCGGTAGGCGCGACCGATGACGGCGTTACGCGTAACGCGAAGCTTGCGGGCGATCTGCCCGGCCCGGAGGTTTGCCCTGATGCCGGCCCAGATCACATCGTCCATCTGGGGCGTCCAGCTTTGTCTCATCCCCCCAGCTCCTGCTCAAGCTCGGCGATCTGTATCGCCAGCGCCGGGTCAGCCTCGATCAAGCGTTTGATCCGGCGAATGCCATGCAAGACCGACGTGTGATCCCGGCCGCCGCTCAGGATGCCGATCTTCGGGAGGCTCAGCGTCGTAAGTCTCGTCGCGAGATACCAAGCTATGTGTCGAGCCATAACAGGACGCTTGTTGTGCCGCGGCGACATGAACTCTTCTCTGGTGACATCGAAGTCGCGACACACCGCCAACCGAATCCTCGCCATGATCCAGGGGTTGCCGGGCGGAGGCAGTGTTTGCACCGGCA
>ERZ1292642.1704-Hain-H14-01um-R1-1704-length-10155-cov-8_pt1 | contig 10155 bp, 14 predicted proteins | sample MGYA00564403_ERZ1292642 | MGnify/ENA primary metagenome ERZ1292642 (study PRJEB36523, sample SAMEA6512643) | groundwater metagenome | collected 2019-01-09 | study: AquaDiva: Metagenomics assemblies of 32 groundwater samples | reverse complement strand
GTTGCGGCAGCGGTCGTGGCATAGATCGTGTCGCGGGTCGCATCATGGGTCATGGCATCCGTGGCGGCAGCGGTCGCGGCAGCGGTGGCGGCACGGGTCGCGGCATCGGTGGCAGCGCGGGTCGCGGCATCCGTGGCGACATAGATCGCGTCGCGGGTCGCATCATGGGTCGTGGCATCCGTGGCGGCAGCGGTTGCGGCAGCGGTCGTGGCATAGATCGTGTCGCGGGTCGCATCATGGGTCATGTCATCCGTGGCGGCAGCGGTCGCGGCATCGGTCGCATTTTTTTTCTGCCACCAGATAGCGGCTGCAAATCCAGCGGCAAACCGCATCACAAAGGGAGAAGAAACAAAAATGACCAGTGGCGGTGGAAGATGGGCGGCAGCGTAAAGTCGCCCTACTGCATCAACGCATCCTATTTTCTCCTCTGCTGACATTGGTGCGGTAGACTTTGCATTCGCAATCCATCGCTGGGCCCAAGGAATTAACTGGGCACGGTGTTCCTCCGTCAATGTATAAAGTTTAGTCCGCGACACGAACTAACTCCTTCCTCTGGTATTCCCACTGCGTGACAACGTCATACCAGCCTTCAGCGATAGGAATAGGATCATGGTCGGGAGAATATGGAAGATCGTCCCGCAAAAGAGCATTTAGGTCCCCATGCCGAAGGAATGCATTCTTCTCCGCTTTGAGATACCGTTTTCCTTCCTCATTGAGATTTACAAAGATCGTGCTGTTTACCGCAACATGCGCATGTCCAGTAGTTTCTCCATAAGCGAGGATCGCTGGTCCTTCTTCTTTTTTTATCTGCTTCGGAGTTGCTCGTGGAACAAGGAGCACATCCCCCTGTCGAAGTATTTTATTTTTCATCACTCATCCTCCGTGTGGGGGGCTACTTGGTCGTTTGCTGGAGCATCCATTTTTCTCGTTTTGCTCTTAGGACGACCTCGGCGCGGCTTGGGAGCGGAAGGGGTTTCCAGCCATGGAGAACGAATAGGAGATGAATTGATGGGTTCGGGAATGTAACCCAAGATAATGATATCATCCGTCATCGTCACGCCCATAATTGACTCACGGTGAATACTTACACTCTTCAATTGTAGGGCACCTTTAGCTATCAAAACTTCTTTGATCATATGAATTTCTCCTATTAAATTCCCATGTTAAAAAACGAGGAGTGATATCCAACACTCCTCGTTGCGTGTGTTGCGATTTCTGTCCCACACGACATTTAATGTATGAAATGATTTCCAAGTACATCCGCTCTTCCTTTAAGCTATCCAGGCATATATGGAGCCCGGAATTGGACTCGAACCAACATCTGATGTTTATTGTCCATACACCTTGATTGCAGGACCGCAACAATACTGAGTCTCTGAGGAATAATCTGATGCTGATCCGAACAGGCTTGCGCCCGCGTTTGCCGTTTCGCCACCGGGGCATAATTATTGTTGATGCCCCAGGTAGGAGTCGAACCTACACGTTCGGGAGTTCAGTTTCATCTTAAGTTTCATGAACCCTCCTTTTTCTTTCTATTGATCAGTCGATTTTCTACGTTCGATTTTTATTAGACCATTTACTCCCTTTGACCAAAGATGGGGATTCACTATACGATCATGGGCGTAGGCGCAATCAAAATCGCAATATGACTTGAAGCCAGAAAAGAAAGAAAGTTTCCGTTGACAGTAGAGGCAATGCTTTCTTTTGAACCATAACATGTGTAGATACCTCCTTTTTGCGCGGTCTTGTCTTTTCCTGGAAGAAAAAACCCCCAAGACATACTATGAGTCGTCCGGCGAGAGATCGTCGGTTTTAGACGGTTGGGAGACGTTACTTATGGAGGTTTTCTTTTGTTCCCGCATACGGGCGAATCGTTCAATTGCTACTTTTTTCGCCTCTTCACTCAAATGCCGCTTTTTCTTGGCTTTGATGACCTCTGCAACCATATTCAAAAACGGAGCAGGAAAACGAAGTTCGGAACCAGAATATCGCTGTAATGCGGGAACAGTTCTGATAAGCGTATTAAACCGACGTGGGTTATCGGTGGAAACACAAAGCAATAACTCCCCCTGTTCCATTCCCCACACGTAAATCCGGGTATCTCCTTGCCCACGTAACTCTTCGTACATCTTTTTCTCTGTTCGTGGGGCATAATATGCTGACTCTTCATGGTAAATATGCCACTTCGTAGTTAGCTCAGAGAGAGCGGGAGTCTCTTTCGTCTTATTCACAATGGTAACTTATAGACGATAAATGATAAGTTGTCAAGCTAGGAGCGTAAGAAGATCATTTTCGCCCCGCACGATGTGATATTTCACACCGTGCACCTTGCACATACTCTGACAGGTTTTCTCAGTCTCGGTCAATTGCCGCTGTGATGGCATTTTCGTTCCGTCTTTGATTTCTACAATGAGGACTCGCCCCCTGTGAAAGAGGAGCCAGTCGAATCCAGCTCCGGGTTCTTGGTGAAGGACAAACGCTCCCAGTTTGCGGGCCAATGCGGTCAAGGCAGCATCATTGGCATCTTTACGGGCGGCGTAGGTTTTCATATTCTGAGAATCTTTCGCACGATTCGTGTAACCGGGTTCCATTCATAATCAAACCGCCGATCTTTGATCGCTTGGTTACATCGGACGCAACAGGTCAAACAATTCTCGATAGTATCAAGCCGGAGTTCAGATCTTCTTTTCCGATGCTCCACACAGAGATTATTTTTTGTGCGACAGAAGAGACACTGGTAATTATCAAGCTGGAAGACTTCCTGCTTCAGGCGCATATAGGCCGCGCCGGTCAGTTTCACTTGGCCGCGTTTGGGAAATGGCAAATCGGGGTGAGCACTAGCGCTCGACATGATATTCACGAGATCATACCATTCTGGTTATTTGTGGGTGTGCTGTTACGCCAAAAGCTTCCCTGTGGACCCGGCAGCGCATTCTGGTTATAGACGTATAGGCTTCGCTATTCGCACTTTCTCTGTCCCTTCTTCGTGTAGTCCGTTGCCAAAGGTCTACGTTCTCCCACCTAGTTCTTTTCCGTGCAGGTATACTAGGAACCTTGCACAACACTTACCGCAGTTCCGCTACTCCTTAGAGGCATTGTGGATGTCACAACGTCGGCCCTGAATCAAAAAGACTTGTACCGATGGCTGCCTTTAAGCCTACCTTCCCACGATTATTCTTTAATATGCTCAGTCGGTTCATTTTCAGTCGATATTTCCGGCCATTGTCGATTGAAATTGATTTGCTGTTTATAGATCAAGACGTTTAGGATTTCTTCCGCACTATATCCAGCCCGCCACGCCCCGTCCAGCGCCAGAATCATGACATCCACCCATTCCTCCAGATTTGTAGGTTCAGCGCGAATTTCGTCCAATTCTTTTGCAATATGTTTGACAATCCCTTCTGTTTTTCGTCCAGCCCCAAAGGTATTCAGACTCCAGACGCGGTGCCGTTCGATGTAATGTTCTGGTGTCACGATTCTCCCCCCGTAAAATGATTATCCGTGCGACGCTTCAGTTCTTCAATGTCCCCGATCAGACCCACCTGAGTTAAATCCCCGTGGGTTTCTTGATCCGCTAGGAATTCTCGAAGGCTATCGGGAAAAAGATAGGGACCGATACACGTATTATCTAAGGCACTGAGCACCTTCTCTCTAACTTCTTCCTCCGTAGGGCCTTCCTCCCATCCTTCACGATCTTGCGCAATAAAGAGACGAACAAGCCAATAAAGAGCATGATCACGTTGTCGGAAAATAGTCATATCATCCCCCATCGTGCTTCACTCAATGTGACGAAGGATATATTCGTGGGGACTCATATGCCCTCCAGAAACGGGGTATCAATCAGTCTTGCCGACACAAAAACCCGATCCTGCCCTGCTGTTGTTTGTAACGAGGAAACCTCACGAATTTCTCTTAGCTCTACTAATCGATCAAAACAGGCAAGCATGTCCCAGCCGTCATATTCAATATGAACTTGACTTGCCTCATGAAGACGAATGGCTCCGGCTACTTTTAATAATTTCCACACACGATCACGCACTGCCAGGAATAATACTTGTCCTTTTTCAGTAAAAAGATTAGATTTCTGTTGTTGATAATTATACATGATCTTCCTCCTTTTTTGTTTCTTGTAACGATACCTGTTTCCACTCCACTTTGACCATATCCAAATCTTCCCAAAAACGCTGACGAAGGAGAAGCACTTTCGGTATTGTTTCTTCCCCTACAGCAAGGCAGCGTACACAAATCCACTTCAGCCCCAATGATTCATGTTCTGAATACTGTGCGCATCCACGATGCACCTCCCGTCCACAAATGGAACAGAGTGTCGGTTTCATCCCGGCCTTGAAATCTTCTTTGCATAGGTCACAAGAATAATATGTCTTCGTGAAGGTCACAGTTTCCGTGGAGGTTCGGTACATTATTATTCCTCTTTTAGCATCATGGCATCCCGCCATGCCTGCCCGTCCCGTGCTAACAATCCTGCGGCCAGCAACCGGCGTAATGTTCGCGCTCTCCCTGAGATAATCGTGATGATGTAATGAACATGAAGCGGACAAAAGAGGGTGACATCATCGCGCCAGTCGAATTGACATGGTGATCTATTATGTTTTGATATTACTGAAGTCTTTCCCTCTAGGATTGTTTTCATGTCAGTTATTAAATCGTGGTGGAAGCAGATAGACTGTTTCACCGTCCTGGTTAAGTTCAGTCATGCGAAGGAGCTGGCGAGCCACTACCAAATCCGTCTCTTTTACTCTGCTCTTTTTTGCGTGCTTGACAATTTCTTCCCATGTTTCAGCTTTCCCCCCCGTCAGATGAGAAACGAGAAATGACCGTGCGCCTTGAATTGTTTCCTGCTGCTGTTGTCTCTCTGTTGGCGGGAGAAATAAATCATCTACCGTTACAGTAGTCGTTCCAAGCCAAAAAAATCCTTCAGGACTGATTTCAAATTGCAATGATGGACCATAGACTCCCATGTTTGTTTTTGCGTGGACCATTGCAAAAATACGTTTTTGTCCTCCTAGTACCTCCGTCCGTAACTCTGGCTGTTCAGAGATAAAAAGTACCGATCTCGCCGCTGCAAGAAATTCAATAGACCCAAAACCGCGATACGCAGACCGATCTTTTTGCCCTTTCGATAAATGACGAATAATAACAATGGCGCAGTTCTGCTGATGAGCAAGTAACTTTAACTCCTCCATAAACTTGCGTACATGAGCCGATTTGTTGATATCCGTCCCTTCTCCAAGATAGGCTTGAATCGGATCAATGAATACCAAACGTGCATGATACTCCTGAATAGCCTCCGTAATGAGTGATAAATCGTTGAGCGTAATGCTGGTCATGGTCTGCCCGCCGATCTGTTTTTTCCCTTCAAGAATATGTACTTTCTCCTGGTCGGCTTGTAATTTTTCTAACCGTGTTTTTGAGACAGAATCGGCATCGTCTTCACAGGCAATACATAAAACATGGGAGGGTTCACAGAGACTTTCTCCTCCCATCATCTCAAATCCCCACCCTCCTAAACTGAGACATGTAGAGAGCGCAAGGGAAAGATAGGACTTTCCATTTCCTGGATCTCCTTCGATCATAGACACCCGCCCGAGAGGAATATAGGGATACCACAGCCAAGGAATAGGTTTCTTTTCAATCTGACTAAATGTCCTGACAACGGGTTTCCATATTTGTGATTCTTGAATAGGTGGGGAAGAGATCTTCTCAATAGCAGAATAAGATGATTTTTTTTCTGATACCTCTCTGACCAGCTCTATGAATTTTGAAGCAACTGAATCAGGAAAGAATTGTTTTAACTTTATGCCCCCTTGCGTATCTTGGCCATTCCTATGGCGGCGATAGGTGGTACGCACTACATTCTCTCTGTCGTGGGGCATCTCGTGACCTGCCGCTTTTGCCGCAAGATAGATAAGATGGGCGGTCTCTTCTTCGGGCCACCCCGCATGGACAAACACACCAGCAATGGGAAGCGCAGCGTCGTGGCGTGCCCCAGGTCCAGGCCAATATTTAGCAAGGAGACTCGCAATGGCTAATTTTGATACTGCCCGTTGTAATGTCGTACATGCTATTTGTAACGGTTCTTGTTCACTATGCCAGAAATAGTTTCCTCCGAGTGGATGTGCAGAAGGGGGCACTACGGTTTGTCCCCCTGTGGAGCGCAATTCCAGTAAGGTAGCCGATCCTCTCTCTGCTTGATATTGAAATTTCTTTGTAATTGTTTCTGGAGCACTATACCAATAGTGTGAATAGGGTTTTCCTGTCCGTCCACTGACCATGCCGGTCTTTGGAAGAAATTCTGGTGCAAGCGTAATAGCCTCTGAAGAATCAAGATCAACATCGACAAGCCATGCGGACTGCTCTCCGAGAAGTAACCCAATGTTATCGGAAATATGAAACGCCGTAATAATGGCATTTTCTGAAAGTCTTTTATTTTGCCAGCCCTCTTCTGTCGGTCCTTTCGTTGGCATTCCTTCTTCTCGTTGATATTGTATACGACAGTGGCAAGCGTTTGGTTTGCCATATCGATATAAACATGTATGGTCGGCGTGCTGATGACGACAGGATAAACAGATCCGCGCAATCGGCACTGAGTACCAGCCTTTTTTGAAATACTGTAAAGCCGCCTCCGTGGGGGTCATTAAAATTCCTCCCATCCATCACCATGCTGCTTGTCTAACTTAAATGCCGCCAATATCACCCGCTGGACTTCAACTTTGAGCGTGTCACTCAATTCCACAATTGGTGCATATTTCTTCTTTCCATCTTGTCCGGTAAATTCCTTCTGTGGGGGGCTCACCCATGCATCTTGACCAGATTGCTGAATCACGCGAAAATCATGAATAGTAACTCCCCCTAATTGAACAGAAGCAAATCCCTTCAGAGAGCCCTTCTCAATATTTTTTATCTTCAGCACTTCAATCTTTGCAGCCATATTCTTCCTCCTTAGTTACAATTCTTCAGTAGTCACAAATCGTCTGGATCTCGCAAGAGCGGATCGTTTGGATCAATATCGGGATACAGTAGGGAAGATGGGGAAGGTAGGGAACCATTGCGAGAAGGGAGAAGAAGTTCTTCTTTCTCGTTTTCTTGTATTTGTAAGGCAGCAGCTTCTACGTACCGCTCACTTTTGAGCCACCGTTCAGCGTAGGGGACATACCCGTTTTTCCATTTTGGATTTTGTCTTGTTTCGTAATATACCGCAGCAATCATTTCTGCCAGTGTAAGGAGCTTCCCTGCTTTCCGTTGTTTCTCCCATGTCCCCCATGCGTTTTTCTTTGATCCGTTCGTATTGGGATATGACTCCCACCACGTCTCGAAATTCTCGCTGTATTCGTGGGAGATGCGTTTCCTGATGGGAGCAGGTTCTAAAACCGGAGGTAACTCTTTCGCCTCTTCTACGTGAGAAGAGGCAATATATGTATCCTGCTCCTGCTCCTGCTCCTGCTCCTGATTCGGGCATTGTTTATGGGAAGGTTGCAATAAACCTTCCTGAAAGGTTCTATGGAAGGTTTCGGGAAGAAAAGAAAAATTGGCGCAAAATATTGTAAACAAAGGAGTTTTTGGTAAATCATGCAAATCAGCTAGGCAGGCTTTTAATACATTAGGATTCTCTGGACAGTTATATTTCCACCATGTGGGAAGATAGAGTGTTCTGGAAGATTCATCATATTGCCAAGAGAGGCTAAAACAAACCTTCCTGAAACCTTCCAGGAAGGTTTCAGGGGAAAATCCGAGGTCTTCGGAAGCGAGGGCGGGAGAAAAATTAAAGAGTCCTATGCGATTACTTTGCGCAGTAATGACATAGAACGTGATAAGTTTTTCCTGCGGTGAGAGAAGACGGAAGTGTTCGTCTTTCCAAATGCGAGGGTCAATTTTCCGATAACGCGCCACGGGAAACTCCTTGTTCTGCCAGCATAGACTCGGAATTGTGAACATATGAGTGTTCTTGTGAAGATTTCTGCTGGTGCTTTTCAAGGTAGTCTTCTGTGATTTTTCGCAACAATTGTGAAAGCGTTGTCCGTTTTTTCCATGCAAGCTCAGCTATTTGCTTTTTTGTTTCTGGTTCCAGCGTAAAATTGACAATGATCTTCATAAGTAAATCTTATCATAAGACCAATAAAAGTCAACTCCCTACTTGCTCCGGATCGTTCATTTTTTCCATGGCCCATTTCGCTCCGGCGAGAAAGGCGGAATCGTAAAGAGCTAAAATTGCTGAGAGAAGGTTTATACCTTCTTTTACATGATCGCCTGATGAAGAAAATCTTAAAGAATGAGCTGCTGCTTCCATAATTTCCCGAGTGGGGATGTTATATTCCTTCATTTTCCTTTTCCGCACGATCTTGGCGACATCAAGGGCAAAGTCTCCATAGAGCGTGCCGACTTCCAGTCCTCCCATTCCGGTAGCATGCGCCATATCGTTGATCAATTGAATTAGTTCTTCGTCAGTCATCTTCCTGTTCCGTCCCATTCTTTGCCCACTGGGCTCCTACGAAAAAGCCAGTTTTGAATGCCACACATTGTATCAGGGTGGGGGAAGTAGTCTTCTGGATATTTTCTAACCATAGTGTGATCACTTTGTTGACGGCAGTATCGAAGTCATCCTGGGTGCGTTTCGTTTTCATGACGCCCCCGTTTCCTGCTGTTTCTCAACGTGCTCAAGAAAATCAAACAGAGTCGGAGTCAGCACTTCCGCCTCAGCCGCTTTGAGGTATCCCACTCCATCCAGGAAATAACGGGTGTTCAGTTCAATGCCGATGCCTTTGCGATTGAGAAGTACGCTTCGATAAGGAACCGACATAATTCCCCCGAATGGGTCCAGGACTGTTTCTCCCGGCATGGTATATTGGGTGATGCACCGATCCGCAATGTCCAGTTGCAAAGCGCACAAGTGCATCTCCCGTCCGGCTGCGGATTGCGTACTATTCAACGTCAACATCCGTGTCACATCCGTCCATACTTCATCAGACCACGACTGTGGCTGCAAGAGCATAAACGTCACTGGCAAACGACCCTCTACGTCAAGAGATTCACCGAGTTTGACGTGAGAAGAAAAATTGTACACGTTATGCAGGGACCATTCCTTGAAGAGCTGAAAAATCTGGTCATGCGCGAGTTCTTTTAATTCCTCCGGCTGAATCAATCGATTACCATTTGAACGCGCAAATCCATGCGCGTCTATCTGCCAGCGGGACCGAGAATATGAGCCTTTTGACTTGATGACTGGTGTATCGGCATAGCTATTCTCATTTGATGTGGGCGGCTTGCGGAAAATCAATAGATACTCTGGCATCCCGACTCCCATCTTCGTGCCGTCTTTACATTGCTCCGTCCACCCTAAGCGATAGGTCTGGTTATTCTCTCGGACCACATCCGTGACAATCGTTTTCATCCCAAGATAGGCAAAGCCGTGTTTGGTACAATGCAGGATAGCGTCTACATGACACGCATACACGGTCTGGAAGCCAAGTCCGTTGAGTCCGCCGGGAATGATTCTGTCCTTAATGTGAATGGCGCAAATGCGCCCCGGTTGCAGCACGCGGAGCAGGTGGGGCGTCAAGAAGTCCATTTGCTGCCAGAATTCCCCATTCCCCACATTATGCCCGAGATCATTATAGGAAGCGGTATATTCATATTGGGTCGAGAAGGGGATGCTAGTCAGAATTAGATGCACGCTATTCTCTGGCATCCTCGTTGTTTCATAAATGCAGTCATTATTGACAGCAGTCCAGCGTTCGCCGGAGGCTTCTATTCGTTCACAGCCGATAGAGCGGGCCAGTGCTTTATCGAGGGCGGCTCGGGCAAGGCCATGCTCCTGGATAATCTTCGACATATTATTTACCAATTCCTTGTGGTTGAGCCATTTTTGTTCAAGAATACGTTTCACTTCCCGTTCTGCTTCGGTGTAAATCAGATCAATTCTGACCTGTTTCTTTTGTAAAAAACGGTGAATACGATGGATGCTCTGAATAAAAGCGGAGAATTTGAAATCGATACCTAGAAAAATGGCTCGGTGACAGCGTTGCAGATTGACGCCGGAACCAAAAAGAACAGGTTTACTGAGAAAGATTGCTCGCTGAGCGGTAAGCCATTCCTCCAAGAGGTATTCACGTTCTTCGACTGATTGCGCTCCATAGAGGG
>ERZ1292642.1701-Hain-H14-01um-R1-1701-length-10157-cov-5_pt1 | contig 10157 bp, 21 predicted proteins | sample MGYA00564403_ERZ1292642 | MGnify/ENA primary metagenome ERZ1292642 (study PRJEB36523, sample SAMEA6512643) | groundwater metagenome | collected 2019-01-09 | study: AquaDiva: Metagenomics assemblies of 32 groundwater samples | reverse complement strand
ATCAAGGTCCCCATTTCGACCCCGTCCGGCCGCGATCCGGCTTGGCGATGGGTCTGGTATCCGCCGCTTGGCGCGGGCGGGACACCGGAATGGCCCCTGGACGGCACGGCTGAGTCGCTGCGCGCGACGACGGAGACGGGCGACGATTTCTATATCATTGCCTGCGGAAAGGACTATGCGTAACTCTGAGGTACAAATGAATAACGACACACTGTTTTACGAATCTCAGGACATGGAATATGCGGCTCAGGCCGCAGACACGGTCATCAAACACGGCTACGCCGGGCTCATCTTCGACGGCCGGATCGTTCGACGTGAGCCGGGCGACACATCACTGTCGCTCGTCGCCAAACTCTTTCCGGACGATTGGGCGAAAGCGCCGTCGGCTGATCAATGGGTCAGGAAAGGGCCGATGTTTTTCCGCATCGACAAATGCGGGAATATGTACAAGACGGTCGCTACGGCGCAACCAAGCGGAGTGTAACGCGTGGCTCTCGGTCCTGTCCCGAAACCGCTGGGCGGGTGCAAGCCGATGGGCGGCGGGCCGATGGGCGGCAAACCGCTGGGAGGTTGCGTCAAGTGCCAGAAACCAATGGGCGGGTGTATCTGTCCATGCCCGCCGCTGCCGACAGGAGACGGCGTCCCGTGCTCAGAGTGTGATTTCAACGCGGTAAGCGTCATTCACGCGACCGTCATCGGCTCGACAAACGACTTTTTCTATCTGACCATCGGGCAAACGTTTGATTTGACATCGTCGCTGCCGTTCGGGTTTCCAGGATGGGGCGGCGGGATAAATCATCCCTGGACCTACCCGGACTCGTACCCAAACTTCCCGCCGCCGCCGTTCAACATCATCGCTCAAATGGCGCTAGGCATTGCCTGCCTGACGCGACCAGATGGCTCAAGAATCCTTGCGATTAGCGGAACATTCAGAGTTTCCCAACCAAACACAGGAATCGGTTTTATCTTCTTCACGCTCGGCCCGACGCCGATGACCTCATGCCCGCGGCCTGGGATGGCAGACACCTACACGCTGAATCTCTATTTCAACAACGGCTTGCCGGGCGGCGAGATGACGGTCGGCGGAACTGTGACCGTCTTGCTGACCGCTTAAATAATACTCCGGGCGTCGCAGTGGCATACCGCGTATCATAATCGGGATAATTCGCTTGCCAGTCTCTTGGGATACAGTTAGAATTCGCTTCAACTTTATCCAAGAGGACACGCACTATGCTCCTGCTCAATATCGGCGGCGGTTGGTCATGGATCGACTTCAATCCATTGCAGTGGGTTAGCGGTCCGACCGGCGAGGATCCCGCCGTAACCAATGTGAAGGAATTGTCTGGATGGGGTCACGATCCGGTGTCGGCGTTCAATAGCGGCAACATCTTCACGAGGACGAACGCCGATGGAAACACGAGTGCGTTCCTACTCGCTGTCCACGCTGACCAGATCGCCATGGCACTGGCAGCTGTCGAGCCGGTCACGGTCAACGGCGAAACAGCCGATATCATTTATCAGCACGTCACAGACGTCGGCGACGGTCACGACTATTGGGTGATCGCAGGCAAGGCCGTCGGTGACCGTGCCGCGGTCAAGGGGTTCGTCGTCGACCTGTACGGCATCACCCACGCTTGCGTGTGCCAAACGCAAGTCGCTCTCGGAATGGTGAAAACCGATCCGGGCGGCGGCGGCATGCCGTTTGTGACGATTGAGACGTGGCGGGCCGGGATTCTGCAAGCCGTCGCAGACTCTCGACGGCTCATGACAGCGGAAGAGAGCGGGACTCAATTCACGGGATGAGGCGTCATCAGCTATTCGGCTTGAATTTTGCTTGCCTTGTCAACGTCAGTCGCTTAGTCTGATTCCATCTTGACCGGGTCCTGTCTGGTTGCCTGGTCCACGCGTTCCCGTTCGACGCTCCGTTCCCAGCTTTGGAGTACGACCGTGAATCCCTTTCTGTCCGTTGTCTTGATTCCCGCCGCCGCAATTCTGTCGTTCCTGGCGGCTCGTTGGATCGGTTATGCTTACTACCGTTGGCGTCTCCACGCGGAACGCCAGCGGCTGGAGAGGTTGCACTCCATCCATTGAGGACGAAATGGACGACCATGCCGCCGGTTTCATCACCCAACTTTTTACCTTTCTCGCGACGCTCGCGGGCATCATCGGAGGCACGATTCGGAGCCGAAACAAAGCGGAACTCGCGTTCGCGCAGGTCCAGGCCGATTTTTGGAAAGCCGAACTCGAACGAACGCGAGCCCGCGAGTCCGACGCCCTCAAGCGCGAGGGTTCTCTCCGCGTCGAATGCTCCGACCAACGGCGAGAACTTCGCGTTATGCACCACGAATACGACGCCGCCCGTCAGTCACGCATGGTCAAGGGCAAGGCAGAGGCGGCGCTCGTCGTTGTCGACAGCGAAGGAATCATTACAGACGTGAGCGAGAATATCCCTTTGTACGTCGGCTGGACCCCGAGCCAATTGATCGGCAAATCGATCGCGATCATCACGCCGGAAGAATGGCGACAAAAGCAGATCGATGGCATTAAAGCCGCGAGCGCGACGGGCAAAAAGGTCACGCGCGGCGAGAGCGAAATCAGCTCATTCGTCGAACTGCTGCATAAAGATAAGAGTTTGATTAAAGTTAGTGTCGCCCTGATCGGCGGTGGCAATGGCAAAGATGCTAGGTACACTGGTTCGATTCGCTTCCGGTCATCCGACAGCGGACCGCAGGCAACCATCAAGCTGAAATGAATCCACGGAGATCGCGATGTTATTTGCTCTTTCTGATGCGGCCTGGATCGCGATTAGCGCTTCGATTCCACCGACCGTCGTTGGGATTGGGGCAATAATTACCGCACTTTTGGCGTATCTCAAGAGTCGTGATATTAGCTCGAAAGTCGCCGTAGCACAGACAGCTATCGACGACAACACGCAAAAGACCGTGGACACACAGGATCACTTAGGTCGTGTCGAGCAGCAACTCAATGGGCGCTTGAGCCAACTTATCAGGAGCACCGAGGAAGTCGCCGGACTCAAAGGCGAGCAGAAGGGTCGTGACAAAGCCGCGGCGAAGGCGGACGAGAAAGAAGCTGCTGAGCAATCTAAACCGAAAGGAGAAAAACAATGATTTTCGCCGAACTCTCCAACCTGCACATCATGATCGGCAGTGCGCTCGTCCTCATCGTCTTGGGGTTGCTCATCCTGATGCTCAGGCAGCATGCCGAATACGAAATCCTCAAAACCGTTTGCAAGTGGATCGGCATCGTGGTACTCGTCATCGGTCTAATCTTGTTCATCATTCGCCCGTTGATCTGGATCGCGGCGCAACTCCAAAACGCGACCGGCGTCGGGTAAACAAAAAAACTACTTGACTTTTCGTCCGCGTATGTCCAAAATCTGGACTATGACCAAGCCTCGTCTTTCCGAAATTCACCTGATGCTCACGATGGAAGAAAAACGCCTGATCGAGCAAGCCGCAAAGCTGATCGGCTTGCCGACGGCGACGTGGGCGCGTCCGGTGCTACTCGCGGAAGCGCGGCGGGTTTTGAGTAAGTAACCTTTCACGGAGGGCTTTTCATGAGTGACCGAAAGCTGTTGTGGTTTTGCGGGATTCTCGTCGCGGTCGTCGCACTGTGCATGTTCTTCTCCAACCCCGCGCCGGCGGCGGACGGCGGCACAACGGTTGTGATCGACGGGCAAACGTACATCATCGCGCCGTCATACGAGTGGAAGGTGACGGACTACGGCGGGGCGTGGCTTTACATGGGCGAGGACCGGCGAATAACCGGCTGGCTCGACACGCACGGTCGCTTTTGGGAATGGAAAGCCGACTCGTCAAAGTACGGCCAAGAGGGTTGGGTATTGAGCGGTCTTCCGCTCGGCGTCGATCCGCCGACTCAAACCATCCAGGCCGGCAACCTGCCCAAGCCGGCGACAAGCAAGCCGGGCGAAACCAAGGTCGCGGTCTCAGTGGTCGCGACGGCACCAGCAGCGTCGGCTTGCGCGACTGGTCATCGATTCTTGGGCGGATGCGCTATTGGTGCGATCCGAAACCGGGTGAACGTGCGAGTCCATGTATTCATGGGCCGGCAGCTGTTTCATCCATTCGGCGGGCGCTTCGCTCTCCGCGGGTCGTGTCGTTGAAAATTGACGTCTGCGGCGTGGATGAATCCGGTCGGCAGAGCGGTAAACCATCGCAGGTGGTTGGCGGGTCGCTGCAAGCGGTGGAGAGCGCGGGTAGCGGCTACGTCAAACAGGAGATTTGGTCCAATGAACACGGTCGAAACGAACCCCGAAACGTTATCGTCAACGCCGCGGTCGACATGCAAATGCGGCGGCAAGATCGGTCCGCTGCCGTCCGGCGGTTGGCGATGCGAGTCGTGCGGCGTGATCGGTGGGGGTGGGATCATTCCGGCGAAGCAGATCGAGGCGAGCGACGAATTGATCCGGCTCCGTGCCGAGATTTCGCAACTGAAGGATCGTTTGACCGCGAACACCGCCGCCGGTTAAGGATTTCACGGACTCGTTTCGCATGTTGGACGATTCCGGCCGACGGCGTGAATTACGTCAACCCAACCAATTAGGATATTTATCAATGGGACAAGCGTTCGATGAAGACGGCCATGTCATCGCAGAGGCACACGGGATCAAAGCTGCTTATGCGAAACCGCCATATGATGCCGTTGCGCGGTGGGGCGTGCTTGAGGATCATACTCCTGAATTGCAAAAAGTTTATGACGTAATTAGGCCAGGTGATATTCATCCTCGGACGTTTCGATTGGAGTTGGCGCTTACGGAAAGGATTGAGGGATTTTGCGTTAAATGCACTATCGACTATTCAATAAGTGAGTATGAAATTGAAAACATCGCCGATATTCCTGCTGAAGTCATGACGAACCATCCCCCGACCGGCGACGACGAGGACCCCGACGAATGGACGTTGCCCGAGCCACAGAGCGTCCGCGCTGCCGCCGTTGCGGTGGACCGCTCGACCTCTGGACGGAAGACGACGGCGTGATTCGCTGGGCGTGTAACAACGCCAAGAAAATAAGCGGCGAGCCGATCGGCCCGGCGATGTCCGATGCGGAATTCTGGTCGATGTTTGATCGCCTTTCTCTCGACGATGTTGCCCGACTGACTAAAGACTTGGAGTAACCTTTGAAACGAATTGCTGCCTTTTTCACAGCCGGCACCATGATCGGCATTCTCGCCGTTGCCGCCGCGTTCGCGCAAGAGCCGCCCGCCAAGCCCGCCGAACCGCAGGTCATCCCTGAAAAGTTGGCGGAATCGATCAAGCGCCTGCAGGATGAGAACGCGGCGCTCAAGGATCAACTCGCCAAGCAAAAGCAATCGTCGCCAGCTCCAGCCGGCGCGCGAACCGACTTCCCACGCGGCGTTGTACAAAAACAACCAGCGCCAGCGCCTGCCGGTCCGGTGAAAAAAGGACCGCCAAAGCTAAGCTCGCCAGCGCCCGCCGGCGCGCGAACAGATTTCCCGCGGGGCGCGACGTCGTCGCCGCGATGGAAACTTCAGGCGGCGACGCCATTCAAACCGGCAGGAGTTACACCATCACAATTCGCGATTGTGCCGCCGCGCCTGTCCTACTGGCTCAACAACAAATACGGAATTTGCGTCACGTCGGAAGAATGCTTTGCCAAACTTGTTTGGTCGATCCAGTGCGGGCTTGCCGAAGTATTCGTTTCTGATGCGGAAGCGGAACGTTGGGCGCGAGCACACGGCGTTTTGAATGGCGCCGACCTGTCGGAAGTTATGGACTGGATGACGAAAACCGGACTGATCGTCAACGGGATTGAGTATCGAGACGGTCCGAAGTTGGGTGTCGATTACAGCAATGAGTCGATTCTGCAAGCCGCAATCGCCGCGGGGCCCGTGAAAGTGGCGATCGACGCTGACGCCCTGCCCGCTGGCGCCGGCAATGTGCAAGGTTGGTGGGCGACTGGCGGTGACCCCGGCGAATTCAGCAACACCGATCACTGTACAGGATTTTGCGGATTCGGTCCGGCGTCCTACCTCTATCAAAAACTCGGCAAGCCGATGCCCGCTGGTCTTGATCCTAACAAGATCATGTATCTGCAATTCACTTGGTCGACGCTCGGGGTCGTCGATCACGCCTGGATCATGAGCACCGTCGTTGAGGCATGGATCAGACAGCCTACGACGGTCGGACAGACTCCGCCTAACCCGCCAACAGCCATCGCCGTGCCTAACGTCGTCGGCTCGACGATCGCGGCAGCTAATCAGACGCTGGCAACCGCCGGCCTGGTCGGCTCGGCGCCGGGTGCTCAGCCAGGCGACACGGTGACGAGCGAAGCGCCGATCGCCGGAACGCAGGTCGCGCCGGGCTCGACGGTCACGCTGTCAGTCGCGGTCGTTCCGCCGCCGGACCCGACCGGCAGAGTGGTTATCGATATGCCCGCCGGAATGCCTGCCGGACGGTACACGGTCATTTCGGACGCGGACCGCGCCAAGTTGCAGGCGAATAACCTTGAGAACGCGCGAATCCTTGGCGGCGGCGTTGGGCCCGAGCCGTTGGGACGTGTGCCATTGCTCGCCCCGCAGCGGTGGGTACGCGACGCCCGGGTTGCGAGTCAGATCGGTAAGGCGATGGAGAAGCAGGGCGGCAACGCGACGGCAGAGTACAAGACGATTGCCGAAAACGAAGACCCGACCGCTCATCCGATGTTGATGCGGGCGTTGTGGCGCAAGATGCGGGCTGACCCGGCAGGCGAGAAGATCCTCGCGAACTGGCTTAAAGTGCAAGCGGTCGAGGGCGCGGACTTGCCGGCGTCGTTCCTGACCGACTTGCTCGACTGGTTGGTCAAGAATGGCCCGCAGATTTTGGCATTGATCGAAATGATTATGAAGTTGTTCGCGTTTAACGATGCGATGCTGGCGGATTTGCCGCAACCCGTTTTCGTGTCGGCTTCCCCGGCTGGCAACCTCGACGCGTCGCCGGCCTGGTCGATGGCGTGTTGACATGATAGTATGAAGGCGACCTAAACCGCTCCGTTCCTCGCCAAGACCCGCCCGGTTCACGCCGCGGCGGGTTTTTTCATTTCTCGGCACTGACGTTGCTATAATTCTGACAGATCGTCAGAGGGACATGCCATGCTCTTGGAACCGCCCCGCCGCCCGCGCAACGCACGCGGCAGCGGTCACTACGTCTGTCGGACCTGCCGCCGCGTCGCCCGCGACAACGGCGAGCCGTGCGGTCGCGCGGTGCTCTGCCGGCGGTGCTGGCTCAAAACGGCACCAGCGGCGTTCCACCAGGAACGTACAGCGGATGCCGCGGCGCTTCGCCCAACTTCGTTCGACCAAGACACAATGGCTTGACGCCGATACTCGCCAGCAGCGCCAGGACGCCGTTTGCCCGCCGATCCCCAACCTCAGCGCTCGCACCAGCGCCCCACGCGACGACGACGCGGTGCCCCGAGCACGCTTCGCGGATGTGCTGGTCGTTGTCCGGTCCGACGATGTCTTGCCCTTCCCGTTCCACGCGGAACATTTTTTCCGGCGATGACGAGCGCCAGGCGAACAGGTTGACGACGAAGAACCCGCCGGCGTCTGCGTCATGCGAAAAGCTACGGACACGTCGGATTGTCGGGTCGTCGAGGAACGAATCGGCCGTCGAGGGGTTGAGCATCGCCCAAACGAGCAGCGGGCGCGAATCGTCCCAAATCCGCGACAGGCGGTAGCGGTACAGCTCGCAGGGCGACAAGATGGCGTCGGAGCGTTCGAAGAGGTTGGTCATTTTCACGCTCGATTGAATGCCGCAACCTGGTCGCGGCGTGCCTGAGTCTCTTCAGCCAACTTCTGACCCAATTCTGTGAGCTTGCAAACTGCCCCGGAATCATCGATGATCTTCCGTACTCGCAGCGCCCATAGAGTCCGTGTCAGACCGCCAAATTCTGAGCGACCTTCTCGCCCGTAAGAAGGGTCCTTTCCCCTCAAAAGGTTCAACATCACACGAATCATCGGTTCGCTTAGCTTACTCATTAATCCACCGCGTTAAACGCGTCCTCCCACGTCTTTTGTTCCGCCGCCCAGCGTTCCTCCTGCTTCGCCATTTCCGCGTCGTGGGCGGCTTCCGACGCCTCAACCGACTGCCGCAACAGGCAGTACCGGTTCTGTTCTTCCGAGTGTACCATCCCGTGCGCGCCGGGGATGTAGCAAGCCGGATCGCCGATCACGCTGCACTCGGGGCACTCCGGGCAAACGCAATCGGCAGGGTACAAGCCGCAGACCTCGCAGGGCAAGTCCGGCGGGTCGATGTCGCGCATCGAGACGCCGGGCGGCAGGGACCAACCGAAAATTCCGCTTCTCATGGTTAAAGTCTCGATTCAATTCGCCGCTTTCGCGACGTGTAGAAAATGACCATAGTCGGGGCGATTTCGTTGTCGACCTGAACGCCGGCGTTCATCCAGCGAGCCGGACCATGTGAACGGTGCCACTTTTTTGAGTACACATCCCAACTCTTACCCTCATGGGCGACCCTGCCGTTCACACTATCTGGCAGCGGTGAGAGAGTCAGAGTGTACCACTACCGGTTTAGTCAGTAATGCCCGAAGCCTCTCAACTTCGGCTTCAAGTCGTTTAAGCCGCTTTTCTTCGCTTGGTTTCGACTGCCCTTTTTGACAAGTGCAGAGAGAGCGGCTGTAAATAGTGCCATAACAACATGGCACTACGGGCAAGCTATCAGTCTTCATCACCCGGCCCCTCCCTGTGCTGCTGGGGCTGGTGGGATGACGTTGCCGTGTTCATCAATCTCTATGACTGTGTTTTGACACTTCCGCTGAGTCGTGGCCGCGCCAGTGATGGCGGCGTCGATGCGGGTGAGGATGCCAGAGGCAGCATTGAAAGTCTTGAAAGCGCCAAGGCCATCGCAGGCGTAGTCAAGGACGTATCCGCGGCACTCTCGCAGCAACTCCAGCAGGGCCGATAGCTCGGCCTCCTGCTTCGATGGTGCAGTCCTGAACTTGGTTTCATGGAGGGTAGCTTCAAGCTCTTGGCGGATGTTCTTGGCATAAGCGACCGGTCCAATTCGCGTTGTAATGTCTGCGATCCATGAATGAAACTCAGAGAATCGACGGTCGGCATCTGCTCTCGCGGCCGATGCGGAGTCGCGCAGGGCGGCAGCGACGGTGTAGATTGATGTCGAAGAGACTGCAACGCCCATGCGGTGCAGAATTGAAGCGGCCGCGTCGTCGTACTGGTCACTCATCGGTAATCCTCGTGGGGCCGGTCTAATCGCTCTCCACAAACGTAGACGGGATGGCGTCGGAAGTCTCGAAGAGGTTGGACATCGATTGAACCTCAAAACGCAGTGTACGCCTCTTCGGCGCGGCGAACCATTTCGGTTATGTCGTTGCGAAGCGCCGCCAGAGCTGCCGACACGTCCTCGCCGCGAAAGTCCTGTTTGGCGATTCGCGCGAGTCGTTCGTCGATTTGCTTCAACTCTGCGACCCGTTCGGCAAGCAATTGCTCGATCATGACGACCCCCTCAAACTGCACGCCGCCGCGCCTGCTGCGCGGGCCAGGCCGTAGGCGACATCGGCAACCCCGGACAGCGCCGCGGCGAGCGATGCGCACAGATCGGCGACCCACTCCACGAACCGCGATGGCTGAACTGGCGGCGGCGGTTCTTCCGGTTCCCACTCTGGTTCCGGCTCGGGCAGCGGCGTCGGCAACCAGGGTCGCGGATTCTTCGCCGTCGTCTCTGCCAGGTCAGGGCGATTCCCCCAGCACTTCAGGCACGTCACGCCGGCCGTCGGGCGGTCGCAGAGAATACAGGGGCGACGCTGGTCAACGGTCGATTGAGCGGCTACACTGGACATTGCATTTCTCCTTTCCACGGGGACTTGCTTACACGGGGCCCGCCGATCGGTGACACGGTCGGCGGGTTTTTCTATCGATTGAAATACGGCGTCTTGTCGTCGTTGAATTCGCCTTCGAAGAAATACGGGTCGGCCGTGCATTCCCAATGGCCGGCGTGCGGGTAGCGGATTGCGTCATCATCGTCGTAGGCTTCAAAACGGTGCGGCGAGATAGCCACGTTCCTATGCTGGCACTTCGGGAAGATTTCCACGGAGAACGCCTGCGCCTCGGTCTCCACTTCCTCGCCGGTCTCGACGTCCTT
>ERZ1292642.1698-Hain-H14-01um-R1-1698-length-10163-cov-8_pt1 | contig 10163 bp, 22 predicted proteins | sample MGYA00564403_ERZ1292642 | MGnify/ENA primary metagenome ERZ1292642 (study PRJEB36523, sample SAMEA6512643) | groundwater metagenome | collected 2019-01-09 | study: AquaDiva: Metagenomics assemblies of 32 groundwater samples | reverse complement strand
GCTGTACATGATCCCGCCAGGCGATTAGTTTTGCCTGAGTCCTATTAGGTGCCACGTAGGGGCATGACAAACCTGTCTCTAGTGCCTTCTCAAATAACCAAGAGATGCCTAGCGACGTTTTTCTAAACTTACGCCCGGCTCTCAATAAGACGAATCGCTCTCCACCATCTAAGGCGTCAAGGATAATCTGCTGCTTTTCGTGCGGCTCTGAGGGGTAGAAGGTGTTGATTGATACTCTCATGCCATCAAGGTCAAAAGCGTGAAGATAGTTGCTCCAATGAAAGAGATGGTTAATATAGCTCCTATGCCCATTTCCTTAGACTGCGTTATACCACTGAGCTTGCCATGCCTTCGAGGTGTGAACACAAATGTTTGACTGACTATATAGTGACGCTTCCTCATTTACTACTCCTCCTCACAATAACCTCAAGGGTGCCGTCTATCTGTGTGTCTTGCTTTGGCATACCATCAATGTAGTTCCATAGTGTCTTCATTGCGGTTATATCCCCTTTCATTGCCATATCTAGTATCTTAGCACCCAATGCCTTCTTTATCTCAGGACGCTCATCCATCATGTCCCGTATTGTCTGCGTGATAGAATGCTCCTTCTTGGGTGCTCCTTTGGGATTGCCTGACTGTCCTGGTTTCCATGATGCTGGTGTTCCCATAGTGTGCTGTTATTTTGCTGTTACCTCAGGTGTCTCTTCTTCCCAATTATCTTCTTTACCAATAAGCTTACAATAACGCTTACGTATAACGTCAGCATACTTAGGGTCTAGCTCCATAACGTATGCCGTTCTATTTGTCTCCTCACACGCTACCAATGTGCTCCCTGATCCCGCAAACACATCTAGTACTATATCGTCTGTCTTAGACGAGTTCTTTAGTGTCTTAGCTATCAGGGCCACAGGCTTCATGGTAGGGTGCTGTTTATTCTCCCTTGGCTTATCAATGTCCCACACAGATGTCTGCGACCTATCTCCAAACCAATTGTGAGCCGCACCTTCGATCCATCCATATAAAATAGATTCATGCTTCCAGTGATAGTCACCCCGACCCATAACGAGAGAGGTCTTGTTCCAAATTATTGTAGTTTTTAAAGCAAACCCAGAGTCCTTGAATGCCCCACGAAAGTTCAAGCCCTCCAAGTCGGCATGACAGATATAAACTGCCCCCCCCCTCTTGATAGATGTGGCAAGATTGGTAAATGAAGCTAACAAGAAATCATAGAAGTTGCTATCTGACATCTTATCGTTTTTTATCTTCAAACCATTGCCGCCTTCATAGTCCACGTTGTATGGAGGATCAGTAAATACCATATCCGCTTTCTGCCCACCCATCAACAACTCAACATCCTCAATCTTTGTAGCATCAAGACAACCCAACCTATGCCGCCCCAATTGATACACCTTACCCAACTCAGACTTAGCAGGCTCATCAGATAATGGTGGTGCTTCATCCTCCTCTACCTCTTTAAACTGGTCTAGCAAGTCAGATATCAATTGCGGCTCCTTTAAATCAACGGCATAATCCTCCCAATTAAACTCAGGATACTCGGGGATAAGATTAGCCAAGAGGTCGTCGTCGTAAAAACCTGATCTTTCATTATCTGAGAAGGAGTATTCTAGTGCCTCGGAATCATCCTTGCTTGTAATATAAGAAACAAGAACGTCCTCAATGCCTAGTAGCTTTAGCGCCTCATACCTACCATGTCCCCCAACAATAAGACCTGTTCGGGAGTCTACGATGATGGGTTTGTATTGAGAGAGCCTTTTGATTTGCTTCATCAATCGCTCTATACCACTCTTTGTAAAGCTACGAGGATTCTTAGGGTTTGGTTTTAATGTAGAAATATTAACTATTTCTGATTTGTAATTTTGTATAGCGCTCATAACATCCTTTTATCGCATTGCATGACCTGCAAAGTATTTGTAAATTTTCTATCTTATGCCCCCCGCCATGTACAAACGGGACAACATGGTCAAAGGTTAAATCTTCTCTTGTGCTGCATTTATTACAGAACCACTCTTGACTCCCAAACTTATTGATAAAATCATCATAATCTATTTTTAAATTACTTTGTCCCCTATGTTTAACGTGTAAATTGAGCCTTGTTAGCTTACCTCGCATCGTCTGCCCATATACCCTAGCCCTTTCGAGAGATGCCTGCTGTTGCTCTTTCGTCCACCGTCCATAGTCCCCAGCTCTACTTTTGGCATATTCCTCTTTGTTTTTTCTTCTCCACTCCCTCCGTCTAGCCACGCCCCTATCTCTGCCGCATTTTATTTTACAATACTTTTGCCATGAATATTTAGCTACAAACTCCTCCTTACAAAACAAGCATACCATTCGCATATTATACCATTAAACATGCGGTGATTGGTACGGTATATTTACTCATTTGCCTGCAATAATTTATCCCAATCAGCTCTGCTAATCAAAAAACTATCCGAACTAACAGGAGTTTCAAATCCCCCTTTGTGGATTATGATATCGCCTGCATCAACCAACACCACTGTATAACCTTTTTGTACCATATCCATATTATTTTTGCGAAAATACAAACCCTGCACTATTATATCCCTTGGTAATATTAAAATGCTTATCAATATCAAATCCTGCTTCAATTAGTTTTTTATTAACATAATCATCCCTTTCTGCTATGTCGTCAAACTGTATAAGATCAAACTCTGGTATTTTTAGTATCTTCATACTTCCTCCTGCAAATCATCTAGCGCCTTCTTCATCTCAAGCTCTGTTTCTAGCTGTTCAGGGTTTTGTCGTCTATATACCTGACCAGGGCTGGGTCTACGTACAGCGCCTAGTCGCCCCTTGGGCTGTATCTTCTTGCCGATGGCGGTAAAAAGATCACCAACAACACTGGTTTGATTGTTTCTTTGTGACCTCTCGCCTAGATAATAGGCTATCAGGAAATTGATTGTTAAGATGATAAATATAACTGCAAACTCAAGCATAATTAGTCTTTATAAAACTTCCCAACATCTCTTCCCCAAACATTTCGACTATTCTTTATCTCATCAGGTGATACTTTGATATACTTTGTACCATATTTAGAAAGATATTCCTTGCTCAATACGCCTTTGCGGAATGGCTGCAAGGTGTCATCATATCGCTCTTTGCGTTCCTCTTTGATTCTCCCCGGAATCATTTCAACCGAGCTGCCTACCGCACCATCGTCCGCACCCGAACACTCGATGCATGGCAAGAAACCATATATCGTAGATTCTATAGCGGGTTTCTTTCCACAACCTAAGCATAGTTTCATTTCTTCCCCTCGGTAACGTGCGGTGTGATAACGGTATCGCAGGAGATTATCTGAATAGCAACACTCAGGGCGTTGCGTAGTGCTGCCTTGGGTACGGCTACAGGGTCGATGACACCGATTGCCAGCATATTCTCTAGCTTTCCTGTGGTTACGTCTATGCCAAAACCCTCTACACCAGCAACAACGACTGTTCCGTTTATCTTCTCAAGCATTTGACCCCCGTCAAATCCTGCGTTGGTCATAAGCTTTCGAAAGGGAGCCTTTAGTGCGTTTCGAAGAATAGTATTAGCGTAGCTATCTCCTTTAAGGGCGCGTAGTGCGCTAAGATACACGATCTCTCCCCCAGGTACTATTCCCTCATCAATAGCTGCCATTGTTGCCCCTACGGCGTCATCAACCCGTTCCTTGCGCTCTTGCATCTCTACCTCGGTTCTTCCTCCTACGTTGATAACAGCAATACCATCTGTAAGCTTGGCGTATCTTTCCCTCAGCTTCTCCTTTTCAAAGTCGCTGTCTGTTTGTTTGATTTGTGTTACAAGAGAGCTGACCCTGGTTTCTAGTGCTTCCTTGCTGCCACCGCCACCTACCACCTCGGTTGTTGTGGCACTAGAGGTGATACGCTTGGCCTTCCCTAGATCAGCATAAACTACCTTGTCCCAGGTGTCGCCGGTTGAGATGAATCTAGCACCTGTTAGGATGGCTATGTCTTGGAGGAGGTTGGTGTCGGGTTGGTTAATATGAAGGGCGCGGATTTTACCTTGCATCTTGTTAACGACAAGGAAGTCGCGAAGTTGCTCTGATGATTCAGGGCTGAGGATAACCAGGGGCATCCCCCGCTTTTCAAATACCTCGGTGAAGAGGGGTAGTATTTCACTAGGGTTAAGTTGTTTGTCGGTTACTAAGACCTTGGTATCTTTGAGGGATGCCTCCATCTTGTCGGGGTTGGTGATAAAAAGCTGATGGGAGTAGCCCTTGGCAAACCGCATTCCCTCTTGATGGTCAACATAGGTGTCGTTGCTCTTGGTGTTCTCCTCGACGGTTACAACGCCCTCTAAACCTACCTTGTGGATTGTCTCACCGATAAGTTTACCGAGTGGCTTGTCGCCTGATACAGATACGGTAGCGACGTCGATGACCTCCTGGAGTTTCTTAGCGGGTGTAGCGTATTTTCCTATTTCGTCCGTGAGGGCTTGCACGCCCTTTTCAAGCCCTTCTGTTAGCTCCATTGGGGAAACGCCCGCCTCTATGAGCTTCTGCGCTTCTGTGATGATTGCGTGGGCTAGGATGATGGTGACTGTGGTGCCGTCCCCTACGTCCTGGACTGTTTTGCGTGCTGCCTCAGCTACCCTTTGGGCGCCGAAATTCTCAACAGGATCTTTAAGGGCGATAACCTTGGCAATAGATACCCCGTCTTTGAGGATCTTTCCTGCAAAACCATAGTCAATTCCAACCGTCCTTGACCTGGCACCCAAGGTTGAGGAGACAGCTCTGTAGAGGGTATCAATACCCCTAGACAGACCATCTCTTGCTTCTTTTCCAAATGTGACGTTGTTGTAATTAGCTTGCATAGTATGCGACGATTCTTGTGAACGGGACAAGGTAGTGAGGTTTCCCATCAATACTAAAGTCCTCATCTTCGTAGTAGGTAAACACAACCTTGTCGTTTATCTCAACGGGGGAGGGAAGCACTTTGCCTGATGCGTGGAAGATGTCAGCTCCTGTTGCTAAAACAATACCTGCTCGGAGCATCTTTGTACCCTCAGGCATGGTAAGAAAGCTTTTTGTTGGGGGAGCTATTAAGATAAAACCTGCTGATGGAGTGACCATAAAATTGATTATGCTTCGTATATTAGCACAACCATTTGCTAAAAAAAAGGTTGAGATTTATTGTTGAGTGTGGTATTATAAATATGCTTACGAAGTCGATCATCAATCCCTTTTTTGATGTTGGGTCGGGAGATCGACCCGGTAAGCACCCAACATCAAACGAGGGATTTTTTATGGCAAAAATGATGCAACCTTTCGTTTCCGTAGCTTTGGCTACTTGCGAAAAAATGCAAATACAAGAAAAACGAGGGACACAGATGGTGATGCGGTTTGCAAAGCTTTACTCTCCTGAGAAGATGGGTGAGATTATCGAGACTGCGAAGACATTTCCTTGGTGGTACAAAAATCCGACTGCGGCATTTATGAAGGCTGTGGGCGTTGTTAATAGGCTAGAGAAAACCAATCTTAGATGAAAACAAGAATCTTTTACACAAAGTTTTGGAAGGATCCGTATGTTCACCGGCTAACACCCTCTGAAACGATGGTGTATGTTTATCTTTTAACCAATGACAAGGTGAATATAATCAATTGCTACGAAGTGGCGATTGATGAGATCGTTTACGATATCAAGCTCTCACAGGCTGTTATTAGAGATACTTTGGGAAAGCTCCAAAGAGATGGGAAAATCGCTGTCTTAAAAGATTGGGTGTTTTTAACTAATGCGAACAAGTATCAGCGATACTCAGGTAGACTAAACGAGGTGGCAAAAAGCAAGGTTTTAGAAGAAATGCCTAAGAGCGTTTTAGGTTGGTATAACAAGCTAATAGATAGGGGTATCGAAGGGGTATATATACCCTCTATAAATCATAAATCAGAAATAAGAGATAAGAAATTAGAAATAAGAAACCAGAAATCAGAGAGAGAGATTGTTAAGAGAGAGAGTTTTTCGAGGATAGAAGATATACAGCAATCAGACATGCAGGAGATAGCGGGAGAGTACGGTGCACCTCTATCATTCGTTATGAGCAAGCTAGATGATATGAAGAATCACGTGGAAGGGAAAGGTATAGAGTATAAGAACTATAAAGCCATGTTGAAAACTTGGGTGAAAAAGGATGCTATGGACTTAAGAAAGGAGGCAGATGGACGATCAAAAATCGCTTACGTCGGGGAGCCAATTACCGACTAAATGGCAGCCAAGGTATATAATAAAGCGCATCGGGGAAGATAGTATTGAGATAGATAAACCTACGAGAGATGCTATACTAAGCCAGTTGGGGGCTGGCGGGAAGTTTGTTCAGATAGGGGAACACACCCTCATGCTTAATGGGATGAAGGGTATTGACCCAAAGTGGGGAGATAAAAATATCCCACCACGCCCTATGCCTAAGTTTGTTTATGATGGGTTAAAAATTGATTATTGGATGGATGGATGTGAGACTTTAAACCAAGAAGAGGTTGATGAGTGGGATAAATATTTTGGATAGAACATTATGAACACAAAACAATGGATTATCATAAACATAGTTATCTATATACTAGCCCTTGTATATGGATTAGGTTGGTATATGCCTACCAAGGTAGAGAAGGTTTGCAAACCCCTTCACCTTAGTTTGGTAGAATGTATCTTATTGAAATAATATTATGAAATTTAAGAAATATAGAATAATAAAAGTACCAAGCAAGTTGGGGGATCATTTCTTCTATACAGCACAGGAAAGATACTTCTTTTTCCCTATCTGGGTAGATTGTGATTTTGTTAATATACACCACACCAAGAGAGCTGCGAGTGAGTTTATAAAGAGGGAGAAGAATAAACCAAAGGATCTCGTAGTTTGGGAGGAGAAGTAATATAGTATGAAGCAACATATAACAAGTGAGCAAGTAGATGAATTGACAAGTAAGGGAAAAGAAGGGCTTAGGAAGTGGTGGCACCCCACTGAAGGAGATTGGTATATAGAGTCAGATGAACCAGAGATATTATGTCACATCGAATGCTGCGAAGATGATGTGAACGAGGCTGAAGCTGAATGCTTACCCCTTCTCTCAATTGGTCAGATGATTGAGTTTCTTGAGTTGAACAAAGGCAGGAGGAATGGTTGGTGGGATTTCCTTTTTATGAGCTATGATGAAACTGATAGCGTATTTCCAAAAGAATATGATAAGGAGTTGGTAGATCAGCTTTGGGAAGCAGTAAGAGAAGTTTTAGAGAGAAAGTATAGTAGTTAAAAACGTGGGGTGGCTGAGTAGTTAAAGGCTGATGGGGTTGACTCCCTAAAGATCTTTTTGTCACATGGATCACGCAGGGTGACTATACGAGTTAAAGAAAGGAAGAATCTCGCAAGGACTATTCGGCTTTCTCGTCAAATCCCTGCCCCAACGTTTTTATAATATTATGGAAGAAGAGTATATTGTAACAAAAGGTACTTATCTAATGTGGTGGTGCAATATCCACGCCACCTCTCACCAAGGGGTTGAGTATTACGAGTGTAAAGCAGGAAGGTAGGCTTAGGAGCAGCCATCCTTTAAAGAGTGGGAAGTGAGTCCTGCTACTGCCTCTGTGCAGTCTGGCAGGGATAAGGCACAAGCCCTTTGGCGTAACAGCACACCTGCTAAAATTTAATATGTTTGTGGGAACCTTTACAAAGGAACAATCAGAGAGGCTTGCTAAGGCTAAGAAAACGGGAAAATACGGCTCTTTGCAAACCTGGCGGGAGCTATTTACCTTTATGCACACCTTAGCTAACGCCGAGCAGTTCTATCAGATTGCCCAGTGGGCGGGGAGGTATAATAGGGGTGAGGGTATTAGATTGCCTCTTTCCCTTAATAGCAAATCCATCCTAATGGAGATAGTTACAGATAAACATGACGAGATCGTTGTTCGACAAACTATTGAAGAAATTGAGGAAGAAGTATATGGAGGTACCGTATTCGGAGAAGCTAAGCATAGTGAGGAAAGCGAACCTGTTTAAGGCGTACTACAAGGATAGCTTATTAAAAGACAAAAACGATGAAATATAAATTAGATGGTACAGTAAAGAAGACTAGCTTGAGACCAAAGCAGTTAACCCCGGCTAACCTAGAGATAATAGACTCTTTTAAAAGACAAAAGTCTCTAGCAAAAACGGGTGAAACATTTGGGATAACAAGAGAGCGTGTTCGGCAGGTTATAAACAAGGCGCTAGAAATGACAAATGATCCTGAGCTAAAAGAGGCATTTTTTCTAGTGAGGCACGGTGCAGATCTCAGTGGTCGCTATTGCAAGGGGTGCAGCAGGGCGCTTGGAGCCGTTAGGCGTGCTAATAGATTATATTGCGGTGTATGTCAAAGCCTCAACACCGGAGCTACTAAGAGACCTATCACTTTTCTTCCAAAATATTGTAAGTGTGGGACTGAATTTGCTACAACAAGAGCTAATGCAACATGGGCAAATCCTAGACAAGGAGGTATTTGCAGAAGGTGCTACACCAAGAGTCCACAGTATAAAGCTCTTCAAAGAAGAAACTATCTTAAGAATATTGAGAGGATAAGGCTGTCGCAGCGAGAATATCACGTTCTCAATAGGGATCATCTACTTGAGTCTCATAGACAATGGAAGATAAAAAAGAATTTAGAACAATGATAAAGCTTATCGCAACGAAGCCATGTGTGGTGTGTGGCGCCTCTATTAGTAGATGGCAGACAAACACTCCTTCAGGAGATAGCTCTTGGGGCAATGTACGCTACTGTTCTAAGTGTCGCACTGTTGTAGCCCGCAAGTCTATCGAAGAGGCTGTTGTAAGGTCAAGCGCTAAACTGGCTAGTACTAAGAAGCTGGCTGAGCGCATTTGCAGAATTTGTGGCAAGAGATATTTTAGTAGGACAGGTAAGAAAACCTGCGCAAAGTGTAGCTAGTTTTGCCTATTGCATACTACGGTAGTGTAGTGTATAATACTTACATAAAGCCAGGTTCTTTTGTGCATGTAGGGCTATCTCAGTACTAATAGGCAATGTGTTCTGTTGGGAAGGGAAATAAGTGAAGCGGTAACAGCTCACCCCACGCAGATTAGATTAAATTGAACTGAAACATGCCTGGCATTATTTTAAATAATATGAAATACCAAATTACCTACAAAACACTCATACACAAAGATACAATCTCCATGGTTGTAGAGCCCAAAGAGGCTGCTGTAAGAATTAAGTCTAGACTAGAGCAATTTGGCGCCCTGGAAGTAGAGATGAAAAAAGTATGAAGATTACAAAAATAACAAGTCAATACAGAAGGGATTTTTCAGCAGATATAGAGTGTGAGGGTTGCGGAGCTGAAGAAAAGCTAGGCGCTGGGTATGATGACAGGAATTACCACGATAATGTTATCCCCGATATGAAGTGTAAATCATGTGGCAAGTCTAGGAATGACCTGGGGATAAAGGGGCAGGTAACACAAACTAGATATGCCGACTATGAAGTCGTTTGATAACATGAACATACTTGATCTAGCACTACAACATCCCTTTATAGCCTTTACCCTGGCGTTTCTCCTGCTTATCTCCATAGATGGTATGAGGGATAGGTTCAAATGAAAAGAAAAACAATAGACCAGTGGGACGAGAAAAATCCAAGCTGGAAAGGTGATAAGGTTGGCTATTCCGGACTTCATCATTGGGTAAGGCGGCGCCTGCTCAAGCCTGTTGCTTGCTCAGATTGTAAAAAGATTAAAGACTTGGATCTTGCCAATATTAGCGGGGAGTATAAAAGGGATCTTGCCGATTGGGAGTGGCTATGTCGTTTGTGTCACATGAAAAAGGACGGCAGGCTGGTGGCCTTAGCCCTCAATGGTCAGTTCAAAAAGGGTAGGGTAGCAGAAAATAAGAAAGATAATGTAGGTAAGATTTGTGTCATGTGTGGCGCACCCTTCGTAACGCTTGGTCAGAGGGGATATAAAGAAAAAGCGACCTGCTCTACCAAGTGTAGGGTTACGCTAGGGCATTTTACCATCACGTGTAAAACTGAAGACACGCCAGAATATAAAACATGGCTTAAAAAACAAAAAGACAAAAAATAGCCCTTGCTCTTCTGCCCAAACTGTAGTAATATACTACCATACTAAATAAACATGAAAGATTTAAAA
>ERZ1292642.1692-Hain-H14-01um-R1-1692-length-10180-cov-4_pt1 | contig 10180 bp, 17 predicted proteins | sample MGYA00564403_ERZ1292642 | MGnify/ENA primary metagenome ERZ1292642 (study PRJEB36523, sample SAMEA6512643) | groundwater metagenome | collected 2019-01-09 | study: AquaDiva: Metagenomics assemblies of 32 groundwater samples | reverse complement strand
TCCTTCTTTCTTTTAAATGTGATGATCTATGGGTTTAAATTTTTTACAATTGTCCATAATATGGATTATCTCCTCAATATGATACGGAGTATACTGTTTATGTCCAAATAAACAAGTATCAACCCCTACATCCATACTAAGCGAGTTTAGGTCGTCTGGTAATGACGCATGACTATGTCCATAGCAATGAATTATACCACTACTTGAATTTTCCCACACTTTGTGAGCATAATGATTAAGGAAAAAGTGTCGGCTGCCGCATTTTACTCTTAGTTCATTTGAGCAACTAGAAAATAATTGTTGTAAGTCCTTATTCTTCTTGATATTAGAATCATGGTTGCCCAGACATAGGTGTACTTGCCGAGAATTTATTCTACTTCGTGATAGCGGAATCTTGTCTTTTCCACCAAATGACCAATCGCCAATATGGTATAAAATATCATTTTCTTTTACTAAAGAATTAATATTCTCATACAACGTCTCGTTCATCTCTTCTACAGAAGAAAAATTACGATAGCCAGATTTCCAGGATGAAACGGAGGGTCCGGCTATATTCGTATGAAAAAAATGCGTGTCCGAAGTAATATAAATATTATTCATTGCGGTCTAAACTGGTATTACCCCGTTTTTCTCGTCAACCACCGCCTGACAATCATCACAAAAAACATAGCAACCCATCGAACGGACATCTTTGTGAGTATCATAAACGTACCATAAGTCCTGGTTTGGCATATAAGGATGATCGGCTGGAGTACATCGTAGTTGTGCAATATACCGGTCCAGAGACGGACAATCAGCCTGATAAGTATTTATTACTTCGCCCGGCTTTAATACACACGTATGTTCTAGATATTCGTCGGTTTCTTGTAAAGGTGAACCCATCTTTTTCTCCTGATTAAAATCTATACTTATTTTTCGGTTTGTACGATGTACTTTTTCACCCACTGGACACCAAACCGCTGATACATCCATTCTATCAGAACTTCGTCTTTTGTCAACCCCTCTGTCGCGGGAGTAGCACTAGCCGGAGATATAGCATATAACCGCTCTACTCGTTGTTGCCAAAATTTGGCTAGGTCATCTAATTCTGTATATTCTACTTTACGATGCTCGATTTCGCGTAGTAAATAGCCGCAATACCAAAACATCGTCCAGCCATATTTACAGGTTATTTCTAGCCTGTCTACTATCTTATATTCAACGGCCACTTCCCCTCCTAGTAAGTAGGAATTTGCCTCATCCATTAAATATAAACTATTTTTGTCCCAATCTTTACCGCCCTGAACCAAGTATAATTTGTATAGGTGATTATGTAAAGAAGGAGGTATTTGGCGGGCAACGGTAGAAATAGTAATAGGCGGCTTGGTAAAAAATACAGCCCTACCATTCAATATATAAAACCCGTTTTTATTTGGACCAACTAATGAGCGTATCCTAGAGGCTACACTATGACTTAATTCGTGGCCCGAAGTTATTAGGTCTTTTTCGCGAAAACAAGCGGGATTTATAGCTTGTGAATCAATATCTTCCAAAATACCCGGATGTTCAGGAATACGTAACGGCTTAATCTCTAATTCTTCTGCCAGACATAGAGAACAACCTAGTAATGTCAGTACCAAACATCTAGATATAGCGGTGTTTAATAGTGACATGCAAGTTATTGTATCTTAATTGGCTGCGGCAATTTATGAAAAAATACGGAACCGTTTCCTAGTATTCTTTCTATAGTTCGATAGGCAAAAGTTAAAGGAATTGTACGTATTACGGCTTCTTGAGTTTCACTAGGTTTGGAATACTTAACATAGCCGCGAGGATTATAAGGATTGAATTCTAGCTGGACATACTCATCCTTCATATCGAGGGCCAGTGCAGCTTCTATTTCCCGCAATTCGTGACACGAACACATAGCCACCTTTGTTTCCTCGTCAAAATAATGTACTATTGTGACGGGGTTTTCTAGTTTTGCGTCGTTTAGAAAATTGCCGGTGAAGATAATCATTAGCGGATTTCCTTTCCGACTGGAAAACGCGGAACTGGTTTATCTCCGGTCGTCCAACTAAAAAATTTGATAGTCAACATATTACCAGGAACTATTGATCCGTTATTCCAATCATTCCACAGCTTTTGTCTGTGTTGTTCGTCACCCTCTGGCATACACCAAAATTCAAAGCCTTTATCTGTAAGACATTTGAATGAACAAGTACCGACTAATTTACCCTTATTTTCTTCTGCGGCCACTATCTCAAATTCTTCATCCATAAACTTTTTAAATTTGAGTAAATCAAATGACCTTTTATCTTCTTTATATAGACCGTTAGCATTACGTAACATGATACCTTCATAACCCCTAGATGTCGCTATTTTATGGTATTTTTCTACCTCATTAATGTTTCCGGCCACACTAGTATCTGCTAATTGTAGAGATTTTGACGTTTGAATATCTGCTTTAATAGCAATTTGTCCTAACAACGCTAATCTGTCTTCATATCTAGATTCGTTAATTACGTCGTATATATGATATTCTACTTGAGGCGTATATTCGTTTGGCTCGTCTCTTTTAATCGCTGAACAAATCTTTTGAAAATCAATATTATGGTTATATAGTTCTCCGTCCAGCACAATATCTGGATATTTACTAAAGAATGTAGCCGCCAAATCTTTTCTAATATGATCTAGATGTTTAAATCTCGTCTTTTGTCGGGATTGTAAAATTACTTCCTCCTGGTCCATATATGCTATACAGCGCATTCCGTCTAGCTTATTTTGTATAAATACGGGCCAGTAAACCTTATGTGAATAATCATCATAAGAATGAGCCAACATTGGAGAATATATTTTGGAGCCGGTAAAGTTATGTATGTCCTCAACATAACCCTTTCTATCTTTGTGTTTATTCCATTCAGATTCGGCATCCTTAATACATTGTTCTAAAGAGGTTGTCTCGTTCTTTTTGCCTATATTTTTCCCAGCTAATATTTCAGTATAAGTTTCCTGAATTGAGCCACCAACATATCCATGATAAACGGTATAACGAGGTATACCATCTATCACAGATACTTGAATACTCCATTCTTGGACTTTGCCGCCATTAATTTTAAATAAACGCGAAAATTGTTTAATCATTATAGACTTTCTTCCTGTGTAACCTGCTCGTCTTCAACGTTAGACTCGCCTTTATCAGCTACCTTAGTCTCATGCAGCAAAAACAGAGGCGACTTGACCTTATATAATTCGGGCTTTGGATAATGGTCCGATCTTATCACAAAACCTTCTTCTACAACCGATGAGTCTAATATACTTGGTTTGTCCAACAATTGATTATAAAAGATATTCTCGATTTCCTTTTGAATATCTCGATCTTGCGGGAAATAATCTCTTACCTTTTCTCCCGGCTTAATCTTTTTGTCGGAATACTTACGGATAAAGTCCCACCAATCACCAACAAAGAATTCGGGCACAATTGGTACACCAAGCTCAGCGGCCCGCTCCTTCATTTGTTCATAGCTCAAATCGACTTCTACGCCTTGCGGGTTGATATTTGAGATGCGGTAAATATAAACCATCGGCTTTTCAAAGCTGTACTTATATCCTGGTTGTATTGCTTTCCCGGTATAATCACAACCTATTACCTCTCCAAAAATAGCTTCGGATTGATTTAACTTGCCAGCGAAGTATTCTTTGGCTACTTTGGTCCAACAGTCTTCACTATAAAAATGATTCTTACCGGGTAGTTCATCAAACCCGACCGACTTAATTACTCGACGAGACGCCGCAACATAATTGTACTCTTGTTCCTGAATCTTGAACCCTAACCACTTTAGAATCCTCTCAGTCCAGTGTAATTTGCGGTATGTAAGCGTATTGAAAACACGATTGGAACAGCCATGTAACTTATATGAAATAGTAATTTTATCATCCGGTTTTACTAGATGAAGCTGTCTCAAAAATTGACAGGTATCGGGGTGTTCAGGAGCCATCCGACTATCCACCACTTTATCTATGATCTTCGCCGCCTTAGTCTTGGCCGAACCAGCCTGATACCGCTGCTTAACCACAAACTTACGACATATTTCAACACCGTCTACTTCATTAAATGAACAACCTATAAATAATTGAGAGGGGTTGTCTGTAAAGGTAAGAACGCTTGCCAAAGGCAAGACGAAACCGGAAGAAATTATTCCCTTAAACTTGAGAGTCCTGACTCTCCCATTATCTTCAAAGAACCCCTTCTTAGTAATATCGGCATTTAATTCCGAGTGGCGGTATAGATTGTTAGCCTTCAAAAACGCGGCTGATAACTGAGTTTCTGGCCCAAAAAATAGATATTCGCCGGGCAGCGAATCTTTGCCAATAAGGCAGGCATTACCCTGTATAACCACTTTTACTAGATTGTCTAGGCCGGATACGACCTGAGGAGTAGGCAAACTGATGATCTGAGCCGTGTAATTTTCATTGTGTTCGTAGATTTTTAACATTTTAGGATTCCTTATTTAATCTTTCCTCTTGTTCGCGAATAGTTGCTGCCATTTTTTCAAACGAATTATGTAGTGCCACTATGTATTCAGTGTTAGATTTTGTACAGCCAGCAAATAATCCGTTATAATAAGATAAACCAATAACATCTTCATCATCCTCATTAACAATTTGCGGCCACTCCTCTAATTGATTAGGTGTAGATAAATCTTGGTCGTCCCAAGTAGACCTCCATACTCCAGGCGTGGCATATTTGCGTAATTTTTCAACTTCTTTTAAAATATATTCAATATCTCGCACTAATTATCCTCCTTAAACACAGACTGGAAAATCCCGCTAAGTCTATACGTTTCTCTCATTACCTCGATTTTGTTATTTAGGTCTGCAAAATCCAACTTATTGAACTTCTCTATTTGCCGCTCGATAGTCTTCATAGGCACATTATGGACGTTTTTCTGGAACAGTATTTCTTTATTTGTTAACCATGTAGTATTCGGTACTAAGAACGAAATCTCATACTCATTTTTAATGGCCAACTCAATATACGGACTAAAAGATTGGTAATCCAAATTAGTATTGTCTATGATGATACAGTCTATTTTTTGTTGCATCGCCACTTCGCACTTAATCTGATTTAGTTTGTGGGCAATTGAGAGGCCATTTAAACTAAATAGGTATTTTTGTTCGGGACTAGACTCTTGCCATACCGAGTCTGTGGAACAAATTACGCAGGTGTTACCAACAGCAATTTCTTCGGTATATACCTTATTGGCTAGTGTGGTCTTAGACGAACCACTCGGCCCGCAACATAAGTACATTTTTTTATTCATTTTTTATTTTTCCTTTTCACCTTCTTCATCATTATCATCAGATATTGGTTGTTGTTGTGGATAACATCGACCAAGATGATGCTCATCACAAATTGGACACCACGCCGCAAAACAAGATTCATCGCTCATTATTTACCGTCCTTGCTATTCCACGTTGCCCCGATGCAATCAATCACCGTGGGGATTTCACGCCACGGAGTTACCCGCGTTGTAATCCAATGTCCAGCTTCGCTGGGGTTGTAGTGAAAAAACTCAGTATTTGAAGATGAATCCACTGTCGTGTCTGGTGGGTCAGTATATTTAGCATATAGATAGCCTTCTTGTACAACTGTATGATAATGTCTTTTGGGTGGATACCACTCACTGAATTTGTGTGCTAAACAAAAAATATAGACTTTACAAGGCAACTTCTCTCCCACTTTTATATCTAATAAATTTGCATTATTAGGCGGTAGCGGAGCAAGGTATTTGACGACACTTTTTTGGGGGTAGTAGTTATGGATACCTGTTTTGCTATAAAGTATTCCATGTTTTAATTCTATATATTCTCTCGTACTACCTATTTTATCGTGGTATTCGGATCGGTCTAATTTGGTAATTAACACCAATCGTCCGTCATACCGACGATACACACCTTCGCGGTCTATAATTATTTTGAGCGGTTCAATAATATCATTACCTTCGGAATCGACGCGACGACGATGTATAGTATACGACAAGTCGTGTATTTTCCCGATATATATTACCTGCTCACTCCACTTTGATTCATAGTAGAATTCATCACCATATAAAAACTTCTCTCCAAGTCGCAAATACCTCCAGCCAGACATATCTCCCATCGTAGTAACATAATTCGGATGTTTCGTGGGATTTAGCGCGAAGAATTTGTGGCATTCGGTGGGAGTAGCGCGGCGAATTTCATCGGATGTACGTGACACGCTACATCCTTCCGCTTCGATAACGTAAGTAGGAGCATCATCTTTGTGGACAATACCAATTTCGCCGACTTCAAATAGTCCGCATAGACGGGATTTTATCGCTACCACCACATCACCAACATTAAACACTTGTCCTGGCAACACGTTATTGGTAGATGTATTAGGAAATTCCGAATAACGAAATTTCCATTCTCTGTAGAATTTATCAGACATTCCGGCGTTTGTACCGATAGCATAGAAGTTATCATGCTCGATTGAATAATAGATGCCGGATGGAATAGACTTCAATTCAGTATTCATAAAATCCTCAAATTCGTCCTTTTTACTTTCTCGTTTGTATACTAGTATTCTAACACGATAGAGGCGTATCGTCAATACCTCCAGTAGGTGGCTTAGTCTGCTTTACCAAATATTCTATTAAAACAGACTTCACAAATATCCATTGACCAAATAGCTCTAGTTGGAGGTATTCCGTATTCTATAGAGTATATAGCGGGATTTTTACAGTTTAGTACATCAGAAGATTGAGATTGTGGGTCTTGTCTGACTACAAAGTCGCATATTGGCGGGGTTTTGCTATGGATTTTGGTTTTCTTGCGTAAGATTCTAAGCATCAAACAATCTCTTTATATTTTGTGCCACGAACCACTAGTATCTCTTCATAATCTTTAAATTTCATCTTATCACGTAAAAATCCTTTTATTTCTGTAATTTTATCTCGAAAATCGTTGCATGAGTAAATGTCTATTGTTGAAAACTTAGATTGGACACAACTATGAATTTGCAGTCCACTTTCTACAAGTCCTACCCACGAGGATACACCTCGTTTACTATCGTATGTTTCTGTACGTAAATATCCTACATAACCATCATATTCTACACGTTCAAACGTACACGGGGCATGTACTGCATAAGGTGTGGTCATTTTAGTCATGCCTAACCATTCTACTAATTCTTCTAATAAACGATAATGTAATTCCAAATCGTCTAGTGCATAAGGACAGCAATCATACATATCAATCATTAGACTATAACCAAACGGCTTATTCTTATTCTTGCTCGTTTTATCCATTATTTTTCCTGTATACTTTCTCGAAACATTCGTCGCAGATAAGTTCTGTATGTATTTGATTTATTAGAGGGTGAGCATCTACTTTTGGGTCGCCGGTCAAATAACGATAGGATACTTTTTGAGATGCTATCCTGTTACATCTACCACGTACACCAAGGTTATTTGGCGGGCCAGAATATCTGCCGCAAAACCTCTTCTTATTATTTTTAAGTTTCTTTTTACTAATTAGCTCATACATTGTCGTCGGCATCCTTAAAATCTTGAACCACTATCTCACCAACCCTCTTGGCGACTTTTTGTAATTCAGCGGCAGGAAATCCATCTAATCCGGCGCAACTAAAGCTATTTAGCTCTACTATACTTAGTTTAGTTTTATCATCACAAATATCTATGGTATATAAAGGACTACGCGGTTTATAGCAATTACTATCTAAGATTTGCTGCAAATAAGAATAGAAGGCGGCTCGGTCTGTTTCCTCACAATTTGACGCGATAATCTCTTTATTATATACCACAAATCTATATTCGACATCAATGGTATTTTTTGCACTAGAAATTAGCAAAATATCATGGTCTTTAATAGAGGGGTTTTGCGTTATATACTCTAAATCTCCATCCGATAAATAAGAGATGCCACCAGTAAACTTTTTGTCGCCGTCGTTTGGGCGGATAAAGACTTGTTCGCCAAATTTTGTCTTGAGAAAATCAACATATCGGGTATTCTTTAGACAACCAGCGGCTATAAATACATGATCCTCGTTGAGCAGATAATTTAATAATTGCGGATAATACCCAGTACACTTAGTATCATCGACCGAATAATAGGCACCGGGATATATATCTAAGACGCTCAGAACACGCCTACATTTTAGCCCACACCGAATAATTGTTGGTACTTCTATATTGATATTTACTACCGGAATTAGATGAGATTTGTCTTGCGTAATAAATTCAACGCTATCTCCATTAGCAACCACGGCGTCTGCCAATAATTGGTCTCCCGGCAATATAAAACCGTCGTCGTCCTTCTCAAATAACCAACGCATAATATTTCCTTTTTTAGTTGTCCTGTATAATACCGCCACAACTTATATATTTATTACGATAACCTGCCCGATTAGTTAGGAATGATCTTGCTTGTAGCCAACCATTATAAAAGTGTTGTAGGCGGTCTAATTCCTGAGATATATAGTGGGTATGCTTATCATCTAGTATAACAGTAATCAACTTATCATAAACCATATACTCTACAAGCATTTCGGTAGACAAGTATATAGAATGTATATTAGAAATATGTGAAGAATTGCATTCGGCGATAAATTTGTAATATACGTGACCGATCAGCACATTACAAGATTTACAATATCCGTTCCAATAAGTTTTATGATCTGGATAATCGGTATGATTGCAATGCGGGCAATTGTACATAACTACGGCGTAATTGTTTCCATGAAACCCGCATCATTAATTTTTACAATTACATCTTCAAACACTTCGGGAATCTCGTCGTCAGATTGTGTCATAAAGTGGAAATTACAGTAAAAACTACTCGTTGAGTCGGCGATCTCATTAAAGCGGGCCATCTCTCGTTTGATAGTCATCAGTTCATCGTCTGGTATATCTTGATCTATTAAGGCGTGCAGATATTTACTGGTTGCAAACTTTGTGGTGGCTACATCATTCCAGTCAGTCTCGCTAACATGCCGTTTAAGCCGAACATTATATTCATCGCGGGCAGCCTTATATAAATTGACTGCTATATCTTTTCCGTCCTTAATTCTATATTTTCGCGGCAAAAACCAAATGGGGCAGATATTATGATAGGCTTCATAAACATGGTTATTTTGCACTTCCTGTAGCCGCCACTTTACCTCAATATCGGTAATATGCGGAAATTCCTTCTTAATCCTAATAATGACGGGTTTACCAAGCTCCATCAACTCAGTTGTTGCGGCCTCCCGTACATTATATTTATTGCTTTGCAACTGGTGAATTAAATCATTAACCTGATTATCAAGCTCTACTTCTGGTGTGACAGAGATAATAAGTGGTAATAACAAATAAGTAAATAGAGCGGACATACCAATACTCCAATAGTTTACTCAGCACTATCTTCTTCATCCTCATACATCTCTGCCATATTACTTTCTGTAAGAGACGACGCCTTTTCAACTAATTTGCTCATTAGGACATCGCCACTTCGACGAAATTCTTTAGCTCCTAACATTTTAACACAAGTTCGCCGCAATACAAGCCGCTCAAACCTACTAGGTGATTTGGCCGAAGCAGCAGCTTCAACTGGTGGTTTCTTACAATCTTTCCACATAGCAATCACGTTGCTGACTATTTCCATAATAATCATTATGGTAGCCGGGTCGATGCTATAACCATCGTCGCCAGCAGCATTTAGGTGGCCCACATATTCACAAGTTACTTCATGGCTTAGGTCTGCAATTTTCATAAAATCTCCGATTTAAAAGGTGATAAAATTATTTTTAGATTTAGTTTCTTCTCTTACTATTGATTATAGTCAATTTTTATACCATTGCCACTCTAGGACAACATTGATCGTCTCCGTACATTTTGCTGCCAGAAAGTACCATATATCCACGGTCTGGTTTATCTGCCCCACCCCATGAATTAGCTACTCTTACACCATATTGATTTGGCCCCATAATCATTGCATCGCAGGCGGTCATTTCGTGACGCATCCAGTTATATCCACACGGGACAGGAATTCTAGACAATAAACAAGTGAATAATTGATCTAAACTCCTTGATTCCATATCCTCCCATTCTATAACGCGATATTTAAGCGCCTCTTGTTTGGCTTCTGCTGTATAATATTTTCTATCTATTGCATTTGC
>ERZ1292642.1330-Hain-H14-01um-R1-1330-length-11848-cov-9_pt2 | contig 10180 bp, 17 predicted proteins | sample MGYA00564403_ERZ1292642 | MGnify/ENA primary metagenome ERZ1292642 (study PRJEB36523, sample SAMEA6512643) | groundwater metagenome | collected 2019-01-09 | study: AquaDiva: Metagenomics assemblies of 32 groundwater samples | reverse complement strand
GAGCTGGATCACGTCAGCCACGCAGATCGCCTCCGAGTGCGGGGACGCCCTCGGTACGGGCGTCGAGCGCGGCTTCGGTCGGGTCGAGGTCAGGCATCGTGTACCGCCCTCAGGTGGTTCAGGTCGGCGGCGGCGGTTTTCAGGTCGTCGGCGAGGGTCCCGACGACGGCGGCGGATTGCAGGTCGAGTTCGACGAGTTCGCAGGTGGTGGCGGGGTCGCGCCACGCGCCCCGGTCGGCGTACAGGTCGTCCCGTTCGCCGAGCCGTCCGGTTATGCGGGCGAGCTGGCGCAGTGCCTGCGGGAGCCGTTCGGCCGCCTGCGCGAGCGCGGACAGTACGTCGGACAGGTGGCGGGGGTCGTCGAGCCCGCCGTCGCCGAAGACGGTCAGATGGTTGATCGCCCGAATCGCCTCGGCGGCGGCGCGGGCGTGGAGGACGGGGGCCGGGTCGACGTCAGCCACCGGACACCCCCGCGACCGGCAGGCCGAACTCGGCGTTGCGGCGGCCGGGCCGCAGGTCGCCGGACGTGCGGACCGCCATCACGTCGATGCGGTCCCATTCCAACTCGTCGGCCGGGTAGGTGAACTCGACGGCCGGGCGTACGAACGCGGCCTCGTCGTAGCTGGCGAACGGCCCGGCGAGCAGGTCTGTGCCCATCCCGCCGTACGGGACGTAGGCGACGTAGTGGGCGGTCCGCATCAGGCCACCGCCGGTCGGTCGAGCTCGAGGTACCGGTCACCTGACGGCCTCGCAGAGAAGCCTGACTTGGCGAGCAGCTCGGCGGCGTGGTGCGCGCTGGCAGGCGGGAGCAGGTCCAGCGTCAGCTCGACGAAGTCCCCGTCCCACGGGTCGGCCGAGTCGATGCCGATACTGGCATCGCCGAGGACGACACCAGCCGGCGCCCACCACGGGCATTCCTTGCCAGGGTGGGCGAGGAGCTTGCAGGCGCAGGCGTCCACCTACGCCACCGCCCCGGCGGTCTCGCTCGCCCCGTAAACCGGGACGGCTTCGCCGACGACGGGTTCCCCGACGGGCGCCCACGCGACGGTGCGCCACGCCCCGGCCTGGCTGCGGGCGATCTCCTGGGCGTGCTCGGGGGACTCGGCCCGGGTCGGGACCTGCGCGGCGTGTTCCCAGGTGACGGTCACCAGGTAGTCCTGCTCGGCGGGTTCGGCGGGTTCTACGGTGGTGTCGCCGGACGGGCCGGTGTCCTCTTCGCGGTACGGTTCCACGGCATTCCTCTCTCTCGGGTGCGCGGGCGCGGGTCGCGGGGCAAGGTCGTCGTGGTGGGCGGCCCTCGCGGCCCGTTTCTCTTTCAGGCGGCTGCGACCACGTAGTGCCGGCGGACGAACGCCTTCACGTCGGCGGCGGTGAAACCCCAGCCGGCCGCCTTGCTCGGCAGGACGCCGGACAGTTGCCGGCTCGTCGCCCAGAACGTGACCGTGCGGGGCTTGCAGTTGAGCGCTTCGCCTACCTCGTAGGCGTCGAGCAGCCGGTCGCCGTAGGCGTCGAGGGCCGCGAACAGTGCGGCCAGTCCCGCTTCGTCCACGACCGGGCCTCGGGCTCGCGGCGCCCTGTTCGGTGCCGTCACTTCCACCTCCACGGGTGTCGGGTCCGCCTGCCTGGCTGGCGTGCGGGACAGCGGACCATACCGCCGTCAACGGCAGTCTACGACAGTCAGCGCTAGGAAACGATAGGCGGCGCGTGTCGCGGCACCCCCGGGGCGACCAGTCGGTTTCTATCGCCAAGACGAGGCACGGCCCGCCTGGCAGGCTACGGTCCGATACGGCTTGTCGCGTAACAGGTTCCGTGGCGGGCCGAGATCGCTACCGGGTGGGATGCTGGGCTCATGGACGGATCAGGGCAGCAGGTGAGCGCCGGAGAGCGGGTCGATGCCCCGCCGCGGGACGGCCGGGGGCGGGCGACGTTGACCCCCGAGCAGTCCGCCCGCCTTTTCGAGGCGATCAAAGCCCGGCAGGCGGCGAAAGGCTGGCCGATCGGCGCCCGGTTCTCGGCGGCCACCTACTACGACATCCGCGCCGCGGGCACGGGCGGCGGCGGCACGCTGCTGTCGACGCTGGCGAAGGCGAACCGCTGGATGCGCTGGGCGGACGGGGCGGCCGAGGGTGTGGCGCTGCGCGGCGAGCGGCCGGTCGGCTTGGAGGAGGTCGTCGCCCGGCTGCGGCGGGCGGTGGAGGTGCGGTGCTCCCAGCGCGGCTGGGTGCCGGCGAAACGGGTGGAGCCGGGCGTGTGGGCGAAACTGTGCGACGAGGACACCGACGAGCTGCCGTCGGCACCGGAACTCGTCGACCTCGACGACGCCGTCGAATGGGTGCGGGGGTCGGCCGAGAAGCTGGCCAGGGACGGCGTCGACCCGGTCCCTTCAGAGGGCGGCCCGAACCACGTGGTCGTGCACTTGGACGCCCCGGCGGGCACGGCGGACCTCAGCGAATGGTTTCAGGTCTCCGGCCGGGTGACGGCGTCGGCGGCGCAGATGACACCGGAGGAGCGGGGGAAGCTGACCGCGGTCGTGCAGCGGATGTTGGACGACTGGCTCGAACGGCGGAGCTGAGTCTTTTCCTGCTCCACGAGGCCGAGGACCCAGGCGAGGGCTTCGGCCGCGCCTTCGCACCGTCCGAACCGTTCAGGGTCCAACGTGTCGTCCTCTGCCGCCAGTTGGCTGGCCGCGCAGCGCCTCTCTTCGACGTTTTCGGCTATCGCGCTCAACGAGGTATGCAGCACGTTTTAATCGTGCGCTTTGGCCGTCGGGCCGTCTTCGTGTGCCCGATCTGCACGCCATCGGCGTGTCGCCACGCTTCGCAGTGGATGTCTCACCGTGGGCTCGCAACGGGTTTATCCTGCGCAGATGGAGCGTGTGTGGCGTGAAGCCGACCTCCCCGCAGGCCAGGACGCGTACGTCCGGCGGCTCGAGCTGCCCGACGGCGCCGAGCTGGAACTGGCCGTCACCTCGGCCGCGCTCACCCCGCGCCAGCGGGCGGAGGCCCGCCGGCAGGTGCTCGCGCGGGAGTTGGACAATGAGGGACGTGGCGACCCCGACACGCCCTGACGTCTGCCGCGGCGGCCCCTGATGGCCTGGTACGAAGACCTGCCCAGGCGTAAGCGGGACGGCAAGGTCCGTGTCCGGGCCACGGTGCAGAACGCCCACCACCGCGCCCCGACGGCGGTCGACCCGAAGACGGGCAAGAAAAAGACCGAGTGGCGCCGCACGTTCGACACCAAGACCGCCGCGAGACGCTGGGCGCAGGGGATCGAAGCCGACCTGGACCAGGGGATAGACCCGGACGCCGTGCCGGTGCGCCCCGAGGCGGAGACGCTGACGCTGGCCGCCTGGCGGGCACGCTGGTGGCCCACCTACTGCCGGGCCACCCGCAAGGCTCCGCGCAGCGTCGAGGAGACCGACAGGCGGTGGAGGCTGCACGTGGAGCCCCGGTGGGGCGACACCACGCTGGCCGTGTTCGACCGGCTCGAGATCCAGGACTGGGTGGACGAGGAGCTGGCCGGCTGGGCGGCCCCCGGCTACGTGGAGCTGATCTACAAGGATCTGCACCTGTTGTGCGAGTCCGCCGTGGACCACCGGCCGCAGATCTTGGCCCACAACCCGTGCCACAAGATCCGGATGCCCGACCCGAACGCCGCCGAGGTGGTCCACACCGACGCGGCCGGGGTCTCGGGGGTGGCCGGACGGTGCGGCTTCTACGCCGACCTGGTGTGGTGCCTGTGGGGCACCGGGTGGCGCTGGGCGGAGATGGTCGGCCTGCGGCGGGACCTGGAGACCGCTGACGGCCCGTGCATCGACGTCGAGAACAACGTCCTACGGCTCCACCCGACGCTGGGCTGCCTGGTCGAGTCCGACGGCGGCCTGGCGTCCGGCCCGCCGAAGACGAGGGGCAGCGCGCGGGCCACCGCGGTGCCGCAGTTCGTCATGGATTTCGTCTCGGCGCGGCTCGACGCGCCGGACGTCCGGCCCGCCCGCGTCCGGAAGGCTCACCCTGCCCCGTCCCCCTACGTCTGGCTCGGCCCGCGCGGCGGGGTGCTGCGGCGCAGCTCGTTCAACCGGCGGGTGTGGCGGCCGGCGTGCGACGGGCGGGAGGAAGAGCCCCGCCGTCGGGGGACTCGCGGCAAGCCGGCGTTGGAGCCGTTGGTGCCGGGGATGAGGGTCCACGGGCTGCGGCACTCCCACAAGGCCGTCCTCGAGGCCGCGGGCGTCCCCGACTCGGCGATCGAGGCCAGGCTCGGGCACGCGAGGGGCGGGATCTCCGGGGTGTACTCCCACGTCCTGCCGGAGACCGAGGCTCGGATCGTCAAGGTGCTCCAGTCCCGCTACGAGGCGGCGACGGTGCTGTGAGCGCCCCCAATTTTGGAGGCGCCATGGAGGTGGATCTACGCCTGAGACCGTCTAGCACTGTCTACGAATGCCGTCAAGGACTGCTGTACTAGCTGGGATCTCACCCAAAGTCCCTGCCCGGCGAGACCGTGGTCACCAGACTGGGGGTCTGGGGGTCGCAGGTTCGAATCCTGTCGTCCCGACCACTGCGAACAAAGGGAAATCGCCCCTCCGGCCGATCTTGACCGGAGGGGTTTTCTCGTTCCGTGGAGGCGACATGGAGGCGCAAGGCGATCTTGGCGCTTCGGGTCTATCGGTACGTAGCGCCCACGGCCGGCGGTCGCCACTGTAGACGACACGTTCCGGTGTCGACCTGGGGAATTCTCCTCGCGGGCGCAAACGAAGCGAAGTCCAGCGGGAGCGCCCGGTGCCCGGGTTCGAGCCGCGGTCCCCCGACGTCGTGACCCGCCGACCTGATCCGAGTGCTCGCCGGTAGGTCGGCACGCCACGCGGCAGGTGTCCAGCCGTCGGCGCCACTACCGTCCGGCGCCTACCCTGCGCCCCAGTGGCCCGGTCAGGGTCCGTCGTGGGGACGGTGGTGGGCGCGATGGCGGGACGCAGTGTCGCGGCGGTCGTCGCGCTCGCCTCCGTCGTCTTCCTGTGCGTCACCGGGCTGCTGGTCGTCACCGTGCTCACCGACGCCGACCTCACACCGGTCGCCGTCCTCGCAGGCCTCGCCGCCCCCACGATCACCAGCCTGATGTCCGTGCTGCGGGCGGAGGACGTACGCACCGAGGTACGGGGCCTGGTCGCCGGACCCCGGCAGCCCGGGGAGTTCTAGTGGCCGACCTCTGGTACCCGGGCGGGATCGACGACCCGGCGCCGGCCGCGTGCTGGGGGTCGTTCACCGACGCGGGCGAGCCCAAGTTCGTGCTGCACACCACAGAGGGCCGGCTCGGCTGGTACGACCCCGACCCCAGGCGGGGTGACGTCCGCCGGTACTACGGGAATCCCGGCAACTGGCCGAACTACACCCTTGCCGTGGCGGGCGGGCGGTGGCGGGTCTACAACCACGTCCCGGCGAACCGCAGCGCGATGGCGCTGCGCAACCTCCCTGGCGGCGTGCAGACCAACCGCGACAACGCCACCCAGGTCGAGATCGCGACCCGGGCGGCCCACATCGGCTCCCTGCCCGGCGCCGCGCTCGACGAGCTCGCCCGGCTCCTCGCCTGGGAGCACCTGGCCCGCGGCGTGCCGCTGCGCTCCACCGTCCGCTGGGTCGCCTACCCGGCCTCCTACGGCCAAGGTGCCCCGCAGCGGCTCCCGGGGCCGGCGTGGGACGCCTACGCGGGGGTGGTCGGCCACCAGCACGCCACCGAAAACGACCACGGGGACCCCGGCCTGTTCCCGATCACGGCACTGCTCGACCGGGCGGCCGGCTACCTGGAGGACGACGTGACACCCGAAGACCGCAGGGCCATCGCCGCCGACGTCGTCGGGCAGCTCAAGCCGCTGATCCCCACCGCCGACGCCGTCCAGAGGGCCGTGCTGGGCCAGCTGTTCGCCGACGTGAAAAAGGCCGAGAGCCCAGGGCCGGGCGGGCAGATCCGGCAGGGGAGCGCCGGGCAGACGCTGGGTGCCGTCTACCTGAAGGCAGGTGACGTGCAGAACCTGGTGCAGTACGGGCCGGGGAGTGTTTCTGTCCGGATCGACTGGCTGCTGGCCGCCGTCGCCGCGCTCGCCGCCGCCGCCGGGGTGGAACTCGACCCGGTCCGGCCGCCGGGATGACCGAGGGCGGTGGGGAGGGTGAATCCCGCCACGCTCGTCAACGTCGTCCTCACCGCGCCCCTCCTCGCCACACTGATCGGCCTCATGGTCACCCGCAAGGTCGTGTTCGGGTGGGCGCTGGACGAGCAGAAGCGGACGGCCGAGGCGCACGCCGCCGAGATGCGAGCCGGGTACGAACGCGACGTCGCGGCCCGGGAACGGTGGATAGCCGAACTGCGCGCCGACCTCGCGGACGCGAACCGCGAGCTGCGGGAGACCACGCCCACCCTCGTCCGGGCCAACGACTCCCTCAAGCAGACGCAGGACCTGCTGCGGGAGATCCTGCGAAGGAGTGTGGCGCCGTGACGGACGACGAGGCGGGCGACCTCCGGCAGGAACTCGCCGAGCTGCGCCAAGAGGTCGCCTACGGCAGGGGCGCGCTGGCGGCGGCCAAGGAGCTCCGCGACGAGACCATGCGGCACGTGGACGGCATCGAAAGGCTCGTGGCGCTGATCCGGCGGAAGATGGGAGATGCCGGCGATGCCTGACGACCTGACCCGGACGATGGCCGAACTTGACGCGGCCCTGAAGGCCAACCGGGCGGGCGTCGCGGCACTCGACGAGTCGATAGCCCGGGGGAACGTGATCCTCCGGCGCAAGACGGTGTGGATCGCGGCCACTTGCGCTTCGGTCGCGTTGGACGTCGTCCTGACGGTCACGCTCGCCGTCCTGGGACTCCAGTTGCAGCGGACCCAGGACGACACGACCGCCTCGCAGGTCGCGGTCCGCGCCAACACGTGCAACCTCAACACGCTGTTCGCGCAGTCGATCGCGAACTCCGGTAACACGGTCGACCTCTACCGGGGGCTCCGGCCGCTCCTGGAGGCTTCCGGCGACCCGACGTCTCGTGCCGCGGTCGCGTTCATCGACCGCAGCATCGCGAACTTGGAGCGCAACGAGGAGATCCGGGCGGGCTTCCTGGCGCTGACCGAGCAGACGGCCCGCCGCCTGCGATGCCCGGCGGGGTTCGTCACGGAATAGGCCCCGCCGCTAGGGTCTGCTGTCTTCGCCGGGCCGTAGCAGCCCGAGGCAGCGGAGTTCGCAGACGTGGCACGGCCAGTACTCGTCGAAGCAGGTCTGAACCTTGGCGTGCCTGACGAGTTCCCCGTTGCGCCATCCGGCCGTCGGGCAGGACTCGCCTTCGGTGCAGTCGTAGGTGCCGTCCTGGTGGTCGGTGCGGGTTCCCGGGCAGTGCAGCAGGCCGGGCTGGCGGTTGGCGTACAACCAGGCCCGGTCGAAAGCGTAGGCGGACGACGCTCCCCAGGTCGCCGCGTCGCCGTCGGTGACGCAGGCCGCGCGGCGGTGGAAGCGAACCGGGATCTCGGCGCCACTGGCCCACGGGTTCCGTCCGCCGTAGTCGACCGTCTTGTGCCGGGAGGTGATCGGGTCGCCGCAGGCTAGGCACCCGAGGCGCTCGACGAGCCTCCGCCGGCTCTCGGCGACCGGTGCGTCCGTGGCGAACCCGAGCTCGGGTGTCACGTCCCATTCGGAGTACATCGACCGCAGGTTCGGGTACACCCGCACGTCCGGGTAGCGGTTCGGGTCGAATCTGCCAGCTTCGTCGGCGACCAGTGCCACGACCCGGGCGCGTTCGGCGCGGTACCCGGTCGTCGCCGGCCCGTCGCACATCTGCCCCCACAGGCGGACCACTCCGACCGCGACGCGGGACGGATAGAAGTGCGGTGGGACGTCCCGTCCGACGCGTCCGGGGTCTACGGGGCGCTTCCAGGCGTAGATCCCGCAGGTGCAGCCGGGGGTCGGAGGGGGGACGGCATGGCGGGTGCGTCGGCAGACCGCGGTGGCTGTGCCGGTCTCCCACGCTCGAGCCCAGGCGGGCAGTTCGCTGTCACAGCCGGGGAAGTCCGCCGGGGGCAGGCTGTTCAGGTACTTCGACAGCAGGACGGGTGCGAGCATCCCGCCTCGTGTCACCTGCCACGTCCGGAACGCGAGGACGCTCACGCCGGCACCGGGGCGGGCAGCGGCTGCGGGGCCGGGGTCTCGTCGGGTAGTGGTACGGCCAGCGGGTCTTCCGCCGGTTCCGTCCACCAGCGGTCAGGTTCGCCGATCTGCGCCACGGCAGACTCCTCTCGTCCAGGTCGGAAGGTGTAGGCCGCGCTGCTCGGGTGCGTGAGCGGTCCGCGAGCAGGACAGGCAGACAGGCAGGTAGCCGTGGGTCCGCGACCAGCGGACGGTGACCGCCTCCCAGTCGCAGCCGCCCCAGCCGCAGGAACCGGACAGCTCGACCGGGCCGACGAACAGCGGGGTGCCGTCACCCCAGGCGGTGGACGTCACAGGGCGACCTCAGATTCGGGGTCGGCCGCCAGTTCGACGAGCAGCGGGCAGCCGGTGCGTACCGCGACGACGACCCTGTGGTGGCCGTCCCAGAGCCGCCCGTCCGGCCCGGCGAGGACCGGGACGTGCATGTAGTTCGCGGCGATCCACCAGAGCCGGTCGGCGTCGCGTAGCGCGAGGTCGACGATCTCGCTGCCCCACGTCCACGGCCGTCCGTCCGGGCGGGTGTCGTGGGAGCCAGGGCGCCACCGGGCTGTCACCTCGTCGGCGGTCATGGTCAGGATCGGGCCGGTCACTGTGCGGCTCGGACAGTCGTCCGCACGGCCGCAGCCGCAGCCGCACAGCGCGCCGTCGTCAGGCCCTGGCGGAGCATCCGGCCATGTGGACCGGATGAGCGCGGCTATGCCAGTCTTGGTGACGTAGCCGTCCGGGTCGCGGTCGAGGTCGGCGAGCAGGTCGTACAGCAGTTCGGCGCTGGGACCGCACTCGTCCGCCATCACTCGCCCCTATCGAACGCATGTGCGACCGTAGCCGCGTGACTCTCGTCCTCGACGGCGTCGCCTGGGAACTCGCCCCCGGCTACGACGGCCCCGCCACCGACCCCGTCCGCGTCCACCGCGCCGTCTTTCGCTGCGAGGTCGAGACCGTGCCCGTCGTCGCTCCCCGACGCGGCTGGCTGATCGTCAACTGGCGCGCAGTGCGGGAAATCTCGGTCAGCGAGTAGCGACACGTGCGGGTCGTCGAGCCACAGGTCCCCGTCGATCGCGGGCTGCGAGGTCGAGATGTAGATCTGCGTGCCGTCCATGCGTCCGTCCGCCACCGTCCCGACGACGCTCACGGTGACGCACGTCCCGAGCGGAAGTCCGCTCGCAACCTCGCCCGCCGGCTCCAAGCGACCGGGCGGGTTACTTGCGACTGGCGCCCGCCTCTTGTCCACAGCCGCCACGACGCGGTCGATGCTGCCGAGCACCCGGACCCGGTCGAGCGGTCCGTCCGCCGCGAGGTCGGCGCGGACGTGCAGCAGCGCGTCCCGGAGCGTGGCGGCCTTGGCGCTTCGCAGCTCGGCGACGAGCGTCTCGTTGTCCAATCGGCGCTCGGCGTCGGCGAGCCGCTCGTGCAGCGTCCCGATCGCGGTCGTGTACGACTCGGTGCGGTGGTCGAGGTGCCGCCGCAATTCGGCCGCCCGCACCTCGGCCGCCACCGCGCGGGCGAGGATCTCCCGGTCCTGCGCCTCGACCCTCAGCGCGTTGTCGCGCATCTCCCGGGCGCGCACGGTCGCCTCGGCGAGCACGACCGGCAGCGGCTCACCCGCGCGGGGTACACGCCGCGGCATCAAGGCCGCCAGCAGCTCGGCGAGCTCGGCTCCATCGTCCGTCGCCCCCCGGTGCGCCAGCGCGTCGTCCCGCTGGCGTTCGGCTGCTGAAAGCTCCCGTAGCGCGTCGAGGAGTTTCGTGGCGGTCGCTGTCTTCGCCGCGGCCTCGAGGTCCCGTTCCGCCTCGGCGGCCTGGCCTGCGTCCCGGGTCGCGGAGATCTCCTGCACGGCACTGTGGACGGCCGCCGCGTCCCAGCCGTGCGGCCCGTCAGCCGGCATCGCGGCCGACGTCAGTTCGGCGACCCGGGCGCGCAGCACGCCCACCTCGTCAGACATCCGAGGCCACATCCCAGCTCATCTCGCCGGGCGGCTTGATCTCGCGGCGCATTACGACTGTCGCGGGC
>ERZ1292642.1691-Hain-H14-01um-R1-1691-length-10185-cov-7_pt1 | contig 10185 bp, 18 predicted proteins | sample MGYA00564403_ERZ1292642 | MGnify/ENA primary metagenome ERZ1292642 (study PRJEB36523, sample SAMEA6512643) | groundwater metagenome | collected 2019-01-09 | study: AquaDiva: Metagenomics assemblies of 32 groundwater samples | reverse complement strand
CCCCTGGTGCTGGGGGTGGACGGCGCCTCCCTGGGGCGCACCGCCAGCGATGCCCTGGTGCCGGTGGAGGCCCAGGGGCTTTACCTATTCTCCATGGCCTATGTGTGGGACGCCGACCAGGCGGTAATGGTCGAAGATTCAGACGCCACCACCGACGTGGCGCAGCTCCTCCGGCCCGGTGTCATCGCGTGGCCGGAGCTGGACTGGTTGGTGGTTGATACGCCCCCCACGAGTTCCGGGATCGTCCGGGCCGCCCTGGAGGCCTCCGGCGCCGCCGGCGCCATCCTGGTGACTCAGCCCAGCCAGGTCGGCCGGGCCGCCACCGTTCGCACTCTGGACCTGTTCGCCCAGAAGCAGGTGCCGGTGTACGCGCTGGTCAGCAACCAGGGGACGGATGGGCCAGACGGCATGCCGCGGTACGACCTGCAGGCCCACCACATCCGGGAGCTGGCTGAGGCCCACCACATCCCCATCTTCATGGCCATCCCCCACACCCGGCACCTGGACCCGTATTTTGACCGCCTGGCGGCGCAGCTGGTGGTCACCTCGCCGGTGCTCCTGCCCAAGCCGCCAGAGCCTGAGGGAAAGTCGTGGCAACGAGTAATCCAGTGGGCACAACGGACCGCGACCCAGCCGCGGTAGCGGCCGAGGCCGGAAAGCTGAAGGAGGTCCAGGACCTGCTTCAAGCCCTGGACATCATGCAGACCACCTTCGCCGGTCTGGCCAACCCCGAGGAAAAGCAGGCGGCGGAGGGGCGGAAGTGCATCCTCCACATCACCGGCCTGAAGTACCACGAGGTGAAGTTTTTCTTCGCCGTGGAAGGCTTCCAGATTCATCAGGTGGACGCCTTCGCCAAGTACAACACCTACATCGGGGCGCCCCTGGACTCGGTGGTCCGCGTGCTGAACGGCACGATCCACGGTGACGAGAGCTGCTTTTCTCGGGAGTGGTCCCGAGGGGAGGCCCGCATCGTTGGCGACTACTCGGTCCACGACGGGCTGCAGTTCCGGGAGGCCTTCAAGCGCATCGCCCGCCTGATCGGAAGGTACCGGCGGGCCATGGAACAACAAGCCCTGGAGCAGAAGGCCCGCGAAGAGGCCGCCGCCCGGGAGGCATTCCGGGGCCAGCTGCATCCATGACCGAGACCATGAACCAGCCTCTGGGCATCTTACTAGCCCTGCTGGTTGCCGTCGCCGGGGTGATAGTCGCCGGCATCTTGCACTCCGATGGGCTTAACCACTACCTGTCCCGCAAAATCGGGCATCTGGGGGGCGGAGTGTCCTACTTCCTGCTGGTGCTCTGGGTGGACCGCTGGCCCGCCGTCGCCCTGGCTGCCGCCGCGGCCGGGGTGATGCTACTGCTGCGGTTCTGGCAGCCGGGGTGGCTTCGGGGCGTGGGGGGCACCGGCCGGCCTCACGCCTACGCCGAGGTGACCTACGCCCTGGCGGGTGCAGCCAGCCTCGCCATCGGCTGGGGGCTCTTTAACGACCGCTGGCTGGCCTTCCTGCCCATCGGGTTCATGGCGTTCGGCGATTCGATAACTGGCGCGCTTCGATCCTGGATCTACAAGCGGGAAGTCAAGGGTTGGTGGGGTTCGGCGGGGATGTTGGCCGTGTGCCTGGTGGTGGCCCTGCTCTATCACCCTTACTGGGTCGGCGCCACCGGCGCGGTAGTCGCCACTCTGGCCGAGCGGTTCAGCCCCCTGGCAACGGGTTGGTGGGACGACAATTGGCTCCTGGTGGCATCATCCCTGGCCGTGATGATCTCGCTCAAGGGGGTAACTGGTTCATGACCGAGACAACCCTGCCTCGACCGGCGGACAAGCTGGCCGCAGTTTTTTGGGGACTTCCCAGATGGTTCGGCCTGCCCGCGGTGGCGCTGATGGTCACCCTAGGCGGACTTATCGCTGGCGCCTCTGTGCCCCAGATGGTCCTGGCCAACATCGCCGCCGCGCTCTTGATGGCCTACGCGCACACGTGGAACAGCTTCCACGATTGGGCCAGCGGCTTGGACCAAGGGCCACCCGAGGAGCGCTCCCGTCCCAAGCCCTACACCTCGGGCCAGAACCTGATTGCCAGAGGCGTGGTGTCTCAAAGTCAAACCCTGGTCGTGGCACTGGGCTACCTGGGCTTTTCCGCCGTAATCACCGGCTTTCTGGCGGTCGAAACGACGCCGTGGGTCTGGCTGCCCTGGGCCGTCGCCGTGCCCTGCGCGCCCCTGTACTCCTGGGGGAAGTTCTGGTACGGGTGCGAGTTTTTTTTAACCGTCGGGTTTGGACCCGCCGCGGCGATGCTGGGGGCGGCGTCGGCGCCGGGTGCGGACCTGTGGCGGGCGGCCCTGGCCAGCCTGCCCATGGGCATCCTCTTCGGCTATGGGGCCGAGGTGGTGGATCAGTACATTGACTCCGGACCCAACGTGCCCAAGGGCCTGCGGAACATCGGCGCGTTGTGCTGGAAATATGACATATCCTTAATCTGGCCCCTCACCTTCATCCTGCTCCTGGTCGCCTTGAGCCAAGGGCTCCTTTTAGCGTTTGATGTGCTGGTCTCTCCCACGGTCTACGCGCTAGCCTGGCTATTCCCCATTTGGTTGTTGATTCCCCACATGGAAAAGGGCTCCACCAAGGCCATCATGACCAGCCTGGCTCTGGTCTTCCTCTACGGTCTGACTCTGGTGGTGCTCCAAGGAGTGTATGGCTGAACGACTGCCCCGGATCATCAGCCTGGGCCACGCCCTGCCCGACAACTACCTGGTGCCGATGCGCCAGTGGGCCAGGGACATGAACTACAAGACGGAGACCGCCCTCCGGCTGGCCGACACTACCCAGATTGTGGCCAAGCGCCTGTGCATGAACCCGGTGGGCCTCTCGGTGCAGCAGCTTTCCGAGGAGTACGTCAAGGGCGCCCTGGACCTCTCCTGCCGGTCCCTCCAGGAGTGCCTGCCGGCGGGCTACCTCCAGCGCCTGGGCAGTCTGATCTACGTCACCACCACTCAGCAGTTGCAGGTCTGCCCCAGCATGTCCTTCCGCATCGCCCGGGAGCTGGGCCTGCCCGACGACGTGCGCCTGGTGGACCTGGTGGGGGACGGCTGCGAGGGCGCGCTCCCTGGGCTGGAGACCGCCTACGCCCACCTGAAGACCTTCGACCAGCCGGTGGCCATCGTGGCCTGCGAGGTCTGCTCGGCAACCTTCTTCCCAGCCCATGAGACTGACCTGGCCAACACCATCTCCAACTTCCTGTTTAATGACGGCGCCGCCGCCGCCCTGGTGGACTTCTCCGACGATGGGGGCTTCCCGGCGATCCTGGACTTCCACCGGCGCTACATGGCCGAGGGCCTGTTTCTGCTGGGCTACACCCACCAGGACGGCCGGCTCAAGGTGTTGCTGCATAAGGACGTGCCCAAGGTAGTGCCGCCGATGGTGGCCGACACGGTGAAGGAGCTGCTGGCCAAGCACGGCCTGCCCGTGGCCGACGTTGACCACTGGTGTGTGCACAACGGAGGGCCGGCCATCCTTGACCAGATCGCAGGCATCCTGGGGCTGAAGAGCGACCGGGACTTCCGCTACTCCTGGCAGGTGCTGAGGGAGATGGGTAACCTGAGCTCCGCCACCGTGGGGGTCATCGCCCAGCAGCTGCACCAGGACCCGGCGAACCGCCACGGGTACGTCGTTGGCTGTAGTATGGGAGCAGGCGCTCAAGTGGGGGCCGTACTCTGCAGGTACGGGTAGGAAGGCGACGTCATGAACGAAGAGCAAGCCCTGGACCTGCTCCGGGACGAGCTGGAGCGGGAGATAGGGACCGACCCGGCCATCGTGGTCATGGAGGCCGACCTCATCGACGACCTCGACATCGACAGTATCGGCTTGGTAGAACTCGTGATGAAGCTGGAAGACCGGCTGGGCATCACCATCGAGGACGATGTGGCCGGCACGTTGAAGACGGTGGGCGACGTCGTGCGCTTGATGACCGCCGACTCCGTGGCCGCCAAGTGAATCTGCTGGTCACCGGGGCCACGGGAGAGCTGGGGTCCCACCTGCTGGAGGAGCTGGTCAAGGACGGGCACCGGGTCACCGGCCTGGTCCACCGGAGGCCTCCGCTCCGGCTGGATGTGGCCTGGCTTGAGGGCGACGTCACCCAGCCTGGTTTCGGCATTACCGGAAAGCTGCCCGCCCTGGACGCCCTGGTCCACTGCGCCGGCCAGGTCCGCTTCCGGGAAAGCCACTCCCTACACCTCACCAACGTCTACGGGGTGGCCAACGCCATTCAGCTGGCCCTGGAGCGGAGGATTCCGCTGTTTCACGTCTCCACCGCCTACGTGGCCGGAGACCCGCAGCTGGGGACTTTGGCGGCCACCGATCTGATGCGAGGGCAGCGCCTGCGCAACGCGTACGAGCGCAGCAAGTACGACGCCGAGGTCTCGGTCCGCCACGTCAAGGCGCTGGACTACACCATCGTCCGGCCCTCCATCCTGGTGGGGGACTCCCAGGTGGTAGGCATGCCCCCGCCCATGGGTCTGTACCAGGGGGTGAAGGCCCTGGCCACGGTCAAGCGTTGGACCGAGCGGCGCATGGGATTGCCTCCCCTGAAGCCCGTCCTCCGGCTCCGTGGCAATCCCCAGGGCAGGGTCAACCTCATTCCCGTGGACCTGGCGGCCCGCCAATTCGCCGACCTGGTCAAGGCCAACGCCCGGGGCTGCTTCCACCTGGTCAACGAAAACCCGCCCAGGGTCCAGGACGTGATCGCCGCGGTGTGCCGGGTCCTGGAGGCCGACATCCAGGTGGCGCCAGACTTCGAGCCCAACCCGGCGGAGCGGCTGCTGGCCCTGCTGCTGCGCAACCTGCTACCCTACCTGCAGGGCGAGCCGGTCTTTATCAACGAGGACATCTGGCCCTTCACCGAGGCGCGGTGTTATGGCCTGAGCGAAGAGTTCATCGAGGCCACCACCCGCCGATTCTTGGGTGCAACGAGGTGATTTGGCAATGGTTATGGAAGGATTGAAAAACCTGGCGAACCGGATGCCCTCGGACGCCACCCTGCAAAAGCTCATCGTGTTGGCGCCGATCCTGGGCAAGCTGCCGTCGGAGAAGACCCTGGAGAGGCTCGTCGACCTGGCGCCGGTGCTCAGCCGGATGCCCTCGGACGAGACCCTCCGCCAGCTGGTGGTTTTCCTGCCCATGCTGGAGCGGCTGCCCGACCCCGAGCTGCTGAAGCAGCTGATGGCCAAGCTGGAGAGCCTGGAAGGCTTGGGCAAGGCACTGACCGGGCAGTAGCCCGCGTCTTGACACCCGGCCCGCCCGCTGGCACTCTGGCACCATGCCGCACCGAGTGATCCGTCTACCCAACCCCCCGCCGCTGCCCGACCAGCTGCCCTTTGAGGACGCGGTGGACCGGCTGCTGAACCGGGCGGCCCAGGCCATCGAGAACAGCCGGGTGGGCGCCGCCCTGCGCCGGCTTGAGGACTCGGCCCCCCAGCTGGAAGGGGGGCCGTTCCCTACGCCCCTCGGCCGCATCGATCTGCCGAACCTCAGTCTGCCCGTGCCCATTCCGCCCGCCATGGACGCCCGGCGCAAGGAGATCATCAAGGCCTGTGCGGCCGACGACCTTTCTGGGCTGGTTGAAAAGATTCCCTGGATTGGCATCATCACCGCGCCCCTGGCCGACGCCATCGAAGACATCTTCGGCGCCAAAATTGAGGAGATGATGACCCCCGCTGAGCGGGCCACCTTCCGAGAGAAGGACAAGGTCTCCCCCTCCACCGTGGTCAGCGCCCTCCAAACTTTCGCCCGCAGGTAGTAGGAGGTCGACATGACCAGTGCCCGGCCCAGCCTGCCCAACCCCTTCAAGCTCCTCGTTAATTCTGTGGGGTTTGCCGCCGCCGACGCGGCGGGCCTGGCCCCGGGGAAAGCGGCCCAGTGGAACGCCACCCTTGAGGCCTACGTCGCCTTGACGGGCAAGCTCACCAAGCTCCAGGTGCTCTACACCCCGTTTCAGCCCCCGCCTTTCTTCTGGGACTACAACTGCGCCCGCTGCCGTTTCTGGACCGAGCCCAACGGGTGTACCCTGGTGGACGGGTGGATCGCCCGGGGCGGATGGTGCGCCATCTACATGCCTCCGGACGGAGTGAAGCCCTTCACCTGGCCCACCCGGGTGCTCCAGGACGTGCCCACGTGGCTGGGGGAGGCGCCGGCGGCGTTCAAGAACTGGTTCAAGCCGGCGCAGACGCCCAAGGAGCTGCCGGCGCCGAAAGATGGAGGTACGCCATGACTTCACGCGGATTCAACCTGCCCGAGTTCCCGCCCAGGCTGCCCCCGTTTCTGGAAAGCTACCAACGGCAAAGGGTGCAGGATTACCCCGGGCATGCGCGGGAGCAGGCGGTCAGAAATGGAATTTTGGCGCACCAGAAGGCCGACCAGGCTCGGGTCCTCTTGGATGAAATACACGACCTGATCAAAGGGATGGGGACTCAATATGCGAGTGGCAAGGGGACCGAGACCGCCAGGGATTACAGCGCGAGGGCGATCAGCGCTGTCGGGCAAATGGCCTTGGCTCTGAGCGACGATATCTCGAAGTTGCGGGCTGGGAGGTAAGCCATGACCACACCCCGGTTGCCGCCTCTCTTCGGCTTTCCGTTTGAAGAGCGGGAAACTCCTACCGAGAAATGGATCCACGCCATATCCGAGAACGCGAAACTGGCGCTCCACACGCTAAAGATGGTTCAACCTCGGGCGCTTGTGCCAGCAGGCCAACAGAACCTGAAGCTCGCCATCGCCGCTTTGGAGCGCGTTTTGCTTGACGCGGAGGAAGCTGACCGGGCCATTACCAACCTGCCGGTCTGATAAGAGGTAAACCATGACCACGCCAGGACTACCGCCCCTCTTCGGGGCGCCGTGGGAGCGCCAAGTCGGCGAAGACCGCCTAGCCGAAGCCCTGTGGTCGCTGGTACTCGAATACGGCGGAGACGACCGGATAGACGCTATCCACCCTCATTTCAAGGCAGTCTCGGCCCACGCGGTGAGCTTGCTGGAGGAATTAGGCTACTATCAGAAAGGGCAGGGTTTCACGCCCCGATAACTTTCAGCGAGGTGTCGCATGCTGCCACCCCTTTTCGGCGCGCCCTGGGAGCGCCCCAGCGAGCCTGGGCCGGTGACGGGATACAAGTGCCCCTACTGCCCTTACACCAGCGAGTTCGCCACCCCGGTGTTCTTTCACATTGCCATGGAGCACCCAGGTCAGAAGATGCCTCCGATCCAGCAGCTGATGTTCACCAGCCGGGAATCCAACGGTAGGAAGTGACCTATGACGACACCCGGACTACCGCCGCTGTTCGGTCTTCCCTGGGAGCGGGAGGAGCGGAAGGCCGCCGCTGAGGCAGCCTACTCCCTGCGAGCCAAGGCCGACCGGGAGAGGATGGCCCAGGAGCGCACGCAGGGGGGGAAGCCCCACCGCGAACTGCTCCGCGACCTGGACCTCCGGATCAACGACGCGGACAAGGCCCTGATCGCAGCCCACCGCGAGGCGGGCGACCTGGCGGCCTTGGCCACTACCGGCAGTGTCGAGCGGACCAAGTGGACGGCCTACACCAACAAGGTAGCCCACGTCAGGGATGAAATGCGGCGCATGCTCTGGGACTTCCCTACCGGATAATTGACCGGCGCAGCGCCCCGTGGCATTCTTGGGACACGTGAAGGAAGGAGGGTCGACCCATGCCCACCCTGAACATTCCGCCCCAGGCGTCCGTTCCCTTCTTTCCCGACCCTCCGACCAACAAGGTCAAACTGCCGGCTTTGCCTAAATTGCCGGAGGTCCTCTGCGACTTCGCCGTTGGGCTGTTGAAAGCCTGGCCATTGGACGAGGTGACCCGCGCCTCCCTCATTCTGGAGCTCTGCCCGAGCAAAGCGGGGGCCGCGGGGGCCGCGGGGGCCGCGGGGGCAGCCGGGGCCAAGGCCAAGGCTTTGCTGGATCGAATATCTGACGCGCTCGGCGGAGAGTCGGAGGACGAGTTCGCGGCACGGGTTAGAGCTGGCTACGAGGCGGATCTGAGGGCGCGGGGGTGGACCGGCTCCCTGAGCGGTAATACCGGCGAGGAGGTGTATGCCAGCTATATGGGCGCCTTCCTTGAGGTGATCCGCGAGGGCTACGAGGCGGACCTGAGGGGTTTGGGCTGGACCGGCTCCCTGGCAGGCAGCACCCAGGAGCAGGTCTACGCCAGCTACATAGCGGAATTTGAGCAGGCCCTCGCGTTGCCCGAGGGCACCTTCGCCTCGCGGGAGAGCTACCTGGCTTATGTCCGGGGTTACTACTCGGCGATCCTCCGCCATGACGGCTGGACCGGCACCTTGGCCGGCAGGAACCCCACGGAGATCTACGCGAGCTATCGTCGGGAGTACGACCGGCTCATCGGGACGGTATCGGGGCCAACGCCTCCGCCGTCAATCCAAACCCCGAGCCCTCAGTTCCTGCAGGGCGACCGGGTGATTACCCCCCGGTCTCCTCCCCAGAATGAGACGGTGGACACGAGCACCTGGGAGCCGACCTATCGGTACTGGCGGTACAATACCTACGAGCATCCCGGGACCTACTGGCAAGAATCGCTGCTCCGGCCGGCGTAGGAGGAAGGCCATGGTCATGAATCTGGACTCCTCGAACCCCTTTGCGGTGGTCTACGACATCCTGACCCTGCCGTTCCGGACCATCGCCGGGCTGCTGGGGCTTCCGGCGTTCCCTTCACCCTTCGACCCTGGGGCGGGCGATGGGGTCTTGCCCCCAACTCACGATGATGGGGTGGCCCCCCCAATCGAATACGCGCCCGGCTGGACACAGCCCGTGCCGGGAGAATCCTATGTTGCGCCTCCAATAACACCGACCACTCTGCGGCCCGCGCCCCCGCGCAACAATTTCACCACGGAGATGTACCTGGTGTGGGATCTGGACCAGAACTACTGGTTCTACATCACTCCCCCGCAGTACCAGTTCATCCAAGACTCTGGGGGCGCTAACCGATGGGAGTTCGCCGGCGTCATCCCGCCCGGCGAGACTCCGTGAGATAATGGGGTAGGCGTCCTGGGAGCGACGTTAAACCTCACCCTGGTGCCACGGCCTGCTTTGCAAGCAAGGCTGGGTGGGCCGCTAAGGGCCGGGGCGTTATCCGGCCCACTTTCTTGACGAAGTGCTGGGCACAACACTATGATTGGCCCACACACCAGGGCTTGAGCACGGCGAAGGGGGCTAACTATGGCGGGTGAGCAAGGCACTCCCCACCGGGTGGTGGACCAGATTCTCGGTGGCCTGGTCGGCGGGGCTCAAGGCGTGGTTCAGGGCATCGGCGGTGGGCTGACCGGCGCCGGCGAGATGGTGCAGCGCGGGCTGGACCAGCCCTGGAAGCAGCTGAACGGGCCCGAACAGCCGCTGCGGGCATTGGACCGGCTCCTGGACGGCACGGTCGCGGCAGCTACCAATTCCCTCAACCAGGGCCTCCTGGGGACCCTCAAGGCGGAGGGCGAAGCAATCCAATCGGCGCTGGACCATCCCTCCCAGCAGGTGGGCATCCCGCCCGGGCTGGGTGGCAACATGGGGCTGGGCCGGTCTCCCCTGTCCGGCATGGGACGGAATTTCCCACGCCTGCCCTTCGGCCGATAGTCCCGACTTAAGTCGGGATGGCCCATCCTGACGAACGAGGTGCCCCATGACTAATCTCGGAACGCTTCCCCAGCGGGTGCTGGGGGCCCAGGCCAACGTCCTGAGGGCGCTGGAGGAAAGCTTCCCGGTGCCCGTGCCCCCCATCTCCCAGACCCTTGCCCAGGTAGCCGCGTCCATTCCCGCGGCCCCGATTCCCAACCTCGGCGGCGGCGGCGGCGCCTTCACTCTTCCGGGCCTGGGGCCCTTGACCGCTACCATGGAGCCGGCCCAGGGACCTGGTGGTCCTACCGGCCTCCCCATCGGGCCCGGCCAATATCGCCGGACGCCTTCGGTGGTGCGGGTCTAACCAGCGAGTCCTCTCTTTCCACAGAAACATCTTTGGCGGACGGTGAGGGAATACCATGTCGTACTTCGCGGCGTCCCTGGACCAGATTCGCGGGCCCAACGCCTGGCCCGAGTTTCAGTCGGTGCTGGCCTCGGTAGAGGCGGCGGCCTTCGCCCGAGCCCGGGCCGTTTGGCCGGGCTGGCAGCCCGGCGGCATCTTCCCCGG
>ERZ1292642.1688-Hain-H14-01um-R1-1688-length-10189-cov-12_pt1 | contig 10189 bp, 8 predicted proteins | sample MGYA00564403_ERZ1292642 | MGnify/ENA primary metagenome ERZ1292642 (study PRJEB36523, sample SAMEA6512643) | groundwater metagenome | collected 2019-01-09 | study: AquaDiva: Metagenomics assemblies of 32 groundwater samples | reverse complement strand
AAAAAGCACAAGCCAGTAGCGAGAAAATCTATCAGCTTTTTCTAGACTATTTAAAGCAAGAAGATTTTATCGGTGCGGACATGGCACGCAAGTTTTTACAGATGGGTTTCACCCGTGCCCGACGTTATGCCAATCATAAAGGTGGCAAAAAATACGATGGCCCGGTTCCGGAGGATAAAAAAGGCTTGAGTGGTGCGCATGGCCGTTCCGAGCTGCCACGTAATCATGAAGATCCGGTTAAAGCCGCTGCTGCCAAAATCTTTAAACAGAAATGGGATGAAGCTAAAAATCATCCCGAATATCTCCAGCAAAAACAGAAATTTCAGGAATTTATAGAGCAGCAGTCTGCAACTGGCTAAAAACCTTTCATTTAAACTGAGAGTGGCTGTGCGACAGGGTTCAAGGACTGATGAGCCATATAAACTCTGTTACGCCCGTTGTTCTTCGCCATATACAAGGCAGAATCTGCCGCATTCAGGAAGCGCTGATAATCCGGATGTCCATCATAAAGCACACAACCAATACTGACCGTAAATTTAAACTGCTGGCCTTGTGCCGAATTAATCATGCCATTTTCAATATATTTACGAATACTTTCGGCAATATTCAGGGCACGTTTCTCATCAGTATCCACCAGTAATAGCAAAAACTCTTCACCGCCGACCCGGAAAGCATAATCACTGCCCTGACTGTATTTTTGCAATGCTTCGGCCAGAAATTTCAAGGCCAGATCACCTGCTGCATGTCCAAATTTGTCATTAATACTTTTGAAATAATCAGCATCAATGGCAAGTAAAGACAAAGGCGTATGATTCTTACGGGAAAAAGTGATTTCACGTGAAATAATGGTATTCAAATAACGACGATTCAATAACTGGGTCAATGAATCATTACCTGATTCAATATATTCGGCCACCTGAAATAACTGATCTACTAACAACTGAATCTCACGGTTCAAGTCACGGATTCGTTGGATCAGTCCCAGCATATTGTTTTTGTCCGTACAGTCCATAATATCTTGATTAAGTTCATCGACTTGATAAATTCGTTCAATGATTAAATCGACCTGGTCAGAGCCGGTAAAAGCATAAGAGGCTTTATGAATAAACCATAAACCAAACTCCGACTTGGACAACATCGGATGATTCAATTTTTCATGCTCAGAAAAGACCTTGAACATGAGCTCATTTTCCCAGTCTAGCAATGAACTGCGCTGTTTATCTTTTTGTACGGCCACATCCTGCATCGCTGAAAAAACACGATAACTGTGTTTAATTTCCTGATTCATGGCTGTTTTGGCTTCATAAGATCGGCACATGACTTCTGTGGCAAACCCCATGATCTGGACAATATAACTGCAGGTAGTCAACATACTGTGATGAGGATTCTCATCCAGCAGTTCAAACATTTTACGCTCAATTTCACGTACACCGCGCATGATCAGCCAGGATGGAATTCCGACACGCGCATGCACATGCCCCACCATCGCCTGTTTCTGCACGGCATCGGCATAGCGTTTATTAATCCCTACACCAAAGCTTTCAAGTAGCCAGGCATTTAAAGTGTCGCGCAAGCGCTGTTGAATCAAGTCATCGGAAAAGAATTCTGCAGATTCCTTTTCAATGAGCATGTTTTTATAGAATTCTTCCACCAGAATCAGGGAATGATCTTGAATAAAATGAAAGGCATGCAATAAGTCATCAGATGAATAATTTTGACAGATCTGTTCCCATTGCTCAGCCAGTCTTGCCATGCATTCATTATTCATACTGTCTGTTCCCCAAAACTTTGCTATTTTCACTCAAATTATGTGACAAATATAACAAATATCAGGTATTTTTCCTAAAATATCGATCAGATTATTTGCACCAAACCCAGCTAATCTTTTTATACAAGGGAAAACCGAACTGTAGCCTCACAGATACACAGCACTTTATGAATAGTGTTGATCAGTTTTAACTCAATCTTAAAAATACCGGATCAAACCAAGACTCCATTGATCCCAGTCTTTGGACTGCTGTTGCTGATATTCCCAAGACAGCCGAAGTGCATGTTGTGGATTGAATGCATATTGGAGTTCAGTATTCAGTTTCAGCTGCCAGCGATGCGAATCTTCCCAATAAGGCAGTTCCACCTGCACCAGACTGTTGATCTGATCGCTCCAGATATTCTGGCACCCCACAGTAGGGCCTGCACCTACGCGCCAGCCTTGATCAAGTGCCTTGCCTGCCTGTAGCTGAGTTTGCATTTGTGCATAACATAGATGTTCACGGCTGGCATTTGCCCAGCTATAACCACCCTGAGTTTTTAAGCTGGCGACGCCATGCTGTTCATCGTCACTAAACTGGCCATGCGCATCCAGTGCCTCCTGTTTCCAGCCCAAATTAAAACCCCAAGATAATGGCGTATTAAACGGATTGACCGGGTTATAGGAATTGACAGTAAATAGATCCAGATGTTCCAGCTTGAGCTCACTGTCACGATATTGCAAAGCCCCATCCAGAAACAGCAATTGTGTGCCGGTTCGAAAACCGCCTTGCGGGTCGATGAGATCATGATAAGCCTGCCGATGCCCTAGCTGGACAAAGGATTCACCCTGAACCTGTCCGGCCTGAAGACTGATATTCCGTGCATGATGGCTTTGTACTGGATCTGTTTTTGGACGTTCCGGCGCTTTACGCTGTTTCTCGATATCCAGCTGGCTTCTTAAACCCAGTAACTTGCGGAAACGTGGCTGGGAAAATGATTTATCGACTGTTTGTCGGAGAAAGTCCAGATATAAATGATCATAGGCCATTTCCAGAATTTTGGCCTGATCTTCTGCCGGATAGGGCTGCAAGATTGAAGGCATTGCACCTGTTTCTGCATAAGCCAGCTGATGCGCAGTTTTTGCCAGCGCTTTGCCATGCTGTCTGGACTGTGCCAGCAATTGAGTTTCAAGCGCCGGACGGTAAACTTTCTGTTTGATCAAGCCCTGCTGTTCTACTACTTTTAGTGTTTCAATCGGAATCGCAGTCGAATTAAACTGTTTCTGTAGATTTAGCTCGGGACGTACTAGATCAAACAGTCCCAGTAGGCGATAAGCGCAATTATCACTGATAAAATAATAAGGGAAACTTACATTTTGCATTTCCCAGAGATGCTGTACCAAAAACCTGGTTTCTTGCGGACTTAAGTTTAATTCATATTCCCACAAATCCCGGCTTTCAAAGTCACCATACTCTTTGACCTTGCGGTAATACGGCATCAGTGAATATTCACCCGGATATTGTCCAGTCAGCCCTTTCCAGGCAAAGGACCAGTTGTCATTGCCATCGACCGTCGCAGCATAGTTGACCGCATAAGAAATCAGATTGAGTTGTTGCTGGTCTTTAGGGTCCAGACGCAACAAGGTATGACCAAACATCGAGCTGGGATTACCCATAAAATCCGTGGCATAGATCAGGGTTGCCTGATAAGGCTTGACCTCGCCAATCCATTTATCCAAATCCGGGCAACTGACCGCAGGCAATTGTTGCTCGGAAATATTCAATTGCTGCATTAACCAGCTGCTGCGTGCAGGAAACTTACAGCGGACGGACTGATTCGGCTCTGCGCTCAGGAATAAAGCCTGAATGTTATGCTGCATTTCTTTTTTTAGATCAGTTTTTCCCTGCTCTGCCAGGAAATAGCCCGAATAGTTAACCTCGCTATGACCTTGGGGATTGGCATACATGAGACGTTGCCAGGTAGTGCTCTGATCCAGACGCTGAGTTTCGGCCTGAGCGATATAATGCTGGATGTCTGGATTAATTTCGCTAGAAAAACTTAAAGGGCTGAATGTCAGGCCCAACATGAAGAACGCATATTTCATTCAGTTAACTTATTCTCATCAATTTCTTTTAGTCATAAGAAAACCCTGCCAGAACAGCAGGGTTTTTAGGGTGCGGATCAGATGTAGGATTTCAATACTTCATCTTTGGCCATCACAGTTTGTAAGGTGCTTAAAACTTGTAATGTATTCTGGTTTTCTTCGGAATAAATTTCAGAGAAATTCTGCTTGGAAACGCTAAAGAAACGAGCTTTATCTTCAGATTTAATATTCAAAAGTTCAGCCAGAACATTCAGGCTTTCACCCTCTCCAACTGCCATATCACGCGCCAATGCTTCAGCGTTTTCATTGGTAAAGGTCACCACTTGAGCGGTTACGGTACCGCCCTGGCTACAACCTAAAGTACCAAAAGTGATCCCGAGCCACTGATTCGTGAACAGAACGTTGGTCGTACCTGCAAAGAGTTTAGGAATAATACCAGACTGACCCGCCCACACCTGACTTCCGATACCACAACCGACATCTCGGTCAGCCATCGCCATGCTTGAACCTGTCGCCAATACCGCCGCCAGCATAATTTTTTTCAACATAGTTATTCTCCAATTATTCTCATGCAATCTTTGTTATTACTCTAATAATGTAATTTAAATTACATACTCAGCAGAGTAGCGACAAGTCAAGTTTGGCGCAATTGAAAAAATGTATGCTTTACATAAACATAACCTGATTGATTTTACTGTTCCTTGAGCGCCCAATCGCCTTGTGAATTACGCTGTCCCAAAATTTTCAGCACCAACACCAGACTCAGCAGTAACAACAAATACCAGGAGCCCAGTTTGCCCCATCCCACCATATGCCATTGCTCAATCTGGCTTGGATAGAGCCAGATCTGGTAAAAGGTACTGATGTTCTCGGCAATCCAGATAATAAACGCCAGAATCAGCAGTACGGGTAACATCGGCAACTGAAAAGTATGCCGATTCAGCTGAAAGCGAATTCTGGTTTTCCAGAACATCAGCACGCTCCAGACAAATAAAATCACCCGATAATCGGGAATAAAAAACTTGCTCATAAAGTTGATATAAGACAAGACAGCCAATGTCAGCATATGGCTAAAACGCGGCAATTTTTCAAATGAAACCTGATATAGACGTAAAGAGCGCGCAAAAAAACTGCCGACCGCAGAATACATAAAACCGGCAAATAAAGGCACGGTCAGGATTTTAAATATTGCGGGTTGAGGGTAATGCCAGGAAGCAATTGCCGGATGGGTCAGGAAGATTTCCATCACCATGGCCATGAGATGAAATAACGCAATCACTTTGGCTTCAGCCCAGGATTCCAGTTTGGTATAGAGCAATATCACCTGAATCAGCAAAGCAAAAAAAAGCAGATAGTCATACCGGTAAAAACCAAAGAAGAGATCGCTGCCCATAGAAGCAGTCAGCGCAAAAGCGAGCAGGAGTAAAATCCCAAATAAGGCAGCCGAAGCTGCCTTATAAGTAAATTCAAACCCTGATTTGAATAGATCGATCAAGGTTTACATCCTAAAGATATTTGGCACTATACTCATGTACGGTATCAATAAATGCTTTTGGATTCGCCGGATCAACCCACTGGGTAATACCATGACCTAAATTGGCAACATAACCGGTTTTCTCGCCATTGGCATAGGCATCATCCAGCATGGCTTTTGTCGCTTTAATGATGGTGTCTGATGAACCATATAAAGTTGCAGGATCCAGGTTACCCTGAAGTGCTGCACGACCAGCAACCGTTTGACGAGCGACATTCAATGGCGTGGTCCAGTCCAGACCAAATGCATCTGCGCCTGTCGTAATCATCGGTTCCAACCATTGACCGCCACCTTTGGTAAACAGAATTACCGGAATCTTGCGGCCGTCTTTCTCACGTTGCAAACCAGCGACAATCTTCTGCATATAGTTCAGCGAGAACTCGATATATTCACGATGTGCTAATGCCCCACCCCAACTATCAAAGATCTGTACCGCTTGTGCACCCGCATCGATCTGCGCATTCAAATATTCAGTCACTGCATCAGCCAGACGATCCAGTAAAGCATGCAAAACTTCAGGCTGCGCATACATCATCTGTTTGGTAAAACGGAAATCCTTGCTTGAACCACCTTCGACCATATACGTTGCCAGAGTCCATGGACTGCCCGAGAAACCAATCAGAGGAACCTGACCGCTCAGGGCTGAACGAATGGTCGAAACGGCATTCATCACATAATCCAGATCCGACTTGGCATTAAATGCAGGCAGATTGGCGACATCCTGTTCGGTACGGATGGTCTTGTGAAATTTCGGGCCTTCACCGGCTTCAAAATACAGCCCCAGTCCCAAAGCATCCGGAACCGTCAAGATATCTGAGAATAAAATCGCGGCATCAAGATCATAACGGCGCAAAGGCTGCAAAGTTACTTCACAGGCCAGTTCAGTATTCTTGCAAAGCGAAAGGAAATCTCCTGCCTTGGTACGCGTTTCGCGGTACTCAGGCAAATAACGGCCAGCCTGACGCATCATCCATACTGGCGTAGCATCTACAGGCTCACGCAACAATGCGCGCAGAAAACGATCATTTTTTAAGGTCGTCATTCACATTCCCATCTTTCTTTGACATTGCCAACATCATAGCAAAAAGGCCGCAGTTTTAATAACTTCTGGCAACTTTAAAAACCGATCGGATTGAACGGCAACCTAGTGATTTACACAAAACAACTACTGCATCTCCACATTTTTTCTGTAATACTTATAGTGTTTTTTCACATAGTTAAAGAAATAATTCTTAAGGTTGAGTTACATGTTCGTTCGCACAATGCTCGCTGTGAGTCTAGGTTGCATTTTCGCAGGTCAAGTTTTTGCCGCGTCTACTGCTGAACAACCATTAAAACCCCAAGTGGTGACTGATGTTGCAGTGCAAGATCCGATTGATCCATTAGCAACTGAAGCTTCAGCGGCCCAAGCAGCACCTGCAGAAGCGCAAATTACCGCACAAGAACAACAAGACTTAAAACAGGCATCTGAAGCGCTGAATGAGCTACAGGATACCGAAGATCAGACTGCTTCTATTGGCGCAGCACCAAATACCAAAGCACCGACTAACTCTGCAGCGACCAAAGCTTCGTGGACTTTAGACGGCTTAAATAATGCCCAGTGGTATGAAAATATCGGTGCAGGTCAATTCCCAGTTTACGCACGTGCACATGTCATGCTGAATAATGCCCATGCATCACCGGGGGCGATTGACGGAACCAGCGGTAAAAATACACTAAAAGCCATTGCATCTTTCCAGCAAATGAATGGCATTAAACCGACAGGTGTTTTGACTCAGGAAACCTGGGATAAACTAGTTGCACGTCAGGGTTCTAAGCCAGCCTTTGTTGAATACACCATTACTGAAAAAGATCTGGCAGGCCCATTTGCCAAGTCTATTCCTTCAGATTATGCGTTACAGGCGAAAATGAAAGGCTTGTACTACACACGTGTCAGTGAAATGTTGAGTGAAAAATTCCATATGGATGAGAATTTCTTAAAGAAACTCAATCCAAATGCTAACTTTAATAAAGTTGGGGAAAAATTACTGGTCAGTAATGTACGTAATGACTTGCCTGAAGGTATTCACTTGATTGTTGCACATAAAGGTGCGAAACAACTGTACTTATTTAACAGTAAAAATCAAATGATCGCGTCATTCCCTGCCACCATTGGTAGTGCGGATACACCATCTCCAACCGGAACCTATAAAGTAACAGGTGTTGCACCAAACCCTTGGTACAGCTACTCACCTTCTAACTTTGTACAAGGTAAAAATTTAAAACCACTATCTTTACCACCGGGTCCTAACGGTCCTGTCGGGAATATCTGGATTGGTTTAAGCAAGAAATCATTTGGTATTCACGGAACACCAAACCCGTCTACCATTTCGAAAACAGCGTCACATGGTTGTATTCGTTTGACTAACTGGGATGCCAATGATCTTGGCCGTAAAGTCAAATCTGGCGTAACGGTTCGTTTCTTAGAATGATGATCGGTCTGCCGATTTGAATAAAAATAGCCTGCTTTTGAGCGGGCTTTTTTATTCCTTATGTTTACTTTCAGCTCTTTCGTTGCAAAAATGCAATGATCTGTCGCCTATTTGAGATTTTTTCAGTTATAAAACGACAGTATGATGATCTCAAGTTAAAAATAATGTCGAGATAAAATCATGAATGCTTTTCTACATCCTAGCGAAAATCGTGGTCATGTAAAAATGGGCTGGCTGGAGTCTAAACACAGTTTCTCATTTGGTAACTGGTATAACCCAAAGTATATGGGTGTCAGCGCTTTACGTGTCATTAATGATGACCTGATTGATGGACATCAGGGTTTTGGAACGCATCCACATGACAATATGGAAATCCTGACCTGTGTGCTGAAAGGAACCATTACCCATCAGGACAGCATGGGCAATCATGGCGGAATCGCTGCGGGTGAATGGCAACTGATGAGTGCAGGAACAGGTGTGCGGCACAGTGAAATGAACCAAGGCGACGAACAGGTCCATTTACTGCAAATCTGGATTATTCCAAATGAACGTGATGCCAAGCCGAACTATCAGCAAATCCGTCTTGACCCGCATGAGCAACCGAACCAGTGGCATTTGATTTGTGGTCCGAATGACAATGCACCGATGCATATTCGTCAGAATGCCGAAGTCAAAACTGCGGTGATTCAGCAAGGCCAAAGTCTGGAAGTGAAAGCGACCCAGCATATTAATTATGTACATGTTGTTTCTGGCACTGTCCAGATCGCTGAACATACAGTTGAAGCTGGCGGCGCAATTGCTTTTCTAGATGATACAGAAATTAAAGCAAGCGAAGATGCGCAAGTGATCTGGTTTGATTTGCCGGAAGTACCCAACTAAGCTTTTAAAGCTCTCAGCTCTAATGGCTATTGATCCCAGTGATTAATAGCCATTTTTTATACGTATAATCATGAATAAAAAATAATAGTTCGCAAAATCATAATAAGGCTGCTTAACCAATAAAATTATGCCTACGACCTATACAAATCCAACCAATTCTCATCACATTTTTACCTAAGCAATGCATTATTTAGGTGAATATAAACTGATCCCTTTCCATGGAATCCAGTGCTGTATAGCTTTGATCATTCACGACTGGTTTGATATTGTCTTTTGCAGGCATAAAGTGAATTAATCTTTTCATGTAGGTTAAATAAATAGAAGAGCATATCCGTATGAACCAAATTTTAGAGATGCAAAGCATCCAGCAACAAGCTTTGCTTTATTTATTAGCCTTTTTAAAACAACAAGATTATCAGTTTACGACCATTACACCGCTTTCCCACCAGCGAATTCTGAATCGAAAAAAGAATGAAATTTATAAGCACAGAACCCATCAGGATATCTTTGGCTGGAATCTAAACTTTAAAAAAACTGATCTTGATTCTGCCCTTTTTACATTATTGCAAGAACATCAGCTTCTACAGGTTCAGGAAGATCAATACTTGAGTCAGGTTCGGGTTTCTTCACTCGATGGCGAACTCTTTATTCATTCAGCTTTTCCAACCACTCAGCAAGATGCGGTATTTTTCGGTCCGGATACGTATCGCTTTATCTATCATCTCAAGCAATATCTAGCTGCTCAGCCTCGCCCTTTTAAACGGGTCGTGGAAATGTGTTGTGGCACTTCAGCAGCCGCGATCAGCATTGCCAGACATTTTCCAGATGTGAATGAAATGATGGTTGCAGACCTGAATCCCAAAGCCTTGCTCTATAGCCAGATTAATATCAGTTTTGCCGGCTTAAACCATATTCATCCGGTTCAAAGTAATTTATTTTCCAATCTTGATGGAAAATTTGATCTGATTTTTGCTAATCCACCGTATTTAATTGATCCCGAACAACGTCAATATCGTCATGGCGGTAATGCGCTGGATGGCTGTGATTTATCATTCAGGATTATAAAAGAAGGTCTACAGCGCCTGAATTCTGGCGGACATTTATTTCTATATACCGGTGTGACCGTGACTGAACATGGCAATCTGTTTTTGCAGCATCTTAAAGATTTGATGAAACAGCATCAAAATATAATCTGGTCCTATGAAGAAATTGACCCGGATATTTTTGGTGAAGAACTGGAACAACCGGCTTACCAACATGTGGAAAGAATTGCGTTGGCATTAATCAAAATTGAAGTAGGCAATTAAAGAATATTTATTAATTATGGAATTTTAAAATTTTGACTTTGTTCGCTATCAGCTTATTTTAAATCGTTTTATTAAAATCATAGAAATAAAAAAACCCCAATCTTTCGACTGGGGTTTTTAAAATTTGGCGGAAGCGGTGAGATTC
>ERZ1292642.1686-Hain-H14-01um-R1-1686-length-10198-cov-8_pt1 | contig 10198 bp, 12 predicted proteins | sample MGYA00564403_ERZ1292642 | MGnify/ENA primary metagenome ERZ1292642 (study PRJEB36523, sample SAMEA6512643) | groundwater metagenome | collected 2019-01-09 | study: AquaDiva: Metagenomics assemblies of 32 groundwater samples | reverse complement strand
CCAACCAGCTAGCTACGGCGTAGATACAGGCTCATGCAGGGAGTTGACATAATGCAACCCTGCTGTTACTGCCTCCTCCAGCCTTGTGCAGAGCCAGCCTACCGGTGCTGCCTTCATCCGAAGGATCGTACTGACTGGTCAGTGGTGCCCAACCTCCACCTACCCGAGGCCCCGCTACCCCGGCATGGCTTAGAGGAAGGGGTTCCTGCTGTAGGTATCGCCGAGCAGGTTTTTCAGGGTAAAACTTCTTGAGGTTGGTGCGGGGGACATGTTTGACCGAGAACGAATGTGGAAGTGGCAAACAGAAGAAAGTCGCAGGGACCGGAATGCGAGGCTTATTGAATTGGGGCTGGTAGCTACCATGTGCCTAGCAGTCTTAGTTATGACCCTCGTTCTCAGCAAATTATAAGTATTCCCAGGCAGGTTTTTAGAGAGGAGGGAGGGGGGTAATGTACGTTCCGCTGAAGGGGAGTCGTGAGTGGAAAAGGTTTATAGCCAACACTGGGGGGGAGGCTAGCGGGAAGTCAGTGTTTTGGGAGATTCCGGAGGTCAAAGAAGGTACAAATGCTCCGGCACAAGCTGGAGGAAGTCCTAGAATACCTGCATGTAGGGGGGAGCCGAAGCAGACAGGGGAGAGGACGCACATCAGGATGGTGGACGTGGAGGTGGTGGGCTAAGGTGCCAAAAGCAGCCCCCAAAACGCCCCAATTCCGTGAAATCAGCCCCGAAGGGGAGTTGCGGCTGAACTTTCATGGGGGGCAGAGCCGTGCGTGGGTCAGTAAGGCAAGGTTTTTGGCGGTACAGGCGGGTAGTCAGTCCGGGAAGACCTGTTTTGGACCGGTGTGGCTGCATCGGGAGATGGACGAGCAGGGAGAGGGGGACTATTTAGCCATCACGGCGACATTTCCGCTCTTGCGGCTCAAGATGTTGCCGGAGTTGCAGTACGAGTTTGTGACGCTGTTCCGCTGGGGGGAGTGGAAGGCGGCGGACAAGGTATTTGAGAGCCACGAGCGGGCGCATGGAGCGCCTGCGCAGCGGATAATCGTGGGGTCGGCGACGAATCCAGAGTCGTTGGAGTCGGCGACGGCGAAGGCGGCATGGCTGGACGAGGTGGGGCAGAGCCAGTTCAAGAGGGAAGCGTGGGATGCGGTGTTGCGGCGTCTGTCGCTGAGTCGGGGGCGGGTTTTGATGACGACCAGCCTGTACGAGTTCGGGTGGTACAAGCTGGAGGTGTACGACCGGTGGCGGGCTGGGGACACGGATTACGAGGTAATTCAGTTCGATTCGATTATGAATCCGGCCTTTCCCCAGGAGGAGTACGAACGGGCCAAGGCGACGCTGCCGAGGTGGAAGTTCAATCTGGCGTATCGGGGGGTATTCGAGAGACCGGCAGGGCAGATATACGACAGCTTTGACGAGACGGTCTGCAGTATTCCGAGGTTCAACCTCCCAGCGGCATGGCCACGGTACGTGGGACATGACTTCGGCCCCAACAACACGGCGGCGGTCTGGTTCGCCCAGGACCCGGTTACGGGGTTTCTTTACGTCTATCGGGCCTATTTAGCGGGGGGGTTGAGCGCCTACGACCACGCCCAGAAGTTCAAGCAGATGAGCCAGGGGGAGACGATAGTGAAGCGGGTTGGCGGGGCGCACGCTGAGGAGGGGTGGCGGGAGAGCTTCACGGCGGCGGGGTGGCCCATCAGTGAGCCGAGGGAGCGGGAGGTGGAGGTGGGGATCAACACGGTCTACGGGTGGCATAAACGGAATGCGCTTTTTGTGTTCAACGACGTGACGCTCTACCTGGACGAGAAGCTGTCGTATTCCAGGGAACTGGACAGCACGTACCAGCCGACGGACAAAATCTCCGACAAGAGCCGCTACCACCTGATGGACAGCGAAAGGTATCTCCTGAGCGACTTTGGGCCGGAGCGGGTTGTTGGGACAAACCAGTTGGTGGAGGTCAAGCGGTATTGGAACCCAGAAGCGCCGAGGAGAAGCAGGCGGTTCAGGGACAGGGTGCGGCGATGACGTTATCAAGAGTGGTATCCCCTTTTGACGCTCCCGCCTATCTGGAGCGGTGCGAGAATCTGTTTCAGGTGCTGCGGGCCAACCTGCCGTGGAGCCAAATGCACTACATCCTGGACCTGGGCTGCGGGTCTGGTGAGATGGGGCACCTGTTTCGCTCTGCCCACAAGACGGTGATGTCGGTAGATGGCCGGTACGAGAACATTGAGCGACTGGTGGTGCAGGATTATTTCGCACTCTGCCGTGATGTCCACGAACCGCTACCCATGAGTCTCACGGCTGACTTGGTGCTGTGCCTGGGACTGCTCTACCACTCCGAAGACCCGATGCGGATTCTGGAGAACTGCGCCCGGGCTGCCCCCATCATCTGCGTCGAAACCCTCTGCATGGATCAGGAAGGTATCTACTTTCTCAGCTTCCAGGAGGAGACGGAGCGGATTGACCAGAGCCTGGATGGTGGATGCTGCCGCTTCTCCCCCGCCTGGTTGGAACGGGCCTTGAAGCGGGTGGGATACCAGCGGATCGAGGATGTGTCCCAGCAGGTCAAGACGGTTGAGGGCGATGGATTCCACCAGGGGTTTAGGTATGATTGGGAGTTTCGCAACACAGGCGACAGCTATCGGGATGGCTATGGGCTGCGCAAGCTCTGGATAGCGTACAAGTGAGCAAAACAGTGGTTTTTGGTGGCACGTCCGGCATCGGTAAGGTGATTGCGGAGCGGATGGGGGCGGTGGCGTTTTCCAAAAGGACGGGCCATGACGTGACGGACCCCGAACTCCGGTTGCCGGAGTGTGAAAACCTGATTTTCTGCCTGCGGTATCGTGGGTCGGATAGACTTATCCAGTGGGGAACGGAGTTTTTTGGCCCTTCGAGGGTAATTGACGAGTTGCCGAGGGGGTTCCGCTCCGTTGTCCTGGTCAGTTCGGAGGCCGCCCGGACGGTCAGCTACCAGCAGGAGTTAGATTATCACGCCAGCAAATCCGCTCTGGAGGCGATGGTACGGTTTTTTGCCGTGCGGCTAGGCCCTCGGGGGGTTCGAGTCAACGCCGTGGCCCCAGGGTCGGTGCAGAAGGAAGAAAATCGGGAGTTTTACTACTCCAGCGGGCTTCAAACCGTCCTAGAGAGGGCCCTACCCCTGCGCCGCATGGTCACGGCGGACGATGTGGCGGCGGTGGTGGAGTTTCTGTGCAGCGAAGGGGCCAGGGGGATTACGGGCCAGGTCATTACGGTGGATGGAGGCGGTTCCTTGATTAACCTGGAGTCATATATAAGGAAGCAGCATGGAGTGTAGATTCTGCGGCGGCGTCACGAAGCAGCTCTGTGAACTCAGACCCATGCCGCTGGCATCGGACTATCGGCCAGAGCCGAGCCTGGATGCGCCACGGTATCCAGTGCGGCTCTGCGGCTGCGATTGCGGCTACGTCGGCCTGGATCACGTGATCGAGCCGACCTGCATCTATCCTGGCCAGGGCGAGTTGTGTTCTCAGTCCAGCGGCCTGGTTCAGCACCTCAAGGAGTACGCTGAGTCTCTGATGCTGATGATACCACCGGATGCTACCGTCTTGGACATCGGGGCCAATGACGGCACGTTTCTCAAGTTCTTCCAAGAAGCTGGTAGGGGAGCGATTGCGGTCGAACCCTCGTGGGTAGCCGCTAATGAGGCACGGCGCAAGGGTATCCTGGTTTACCAGGGATTCTTTGACGAACAGGCGGCACGGTGGGCAGAGGGGATTGCGGGAAAGCCCCATCTCATCACGGCCAACCGCGTGTGGGCCAATGTGCCCGACCCGGCAGTGTTTCTGGAGAACGTCAAGAACGTCCTGCACCCTGACGGGCTTTTCGTCATTGAAACTGGCTATCTGCCCGACATTCTGGACAACATGCTGGTGGAGACGATTTACCACGAGCACATCAGCTACGACATGGTGCGGCCCTTAGCGAAGCTGTGTCAACAAAAGGGGATGCTCCTGATGGACGTAGTGCATGTGCCCATGAAGGGGGGTTCCATCCGAGTCTTCATACGGAATGGCAACTCTCAGCGCAATTATCCCTTGCGGGAGTCGGGAGAGTTCTTCGCTATCGTCCATAAGGAAACAAAGTGGGGGCTAGACCCTCCCTGGGAACACTTCCAAAACCGCCTGGAACAGGAACGGGAAGAAATCAGGAACATGGGGTGGCGGAAGGTTTGCGGCTATGGTGCTGGGGTTCCAGGCACGGCCCTGACGTTCCAGCTTGGGCTTGAGGATAAGCTGGCCTGGCTGATTGATGACCAGCCGAGGCACTGGGGTCAGTATATGCCGGGAACCCGCCTGGAGGTAAGGGGGCCGGAGAGCCTGGTGGAGAGTGATGGGTGTATAATTCTGGCGCATCGGTACGCCAAGCAGATTAAAGAGAAGCATCCGGAGTACGACAAGTGGCTGACACCTTTTCAAAGCTAGGCTACGAAATAGTCAAGGGTGACATGAGTGTGCTGTTGGGTCTGAGGGAGCATGTTTACCATGATGCGTCAGCCTCCCTAGGGCTCAAGGTCGAGTCCCCTACGCCTACCTATGCGGGTAGACTGCAAAGTGAGGACTTCTTTGACTTTTTCCATCATCACTGGGGTAGGGTTCTACGTCGTGACCTGGCGGGGCCAGAACTAAATCGCTTGCGGCTCGATCTGCAAGGTAGTCTGGCGAAGTATGTTGGTTCGACGCTTTTTAACGCCTTCCCCCGCATTGGGGAGCTGGTCGGCCCCGATGTGGTGCAGCAGAAGGGGTGTAACCTGGTGATTGCCCAGCCTGGTGATAGCGAACACGCTCCGACGCACCGTGACGCCCCCCTGAACAGCCGGTTTGAGCTTATCTGCTGGCTCCCCCTGGTTCATTGCTACGGCACCAAGTCGATGACGATTCTGGACCTGGAACAGACCAAAGAGGCCCTGGCTCTGCTGCAACAGGGTACGATAAAGGACGGGTATCTTGCCTATCACCAGTATGCCCATGAGGTTGGGACGGCGCTGAACATTCCCTTCGGCAGCGCCTGCCTCTTCTGGGCTGGCCTCGTCCATACCGTCCCGACGAATCAGACTCAGGAGACCCGCTGGAGTCTGAATCACCGCTTCAAGAACTACTGGGCACCCTACGGGGAGAAGGGTAGTGGGTACTTTGAACTTCTGAAGCTATCCCCTTTAACGGAGGTAGGAATTGGACGCTAGTTTGGCCTCCGAAGACCAACTGAGGAAAACGAGAGAATGGGCCAAGCGGAACAAGGTTAAACTGTTCCAATGGAAACGTTGTCCAGCACCGGAAGCTGTCTTTGACCAGGCAACATTGCAAGCCTTTGTCGAAGCTATCCATTCGGCATGGGCAAGAGGAGAGGATTACTATTTATGGTTTGAAGACGGGTTTACAAACCGAGGTGACCCAGATGAAAAAGGTCATCGGCTGAAATTTGTTTGTCCAGCAGTCAGGTTCCCGTTGATTAGAACGTGATATGAGAGTCTTCGCCGTGCTGGATTGCCAATCTCTCCGCCAGTGCCCGCCCGCCTTGCAGCATCTGGCGATTCGCACCTTCATGCAGCAGCACCAGGGCGAGGTCAGCTACTACACCTGTGAAGACCCATTAACCCTACCTTATGGGGTCTTGAAATCTGAGCTAACAGGAATCAAGGCGGATGCCCTCTGTTTTTTCACCACGAAGCAACTGGTTCACGGGGGGTTTGACTTCCCCTTCCTGGAAGAGTTGCTGGCACGGGAAGGCGGCACCGTGGGTTTTGCCAGAGAAGGTGTTATAATCAGCCCTGAGACGTATAAAGCCCAGCGCCCCTGGCTCTGGCGAGAGGGTCTGCAGGAAGGTCGGCCTGTTCTCAATGAGGCTATCTCCAATCTTCAGGAGAAGGTGATTGGCTCAGCCAGGATGACGCTGAAGGACGACCTGGTGGTGATCAAGAGCTTCAAGATAGTGCGGGAAGGTTTAGATGACACTAGCCCCTCCTTATAATGCAGGCAACGGCCTGGAGCCGGTAGGGGCCGGTTTGAAACCCGCCCCTAGCATTCCCATTCCCACCCCAGAGCAAATCATGGCTCTGGTGGATAGCCACGAACTCTATACCGAGCCGTTGCGTCAGCGGATGGAAGCGGACTGGGAACTCGCCATCCTGACGGAGTTCGATGCGGGGGAGGGGTATCAAAGCTACACCAGCAACGACCCGATGACGTACTTTGCCAAAATGACCTCAGCGTTGGCCTCCGGCAAGCTCAAGATTCGTATTCCGGTGGAACGAGCCAGGAGAGAAAAGAGGGAACGGGAGTCGGGTAAAGAGCGTTTCATAGCGGGTATTCTGAAGGCTAACGATGAACGGTTGGCCCTTCTGGGTCAGCCGCCGCTCCAGGAGAGTCTATCTGGTTTTGTAAACCTGCGGGGTTGGTACTGCGGGCGCCGTATGTTGGTTATAGACTCAACGACAGGCGAGACCTACCCAGACATCACGCCCTGGGACCCGCTTCATGTCTCCTGGGGCATGGGGCCAAAAGGCTTAAAGTGGATTTGCCACAAGACGAAAAAGACCCTGGCGGAAGTGGAGGAGGAATACGGCCCTCTCGAAGATAGCCCTGGGCAAAACGACTTCTCCTCAGATTGGTACTTCAAACGCCAGATGCTGGATGATAGCGGCGGCGTGGACGTTTATGACTGGTACGACGAGATAAACAACATGGTCGTGGTCAGTGGGAAGTATGCCAAACGACCCACTCCGCACACGCCACCCCAAATAGGTAAAGTGCCCGCCTTTTTCGGTGCCGTGGGGCCGCTTCCTTTAATACAGGCTCGTGGTTTCCGAGGCAATCTTAACCTGAAACACCAGGGCGAAAGCATCTTCGCCGCTAACCGGCGGATTTACGAGAAGATTAACCTGGTGCTTTCCACCATGCTGCAACTCGTGGCGTTGAGCCGCAACCAGGCTTTCACCTATACGTCTCGGGATGGAACCAAGACGGTAGCCACCAATCCGTGGCTGGAAGGAGCGCAGACCCCTCTTGCTGAGGGAGAGGAAATCAATATTCTCAAACTGCTGGAAATGTCCAAAGATACGGGAGCCTTCTTTGGGCTAATATCAGCCGAAATCCAGCGTGGGGCATTACCCTACTCCTATTATGGCCAACTGGCGTTCCAACTCAGCGGGTATGCCGTGAGTCTGCTCAAACAGGCAGGGGACTCACCCATCTTGCCCCGACAGCAGGCGATGCAGGGGGCCTACCGGCAAATTGCGGACGGGATATGTGACCAGTTCGCCACGGGGGCCTACGGGGCGATGCAATTACACGGCTTGGCCGAGAATCGGGACCCGTTCGACCAGGAGTTTACCCCTGACATGATACGAGGGTTGGCCTCGGTAGAAGTCACCCTGGTGGTCAAGACGCCCCAGGACGACATGCAGAAGATGCAACTGGCCAAGATGGCGGGTGATGGCGTGTGGCCCGCCCTGCCCTGGCGCGTCATCTGGGACGACATTCTCGACTTGCAGGACACCGACAGCATAGCGGACATGATCAAGGAACAGGTCGGGGAGCGGATGCTGCCGGAAGCCGCCCTGATGGTGCTGATGCAGGCGATGGAGAAGCAGGGGAGACCGGAACTCGCCATGCTGTATGAGGGCAAGCTGATACAGGTCGGGATAATGCAGCAAGAGGCCCCGCCGGGCACGGGAGCAAACGGTCAGAACGGCAAGGCGGCGGGCTTCTCTCCAGATATCCAGTCAGCGCCGGTGCAGGGAGCGCCAACGCCGCAACCCACGCCGCAGCAGGGGCCTAACCAAGCCCCAGGGACGCCGAGGCCAGGAGCGCAGGGACAGGGTTAAAGGAGAGAGAAGATGGCAAACTTTGCACCAGGTTCTTCCCCTTACATGACTGCAGGGCGGGTGGTGGATGCCCCCACCCAGGCGAAGGTAGCGGAGACGCTGCGGGCATTGGTGGCGAATGGCCAGATTTCCCAGGCCAGCGCTGATGCCGCTATCAGGCAGCTTGGTACTGGGGCCACTGGGCCAAGCGACTGGAATGCCATCAACCTGATTGACCTGATCCTGTCGGGAGGGGCCGCTAGCTCCCTTGCCGCCAAGCCTAGGTCCCTCAACGACATCGTGGGGGACTATAAGGCTGGAAAGTATGGGCCGGTGGGCACTCCGGAAGCCAAGCAGAACGCCGTCCACGCCACGGCCCAGTGGTGGGAGTCCACCAGTGGCCTCTCACCGGAAGATGCCCTCGCACGGGCGACGGCTAACTTCAACCAGACCTTTAACATTACGGATACGCCTACGAAGCCTGATGTGACGCCGCCCGACGTGGACCCGCCACCAGGGGATACGGGGACCCAAACCCCGATTGGCCCTGGATTGAACCCAGGGGAAACGACAACCTCACTTGCTACGAGCCAACTTTGGGACGAGTTGGGGCAATCACCACAGGGAAGGCAGAAACTGCTGGAGGAGGCTAACCGTGCTCGGTATCCGGGTGCCTCCAATCCTTTTCAAGCATTTCTGACTCGTCGTGGGGACGAGCAGTTTAACCAATATTCCTTGCAGAGCGCCCTGGGAGGAACGTGGGGAAAGCCTGGGCCTAGCGGCTTCCGGGATTTTCTACGTGGGGGGACGACAAATATGCTGTCCCAAGATGAAATGGGGTCAATGTTAGGCAGACTGGGAGACGTATTGGCACGGCCGGATACAAAGGGTCTGTCAGATCAGTTGACTGCTTGGCTACCTTTTTTCCGGCAGGGGCAGAACCAGTTTAATACGGCTCTCCAGTCCTCTGAGGCGAATGTACCGGATGCGGCCAGGCCGTTCTTCAAGAACGCAGCATCTGACGCCTTCCAGGACTATAGTGTCAATAACCCCGAAACTGGAGGGTGGTTGAACTGGTGGCTGGGCAATAAACGGAGATTCTTTTAGGTTTTCGCCATGACGATGCAAAATCCCTGGGAAGGCTTTTTGGGGGCGGAACCAAAATCCGCCTACTTCAGCTATGGAGACCGGTTTGGCGGGGCCAGCGGCAATCAGAGGCAGCGGAACTACTTCACCAACAAGTTCACCGACCTCTACAACGTCTATCTGGGGCGGCTGGCCAGCCAGGTGCGGGGCGGGCAGGCCCCCACGGAACAATTCCAGGACTACCTTGGGGGGTTCGACTTCGACAAGTGGTATAGGGAGAACCAGACCTCTCAGCAGCGGAACCCTGATTACAGTTCATTCGTGCCCCGAACCCGCTGGTCGTTTTAGAGGCTGTCCTTGCCTAGCCCAGAAGAACTAGACGCCTACGAAGCCTGGAAGCGGCGGAACGCAGGTGCAGCCCCTGCGGAACCGCCCCCCCCTGCGGCGGCTGGGGAGATTACCTCCCTCCCCGCCGCCGCATCTTCTGTAACTGACGAAGCCCTGGCGGACTATCAGGCGTGGAAGCAAGGACGGTCTGAACCGCCTCCTGCGGAACGCCAACCGATTGTAAAGCGCTCCTCTCCATTTAAGGACATGGGGTTCCCTCCAGGATTCCCAAAGGGTAGGCCCACGGGTCTTTTGGAGCGTGGCATCGCCGCAGTTGCCGAAGGAATACGCCACCCTGGACCTTTCCCAGGCACCGCCCCTGGTGAAACCCCCTTTGGTCGTTCTCCACTAGAGTTTCTGAAGCGTAACATCGTTGACATTCCTTTATATATCGGGGCTGAAATCCCTGGGGCTGGTGGTATTGGTCGGGCTGCTAGGGGTAGGCGTTTGGCCAAGCCGGTGCGCCCCGCCCTGGCTGCGGCTGCGGAGGAAGGGGCAGAGGCAATACCGCAAACCTGGGATGAACTGGTCGCTCTTAGGGATGCAACACTTAACAAGTTACAGAGGGCATCCCGTGGACGATATAGCCAAGCGTCAGAAATGGCAAGTTTGCATCGGCAACTAAATAGTGCGTTTGATAATGAAACAAGACGCTTGATACGTGAGGGCAAGCCAGTCCCACAGGAAGTCCTCGCAAAGTACCCTGGTATTGCGGGTCGGGTGCCGCCGTCCATTGAGCCTCCGCCCCCCCAGGTGGGTGCAATGCAGGCTGGCATGGGCATCGGGGAGGCCCCGTCTCAGGGCAGCCTTGGCCTCGGCGGGAAGATTGGCGCAGTTGAACCCACGCCCCTGATAGACGCCGAGCAGGTGGCGGCACGGCAGCGG
>ERZ1292642.1685-Hain-H14-01um-R1-1685-length-10201-cov-3_pt1 | contig 10201 bp, 10 predicted proteins | sample MGYA00564403_ERZ1292642 | MGnify/ENA primary metagenome ERZ1292642 (study PRJEB36523, sample SAMEA6512643) | groundwater metagenome | collected 2019-01-09 | study: AquaDiva: Metagenomics assemblies of 32 groundwater samples | reverse complement strand
ACTCGTCCGTATCGCTTTTTGTTAGTAAACGTCAGCTTTCCTTCTTCAAGGTTAGGAGTCCAGTTCCCAACCGTCGCATCAGGTTCGTTAAAGTTTACCACGTCGCTAAGATACTGCCTTCCGTGCACCTGTACTTTCAAGCTATCCCCATGCGTCCACGACGCATTGGGCATCACCGCATCGGTTTCTTTTTCGGCGTTGAGATTGCTGTAATGCTGATCCCCCGTCTCAAGCACCGGGTCATCACTGGCGAGAAGCATCTCTGGTGTGTCTAACGATACCTCGTCTCTTAGCAATACACCGTATGATGGAACGCTAACGAAATCATCTTCGTCATCTACGAGATTGTGGTCGTGCATGAAGTTGAAGACTTGCTTAGACTTCCCAACAAGAACCAACTTACCATAAACCAAAAGACCTTTTTGTGCTGTTACGTTTAGATAATTAGGTATGGCCGCTGGAGACAGCTCAAGACGATTGAATACAAGGTTACCTTTTTGTGCTATGAAAGCAAGAATCGGTGGAGTCGCGCCCCATGCAAGGTTACCACGCTGCCCACCAATCAAGTCCCAAGCTGATTCAGTGCCAGCCGACTGTGCTTTTGGAAAGACAAGGTGTCCTTTCCAAGCGTCAGAGAAAGTCCACTCTGATGTAAAGGACGCCGACTGGTCTGGCCGTTCCTTAGCTAGGTTCCCCTTCCAAGCGTTGTTGAAGGACCATTTCGACGTGGCCGCGGCGGATTGGTCTGGCTTACTAAGAACCAGATTCCCCTTCTGGCCTATGGTTCCTAGGTCTGGCACTTAGTTGCTCTCGATAGTGTTCGAGGTTTCGATGATGTAGAGGCTAAGACCACCGCCACCAGCCCCACCAGACTTAACAACTAAAAAAGTCTTTCCAGCCAACTCACCTGTTCCAGTTAACACATCTCCGTCAGCTACTCCTGCAATCGGATGTAGCCAGTGCCAGAAACCACGCATCCTGCCACGAAGGCCATTCACGGGTGTGGTCACTGAATCGTGCACCCATACGCGCGAAACGTAGAAAGCACCATTAGCAGGGTTGGTGTAAGCCATGTTACCAGCAAGATAGCCAAGCTGCGCGCCTTTGGTCCTGTCACCATGTCGGCCAGCATTGACTGAACCGCCCGTGCCACTATGCCCACGAGTGATGAAGAAGAAACTCGTAACTGCGCTTGGCAAAGAAACCAAGTCAAGAGTGTCTAATGTTGTTACAGCGCTGTTCTCAGTGTTTCGTCCAGCAATCATGCAGCGGAAGTTGTCACCAGCAAGAAGGCTGTAAAACTCCCCAAAAGCGAAAGCAAAGTGAACCACAGCGTTGTCACCAGTCTTCACGAACAGATACAGCGTCCTAGCATCGGCGACAAGAATCCAGCTTCGCGCAGTTGCATCAGCCGTTGCACTCTTCCTACAAACCTCTCCAAAAGCCGATTGAGCGACGGTAGGAAAATCACCTGTTCCAGTGTCAACATCCGACATCGTTTCAAACCCGCGCATCCGCGCTTCTTTGGCAGCACCAGCACCAGGAGCATCGTCCTGCACACGAAGGTAGAACCCGTTGCTTCCAGCACCTTGTAAGAACGCGGCCTTGTTTGTTCCCGTCAATGGCTTTGTCCATCCCGCCGCCAGTCGCTTGTAGGTTATGGTCCCTGTCGCTGGAGTCGCCGGGGTTCCTGGCACGGTGTACGTAAAGACTGTCGTGCTTGTAACGGTCACTACAAAAGTGCCATTGTAATCAGTCTCGACTGCACCCGCAATCAAAACCGACTGTCCTGTCAAAAGGTTGTGCGGGACAGGACATGTCACCGTCGCTATGCTTCCAGCGCGCGTAATACTCGTCACACTCGCGGTATAACCATTCACCAGGCAAGCGTCCAACAGTAGCACCAGTTTATTAACTTCTCCAGTCAATACCGGCGCGCCAGAGTCTGTACTGCGATAAATTGTAAATTTTGCCATACTGTTAGTTGGTTTCTAGCGTGTTAGATGTTTCGACACCAATGACTCCACCACCCGCGGAAGATGGACAAGTCTTTATGAACTCAAAGGTTTTGCCTGACAACTCACCTGCAGCAGCGCCAGAAACTGTGTCACCGTGGTTCACACTCGCGGCAGGGTGTAGAAATTGCCAAATACCGCGTAGCCGGCCACGCACGCTAGGAGCCGGCGCGGTTGTGGGGTCATGAATCCATGTTGGAGCGAGGTAAAGACCACCGTCGGATGGGTTGGTATAAGGAATGATGCCTGTCGCGATGCCAGTAGCACCTTCCTTGTCTTGATCCCCATGTTTGCCAAAGTTCCTCGGGCCATAGGTCAAATTATGTCCACGTGGCATCCAGTTGCCCACCGTCACGTTACCTAATATCCCCTCAAACCGCGCGAACATATCACTCGTGCTTGCACCACTGTTAGACACTCCTCTCGAAATAGTCATACAGCGATAGACATCATTAGCCTGAAAGCTGTAAAAGTCTCCCATACCTATTGTCAAGAAATCCCCAGCCACACCAACCGCTACTTCACTTTTAACGAAGATATACGCCGTGTGAGCGTCAGCAACAACAATCCAGTCTCTCGCTGTCGCATCTGCTGTTATGCTTTTTCGTATGTTTGATGTAGTCGCCACCGCGGGAAAGGGATTGCTTCCCGTGTCCACGTCCGTCATCGACTCGTAACCGTAAATTGTCGCTTCCCTCGCAAGGGCAGTTGGCACAGTACCATCATCAAGTATCCTCCAATAACGTTGCGAGCTACCAGTGCCATTCCTAAAAACCGCCTTGTTGGTACCAGTAAAGGGCTTCGTCCATCCTGCCGCTGCCTTCGCCCCATAGCCGTTGACAAGACAAGCATCGAGCAAAGCTACGTAGCTGTTGACTGTTCCGCTCAGTGTCGGTGCCGAGCCATCTGTGTTTTTGTATATCGTAAAGGCCATAAGATTACACTGTTTCAACCACTGTTCCGTACAAGCGCGGCACTACCGTCGCATCTGTACCGAGCAAACCAATCGAGCCGGTCAATGAGCCAATCGTGCCAGTCAATTCACCAATCGACTTCACGCGAAAAGTTGGTCCACAAAAAGAATGAATGTTTTCGTCTGACCCCGTTGACCACCGCTTATACCAAAAAGAGAAACGAACGAGCTTATCAAACTCGCTAGTGCTTTCCTTTGACACAAAGCGCCATATCACTTCACCACGCTGGTAGTCAACAGCAGCCCACATACGCGACGCTAATCCAGGATCGGGATTGAGATTGTCCTCCATGTAACGACGCACCGGCTCACCAATCGGCTGTGGTGCTTGACCATCGAACGCAAAAAAGCTCTTTCGTATCCCGTCGAAAAAGAAATGAACGTTGTTCATCACTGCGAGACTCCAAGGAAACGTATTCCCAATCCCCGTGATGATGCTGCTTTCGACCACCTGAGTCACCTTCGGCTTACCGACATAGACCATTGGGATTATCGCTGTTGGAGTGTAAATCCATAGCGTGCTACCAAGTTTACCAAGCCCCGTCACACCACAAAATGGAAAATCAGTCAACTGCCACTCGACGAAGTCATAATGGTCAGCCTCGTTTGCGGCGTCAGGTTCCCAGACCCCGTAATTATATAACTCACTCCACATAACCCTATTTGGGTGAACGGAGTTTTTATAAACGGGGAAACCAGCAAAAATATGGTCGTACCACGGTACGATGTATCGTGCCGATGGCGCGTTACTGAGAGCAACGTCGGTGGAACCATCATTACGTCGGATGGGATTGAGGAGATTGGTATAGTAAAGAGAACCATTGTAAAGAAAAGTTGACCAACGCTGATAGCTGGTATCACTAACTAGACCGGTCTTTAACGCGACACCTTGCAGCGTATAAAGCGCGTCCTTGGTGAGAAAGAGGACCTTACCGTAGCCTTGTGCAATAGGATTTGGTAGGTTTCCTATCCACAATACGCTTGTAGCCGCAATCGCTTTGTAAATCGCCTTTTTCTCCACCTGTACCAAGCCAGGATCGTGGCGCATGTTGTGAAGCGCACGCCATTGGCTTGGATCGAGCAAGTGTGCCGGCAACGAGGTTTCCAAACCTCCAATGAGGTTGTCGGCGAGAACGGGTTGACGGGTTGTGGCCATTACGCGCTCTTTTGAATCTCGACCGATGCGTGAACCTCATCACCGCTGCCGCTCGACACTGCAAGGCCGAGACCATCAACCGCTTCAGTGAGTTCGGTCCAGTGCTCGATTTTGATGTAGTCGCCTCCGGCGATGACGACGCGTGCTTCCGCAAAAGTCATTGTCGTAGTTGCACCGGCAACTGGACAGTTCTGTGTAAGTCCATTGAATGTTTCCTGTAACACATCAGCAGAGTTGTACCTCGCTATTCTAATGGTGTTCTTTCCGACCTTATTAGCTGAAGCCCGCGCACGCACGATGTAATTCCCAGCCGCCGCGAACGAAATTTTGCCAGCGCCGAGTGCGAGGTTAATCATCGACGCGACGGTCTGAAACTTGATAACCCATGCAACGGTACTACCACGAAGGTTCCACGTAACAGTCAGAGAACCGCCACCACTCACCCCATTCGCAGCTTTCTCCTCAACAACGCTGATACCATTCTGGGTCAGTGTAACAACTCCAGCGTTGGAAATAGTCGCGTCACCCGACATCGCCACGGATTGAAACTTCTGCGTCGCATCTGCAACAAGGATATGCCCAGCCGCAACGCCGAGGAAAAGCTGGTTAGGACCTACGGCAGCGTTACCTATTTTAGGTTGTGTGACGGCAAGTGAACGGACATGGTCTGTAGTAACCGCTCCTGCCACTCCTGTTGCGTCATCTTTGAGAACTGTCGCATCAACCGAGTCCGCTGCCATTTTTGCCGTCGTGACGTTGGCATCGGCGATTTTGGCCGTGGTAACCGCGAGGTTGTTGATTTTGAAAGTCGTGACTTGGTCATCCGCTATTTTAACAGTTGTGACAGCGTTTGCAAGAATCTTATTCGCGTTGACAGCATCGTCGCGAAGGTCAGGGGTCGAAACAGTGCCTTGGACAATGCCTTGTTGCGTACCACTGTTACTCGTCGAGCCTTTAACCTTTCCTGCTAATGTTGCGTCATTAACCGCGGCTATCTTAAGCGCGTCACTTGCAGCTTGGTCAAATTTGCTGGCAAGAAAGTCGTAAACAAAGCGGCGGGTTTGCAAATCAGACTGCCCTAACTTATTAGCATCCTCGCTATCCTGCGGGTCGTTTATGACAGGCTGAAGGTTTGCCAGCGTCGCGGGGGAGATTGTAGGATAAGAAGCCATACCGTTATGCTAAGTCCGCATTATCCGTTGCAAGGTTAATGAGATTCTCGTTCCACGACTTCACTGCCTCCCATGACTCGTTGATGAGGTCACGCGACAACGCTACGCGCTCATCTTCTTTCAGAAAGAAATTTAGTTCCCACAGTGTTCGATACAAGAGCCAATCAAAGCAGTTAGTCAGAAGAAAATCAGTCTCGTTCGGAACGTTGATCGAATAGGCTTCGCCAGGAACGAAAATATCAGCGTTTAGTCCAAGTTGAGTTTGACTATCAATCGAGGTAATGATCGCCGTGGTGCCATCGGTTGTGTTGTTGACCAACATCCCTATTCTGACGCCACTAGTAATGAAAGTCGCTGAGCCGTGAATAAGTTTGTTCGTTGCTGCGCTGCCATCAGTCGTTCCAGTTATGGCCGTCGTACCGTAATCAGGTAAGAACCTGAGAACATCCATATGGATTGAGAACGTTTGCCCAAGAGCCTGCAAGTCGGCCGGTGCGACATACACCGTTCGACCCATCTGAATAACAGCGTAGGGTTGAAGCGTGGCAACAAAATCACGCGTCCAGAACTGTTGCAAACTCTGCGCTGTGACAGAACTTGTCTGTGCTGGCAACAATTTCTCCCACAACCGTTTCAAGCGTCCAAGCCACGCATCGCGGCCATAGAAGCCGACAGGAACCGCGTTACTGTTGTTGCCGAACGTGATGAAAGGACGCTTTATCTTCTTAACGTTGACAGCCGTTGAGGTGCCAAAAAGAACTGCGTTGTCGAGACTACCACCATTATTCAAGTCAACGTTTGGCACCGTTGCACTAACCCGCGAAAGCTCAAAGTCGATCTGACGCTCCGCGAAAAGCCTCGCGTTATTGCACGCACGCAAGAGACAATCAAACCCATTCTTGACAAAGTCCTCTCGCTTCCGCATCGCGTAGGACGCAGCAGCGTTCATCAAGTCGTTCGAGGTCAGTGGCATGAAAGAAACGGAGAGGACGGTCGTTGTTCCAGATCCGTCCTCCCCCAGTCCAACACTCCTTTACTTGAACTTCGCCAGACCACCAGCATCGTCCTTCGGCTGAGAGCCGGTTTTGTACGAGCTAGTGTCGTTCGCTCCCGGCGCGATGGCCGGCAACGAGGCAGTCTTCTGAACCGCCTGCATGTAGTCAGCCTGACCCGGCGGAGGCGGTTCTTTTTCACGGACGTTATCCGTGATTTTCATGGTTTCCATGAGTTTCCTTTGGTTGTGAAGAGGCTAGCTAAACCCCTTCGATTGTACAATACGCGAAGTCAGTCGATGTCGCGACATCCGCTGCATCCGCGCGGTTAGCGTCGGTGATTTGTGCTGGGTCAATCGCTGCTATCAGCGTTCCATCTGCTGAGGGTACAGCGGGATAGACCTTCTTCGTCGCCGAATCCAGAAGAATGTTCGTGCAACGAAGAATCTTGGTAAAACCGAGCGCCGTAGCCAACAGCTTGTTGGTGTAGCCACCTGCGGTTGTTCCGGTCCACTTGACCCGCCTTACCGTGTTACGCTTGCCACTGGTATCACCAGTCAGCCAAGCGTCAAGGACAGTAACGTTTGATGCAAGTAGGTCAGCCATAATAGTTTAGGGCACATAGCTATTGACGTTCTGGAGAAACAGCGTCGCCTCCGGGAACATCATTTGCAAGCCCGCGTCAGTTAGCCACTCGTCGGTTCGTCCATCCATCGACGGCGTTTGGATACCGCGGCGGAGGAATGTATCGCTATCGCTTACTGGGCGGTAGCGAAGATTGTGGACATCGAGAAACAGGCCGGCACGGAAAAGCTCTGTCGCGATTCCGGTCTTGTCCTCGTTGAACAGTGGATGCGTTTTGTAATACACGCTACCGAACGGCGCATCGTGGCGGGTAATCCGCATACCAAAGGCTTCTTGCGTTGGGACCTCAAGAGGCAAGGTGCCGAGCTTGCGGTACATCTGGTTGACGACCTTCAAAAGGCCGTTCCCGCAAACCGCAAGCCGCTCGTTGGTGACGTTGTTCGTCTTCCTGAACATGCGTTCAAGGTAGTCGTCATACGTCGCTTCGTTCAACGTACCACCAGTGTTTGTGATGATACGCTTATCGTCCTCGCTGTCGAGTGTAAGCGCAGCCGCTCCTGTGCCACCACGATAGGTTGAATCGGCCTTCTCCCATTGTGACAGGAACCAGCCAACAACACCACCAGTCTTGTACTCCGGCAAACCAGCGCCAGTTGTGGGATCAGCCGCACCTGCAGGAACGTACTTTGCCTTCTCACCCCACAAGAACGCGCGTTCCATCTCAACCATGTGGTAAAGCGAGTGTTGCTTCGCCTTTTCACGATACACAGACGATTCGTCGAACTTCGTTGGTGTCTTCATCGCGTTGCGAGTGAAGCTGAACGGAGTTCGGAATATCTGGGTGTTGTTCCCGAAAGAGTCGGGAAGGTAGAAGACCTCACTTGTGAGGTTGTTGACGCCTTGGCCAAAGGCCGTGCCGATGGCAAGGATGCCGATGCCGACGTTTTCGTCAGTTACGCCATTGTCGAAGCCCGTCGAAATACTCGCAGGCAACGACATTGCTCGCATGTGTATCTTCGTTGTGCCAGCAACGGAAGTCACAACGCATCGCATATCTTCCTTTGCTACACCACCCACTTTCAACCCCTTGATGAGCACAACATGGCCGATGCGAAACATCTCATTGTTGGCTACGTAGAGGGTGAAGGCGGTGTTGACCACGGGCAAGAAAGGGTCGAGACCGTCAACCGCGTCCGCTTCAAGCCGGAACGGGCCTTTGGTGCCGCCCTGTGATGCCGTTGTTGTGTATTGTCGCTTGAACCTTTCCTCCCACCAGGTAAACTCTGGCGTAGGAACCACTTCGGTCTTCATCAACGACAACAGGCCGATGATTGACATCGCCCCGTTGGGGTATTGATGAAACACCTTCCGTCTGAAATTGGCCTCCCAGTAAGTCGGCTGTGACATTGACTCAGTGGAGACCAGACCTAGAATTGCCATATTCTTTGTCCTTTTGCTTGTTACTATTCTCCGTCGAAGATTGCCATACCAGGCTTACGGTCTTTTTCACCCGTTGTGCCACCACCTGCAACCCGTCCGCCGCTACCACCCGATAACGCGGACATCCGAGAACCACCGTTGGATGAAGCTCGACTGGCTTGTTTGCCTGTCGCACCCTTTGGAGTGATCCCCATTGATTTGATAGCTTCGCGGCTTACGCGCGCGATTTCATCAAAAAGTTTGTCCTTGCTGTCGAACTTCTTCCCCGCCGCTTCGAGCTTGGCGCTGACGGAGTTGACGATCAGTTCGTATGGCTTGAGGTCATCGTTCTTGGCGTAGAACGTTTCCTCTTCTCGGCGCGCTGCCACCTCCTCGTAGTAGCGTTGTAATGGCACAATTTCTTTCTCCCGCATCTCACCAATAAGTTGTTGGACACGTGCATCGGCCATTGTGTTGGACTGTTTCACAACACCCGACACCAGTTCCTTAATCGCGGCAAGTCGAACTTTCTTGTCCTCGTGCGCGAGGTCGTCAACAAGTTTCTCGGTTGGCTTGTAGACATTGAGGAGCTGTTCAATTTCCTCTTGCGACAGCTCTTTTTGCTGTTCACTCTTTTCACCCTTGTCCGCAATACCGCTGACAAGTGTTTCAAGAACCTGCGTAAGGCGCTCCTCGGTTACTGGCTTGTCTTCAACCTGACCACCCTTATCATCACCAACCTTTCCATTCGGCCCCCCAGCGTGTTCGTCACCGGTTTTATCAATCGCGTTCGGCATCCCGTCTGGGCGCAGTTCTGTCTCGTCCACTTTGTGTTCTTCATTCTGTTCGCTCATGTGATTGCTCCTGTTTTACTTTTTCTTGGGTCTCGTTTATTAGTTCAACGATCAAGTCTTCGACCCGTCCGAGACCCTTAAAAAGGCCGACCTGCTTGAAGTGCTCGTTGTTTTGATTGACATCTCCGTCAGTAACCTCCACCATCGCCGTTTCCCGCTCCTGCTTCAACTGGCTGAGTACCTCGCGGAGAAATGGGTTGTCCATTAGCGTCTGCAGACCCCTCAGCCGCTGCGTTAGGGTTAATGATTGCTCTGTCAAGTTCAAACCTTTCTGGATTGCGAATACCACGAAGCTCCATAACCTCGTAGAGAATCTTTCTCGGGTCGAGGCCGAACATTATCGTGGCTTCTGGGTTTTTCAGAAGACCACCCAGGATTTCCTCAAGCGCCTGTGCGGTATAGAAACGCTCGCTCGGTAGTGTACCGTCGAAAACCTCGAAATCATAGTTGCCAACCAAGTCCTCTTTCGTCACCGAAACAAAGGCTTGGCTTTCAACAGCGTCCTTCAAACCAACAAGACGCACGAAGGTCTCGTCCTCCAATCCATCGCGCAGATTAGAAATCATCTGTCGCGCTAACGGCTCCAAAGCTACCCAGTAAATAACAGCAGCAATGGTTTTGAGCCGTGATGCGCTTCCAGCAGAGGTGTTACGATGCTCGGCTGCGGGACGGTGGCCGGACTGAAACTGCCCGAGAAGCGAGTCGTTGATGCCGGTAACGATTTGGACTATCTCGTGAAGATACTTCGCGTCGGCGATGTGATTGGTGGTAACGTCTTGCAGTTGTAGCTGCATCATTATCCTGCTAAGGTCAGCAGGAGCAGACGCCTTGGCACGAATGATGGGGTTGCGGTTTTCCAGGTCCTCCATTTCAACGTACTTGGTGTGAACCAAAATCTTATCCTGAATAACCTTGCGGACGTTAGTGATGCGTGAGTTGATGAACCACGTTATAACGTCTTGCAACACGCTGATTGAATCAGCGAGACTATCGGGAAGATAGATATTGTCGTCGAAGATGAACGGTGCGCAACAG
>ERZ1292642.1683-Hain-H14-01um-R1-1683-length-10204-cov-23_pt1 | contig 10204 bp, 19 predicted proteins | sample MGYA00564403_ERZ1292642 | MGnify/ENA primary metagenome ERZ1292642 (study PRJEB36523, sample SAMEA6512643) | groundwater metagenome | collected 2019-01-09 | study: AquaDiva: Metagenomics assemblies of 32 groundwater samples | reverse complement strand
CATGAGACCTGGCAAGATTGGCTGGTGCGGAAGGCACAGGATGAGTTGGAGGCAGAATCGTCTCGTCAACTCCTGCAGAAATCTCTCAGTAGGACACCGCATGACGCGACCTGACACCGGGCAGGAAAGTCCCACGCGACTCCTTGCCCGTGATCTGCTCTGGGAGGCACTGGCCCAGACCTGGATTGATCTGCACATCCAGGAAGAGCGGTCTGTCGTGTCTCCACGGAAGAACGGGCGTCCAGAGCGATGGACCAGAGACGCGATACTCACCGCGATCCGGGCGTTTGTTTCACGTACCGGCACGGTCCCCGCTGATCCCGAATTTCGCCAGGCGGCGCAGCATGGATTGCCAGCGCGGATCTCCGTGCGAAAGTGCTGGCCCAGCATCGGTGAGGCTATCCGTGCGGCGGGGTTTGTGCCAGTGCCGAGTCGGCGTGGAAGTAACCTACGGATGCGACGACGCTTGACACATCAGGCACACCTATACTAGACTCCTGGTGCTCTATCCTCTGAGCACCTCATGGCGCGGCAACGGGTAGCTCCCGGTCGGCAAGACCCACCGACACGCCGCGCCGCTTCCTTCAGGGTTCCTACGCGAGGGCCGCGTATGCCGAAAATCCGTCACGCCTACACGCACGATTTCACCATCATTGCCAACCAACTCATCTGCGATACTGCCTTGTCGTATAAAGCGCGCGGGCTTTTCCTGTATCTATGGCATCTTCCCGACGACTGGAACGTGTCACTGGCGGACCTCCAGGCCCATTCATCCGAAGACGGTCAGGCGTCTGTGCGCCGAGGCGTGGCCGAATTGCAAGCGCACGGGTATCTCTCCTTCCGCCGCATCCATGCGCCAACGGGTGGGAAGTTTGTCGATACAGAATGGACACTGAACGATATGCCATCTTTGGATTTCCCAAAGATGGATGAACCAAAGATGGATGAACCAAAGATGGATGAACCAAAGATGATTTATCCATCTTTGGGAAATCGAAACACTCCTAAGTACTATCCGGATCCAAGGACTATAAAACCAAGGACTGAAGAAGTCATCCATCCTAACCTTCCTTCGGAAGGAACGAGCATGAGTCATGATCCATTGAGTGTCCTGAGAGATATTGTGAGAACTATCCCACTGTCAGAAACTCACACAGCCATGCGGTTTCACGACGCCCTCGACGAAGCGCTCATCAGGGCAGGCATGACTGTGCTGCGAGAGCACGCTATCCCTGACCGTGGAGACGGCAGATCTGGGAGGGTTGATTTACTCATTACGCATCCTAACATCATCGGCATTGAAATTGATGCGGTCTCTCCGCGCACAAAATCATTATTCAAACTGAGGCAAATTGACGGACTGAGGGTGCTGGTCCTCCGTAGCCCAGGCCCATCTCCAGAGCCGCAGGACCGTATTGATGCGATCATCCGCTATCCACATTCCCACCACGAAACACCTCGCACGCAGAAAACCCCCTTCCCGACCACCCAAGACGCACAAGCCCACCTCAAAACCTCCATCCTCGATCCCGCCTTCGACGCCTGGTATGCCGGGACCGTACTCGCCGACGTGCTGGTCTATCCGGACCTCGCCTGGCAGTGGGAGCAGTTTGCCCTGGATGCCGAGGCCAATAATCGTGCGTACAAATCCTGGAGGGCGGCGTTCCAGAAATGGTTAGGGTCGCGGTATCAGGAGCGCAAAAAGACCACCGTGGCGCCTAGGGACGATCTGGCAGCCTGGGCAAAAGACTATGACGCGACCCATCTAGGAGAGCGATAAAATGCCCCACAATGAGACAGAGAAGGTTTCCCTCGTTACCTGGCAACCATTTCTCCGCTGCGCGTTCTGCGACTGCGAGATCCTGGTGGATGCTCATGGTATCGCGATAACCTGCGTAACAGGCACTCAACATTTCTGTGGGAAAAATTGTGCCTGTGCGCATGAGGCAAGAACAGAAACGGGAGAAGACGTGCTATGACAATGCAAGACGTGACACGCCTCAGCGCGCAGTTACAGGCGCTGTATGGCGAGCGATTTGTTGGCCTGAGCCAGGCCCTGGCGGTCATGTGGCTGGACGATTTACGCAGTGTCGATCCCGAGGTCATGGACCAGGCGCTCACCCGCTGGGCGCGGCAACACCATATCGGACAGGCGCCGACGCTCCAGAATCTGCTGGATACGGTCGAGCTCGTTGAGGAGGACCAGCGGGCCTTCCAGGCCGCGCGCCGCCCGCCGACGTCCCACACGACCCCAGGGGCATCCATATACACTCTCTTGGAACATGCCGCTGCGCTGCAGAATGGCACGGCGCGGACCTGGGCACACGGGCACTGTGAGATCCTGGAGCGGGGGTTAGGCCGTCCCTCGAACCATCCGGAGACCGCCGCCTTCTGCCGCCTCCTGGCCACGAGACATCCAGAACTCGCCGAAAGTTGGGAACGCGAGGCGTGCTGGTGGGAATCCCATTTCATCACATAAAGAGGACGGAGAGGCATGCCACGACAATTCGATGAATCCGTGGTCGCTGGTGTATATATGGATCGATCCATCAATGATTTCGTGCGTGGGTGTGAGGTATATGTCCAGGAAGAAAGCCAGAAGTTATGCCCTGATGCGCACCTCATAGCATTACTCTGTGATGCGGTACGGCTTTCACGAGAGTTGACGCTGATAGCAGCGACAGACAGCGCCGACAGGTCACGCGATTAGGCCGCCGCGTGACCTGCACCCTGAGCCCGCGGACGCCACACAGCGGCGCTGGCGGAATGCCGCGCTTTTGGGTGATGGTGCGGGTCAGGTGCCGCTTGTGTGCTCGCGGCATCGCTGCTCTCCCCAAAAGACGCCCCCTCCACACTGGCGCCGGAAGCTCTCGAGCGCCAGTGCCCCCTTGGCGACGTTACAGGCACTGCAACACGCTACGAGATTGTCTAGCACAGCCTTCCCGCCCATAGACACGGGCTGCACATGATCCGCCGTCATGCGGGAGAGTGTAAGCGGTGCACCACAATACCAGCAACACCCATGACTGCGCACCAGGAGCACGACCCGCACATCGACGCCCACCTGTTGGAGGCTACGCATCGTCAGCTCGCGCTTCTTCCGGCTGCGTTTCCAGCTCATCGCGGTGCTCCTCGCGTTTCACATTCCTTCCCTTCTCCCTATAGTCTTGCTGATACTTCTTTGATGCGTGACATCGACACTCGCTGTTATATCGTTTTCCCCAGACCAAACGCCTCAAAGAGCGCCCGCCGCCCTCCTGTTGGCATTTCTGTGTCATCGGCTACCAGGAATTGTAGCGCCGCCACAGCAATGACCAGTCCACGGTAAATCAGGAATTCGCGTTCCGTCATCTCTGCCACCGGCACGGGCAGCGTCGGCAAAGCCGCAAGTTCAGCATGGACAAAGCGTTTTTCGTAAGCAGTCATACTGTGTTCCTCTCCTTAATTCTCCGTGCATGTTGTTTGCACCACCCGTACCCTCCAAGGCGGAGGGCGGGACGGCGCCCGCACTGGTGGAACGTCACCGACTGCCCGCCCTCATGTACCGCCGCGGCGCAATAGTGGGAGTCGAGCGGTGCCCGTCGATGGGCGTGGGGTTTGTAGAGCATCCATTCCAGCGTGCGTAGCATGGTGTCGAGCGTGTCGTCTGTCATGGTGTCTCCTTCTCATGTGTCGAGGGGAACGCCCTTAAGCCCGACCAGGATACCCGGTGGCACAGGGATGCCCCGGCGTCGGCGGCGTCGGCGAGGAGGACGCGGCTCATGGCGTGCCTTTTCGCAGGATCAGCACGGTCTCTGCATTAATCGCCGGGCTCCCCTTCGCTTCACATAATCTTCGGAAGAAGCTCTTTTTTGCCGTGGTATGCTCGGTCGCTTCCCCAAACAGCCCCTCCTGTGTCCCATGATGGTCGATGAGGCTGGCTTCGATGCGCTCCACGAGCGTCAAGCCATGAAACTCGCAGAGCCGTTGCCAGTCACCGGGAAAATCGACAAGTTTTCCTGCCCGGATATATGATTTCACCACCCAGACGGTCAGACCGCCAGGGGCGAGGAGGGCGACCGTCTCGGCCAGAATCGAGGATGCGGCAGACCAGAACGTGTCACCTTGCGTCGTGCCAAGCTGTCCTGGGGAAGAGCCATACGCGATAGGACGTCCTAGGGCTGCCTCTCGTTCAGGTTGGCGCGCTCCTTGCTTCGAGGTATTGATGGAGTATTCATACGGTGGACTCGACACGATCACCTCTGCCATGACACCCGGCGCCAGGTTCCCCAGGTTGCCCGGCGTCTGGCCATACTGGAGTCCTGTATCAATCGCGCCGTGGCGCTGATGGCTGACATCCCCATCACGCTTCGTGTGTGTCAGATCAATGCGTGCGGCGCCATCATGCTGCAAGCTTTCCGCATACGGCGGCGAAGAGACCACCGCGTCGACGCTGCCTGGAAGCATGGCGCCGAGTTGCCCGGGCGCCTGGCCATACGGCAGCATCCCTCGTCCAGGGGTCAGCCGTTGCCCTGTCCCTGTCGTTTTACTCCAGTCAATCCCATTGTGACGTCCCAGGACCTCGCCTGCACCGGCATACGGCGGCGAGGAGACCACCGCGTCGAGCGTGCCGGGTGGAAGGGCGCCGAGTTGACATGGAGAAGTACCGTAGCCCGCCAGGCTACTGGCGCCCGCATCGGTATAGCGTTCCCCGGATTTACGCACATCATGACTTGACGTTTGCCCTGGCCCACGAGAGACCCGTTGGTCCTGGAGCGTGCTGACATACGGCGGACTCGCCACGACGCACTCGATGCTCTGCCCGCTCAGCACCGCCCGCGCCTGCCGACTATCGCCTTGGAGGAGCGTCGCCGTCCCGTAGCCCGGGAGCTGGCCGTAGCGCTGCTGCCACAAGGCTATATTGGCACGGCCAAGCGTGCAAAATTTTTCCTCTAATTCTATCCCTTCCCACGCATAGCCCATAAGCATAGCGTCATACGCGCCGAGCCCGACGCCGCCAAACGGATCAAATATTTTTGCACCAGGCTCCAGTCCGTACTGGTCGCGGAGGTGCTGGAAAATGCGTTGTATGAGCTTGCGAGAGAATTTGGCAAGTCAAGGGTGGGCAAACGACTCTGGCGTTACGAGTCCGGTCCATCCGTCGCGATAGCATCCGTGCCATGTTGTATGCTCAACCATGGGGCATCACCTCCTTCGTGGGCGTCAGGCCCAGGCCATGATGTTTGGCGTGACAGGATTGACAAATGACACTGAAAAGTTGTTGCTGGCGCGTTGCGTTACTAAGGCGTTCCCGTGCTATCGCGGCATACTCGGCTTCGCGCTCGATGCCTATGCAGCACATACCTTCGTCGGCAAAGTAGGGCGCTGGGAGTCCCATATAGCTACGAGTCCTCTCTTTTTTATGTAGTGATAATGCCCTCGTTGCGTACTGCCTCACGAATACGGCGTTCCATGCGGCCGCACCAGCACTGCCGGCAGGGACACTCGTCATGATGGCCACTCGACTCGTCTCCCTCAAGCAGAAAACGGCGCGTGGCATAGATTCCCAGAGACGTCGCCAGTGATTCGGCCAACTCTTCGACTGTTTCGAGATACGGCATAGCTAGACCTCCTTCTTTCTGAGTCTGGTACGCTTGCGACTGATTGAATCCACCGTAGGCGAGGCAGTCAGCGCCGCGTGTCGGCTGCTGACACGCGAAACACAGGCAGCGCACGGTTGCGCAGTCTTTCGCGTCGCTGCGTATGCGGGTAATCTCTTGGAGCGGTTTCGGCATAGGGAAGAATCCTTTCCTTTTTGCCTCGGCTTTTGCAAATCAATGACGTAGAGATTTTCGTGAGCGTCGTAGCCTAGCGTATACGCCCGCGTGACACGGTGATCAATGTGATAAAAACACAGAAAAGACCTGGCGGAGATCACCACCCCAGTCTTCCCATGCGTCATCATTTTCGCTCCGTCCTCGTTTTCGTCATTGGTTACTTTGATACCAATACGGTGCATATTTGTGTCATAAAATAAGACGGCGAATGTATAATTTTTGAGCTTGTAATCTTCACTCGCGCCTTTCCCAATGCCAATCTGGCCGCGCAGCCAAATTGATGCGAATGGTCTCTTCATGCGACCATTTTTGACATACTTTTCAAAAGCCATGAGCCCTCCTGGCTGCGTTCATACGGCTGTGTCCTTTCCCTGCGTGAAAGGGTTGCGCAGCACAATCGGCAACCCATCGCCCCGCAAGGGTGGCCGCCCAGCGCAGACCATCTCAAAGAGCGCCCTGGTTTTGAGGACATCACCCACGTTGTGGGCGATCACCTCCGCATACCGGCCCTGGGCCCACAGCCGTGGCGCGGTGGCGCCATCCATCGCTTTTGACCCCAGCCCGTTGGCGTGGCTGAGAGCGTCCAGGGAGTTCAAACCGTGCTCAAATCTATGGACTGGATCAACCATCCATATCTCGGCCAGAAGATCGTAGGAGGTGTCGCAAAGGGTCTTAAAGTCGTTGCACACCATCTGTAACTCTCCGTGCGCTGCGTCCATAATGCCAAAGCCGACTTCTTGCGCACGGAGATCATTGGCATGCCGCCTCAATAACCCACGCATGAGTGGGAAGTCGAAGCTGATGCCGTTGAAGCTCACCAGGAGCGGCTGTGTCTTCACAAAATGGCGCACCGTCTCTTCCAGCGTGTGCACGTCAAACCAATGCACGCGGCTGTCACGATAGTCGTAGTAGCAGCCGATGCTTAGACCGAGGGCGGCCCTGTTGTCCCAACCGATAGGGGTATACCGCTCACCGTTGGCTTCGCAGCGCTTCCCCCATTCCAAATGAAACAGCTCTTCTTTTCCGCAATGCCGGCAATCGTTCGCGCTATGCGCCGTCTCCAGATCGAGTACGCAGATAGGCCGTCCGTTCAATTCCATGTCTGATTCTCCTCTGCCTTGCACGCCCCACACAGGGGGCACTGCCGCACCGCTGGGAAGGCGATGGGCTGATACCACTCGTGCTCGCAGGCGGTCCACACCCCGTAGACCACCCCGTTTTCCAGTATCCTGAACCATCGTCGGAGTCGAAGCATCACACCCTCCTTAGCACGGCGCGCCCGCCTCCACCCATTGATCGCAGGCGACACACCCCCATCGGCCATTGGGGGCCTGGCGCACTGTGTCCGCCGTCCCGCACTGGGGACACGTGAGCACCTTCCCAGGCAGGACTGCCTGGGGCGCCTTCCGAACCCCTCGACGATCTGATCTGCGTAAGGCTGGGGTGTCCGCCTCTCCTGCCTCCTTCGCCCACTGCGCTTCCAGTGCCTGCAACTCGTGCGCTTCCTGATGGCGGAGCTTGGCGACGGTTCGACTGTCGCGTTGCTCGGCTGCCAGCCGAGAGTTAAGGCGGTATTGGTGCCCGTTTTGAAACATCAACCCCCCCTTGACCAGCTTCCGCATCGCCCGACTAATAACCGACGGCGCCACGCCGAGCGCGGCAGCCAACTCCCGCTGACTATACGGGAGGATGTTCTCCTTGCCGCCGACCACCTTGACACTCGCAAACAGCAAGAGACGCAACTCGGTGCGCCCCAGACGGCTCTCTTGCGCAATCGCGGCCCAGTTTGGCTTAAACATCCGCGTCCAGTCCTCCAAGACAGGAGCCTGTGCTCTCCCCTCTCCCTTCCATCGCAGTGTCGTGAGCGTTGCTGCCGCAAATAATCCTCTCTTGCGTTGCTGCCGCTGACGTGCCATACTCTCTTTGACCCTTCGTACTGCGCCTTCCTCGGTGGTGGCGAGGGTTGCTCCCCCTCGCCTTCCCTCCTCCTTGCTTATTATGCCTCGTTATGTAGTATCCTGCAAGGAAAAGTTGCGCTCAAGCTCTTTTTCGGGACATTACTTCGATGAAAAGTTGCAAGTAATGTCTTTTTTGCCATCCCGATTGCGCGTAATGTCTTTTTTACCCTCTTCTCCCCCAGCAAAGACGCCGAGCAAAAGTTGCCCTTATCTTTCTTACACCTTTCCGAATCCCGGACCGGACGCCGAGGACCGGACGGAACACCTCAGTAAGAGCATTTCTACTTGCTGGTCTTTTGTCCACTTGTCCCAACCCACACCAAACTTTATTTCACATGCTTCTATAAAGTCTATGTTCTGTACGTGCTGTGCCAGAGCATTGCGAAATTCGGCGAGTGTCTCTCCCTTTTTTTGCTCACGAAAGTCATGTAATTGAGCTGTTCTTGCTAGTTTTTCATCGGGAAAATCCATTGGCATGATGACTCTCCTAATAAAATTTCGCTTTGTCATTCGTAGGCCAACTCCTCCCCTTAAGTCATTCTGCCATCCTTCCCCTCTTCTATGTCCTCTAACGCCGCCTCTAGTGCTTGCATTATGATCCCTTGCGCGCACACTGTCCCTGCGTACTCTAACTCTCTTTTGAGTGCGAGCACGTCCCTTCTGCTTAACCAAATCCGAGCTTCTTCTTGGGTTACCTCGAATCGCACTTTTACTCCTTCCTAGCGCCGGGTTGCCACGCCATCCCCTTCCTTTGCCTTCTCGATGTATTCCGCAAGATCTTCAACGCCCCAAAATCGTATCTCTGCTCCTGTTCTCATGTTTCCCACCCCATTTTATCCTGGATCCTGCGGCTTTCCTCTTCTTGCTGCCTTATCTGGGCACCAATGTAGGCCTCTATCGCTACCGTGATCTCTTGAGAGATGTTGCGATGGTGCCGACCAGCGAGCACCGCCAGTTGCGCAACCATCGACCCAGGAAGATAGGCCCAGACACGCCTCTGCTCATCTAAAAACTTCGAGCCCATCACTGCATACTCCTCTATGGAAAGCTCATATCTTTTTTGTGTACTTATGATACCTAATGTGATAAATCGTGTCAAGTAATAGAGGAGGGGATTTTGTCTGGCATGTTCAGGGACCCACGCGGGGGGTAGTACCCGGTCAGTGGTTTCGGGTTTCCGGGCGGAGGTTGGGGTGGGACAGAAAAGCCGGAGCTCAGGACAGAAAAGGATGCTTATTGCTCCATAAATTCCACTAACTTCTGATAATAGTTATTATGTTGCCAGTATCACAGTGATAACACGATTGATTTCACTGATGTTACGGCTACGGCGTGGGCTGTGTAGGTCAGAGTGTACCTCTTTAGAGCTCAATCTCGATGACTTTGGGCTCATTCTGGGGCTGGACGGTGGGCTCCTGGCTGGTGTGGATGATGATCTGCGTGGCCTGGGTGGTGGCTGCTTGGTCTTCGCGGCGCCATCCCTTGAGCTCTGCCACTAGACGCAGAGCTTCTAGGCGGATTTTCTCGCCCGGCTTCAGTTCGGGCTTGTCTAACAAAATGAGCAGCCGGGCAACAACAATGTTATCGCTCAACCCAGGGATACACGCCATGAGCGCGGTCAGGTTGCCGTCTGGCGCCTCCATCAATGCCATGGCATGCTTCAAATCCTCTTCCCAGTGGAGCGAGCGAGGATTGCCTTGCACGGCATTAGGCCGATACCCACTGGCGTAATATGCCTCAAGGGCAGCGCGACTATGGAGATCGAGGAACGGCATGGAGGTCGTGACAGCGACAAGCGCCTGGCGGCAGGGGAGCGGGAGCGCATCGAAGCGTGGTTCCCCGAGCCCCTGGCTGGGGTGATCCGGGCTAGCGCACAGGAGTTGGAGGAAGCGGCGATGCTTGGCGTTGAGCGGCCTCGCCTCTTTGACCACAGCGGCCTGGGGACGGCGGGCTGGTGGGACGGGCGGCATAGGGGATGCTCCTACATGATGACTGATAGATATCAGGCACGTGCGTATACGAGAGCACAACAACATGTCCGACACCCACTACCCTACCACATTCTCCCCAACCCCTGCACGCCAGCCCACACAGTAGGACAATAACTACTACATAATTACAACCACAACTCATTGAAAACACAGCGCCAGAAAATAATCTAACGATTTATGAGATTCTCCATTGCCAAACGCCTAACGCTTTAGGTATAGTCTATCCATAGTATCCAATTGAATCTGAACAAAACCACATAGCCGAGTCCTACGGAGCCTGGACCTACAGACGAGCCAGGGGGGTGGAGCACGAGACAGACGACGCCAGGCACCGACAACCTGGCAGTAGGGGCGTAGGACAACCTAGCCAGCGAGGAAACGTAGCTGGCAGTAGGGGCGCTCACTAGCAGGCGTAACGCGAGGCACAGCCGGGCTAGCA
>ERZ1292642.1122-Hain-H14-01um-R1-1122-length-13209-cov-5_pt1 | contig 10218 bp, 19 predicted proteins | sample MGYA00564403_ERZ1292642 | MGnify/ENA primary metagenome ERZ1292642 (study PRJEB36523, sample SAMEA6512643) | groundwater metagenome | collected 2019-01-09 | study: AquaDiva: Metagenomics assemblies of 32 groundwater samples | reverse complement strand
TGATGCCGCGGGTGGGGTGGATGGCTGCGGTCCGGCCGGGCTGGTCCCATGCGGCGATGATCTCGCCCATGCCGGTCATGCTGCGTCCCCGGTCAGGGCGCGGAGTTTGGCGAGGTCGGCTTCGAGGCCGCCTTCGTCGCGGTACTCGTAGTACGCCTCGGCGTCGGCGGCGACCTGCGAGGGGCTGTTGCATTCCTCGTAGCCCTGATCTACCAGGGCCTTGTTCGCCGCGGGGTGCATGTGCTCGATGACCATGTCGTCGAGGTAGGTGATGCGTCCCATGCCCTTCCCCCACTCCAGCCAGCAGAGGTCGAGGCAGAGGTGGGTGAGGCAGTCCGGCGCGAAGTACCCGAGCGTCTGCACGATGTTGCTGGTCATGGCGACGGCGGTGGGCATTGTCGCGCCCATCAGCAAGTCGTTGCCGTAGACGATGCCGGGTCCGCCGGACAGGCAGATGCGGATGCGCTCATCCCACGGGATCGCAGCGGGGCGGGGCCGGTGGTCGTCGCCCATGAACCCGAGGAACCGGTACCGCGGTGCTGCCTTGGCGGCGTGTTGGTTGAGGGTGCCGCACAGGCGCCGGCGCTTCCCGAACGTGAAGCGGACGCGCGGGTCGGTCTTGTAGGTGGCGGCGTGCTTCTTGTATCCGGCGTGTTCGGGGTCGTCGGTGTCGACGGCGAACAGCACATCGGCGGTGGCCCCGGTGTCGTCCCACGCGGTGATGATCTCGGGCACGGCGTGGGGCCGGCCGCGGGTCGGGATGATGACGAGGAGGTCGTCGGGCATCAGGGCCTCCTCGTCTTGGCGAGTGCCGGGAGGAGGTGGTCGACGCGGCCGGTGTCGAACGGCTCGTCAGGCGGTGCGGTCGCGGCCAGGCGTTCCCAGAGAGGGGGGTGTGTCTCGTAGTGGATGCGCTTGGCCTCGGCTGCGTCCGCGAACTCCGCCTTTGAGTCGCGAATTGCAGCGTCGATGCGCTGGGCGGCGTCGGGGAGTTTCAGGCTGATGGAGTTCTCGGCGTGGTCGGCGGTGCGGCGGGCACGTTCTTCGGGTGGCGCCCACGTGTAGGTGTGCTGGACGGACCGGTCTACACCGCGGTGGTGGTAGACGTACTCGACGAACAGCGGGAGGTAGACGACGTGGAAGTCGTCAGCGATCTTGTCTACCCGGATCGGCTCTGCGGCGGTCGCGACCTTTACGCCTTCGATGTAGACGCCGTGGTCGTCGAGCGTGACGGTGCTGATGAAGTGGTCCGGGCCGGAGCCGAGCCACTGCTCGGCGGGGAGAGGCATTAGCGCTTCCGTCCTGCGCGCAGGGACTTGCTGAAGATCTCGGACCAGGAGGTGACGGCTTCCTGTGCGATCGTCCGGGCGCGTTCTTCGGTGCATCCGACGATGTTGACCTTGTAGGTCTTGGCGTCGTTCTCCATCGGCCCTTCGGTGGGGCCGCTCTCGTCGAGTTGCTGGATGGAGATGACGCGCGTGCCGGGTGCGGCGTAGACGAGCATGGGGGGCTCGTCTTCGTCGTCGGTCCAGCGGGTGACGTACAGCCAGTGATCGTCGTGGCCGACGCGGAAGTTGTCGCCTTCGACTTCGATCTTGGTGTTGAACGTGTCGTCGAGGGTGATGCGGTAGGTGGCCATGGCGCGGGCTCCCGGGTGGGGTGTCAGTTGTGGGCCGAGTGCGAGGCCGGCGGCGTCGCAGAACTCGTCGAGGTAGATGCTGCCGTCGAGGCTGGGGCTGCCGAAGGTGATGACCGGTTCGCCGCCTGGGGTGAGTGACACGGAGCCGATGCCGCCGCGGTAGCGCAGGTACAGGTAGGTGCCGTCGGCGGTCCAGGCGTTCCACTGCGACGGGCAGGCACAACAGGTTTCCACGGCCCGCACGATGACGGGTTCGGCGGCGCCGGGCGGGCGGGTGAGTAGACCTATGGCCATGGCGCGGGCTCCTGAGGGTGTGGGTGGGTGTGGTTTCTGGGGCGGGCGGAGCGTGTCCTCGGCGCTCGACGCCCGCCCCGTCTCCCCGACACCCGGGCGGGGAGGCTAGTGGTCGCGCTCAACCAGGGTGCGGGCGATGTCGACCCACGTGTCGGCGAGCGCTTCCAGACGCTGCATCAGCGCCTGATCGGTGGTCACTTCGGCGCCGAGGAGGAGCCTGGCGGCGTGGCCGAGCGCCGTGTCGATAGTGAGGGCGACAGTGGCGGGCCCGCTCGGGTCGTCGGTCACGAGGGTTCCTTGCTGTGGGTCCGCTGCCCGGACGCCGCTAGCGCACCGGAAGCCGTCAAGCCTGCCGGGGAGACCTCTTCGATCCCATCGCCGGGCAGCGGAGTGTGGGGCCGCCGTCCGGCTCATGGCCTGGCGCTGGCGGGGCGCACTGCTCTGTGTGTGCCAGGGCCGGGACGGCGGAGTCAGGCGGCGGTGTGGACGCGGTGGGCGCGGGCGCGGGTGGCGGCTTCGACGGTGAGGACGTCGAGGGCCCGATAGCGTGGCCGGCCGCGCGGGTTGACGGGGGTGAGCTTGCCGCGCCGCTTCCATTGGTAGATCACGTCGGGGGTGACCCCGGCGGCTTCGGCGGCCTGCCGGGTGGTCCAGGTAAGGGTGTCGAGATCCCCGTCGAGGGTGACCATGTAAACCACCCCCGGGCATGAGGAAAGCCCCGCGCTCGTGGCTGCGGGGCTCGGGGTGGGCATGGTGGTGCTGTTGCGTGAACTCTGACACAGCCAGCGATGTCCGGTCAAGCAGCCGCCGATTCCTTTGATCCCATGGTCAGTTGACGGGTGTGCTGCAGGTATTCGCTGTCGGTGAGGAGGAGTCCGCAGTTGGGGTTGCGGCATTCGATGTAGGTGTCGCCGTCGTCGTGGGCGAGGGTCCTCAGGTCGCAGTGCGGACAGGGTGCGGTGAGTTGCACGCGGAGGGTGTCGCGGCGGGTGAAGCGGAGGGCTGCCCGGTACCAACTGGTGGCCTGGCTCCCGGGGTTTGCGCTGTCCCGGTCGTAGGACTCGGTGGCGGCGGGGTGGTGCTGCATCGCCCAGTCCCAGTGGGCGAGGAGCTGCCCGGTGAGCCGGTTGATGCGGGTGCCTTCGGTGCCGGTGTGGTCGGGTTCGGTGCCTTCGGGTCGCAGGCCGCGCAGGGTGAGGATGTCGGCGGCGAGTTCGGCCATCTGTCCGACAATGCGGTCGGTGAGGATCCGTGAGGCTTCGCCGGGCCAGGACGGGTTGGAGGCGCGGCCGATGGTTCCGGTGAGGTTGGCGCGGGTGCCGTGGATCGCTTCGAGGTGGACGGCGGCGAGGAGTTCGGGGATCTCGGTGAGGTGCCGGCGGGTGCGCGCGGTGCAGGCGCTGCACTGGACGGGCTGCCCCCAGGCGGGGGCGAGGTGGTGGTCGGCGCCGGTGTCGGCGACGCCCTGTTCGGCTTTGCGCCAGGCAGTGTTGCACGGACCGGGACACGGGGCGGGGGTGGGCACGGCGGTCTCCTCGGGGCGGGCGGGGCGAGGATGTGGAGTTGCGACCAGTGTGCACCCGAAGCGCGACAGGCTTGGCGGGGCGGGCTAGTACCCTGCGGGCCGAGGCTTAGCGGTGATCGTGTACTTCTCGCCGGGGAAGCCCCATCCCTGGTCGCGCCGGGGCACTCGTCCAAAGATGTCCGGCAGTACGACGTGTCGGAGGAACAGGTCACCGAGATGCTCGGCGGTGAGGGTGCTGGAGTTCCATGCGGCCTCGATGGGCTTCCAGTTGCCGCCGTAGCCGATGCCGATACGGAACGGGTTGCGCCCGTCTAGGCCGCGCTCGTTGAGGCTCTCGGTCTGGATGAGGCCGTCGATGGTGAACATGAGAGACGCGGCGTGAGCGGGGAAGCCTGTTGGCTTGTCGGCGAGTTGGCGCAGGCACTGCATGAGGGCGGCACCGACAGTAGTGCCAGTTCCGGTTGCTTCGATCGTCATGCCTGGTGAACGTCCACGGTTGGCGGCCGGTCACGGCCTGGAGTCGGCTGTACCTGTTCCCCAGCGGATGATCACGCCTGCGCGGGAGGCTGCTGCCTATGGGTCAGGTGGTGAGTGTGCAGGCTGATTCGCTCGCCGAGGTGGAGGTGCTGCTGGCGCAGGTGTGTGCGGCGCTCGGGTTCGTGCCGGTGGGTCGGCCGCTCTCGCCGGTGGGTCGGGGCGGGCGGTGGTTGGCACGGGCCGCCCCGCCGGGAGGTCAGCCGGGTGCGTCGCCGGCGTACCGGTAGACGGGCGCCTGGCCGCTGGTGTCGAGTTCGTACACGGCGACGGTGTCCGTGTCATCGTCGCCTGCGGGGTAGCGGATGACGGGCATCGGTGAGCCGATCCCGGTGAGCGTCTTGCCGTCGAGCGGCCCGCCGATCATCTCTGTGGTGTCCATGCCTGGGGTGTACCGCGCTCGTTGACGGTCTGATCCACTCGTGCGGGTGGTCTCGGCGGCGTGCCGATTGAGGATCGCTTCGACGCGGGCGATGGCGGCATCGAGGCGCGCCATCCCGTCGTCCATGGCCTCATGATCCCTCATGGCCTGGCGGGAGGGACCATCCGTCGACGGTGACGGCATTGACGACAAACTCGACGCCTTCCGCTGCGGCGATGTCGTCGGTGAAGGCACCGGTGATGCGGATACCTGTGCCGCCGAACGATCCGGTCGCCCGGAAGTCGCGCCCTAGCTGGTACCGGGCCTGGGCGAGCTTGTAGTGGCTGTATGTGCTGCTGTACTCAGCGGTGACCTCGAACGGCTTGGCGTCGATGAGGGCCTGCCACCGCCGGGCGCCTGCCAGTGACACTGGACCGAGGTCGATCGTGTACTGGTCCATCGGCAGGTTGTACCGCCCGGCGTCGGTGCCGTGGGCGGGTGGCAGGCCGAGGTCGGCGGCGATCCGCAGCAGCCCCTCGACGACGGCGTCCGGGGTCACGGCCGCCAGCCCTCGTCGAAATCGGGGTGGTCGGACCAGACAGTGGCGAGGTGCTTGAGCATCGATTTCATCATCGGCGCGAGCCCGACCCAGAACTCGTCGGTGGGGTCGCATGAGTTGTTCCAGGTGGCGACGGCAGCGTCAATGATCCGCCGCTTCGCCTCGACGTCCCGCAGCACGCGGGCGGGGTCGTAGCGGAGGATGTGGGAGCGGTCGTGGTTGTGCTCGACCGTGGCAACGTGGCCGAGGTGACCCAACCGCCACGTCTCGTTTCGGATGGCCTCCGGCCTGACGTGAATCCACTGTGCGTTGTCCGTGCCCTCCCACGGGACGCCGCCCGCGTCCCGGGCAGTCTGTTCGTCCTCGGCCAAACGTGCGCGCAGGAACGCGATCAGTTCGTCGGTCATGGTGCTCCGTAGTAGTTGTCGAGGTGGCCGTCGAGCCGGGCGAGGTCGGGGTGCTTGGCGAGCACGGTGTCCTGTCCGGCGGGGATGGGGCGGGACGTTTGCTCGGGTGCCCACTGCGGGTTCCAGTCGGGGTGGCCGCGCCACGTGGCGGCGAGTTCGACGACGGCGAGGAGCAGCCCGTAGCAGCGGTTGCCCTCTTGGACGGCGGCCACGTTGCTGCCGGCGGCGCGGCGGGCTGCGGTGTACCGGTCGAGGATGTGCCGGATCGCCGTGTTGTGCGGGCTCGGCGTCTCGGCGAGGCGCGCCTTCACGAAGTGCACCAGGTCCATGGTCAGCCCTTCGGTACGTCGATGCCGTAGCGGTCGCAGGTCTCCTTGATGACCTGCTCGGTGTACTCGGCGAACGTGTCGACGTCGGTGACACCCATGTGCCGGAGGATGACGGTCTCCCGTGCCTCGGACTCCTCCTGGTTGAGGAACCCATCGCGGCGCAGTGCCTTCCACAGCGTCCAGCCGTCCAAGTACGCCTGGTAGTCGGGGTAGGCGTAGCGGTGCGGGCTGTCAGCGCGCGCAGCGAGTTCGTCGACGGGGTAGGGGCGGTGGCTGTCCGTGTGGTCCGGGTCGTAGCCCCACGGGGTGCGGCAGCCCTGTCCGTGGAGGCGGCACGTCGGTGGCGGGAACTGGTTGGGCCTCACCGCTTCGGCGGCTTCAGTGCGTCGTCGATGGCGGTGAAGATGCGGCTGCGGATCTCGCTGCGGACGCGTCCGCTTCGCCGGGCCAGCGCCCGGACCAGGTGTCGCGTCCGCAGTCGTGCACCGGATCTACCTCGGCACGGAAGCAGGAGAGCCGCTGCAGGCCGGTGACCAGGCAGCGGGCGACATCGCAGCCGTCGTCATGCGCGGTGCCAGTTGAGGCGTCGCAGTCACGGCAGTTCTCTCTGGCGCGGTTCATAGTTCATCTTCCTGTGTCGGGCGGACATCCGGGGTCCGGCCGGCGAGTCCGCTGGTGGTTGCGCATGGCGTCTCACTTGTTCTTCTCGGCGGCAGCGGCGGCTGCACCCTTGAGCTTTCCGGCGGCCCAGCCGACGGCGACGATCAGGCCGACGGCTGTCATCCCGATGTAGGGCAGCGCTGCCGTGAGCGATCCGATGATGCCCATCAGGGTGCCGCCGACGATGACGACCACCGCGCAGATCGCACCGACGACGACGGCCACCACGGCGAGCACCAGAACGGTGACGACGATCAACTGCACCAGCCACGGCGGGAAGTGCTGCCCGCCGCGGTCGGTGGCTTCGACGCGGACGATGATCGGCTGCTGCGGGAGCTGCTGGGCGGGCACGTAGATGTGGCGCCCGTCGGTCTGCTGCACGACGCGGTCGATGCCGTAGTCGGGGCGGCGGGCGGGCTCGTGCACGGGGTTCTCCGGTGGGGTGTCAGCAGCAGGGTGTCAGCGAGCGGGTCGCGCGCACGCGCCTTACCCAGGGTGGGAGGGGCGTCAGAGGCGCTGACACCCGCTGACACCCCCCATCCGGAGCGTCACCAGGTGTCAGTGCAGGTCAGGCGGGTGTCAGTTGGGGGTGGAGGAGCCGGTAGACGCCGGGTTCCTCGGTTTCGGCGAGGTGGATGCCCTCGTCGGCGAGGGCGTTGAGCTGCGCGGACACCCAGGAGCGGGCGCGGCCGATCCGCTCGCGCTTGCCGAACGGCGCGAAGTCCTTCGGGCCGATCACTGCTGCTCCGGCGTCTCGGTACTCCTGGAGCATGGCCAGCAGTTCGGCGTATGCCTCTTCGGTGCTCTTCTCCTGGATCGCCGGGTCGGCCTGGCCGAGGCTCAGGAAGCCCGCGGGCGGCGGGAGTTCGGTGTCGGGGTCGGCTTCGGGGTCGTCGCTGCTGCCGGTGTCGCCGGTGAGGTCAAGGATGTCGCGGGCAACTCCTTCCTCGATGGCGGCGTCGGTGTCCTCTTCGGGGTCTGCAGCGGTGGGCAGCGAGGCTCCGCCGGTGTACCGGTGGCGCTGGGTGTAGGCGTCGCCCGCGGCATCGGCGGTCACGGGGTCGGCTGGGACGCGCGGGAGCGGGCCGAGGACGGTGTCGACTTCGTCGTCGGTCGGCGGGATGTAGCTGCGCGCGGGCATGGCGTAGCGCTGCTCGTCGACCCCGGGCGCGACGAGGTAGTTGTAGCCGGGCTTGCGGTTCTCCCACACCTCCGGGCGGGCGCCGGCGTCGCGCACGTCGTCGGGCAGTGCCATGTCGGCGGTGGTGGAGCCCTTGACGCCGAAGCACATCACCCCGCCGAGCTGTTCGCGCACGTCGGTGGGCATGGTGGTGGCCGAGGGCCGTTGGAGGCTGACGGCGATGCTGACGCCGGCGGAGCGGGCAGTCTCGGCGATCGGTTCCAGTTCGGCGCCTTCGCGGAAGAGTTTGGCTGTCTCTTCTGCCCACCACAGCAGGTAGGGCATGCCGAGCTTCTCGAACGCCTCGGGGGTCCAGTTCTTGAATCCGGCGCGGCCCAGGGCGTCGGCGCGGGCGGCGATGACGCGCGGCAGGACGTCGACCATGCGCTCACTGCCGGCCATGGTGGTCTCCGCCCAGTCCAGGTACGGCAGGAGCGGGCCGAGGGTCTGCTGGCCCTTGACGGGGTCGCAGGCCCACACGAGGACGTCGGATCGGGTGAGGATGTCGGTGACGGCGATGGTCATGGCACTGCTTTTCGCCGAACCATTCATCCCAAATACTCCGAAATGGGTGGCGTTGCGGCCGGTGACCTGGTCGTAGGGCAGCCAGATCTGCTCGACCGCCCCGTCCTCGTAGAGACCGATGGGCACCGGTTCGGTGATGGACCCGCCGACGCTTACAGGGCCGGGCCAGGGCGTGGGGATGGTGAGCATGTCGGTGGGCACGATGACGATCTCCCCCTGGGAGGCGTTGTCGGGGTCGGGCACGATCCGGATCGCGGTGGGTGAGACACCCAGTTCGGAGGCCATGTTGACGAGGCGGGCGGCCACGTCGGCGTTGGTCATCTCGCCGGGCGCGAGCCTGTATCCGGCGGTGACCTTGTTCGGTTCGACCTGCGGGTCGCCGCGCAGCATGGCCTTGGCCTTGCCCAGGGACTTCGTCAGCACCCCGGTCTGGCTGGAGGTTCCGCTGTCCTTCGCGTCGGGGTTGATGCGTAGCGTCTGGCGGATCGACCATGAACCAGCGCCGACGGCCCCGCCGATGGCCAGGGTCGACAGCAGCGACGGGTTGAGCGGGTCGGTCGCGGTGGCGACCACCAGGTACGCGGACGCGGCAGCCGTCGAGGCCGTGGCGTGGATGCGCCGCTGGGACGTGGTGCCCTGGCCCGCCCACCAGGTCATACCGGTCAGGACCCCGGCCCCGACGGTCAGGCCGACTGCGGCCATCGGCGAGTCACCCCAGATCCCGTGGGTGACCAGGCTGACCGGAAGCTCGGAGGCCGCCAGCAGAAAGGGCCGCGCCCGCAGGTGCTTCACGGCCCTCCATGCGGCGCTCTTCGGGGTGTCAGCCACAGTGCTCCTTGACGGTGTCGGCAGGTGTCGGTGCAGGTCGGTTGGGGTGTCAGCCCTTCACGGCGATGACCGTGAGCAGGACGATGAAGCCGATGGCGGCCACCAGGGCGAGGCCGTCGCGCAGCGGCACGTAGAAGTCGGCGCGCAGCCACACGGCGACCAGCAGGGCCGCGCCGACGGCGATGAGGACGATGTCGGGGACTCTCGCGGCCACAAGGTCACCGCCACCGGAAGTGCTGCCGGGGCTGCTTGGTCCGGCCGCGGCTGATGGACAGCAGCTCCGCCTCGTACTCGCGCTCGAAGGTGCCGTACATGACGGCGTACCACTTGGCGATGAGCTTCTCGGCGGCGGCGATGCGCTTGAGGTGCTTGGAGACCTTGCGGGCCCGCATCCGGGAGCCGCTGGCGCGACCGAGCGAGTCGGGTACCGATCCGAGGCGGCCTTCCAGGACGGCGGCGTCCAGGGCGCGTTCGACGGCGCGCTGCCGGGCGGCCTTCCTGCCGGCCTCGCAGTAGGCGTGGATGTCCTCGTTCGACAGGAAGTCGCCGCCCGGGGTGCCGGTGGCTGCAGCGGAGCCCGCACCGGTCGGGCCTACTGCGGGGGCGGGGGCGCTGCGTTGGACGGCGACGGAGAACGTCGGGTTCACCGACGGGTTGAAGCCCCCGCCGGTCTTGGTGACGACCTTCCGCGGGGCGCCGTTGACGGGCGGGTTCGTGGGTTTCGGCGGGGCGGCCGGGCGCGCGGGGGCGGGCCAGCTGCCCTTGGGGGTGTCGGCCATGAGTGGGTCTCCAGGTGGGTGGTCGGCTTAGGGGGTGGGTGCAGTCATGGAGGGGGTGATCCGTGGTGGGCGAGGGCGGCGCGGCGGAGCTTGCGGCCGTAGGAGTCTTTGGTGCCTAGGCGCTGGCCGATGGCGGTACCGGAGAGGTCGGGGTCTTCGGCGAGCCAGCGGCGGGCTTGGTTGATCTGCTGGGCCGTGAATCGGCCCGTACAGACGAGGCCAAGGTCCGCCTCGAACAGGTCTATCGCCTGTTGAGTGGCCGGGGCAAAGTAAGGAAGACAATGGCCGCACCGCAGTCCTGAAGACATCATGTCGCCCCAACCGTGAGGAGCAAGACCGATGGCCCTGCCTCTGGAGAAGTATCACGTCCGCCTGGTCCTCACCGAGGACATGCTGGGGACCGTGCCCAAGGACAAGCAGGTGTTCACCTCCTACCTGGCCACCAAGGACCGGGAGGAGATGGAGAAGCTCGTCAAGAAGGGGCTCCCCCTCCCGGATGGCACCGACGCCACCCTGGAAGAGATCGAGCAGCGCCTGACCGAGGAGGCCGAGACCGTCCAGGACATGGAGGAACGCGGCTGGACGAGCTTCCACCGTG
>ERZ1292642.1681-Hain-H14-01um-R1-1681-length-10224-cov-8_pt1 | contig 10224 bp, 21 predicted proteins | sample MGYA00564403_ERZ1292642 | MGnify/ENA primary metagenome ERZ1292642 (study PRJEB36523, sample SAMEA6512643) | groundwater metagenome | collected 2019-01-09 | study: AquaDiva: Metagenomics assemblies of 32 groundwater samples | reverse complement strand
TCAATACAATCATCATCCCAAAAGTACAGAGAAAACGAGAATTCTCCCTGTATATATTCAACAATAATCGACCCATGAGGACCAGTATATATTGATGTAGGCGAAATGCTTGCATTATCAATGTACTGTTGTACTAAAGCAATTCTATCCCGTGGAGGCGAAGCCTCTCCATATTCCTCAAATTGGGCCGGGTTATCTAACCAGTCTTTTAATTTGGCGTGGATTTTGTTCATTCTTCGTTTCTCCGTGTATCTTTTAACTTATTATATAAATCAAACGCCCTTTTTACATTCCCAGAAGTTGTATTGCCGGATAAACCAGACTTAATTAACTTCATATTCTTATCTAGCTGCCTTTCTTTGGTCGCCACCTCAGACTGACAAAGTTCTATACTAGCCTCTTCCAACCTATTCCACAATTCCCGCACAATAGATAGGGTTTCGTCAGTCATATTGATTCGTTCCGCCTTTATGCGGCGGGATAACTTACATAAATTACAGTCGCACACAGTAGGAGCCTCCATTACTATCATCCATTTACTTTATCAACAAAGAAGTGGGCGTCAATATTATTATCGCATTGATATATGACTAGCCGCTCCTTCAAAATATAAACACACGCCCGGTGCAATAATTCGTTGGTAGAGGCATCAAAATAGAAAGTGCCGTGTTTTTCTTCTACAATTAGAATGCGTTTCATTTGGTTTATACCTTTTTAGTACGAGTTCTACCATCTAATACATCAGCTAAATGGTTGATAGGGTCGGAAAATATAGATACAGCAATAGTATCTATAGATTGTCCTAGTATTACAAATAAATGACTAATCAATAATAGCGGAAAACATAATAATAGTAGAATGCACAGCAAGACGAAACTACCGATTTTAATTAAGATGGTTTTCATATTCTCCATTATAGCGGCCAAACCACGTAGTGTCAACCCCTCTTTAGGCGGACTTTGCTTGAGTCTACTTGTCCTTTACTTGTCCGACTAGGCTAGACGCCATCATCTTAATTATAGCGGGCCATTGCCTACCCAAACAAATATAACTCCAAACTATCTTTATCAGCGGGCGACAAATTCTTTAGGTCCATCGCCGCAAATTGAATAGTACAAAACCAATCATTTTTGGCAGACGCCTCTAGTTTTGCACAATCTAACAACCACTTATTTACCCGCTTAATAGTATTTGCGGCCTTCCCATTTGTAGTACAATCAACCCTTGGAAATTCGTCGGTTAAACGCCCCGAACTAGTATAAACCTGCTGCCCCTCTTCTAATTTCATACCAACTTCGCCCTGTAAATAAGCCATACGACTATCTGCCTTATATTTAGTGTAGAGGAGCGAATAGATTTATACCGCGTAGCCCAATTATATAAGAAGATTTGTCGCCGTCAATCCCCTGACTGGCATCAGCCTTTTGCTTGTCTACTACTTGTCTTGACTGGGCTGGCGGCATCATCTTGGCTTGAATGAGCCACTGTTTTCAGGCGGACGCCGATTGAGTCCTTGTCTCGCCGCGACTTGCCCTGTTGCTTAACGCAACGATCAACCTGATAAGGTTAGACCACCTGCTTGCACTACATCGCCCGCTCTATATTCGTGCCTGCTCGCCCTACTATTACCGCCGCCTAATGCTTTGTTATTCACCCCCTGTATTTGGGGCTTGACTTCTATTGGCTATGTGATATGATAAGGGAGTAAAGAACGCCACGCAGTTAAAAATAAGGATGACACAATGCCGACTAAAGGCCACTATCGTTCTCGTTATTCCGAGGTTTGGGAATTCGATATTTACCCTGATCGGGTTGAAACTAATTTTAACGGCGTCGCTGGTATACGTATGGGGCTAGACGAAAATCAAAATTTAGACTTTGTTGACCCGCCCGGTGGCCCCTTTATCGAAATCGGCGGCCATACCCCTTGTGTGGCCGATTCTGTTACAACCGCTATTAAACATGGCGGCGATAAGTGGGTAATTTACTATCGTATACAATCGGTGGCGACCGCGTTGGAAGCATTGTCGAATAAAATCAAAGAGATTATGTAATTAGTTTTTCTATTTTCAATTTCCTGTTTTTCTATTTTTTTTTGAAAGGTTTATGTCATGGCTGTTTCTAATTTGGAATTTGTGAAGTTGCGGGCTTCGGTAGCTACTCCGGCTGAGTTCGCCGCGAAATTAGGTTGTAAGGTAACTACCGTTACCCAACGAATGACTCAGTTGCGTAAAAACGGCTGGGTGATTCCCGAATTTACGCGAGGAGGCGGAGGCGGTCGTCCTTCTACTTCAAAAGCCCCCTCATTGGAAGATTTGCGGGCTATCGCCGAATTCAGTGGAAAAACGCTTGAACAAGTGCAGGCCGAATCGGTGGCGACGATTACTAAGGTGATTGAGGCGGGTGAACGCATTAAGGCCGGGAAAGCGGCGGTGCGGGTTGCTGTCCCGGCGACTGACACCGTTTCATTAACCGACGTGGCCTCTTAGTGGCAACCGTAGTAGCTACACTATTTTTGGTGTATGTTATTTACGTGTGGTTTACATCGCCCTCTTAGTAAGGGCGATTTATTGCGGAATTGGGTAATAGCTAACCCGCAAGGCTCATAACCTTGAGATTCTAGTGCAATTCTAGATTCCGCTATTGGGCTACGCCGGTTGTAGTTACTATTTGGAGTATATCAATGTTCCGCAATTCTCAATACCCGAACCGGAAAGATTGGATCAAGCCGCTTAGAAAGTCCAAGGCATTTGATAAGACTTGCCGCTGTAATGGTAGTTGTAACTACTGCCGGGAAAATCGTGACCATTCTACTAATCAACGTATTCAAAGTTCCAAAGCAAAATATAAGGAGTGGGAAAATGAATGAGAATGAACAACTAATTCAGGTTAAACCCAAAACCAAAACTTATATGTGGGGGCCGTCCTATAAGCATTCAGACGCCTATCAACTTAAATCCTACTATTCAATGGATGGTAATTCCCGCATTCACCTCTTGACTAAACACATTATTCCAGCCCCCCATTTAGTATGGGATGGGAAGAAAGTAATGGGCTTCGCCCCTTGAACCCCAATACCACCTAGGCGAGAATGGCTCGTTTGGGTGGGCGGGGCCGATGCCCGCCACCCGGTTAAGGGATGACTGGATAACCAATTTTACTCTAATGTATCAATCATCTTAGAGATTGTGTCAATAGTGGGTAAAACTGTATATTTGTACTGTAAACCATTTTTATCAGAATGATCTTGAAGGATTTTAGCTGCCCGCTCCGCCCCATATCTCGATGCGGCGGACTCAACTAATTGGTATTTATGTTCGCCTAAGATTTTAGCAACATAAAACTTTTCGTTGTGTTTAATAGCACACTGGTTAATGGCGGGAATGATAGTCATTTCATTATTCCTTATTTACATATTCGTTGTATGCCTTAGTCATATATTCAATAAAATCATCTGGAATTTTAGGAGCGGGCGGGTAAACACTTTCTTTATTCATCATTCCAGTATCGTGACATTGAGAGCATGGCCGCTCATCATACATATTCATAAATTGACTACCTCGACCACAATCGCACGGCACTTGTTCATAAAGCCGCTTTGTTTTGAGAAATTTGGCGTTCAACGTAAGCCGCCAAAAATCATTATTAAGTTGGGGCATGTGTAATTCCTTTCAATAGAATAAAAGGCCGTAAGGAGTATCTTGAGGCTTACCTGTTTTGTACGTCGTATCCGTACTGCCCGGAATTTTCCGACTTGCTTACGGCCCATGTTCTAACTAGAGAAATTGTAGTAAAATCGTGGATTATGGCAGAATTCTAGCAAACCCTTTTGATTGTCGGATTTTCGCCGAACCGCCACAAATGGGGCCAGAAATCCCGTTACCTCAAAATCTTCTTGCAATTGGCGGGTATCCCACACTTGGCCATGTGCTGCCTCTAAACTTTTGCGGGTATTATCTCGCGAGTTAATTTCGGCTACCATTTCGCAGCGGATGTTCTCGGTGGCGTCCATTTTTGTTCTCCAGTTTGAAAGGTGATGTTGCCTTATTACTCTTTCAATTATATCAGAATACCGAGACTTGTCAACCTCCTCATACGGGTGGTAGAACTAGGCCCGCCCCACCCGATCTAGCGATACCTAGATTGGGCGGCGGACTATCTAATCAAAATGGCCCGGCCTACTTCTCACTATAGTATAACCACAAACAATAACAAATAAACGCGGTGGCAAAAATGGTAGCTACGCCGTTGGAGGTAGTTGGGGATTCCATGAGCTAACCCCCGATCTTAGCGAGGGTCTTTTTATGGTTGTAACCTTGGGTGGCCTTAGCAGTATTCCAACGCTTGGCAAATTTCCCCCCTTTTGGCTGGGTATTATGGATTGTAAGGGCAAAATTTTTGCCATTATTTTTGGTTGCGTGTGAATCGTCGTGATCGACAGCCAACCGTAATTTTCGCGCCTCATATTCACTACCCACCACAATTACACTCCGCAAATTATGCAGGCGGATTAAATCGTCGTATCGACTACCTAGCGAAGCGGTTAAAACAAAATTAGTGGGAATATCATTTAGCCGCTTAATCCAAAATGGAATACTTTTAGTATAAGCATAGAACAAAATATCGGGTCTCAAATTTGCCGCTTCAATTGCCATATCAAAATATGCTTGCGTGGCAAAATCGCCGCCGATATGCCATCTCAGCACTTGACATTTAGCGGGAATCTGCTGTACAAAATGATTAGCTGCCGATTGTACATCGACCGCCGCCATCTTAATCAATTCCATATTTGCTTTGCGGGCATTATAAACCGACGGAAACAATACCTCCTGACTTGCGGAAAAACAGCGGAATACCGTAAATTTTGCATCCTGGATATACGCTTTCCCCGCCACATCCCGCATAGCAAACGAGCGGCATTCATTGGCACCTGGGCAAGTAAAGCCGGAAAGTACCGAAAATGTAAATACTTTCTTTTTCAGTTTATGTTCCAACGCAATCAGCTTCGCATTAGCCTTACCAAAAACGAGTTTCATATATGCTCCGCATGGAAGGTAAAGAATGTATTATATCACACCACATTTTGCGTCCTAATCATCTTCCAACACAATATACAAACCCCAACCGCTGCTATGTTGATAACTCCCCTCCTCTTCAATTAGCCCCTTTTCTTCGTCGCTTAGTTCGGTTAATCCTTCCTCTAGATTATTACCGTCCAACCAGTCGAACATAAAAGCTACGCATTCATCCCAATCCATCTCCGACGATAAAAATCCCGGAAAGCCGTTTTTACCAACGCCAACTACGTGATAATACATTTTTAGATTCCTATGGAAAGTAAAATAGAAAACGGCCCGATAGCACAATTATACTACGGGACCGCCGTTTGTCAACCACCTAATCAGGCGTAGTCCTATCGGTGGATTACCAAACCGCTGATTTTGGCTTCGCTATAAGACTTGATGGCCCTGTCGCGAATATCGTAGGAACAAAGAAAATGGTCGCCGGAGCTATTTCGGTTGACAGATTTAACCCTTACAAAGCGGGGCTTGCCGTTATAGAGGAAAGATACCGCCTTATTACGCTTCGCTACCCGCCCACACACCACAATAGAAATAAGAGACTTAGCCATGATACATACTCCGGAAAAAGAAGGAAGTAGAAAAAGAGGAAACTAGAAGTTCGGCTGATAGTACCATTCTACCACGTCCGCCGCAGGTGTCAATACCATTAGTAAGCGGTCTGCTTTTGGGTGGGGCGGGCAGCCCCTACCCACCTAATTGAAGGTAGAGTAGTTCTATGCCCTTATAAAGGGTAGTATTATAACCCTGATTTTTCATTCTCTTTAAGAATTCGCCCGCAGCCGCGACATCCTCAAACTGCTCAACCCCTCTATCTAAGGGGTCGGCGGCATATTCGCGGATATAGCTGACGAAATACACAGGGGCAAATTTAGGCGGATTTATATCGCTCATTTTAGTCTCCGACAGGTTGAAGAAAGAAAGACATAATACGCTAGGGTATTTTAATACCAATCATTAGTACGACGGGTGAATAAACCGTATACACCGATATTATGTTGTGCGGCGAATTTTGCGGCGGCTTCTTGCGTACTAAACTTCGCTGCCTCTTTCCATACACCCCACAAACCTTGACGGGTGAGGTATACACCTTGTGTACCATTTTGACGAATACGGTATTTAGGAGCTTTATTCATTATTGAATCTTACCTCTATAATGTTTATCGGGTGAATCCTTTTTAATAATTCTATAACCCCAACTTAATACCATTTCGATTTGAAAATCAGGATGTATTTTTGGCAATGGGTTATGATTGTATTCGCTACCGATTTGGCTACAACCAATATATCCCTTAAAAGGGTATGGCGTACCATATCCGTCTTTAGCAGTATATTTAGCGGCCTTAATACAAGCGGCTAAATCCCATTCTTCTTGTTCGGGGGTATACCAATCATCATTGACAAATTCAAATATCGGTTTGGTTGCCATTTTGATTCCCCCAAATATGTATTGGTTTTCGACACCGCAAGAACGTGTTTACTTCATTAGCCCATAGCGGCCTTAACCCCAACCCAGACCATTTTGCAGTTATTTTTAACCAACGAAAATAGCGGTTATGTTCAATTTTTACACTTATTACATTGTATAAAGAGCCACCATCATAAATACTAATCATAACTGAGTTCCTTTTGTTTGGTACTCCAATTATACCACGCAAAGTGTGCTTGTCAATGGGTGGGCCTGAAAACAATAGACAGACAACATCACCCTAATTATTCCAAACCAACTAACCAACAAACAAAAAAAAGAGAGGTATAAAGACGAGCGGGAATTCCTCCTATCGCAAGATACGAGACCCGTCCTTATACCCCTCTAATTGAACCCAAACTTTACAGGGGTGGCTAACTGGAATCTTTAAGGTTTCAACTTTCAGGTTAAGTCGATTTGACGCACCGCAGCGATTGTCTAGAATTCGCTACGCCCTACTTTGTATCTCCTTAAATGTATTCCGTGGTCCGGTGATTAAATCACCGTTTAGTTGACCTTATGAAATAATTATAGCACGCCTGCGGCGTGTGTCAAGTCCTACCAACGGGTAGGTGGCCACGGCCCGCACCACCCAACCAGGTATTAGCCTGATTAGGTAGCTAAGACTGGCCCGGCTACCTAGCAAGGTAATTAAAACCATCTTTATTGGGTCAATCTTTTAATTTTAGGTGTATTATATTGTGTGACTTTATATATTCTTTATTAGGAGACAAATATGAAAAAGGGAGAATTTAAACTAAACGATAAAAAGGAAGAAATTGAACTTATGGTGAGGAAAGGTCTGAGTTTAAGAAAAATAGCTCAAGCACTACAGACGGATAAGAGCAACATTAGATATTTTTGTAGACAAAATAACATTGACTATAGTATAAACTTGAGATTTACAGAAGAATATAGTAAACTAGTCACTAAACAGGAATTATCGGATTTATTAACTGTGGGATATGGTTTACAGAGGATCGGTAAAATAATTGGATTGACTATTGGTGGCGTATGTTACTGGATGAAAAAATATGGTTTAAAATGTATACGTAAATATAACACCGGCTCTTGCAATCAAAATTATATGAATTGTAAAATATGTGGAACAAAAACACAATTTGTATATAATAATTTAAAGATTTGTTTATGTGCCGGGTGTAAAACACAAACCAAGAGACGAGCATTGAAGAGGAGATTAGTTCTATCTAAAGGTGGGGCTTGTGAGATTTGTGGTTATAATCGGAGTTTAAATGCTTTAGATTTTCACCATTTAGATAGTGAAGAAAAAGATAATAGCGTTTCTAACTATATTCAGGTCGCTGGTAATTTTACCAAGGCCGTAAAAGAAGCGGAAAAATGTATGTTAGTTTGTTCTAATTGTCACAGGGAAATACATGACAAAACACCATATGGAGAATTCATAGATCATATAGAAATAGTTAATTTTGTAGATCAAAAGTTTAACAGTATACAACCTTAATATAGGTGGTAAGCGTATCGCGACACCACCCAAAAGATTCAAACCTCTTGGGTGGATATGATTATTGTTAAATTATGCAGCATTGGCAAGGCTTATTGCTAGGTCAAAACATTTTTGGTCAAAATTAGCTGTATTCCCGCATAAAAGATTGATAAAGCGATTTTCTTCGTTTCTGCCGTCTACGTGATTTAAGTAACCATTAACCCCCTGCCAAAGCCAGAAAAAACTACCCTTAGTCGAAGGGGTGTTTTGACCAATGCCCGAATGGATAAACTCGAATACCCCCTCTAAAATGTTATTAGTGCGGGTAGAAATTTCGTCGCGAGCCAAACCCTCCACCTCCCACAATCGGGTGACGTATTTCTTAATGTCCGCCGAATTTACTTGGCGGCGAGCGAGAAACTGGTATTGTTCCAAATTAGCCCGAAAATCTGCCTGGGCCATGTCTACAATTTCCATAACCTTTGTGAGATTCATTTCGACTTGCGAACTGTGCTTAATCCGAATCATTTTGCTGGCATCGTCCCGCAAAACACCGCGAATTTGATTATCACAATTCAGGCGGCGAGGGCTAAACAAGGCATAAACCGCCTTGATACCGTCAAACGGATTGATAATGTTGAAGTAGTTCTCAATTCGATCATCGTGGGCTACTTCGCCATCGCTGCCAATTACCCGCCCGCTAATATAGCACACCTTACCACCAGAACCAATACCACCGCTCACAATTTCCATTTTGCCGCTATCAACGAACGGTTGTAAATGCTGGAAAGCCCGGTTATTCTGTAAAATGTTGTAGGAATGTCCAACACAAGCAAACAATTCTTTAGTATCCACCCGCCGCAAATAGCGTTCGCGGACCTTTTCGCCTTCCACGGTGTGGAGATTTACGGTTTCTACAGCGAAATCGCCGCCCATTTTTGCTACAAATTCCTGAACATTCGTAATTCCGCTAGTGTTTTTGATTCCGATAGGCATTTTAATTCTCCGAAGGTAAAAAGGAAAGTGAAGTTGTTTGTTTCTTACTATGGTTTAATTGTACCACAGTTTTAAGTCGCCGCAATAACCCGGGTGGAGTACCACTCGCTTGGGTGGGAAAGGTCAGGCCGACCCACCTAAATAAGGAAGCCCCGTCTAGAGGATTGCTCTAGCGGGGCAATGATGCTAGGAATTAAATTCTAAGTACGTTTCTGCCTAGTACAGCTATACGTATAAAGAATTAGTCGAATACGACCATTTTGACTATAGTTATTTGGGTGTGAGGTAGTCAATCACACCGATTGTGTTACAATCATCCCACATTTATCTAGCTTTTAAGGCCGCGTCTAAGTATAGTGGTTCAATCCGTCCGGGCCTGATTTAGGTATTTCAACCCCACGCTAGTTATGTCTGTTGGTTCGTGAACAACATATCTACATAGTTTTTCTTCATAGTAGAATTGGAATATCCGGCTGCCGCCGGTAGGCATTCGGCGGCTCTGCAATAGAACCCACCCGTTTCTGTGGACCACTATAGGTGGTCAGTCTACCGCGAGTACGCGAGTTATTTTGCTTTTGGAAGGAAGTGGCGATTTGGTTTACTCTTCCATTCTACCACGCTTGCGAAGCAAGTCAAGCCCCTCAACCAGGTGGGCAAGCTAGGCCTCTACCACCCAAACTAGCGTTGTCTATTACTTTCAGCGACTAAACTTTCTAAGATGATTACGGCAGAACCGAAATATACCGCCGCTATACATTTTACTAGTGGGCTACCCGCCGCCATAATAGGCAAGCAGGTTAGGGCAACATAGAAGATGGTATACATCTAATTTCCTATTTTTGATTTAGATTGTTATTTCGCCAATCATTAGGCAGAAACCCGCCGCGATTCAACCAACCATCAAGGGCGACTATTTTCTGCGATAATTGAACCGCTAATTGCTCATCGTCTAAACCGTACACACGATAAATATCATCAACTAAGTCGCGAATTTCACCAAGGCAAGTATTAGGGTCCATGACATAGTCCTTGAATATGAGGTGATTTACTACTTATTCTTAAATTATACCACAATAAAACCAATTGTCAACACTACTCCATCGAATTCTTGATTGCTCGCTTTGCGGCAATTTTCGGGGTAATCCCCAACTCATACCAGTCGGCATAGCAGCAATCGGGTAAATCGTCAATACCCAAACCGCAAGCAGCTACAC